>Ga0079224_100003125_pt1 | contig 20632 bp, 20 predicted proteins | sample Stecom2015_FD_80414 | JGI IMG/M metagenome (GOLD analysis project Ga0079224, IMG submission 80414) | Agricultural soil microbial communities from Utah to study Nitrogen management - Steer compost 2015 | ecosystem: Environmental > Terrestrial > Soil > Agricultural land | place: USA: Utah...
CGGAGGGCGCGCCAGGTGCCCTCGGTCAGACCGGTCGCAGAAGGGAACAGAGATGTGATTATCGAATCGCCGAACCAGTGACGAGAAGGTGTGGGCTCCGCACGTGGTCCTGTCAGCGGCGCGCCAGCCCGGCCTGGTCTACATCGATCTGCACCTGCGGCACGTGGTGACCAGCCCACAGGCGTTCGATGGATTGCGGGCGGCCGGCCGCAAGGTGCGCCGCCCCGATCTCACGCTGGCCACTGAGGACCACAACACCCCGACCGGGTACGACGACCCGGCACAGGCATGCCAGCGGGGGGCGCTGTTCACGATCGCTGACCTGACCTCCCGGCTGCAGATCGAGACCCTGCGTCGCAACTGCGCGGAGTTCGGCATCCGACTGCACTCGCTCGGCGACGCCAACCAAGGGATCGTGCACGTGATCGGTCCCCAGCTCGGTCTGACCCAGCCCGGGATGACGGTGGTGTGCGGGGACTCTCACACCTCCACCCACGGCGCGTTCGGTGCGCTGGCTTTCGGAATCGGCACCAGTGAGGTGGAACACGTACTGGCCACCCAGACGCTGCCGCAGCACCGACTGAAGACCATGGCGGTCAACGTCACCGGCCAGCTCAAGGAAGGAGTGACCGCCAAGGACCTGATCCTCGCGCTGATCGCCAAGGTCGGCACCGGCGGTGGACGCGGTCACGTGGTGGAGTACCGCGGTGAGGCCATCCGGGCACTGTCCATGGAAGGCCGGATGACCGTGGCGAACATGTCCATCGAGTGGGGCGCCAAGGCGGGCATGGTCGCACCGGACGACACCACCTTCGCCTTCCTCGAGGGACGGCCGTACGCGCCCACCGGCAAGCAATGGGAGGCGGCGCTGGACTACTGGCGTAGCCTCCCCACCGATCCGGGCGCCACGTTCGACACCGAAGTCACCCTGGACGCCAGCCAAGTCGTGCCGTTCGTGACCTGGGGGACCAACCCCGGGCAGGGCGTGCCGTTGGACGGGGTCGTGCCGGACCCATCGGAGTTCCCCGCCGGTCCCGAGCGCGCCGCCGCCGAACGGGCGTTGACCTACATGGCGCTCACTCCCGGCACCCCCATGCGGGAAATCCCCATCGACGTGGTGTTCGTGGGCTCCTGCACCAACGGCCGCCTCGAAGACCTGCGGGCCGCCGCTGAGGTGATCCGGGGCCGCAAGGTCGCAGACGGGGTGCGGATGCTCGTGGTGCCGGGCTCGGACGCGGTGCGCACCGCGGCCGAAAAGGAAGGGCTGCACGAGGTGTTCATCGCCGCCGGTGCGGAGTGGCGGTACGCCGGCTGCTCCATGTGCCTGGGGATGAACCCGGACACCCTGTCGCCCGGACAGCGTTCCGCGTCCACGTCCAACCGCAACTTTGAGGGCCGCCAGGGACGAGGCGGCCGTACCCACCTGGTGTCGCCGCCGGTTGCTGCCGCCACCGCCGTGGCTGGCCGGCTGGCCTCCCCGTCGGATCTGTGAGAAAGGCGGCTGCTATGGAGAAGTTCACGGTTCACACCGGTACCGCGGCGCCACTACGCCGCTCCAACGTAGATACCGATCAGATCATCCCGGCGGTGTACCTCAAGCGGGTGAGCCGGACCGGATTCGCGGACGGACTGTTCCAGGCGTGGCGGGCCGAACCCGACTTCGTGTTGAACAACCCCGCCTACGCCGAGGCGTCCATCCTGGTTGCCGGACCGGACTTCGGCACCGGTTCGTCTCGGGAGCACGCGGTCTGGGCGTTGAAGGACTGGGGATTCCGCGCGGTGATCTCCCCTCGGTTTGGGGATATCTTCCGCAACAACGCGCTGAAGGAGGGGCTGTTGCCGGTGGAACTGCCGATGGCGACAGTCGAATGGTTGTGGGATCGGCTCGAGGCGGAGCCCCACACCCAAGTGACGGTGGATCTGGTCGAGCGCCAGGTGCGGCTCGCTGACCAGGTGTGGGACTTCCCGCTGGACGACTTCTCGCGCTGGCGGCTCATGGAAGGGCTCGATGACATCGGGTTGACACTGCGGCACGAGGCGGCGATTACCGCGTATGAGCAGTCCCGTCCATCGTTCACACCGGTCATCACCCCGTGATCACCTGATACGGCAGTGGTTTCCGTCGTAGCGACGGTGGGCCTCTGACCGAGTAGACCGGCGCCCATTCGGGAGATCGGCCCCATTCGGTACATCCGGATGGGGCCGATCTCGTTGCGACACAAGGGGTTATTTCCCTGAGATGTTTGTAAGTTAGTGTCGTAGGGCATACCGTCGCCCAGAACGACTCAGATGAGTCCGCACCATTGGAGGGAAGTCGTGAACAAGGCCGAGCTCATTGAAGCGCTCGCCAACCGCTTGGGGGAGGACAAGCGTACGGCCAGTGCCGCGCTAGAAGCGGTCCTGGCAGAGGTACAGTCGGCAGTCATCAAGGGAGAACGGGTCGCCATCACCGGCTTCGGGGTGTTCGAGAAACGGGTAAGGGCGGCCCGAATGGCCCGTAACCCGCGCACCGGTGAAGCGGTGCGGGTGAAGAAGACCGCGGTGCCGGCGTTCCGTCCCGGCTCGACTTTCAAGGAGATGGTCGCCAGCGGTCGAGTTCCCAAGGAGCTCAAGGCGACTCCGGCGAAGAAGACCACCGCGGCGAAGAAGGCCACCGCCACCAAGGCCACCAAGGCGGCGGCGAAGAAGACCACCGCAGCGAAGAAGACCACCGCGGCGAAGGCCACCAAGGCCACGAAGGCGGCGGCGAAGAAGGCCACCACCACCAAGGCCACCAAGGCGGCGGCGAAGAAGACCACCACCACCGCGCGTAAGAGCGCGGCGAAGAAGGCCACCCCGCGTAAGAGCGTGACCGCTAAGAAGACCACGGCGAAGCGTACTCCCGCCAAGAAGGCCACGAAGCGGCGCTGATCGTGCGCAACGGGATCCGACTCCGTGCGGTGGCGTCACTGCCTCCCCGGCGGAAGTCGGTCGGCCTTGGTCAACCGGGCGGTCGTCAGCAGTAGCGGGCCGGAGAATGGTAGGCACCAACCGTCGCCCTTGACGGTGGTGAAGCCACCGCTCCGGCCCGCTTCGTATGTGTCAGCGTGGGAATGCCGCGCACCAGCGGACACCTGAGCGAGCACCGCGGGAATCATCGTTTTCTGCGAGCACACCACGGTAGTGCCGCCGGTAACCGCCAACTCGCGTATCCGCTCCGCCGCCGCCACCACGTCCCCGGTGGCCTCGTCAAACACCGGTGCTGGTTCCACCGGTCGACCGACCGCGCGGGCGAGCGGCGCCAGAGTCTGTCGGCACCGTAGGGGAGTGGCCGAGACCAGCCGGCTAGGGGAGAACAACGCCAGCAACCGGCTCAACGCCTCGGCGTCCGCCATCCCGATCGCGGACAGCGGCCGATCCGCATCGTCCCCCTCCCAGTCGTCCCGGCTCCCGGCGTCGGTATGCCGGACCAGCAGCACGACTCCGGTCACCGGAGGCAGCGCCATCCAATGGCGGAGCAGCTCCGCGTCGGTCGGATAGCTGACCCGGTGGACCGCCTCCGCGGCCGGCAGCCACACCACCTGATCCACTTCAGAGGTAGGAACCGCCACGTCCGCTCCGGCCACCATGGCCCAGAACTGGACAAGTTTCCAACCACTATCGGGAGTCCGGTACCGGATCGTCGGCAGCGGAAGTTGTGGTACCGCGTCCACCCCCGTCTCTTCCCGCACCTCCCGAACCGCTGCTTCCAACGGATGTTCCCCGGGCTCCAGCTTCCCCTTCGGAAGAGTCCAGTCGTCTTGTCGGGGACGATGCACCAGACATACCCGGCGAGGATCCGGCCCGTCGGACCCGGTCCATCGACCAGCAACCGCGGGTCTGTCCAGACGCCACACCACCCCGCCGGCGGCGTGGGGCGGCGTCGCACCGGTGTCGTCAGGCAGATGGTCGGGGAGCATCACGCCCTACCCGGTGGCCAAGGCCTGGCGCAGCAAGGTCTCTTGCAGATCGAGCGGATCCGGGGGAAGGTAGCGAACCCACTCCCCGTCCGATCTCAGCAGGAACGCCTCGCACCGGTCACTCATCGCCACCGACAGCACCCGCATCAAATCCGCCCGTGCCACCGGATCAGTGACCCGGACCAGCGCCTCCACCCGGCGATCCAGATTACGCTCCATGAGATCCGCCGAACCGATCCAGATTTCGGCGGTCTCCGGGTCAGCACCGAATCGGTAGATCCGGGAATGTTCCAGGAACCGTCCGAGGATGGAGCGCACCCGGATCCGCTCCGACAGTCCCGGGACCCCGGGGCGGAGTGTGCACATTCCACGCACCAGGAGATCCACCTGGACTCCGGCTTGAGAAGCCCGGTAGAGCGCGTCCACGAACTGGTCATCTACGAGAGCGTTCATCTTGAACTGCAACAACGCCGGCTCACCCGCCCGGGCCTTGGCGATCTCCGCCTCGATCCGGGCCTGCAGCCCCTCCCGAATCCCGTACGGCGCCACCAACAGCCGGCGGTAGCTGGTCTGCCGGCTGTAACCGGTCAAGGTGTTGAACAGATCGGTCAAGTCCGCGCCCACCTCCGGATCAGCGGTGAGCAGCCCGAAATCCTCGTACTGCCGAGCGGTACGCGGATGGTAGTTGCCGGTGCCGATATGGCAGTAGCGACGGATCTGGCCATTCTCCTGCCGGACCACCAGCGCGGTCTTGCAGTGAGTCTTCAACCCCACCAACCCGTACATCACGTGACAGCCGGCCCGCTCCAGCACCCGCGCCCAACCGATGTTGGCCAGCTCGTCGAAGCGGGCGGTGATTTCCACCAACACCACGACCTGTTTACCGGCCTCGGCGGCGTCGATCAGTGCGTTCACAATCGGCGACTCCCCACTGGTGCGGTAGAGCGTCTGCTTGATGGCCAGCACCTGCGGGTCGGCCGCCGCCTGCTCGATGAACCGTTGCACGCTGGTGGAGAAGGAATGGTACGGGTGGTGCACCAGCACATCACCGTCGCGCAGGGTGGCGAACATGCTGCGCGGACTCTCCCCCTCCCGCAGCCTGGGGTGGGTGGCCGGTACGAACGGCGGGTACTTCAGATCCGGCCGCTCCACTCGGTCGTAGATTTGCTGCAGGGCGGACAGGTCGAGCAACCCCGGCACCCTGATGACGTCATGACGATCCATCTCCAGCTCCCGCACCAGCAACTGGAGTACGTGCGGAGACATGGAGGACGCCACTTCCAACCGGACCGGCGGACCAAACCGGCGCTGCGCCAGCTCCCGCTCCAGCGCTTGCAACAGATCCTCGTCCCGGTCTTCGTCGAGTTCGTACTCGGCGTTCCGGGTCACCCGGAACAGATGATGCTCCACGATCTGCATGCCGGGAAACAATTGATCCAGATGGACAGCGATCAGTTCCTCCAACGGGAGGAACCGGTATCCGGTAGTCGCCCCTCGGACGGAGGAGGTTCCGGGGCGGTCACCGCTTCCCGTGGCCGCGTCCTCGTCGACCAATACGAACCGGGGCACGTTGTTGGGCACCTTCACCCGCGCAAACCGCTCCGGTCCACCGGCGGGATCCCGCACCGTCACCGCGAGATTCAGTGACAACCCGGAGATGTAGGGGAACGGGTGCGCCGGATCGACCGCCAGCGGGGTCAGTACCGGGAAGATCTGGTCCCGGAAGAACGTGTGCTGTCGCTGCTGATCCGCCGGGCCCAGGTCCGCCCAGGACACCACCTGGATCTGTTCCTTGGCCAGCTGCGGCTGGATTTCCTCCTGGAAGCAGCGGGCGTGCCGGGCCACCAGCTCCGCGGTCCGGGCCGCCACCACCGCGAGCTGCTCCCGGGCCGGCAGCCGGTCCTGGCCTCGTACCGGCAATCCCGTGCTGGCCCGGCGGGACAAGCCGGCGATCCGGACCATGTAGAACTCGTCGAGGTTGCTGGCGAAGATGGCCAGGAACTTCACCCGCTCCAGCAACGGAGTGCGGGGATCCTCGGCCAGCGCGAGTACCCGGGCGTTGAAGTCAAGCCACGACAACTCTCGGTTCAGCAACCGGCCGTCGGGAAGCAGCGGGCCGTCCATTCCCCCATTCTGGCGTGATTCGCCCTGGTCCGGACCGGGGCTGGACGATCTGCCGGGATCAGTAGCCGCGCATGGTCGGCACGGCGATCCGCTGAATCGTGCCGTCCGGGGCGTACTCCACCTGCACGCGCTGCCCCAGCCGCAACAGCCGCAACCCGGAGGCGGCGAAGGCCGCGGCCTCGAACCGTTGCCGCCGCCCGTCGTCGAGCAGCAGCGCCCCGGTCTGAGTGTCCGGGTCGAACTCGGCGACTGTGCCCTGCATACCCGGCACGGTAGCACCGACCGGCCACAGCCGGCGGGTACGGCGGCCCAGCCCGTACCCGGCGGCGGCGACCAGATCGGCGGCGGTGTCCACATCCCGACGCAGTCCTGGCCAATCCCCGGTCAGGCGACGGGCGCCCGCGGCGGCGTGGGCGGCGGCCGAGTCCACTCCGAATCGGGGCGGTAGCGGGACCCCCGGAGGGGCCGCCAGCATCGTGGTGCCGGTACCGGCCGCGTCCGGGACAAAGCTGGCGGCATCCGGAGACGTGGCGGCGGCGTGGAGCGCGGCCGCTATCTCCTCCGGCCGGACCGCGGGGAGGTCCCCGGTCAGCACCGCCACCGGGTGAGCGGGCCCGATCTGCTCCGCCGCGGCCGTCACCGCCGCGTTCAGGCCCCCACCCGGATCCGGGCACACCCGGGCCCCCAGCCGCGTCACCGCCTCGGCCAGTTCCGCGTCCGCGGTCACCACCACGGTGGCGGCCACCAGCGGGCAGGCCAGCACCGCCTCGACCGAGTCCAGCACCAGCGCCCGCACCAGCTGGTGGTGCAGCCAGGCGGGCACGTCGGCCCGTAGCCGCGACTTGGCCACCGGGAGCGGCTTCACCGGCACCACCACGTACCACCGGTCGGTCACCGGTCCATCCTGGCACCGGTGGTGCAGAGCGGAACCAGGGTGAGGGGGCGAAGCGTCGGTGGGCACTAGCGGTAGCGTCCGGGACCGGGAATGATGTCGGCGGACCGATACCGGGATCGTGGTGTGGGTCGGCGGATGGGAAGGTGAGTGGGTGTCGCGGCGCAGACTCGGATTCTGGCGCCGGTTGGCGGTGGTGCTGCTGAAGCCGCCGCTGCTGGTGCTGACCCGCCGAGACTGGCGGGGGCGGGAGCAGCTGCCCGCCAGCGGTGGGGTGATCATTGTCTCCAACCACATCTCGTACGCGGATCCGCTGGTGGTCGCCCACTACGTCTACGACCAGGGCCGGTGGCCGCAGTTCCTGGCCAAACAGGGGGTATTCGACGTACCGGTCATCGGCCGAATCCTGCACCGGCTAGGGCAGATTCCGGTCCGCCGAGGCACCGTGGACGCCGTGCAGGCGCTGGCGAGCGCCGCCGAGGCGGTGCGGGCCGGCGACGCGGTGGTGATCTACCCGGAGGGCACGATCACCCGCGATCCGCAGTTGTGGCCGATGCGGGCCCGCACCGGAGTGGCCCGGCTCTGGCTGGAGACCGGCGCCCCGGTGGTGCCGGTGGTCAACTGGGGAGCCCAGCACTTGATCCACCCGCGTACGCGGAAGCTGCGGCTGCGGCTACGCACTCCGGTCACGGTGATGGCCGGGCCACCGATCGACCTGTCCGCCTACCGGGACGTCCCGGTCACCAACGCGGTCCTGCAGGAGATCACCGAACAGGTGATGCTGCGCCTACAGGAGCTGCTGGCGCAGGTACGGGAGGAACCACCGCCCCCGGCGCTGTGGGGGGCGGAGTCACGACGGGACGGTGCTCGGTGAGGGCGGTAGTGCTAGGGGCCGGGTCGTGGGGCACCGCGTACGCGAAGGTGCTCGCCGACGCCGGCAACGACGTCACCCTGTGGGCCCGCCGGCCGGAGGTGGCCGAGGCGATCCGTGAGACCCGCACCAACCCGGAGTATCTGCCCGGAATCCGGTTGCCGGAACGGATCACCGCCACCGCCGACCCGGAGCAGGCGCTCCGGGGGGCCGCGCTGGTGGTGTTGGCGGTCCCGTCCCAGACGCTGCGGGACAACCTGGTGCAGTGGCGGCGCTGGGTGGAGCCGGAAGCCACCCTGGTCAGCCTCGCCAAAGGGATCGAGCTCGGCACCACCAAGCGGATGAGCGAGGTGATCGTGGAAGCCGCCGGGGTGCCGCTGGAGCGGGTGGTGGTGGTCTCCGGCCCCAACCTGGCCGCGGAGATCGCCGCCGAGCAGCCGGCGGCCACCGTGGTCGCCAGCATCGACTCGGCTCGCGCCACCGCGGTCCAGCAGGCGTCCACCACCCCGTACTTCCGTCCCTACACCAACCACGACGTCACCGGCTGCGAACTCGGCGGGGCGGTGAAGAACGTGATCGCGTTGGCGTACGGGATGGCCACCGCCCTGCAGTTCGGGGACAACACCAAGGCGACCCTGATTACCCGGGGGTTGGCGGAGACGGCCCGGTTGGGGGTCCAGCTGGGGGCGGATCCGCTCACCTTCGCGGGGCTCGCCGGCCTGGGCGACCTGGTGGCGACCTGCTCGTCGCCGCTGTCGCGCAACCGCACCTTCGGCGAGCACCTGGGGCGGGGCGAGAGCCTGGCGGAGGCGCAGGCGGCCACCCGGCAGACCGCCGAGGGGGTCAAGAGTTGTCTGGCCATTCGGGACCTGGCCCGGGCACATGGGGTGGAGATGCCGATCACCGAACAGGTGGAGCGGGTGTGCCATGAAGGGCTGGATCCGCGAGAGGCGGTAGCGGCGTTGATGTCGCGGTCGACCAAACCAGAGTGATGTGAGGAGGTCGGGTGATGGCGGACGGCTACCGGGACGGGACCCGATGTGTCCGAGCCGGCCTACCGGACCCGGTGCCGGGGGAGCCGTTTCTCCCCGGACCGGTGTTCGCCGCGCCGTACCACCTGGACCCGACGATCGGGCGACCGGCCGATAAGGACTGGTACGCGCGGGTGGACAACCCCACCCGGCGGCGGTTGGAGGAGGCGATCGGGGAGCTGGAGGGCGGCCAGGCCCTGACCTTCGCCTCCGGCCAGGCGGCGATCACCGGGCTGCTGCTGGCCGTGCTGCGCCCCGGGGACACGGTGGTGCTGCCGGCCGACGGCTACTACGCCGTGCGGGGGTTCGCCGCCGGCTGGCTGCGCCAGCACGGGGTGCTGGTGCGGCTGATGCCGACCGCCGGTCCGTACCCGCCGCTGGACGGGGCCCGCCTGGTGCTGTTGGAGACCCCCGCCAACCCGAAGCTGGACGTGTGCGACATCGAGGAGCTGGCGGCCGCCGCCCACGCGGCCGGGGCGCTGGTGGCGGTGGACAACACCACCGCCACCCCGCTGGGACAGCAGCCGCTGGCGCTCGGCGCCGATCTGGTGCTCGCCTCCGGCACCAAGGCGCTGTCCGGCCACTCCGACCTGTTGATGGGGTACGTGGCCAGCCGGGACGGGGCGCTGCTGGCGCAGCTGCGGCAGTGGCGGGACGCCACCGGCGCGGTGCCGGGACCGTTCGACGCCTGGCTGGCGCACCGGTCCCTGGCGACGCTGGATCTGCGCCTGGCCCGGCAGACCCGGAACGCGGCCGCGGTAGCCGCGATGCTGGCCGCCCGGTCGGATCTGTCCGGGGTGCGGTGGCCGGGGTTGCCGGACGACCCGGCCTACCCGGTGGCGGTGCGGCAGATGCGGCGGCTACCGGGGGTGGTCTCGTTCGACCTCGGGTCGGCGCAGGCGGTGGCGACGTTCCTGGCGAATTCCCGGTTGGTCACCGCGGCCACGTCGTTCGGGGGCTTGCACACCACCGCCGACCGGCGGGCCCAGTGGGGTGACGACGTGCCGGCCGGATTCGTGCGCCTGTCCTGCGGCATTGAGGACACCGATGACCTACTCGCCGACCTGACCGCCGCCCTGGACGCCGCCGCCCGTGCCTAGGCCACGGTGGATCAGAGACTGAGCTGGTTGCCGAGCAGGGCGTAGGCGATCAGGAAGTAGATCAGGACGCCGGTGGTGTCCACCAGGGTGGTGACCATGGGGGAGGACACCACCGCCGGATCGATGCCGATCTTGCGAGCCAGTAGCGGCAGCATGCCACCCACCAGCGACGCCCAGGTGACCAGCCCGATCAGCGTCAGCCCGACCACCGCTCCGACCGGCACCGAATAGGCCACCGCGACGATCGGGAACGCGAGCGCCGCCAACATTCCTCCGAGGAGGACACCCACCCGGATCTCCCGGAAGACGATGCGGAACAGGTCACCCGGGCGGACTTCGCCCACCGCCATCGCCCGGACCACCAGGGTGACCGCCTGGGCGCCGGAGTTGCCGCCGGTTCCGATCAGGAGCGGGATGAAGAACGCCAGTACCGGCAGCGCCGCCAGCGCGTTCTCGAACGCCTGCAGCACCACCACGGTGAGGGTCATCGCGACCCCCAGCATCAGCAGCCAGGGTGCCCGCTTGCCGGCCATCCGCAGCACCCCCGCCGACAGGTAGGGCTGCTCCAGTGGTTCGGCGCCCCCGGCTCGGGAGAAGTCTCGCGTGCCCTCGACCTCCAGGACCTCCATCGCGTCGTCGACTGTGATCATCCCGACCAGCCGGTCCTCCCGGTCGACCACCGGCAGGGCGATGAGGTCCGCCTCCTGCATCAGTCGGGCCGCGTACTCCTGGTCGTCGTCCACCCGGACCGACTGGGTCTCCGGCTGCATCAGGTCCCGGATCCGGGTGGTGGGGGCGGCGGTGACCAGGTCCGCCAGGTCCACCACCCCGATCAGCCGCCGCTGATCATCGGTGACCGGGAGTACCAGGGTCTGGGCCCGGGTCGGGCGGCGGCCGGCCCGGCGCAGTTTGGCCAGGGCGTCGGCGGCGGTCATGCTGGCCCGGACGTTGGTGAAGTCCGGGGTCATGATCCGGCCGGCCGAGCCGGCGGGGTAGCCCAGCAGGGCGGCGGTGGCGGCCCGCTGCTCCGGCGGCAATCCGGCCTGCAGCCGGGCGGCGACGGCCGCCGGTACCTCGTCCAGCAGCCGGGCCTGGTCGTCGGCCTCCAGGCTGCCGAACAGTTCCCGGACCCGTTCGTCCCGCAGCCCCTCCAACAGCTGCTGCTGGTGCAGCGGGTCCAGGGCCTCGAACACCGCCAGCGCGCGGTCTTTGTCCAGGAGCCGGAAGGACACGGCGCGCTCGGCGGGAGACAGCCGGGCCAGCGTGTCGGTGATGTCCAGGGTGCCGTTCTCGGCCAGCCACTCCCGCAGCGACGCCAGGTCACCATCGTGGGTCAGCTCACGCAGCTTGGTCACCATGTCTCCTCCTTGCCGCGCACCACGCTGGTCGGATCGGTCACGCAAAGGGCGTTCGATCTGCCCGAGGCAGGATCACGACATGGGCGGCGCGCATCGCCGGGGCCCACGCGGGCGGGAGTACCCGCTGGGCGGACTGAGTTGGGGGCTAGCGCACCGAGCTGGCGGAGACAGGAGGTTGACCACCGGAGTCGCCAGCACGGTGCCGGCGACTACTGTCACCGTCTGCCACGGTGGTCACCTCCTCATGGTCAGCACCCGTCGCATGGGTGAGCCTGGTCCGGCGACGTTCTGATCCAGTGTGGATCAGCAGCGAGTCGTCGCCGGTTGGGTGAAGCAGGGTAATCCTTGCGGAATTACCCGATACAGGATTGACGGCACTGGACGTATTTAACCGAACGTGCCGCAGCCGCCAATTGTACCGGGTGCCCAGTTAACGGGGCCAGTCGGGTCAGTGGGGCCAGTCGGGTCAGTCCGGGTCAGCTGGCCTGGGCCACCGTGTACAGCCAGCGCTCCTGCGCGGCATTGTCGGGCACCGGCCACCCCCGGGCCGCCCGGATCAACTCCCAGGCCTGGTCCGGCGGGGTGCCCAACCGCACCAGCGTGGCGCCGGCCAGCATCGAACACCGGCCGATTCCCGCCCGGCAGTGGGTGACCACGTACCGACCGGAGCGAATCTCATCGGCGAGCCGGTCCGCGAGCGCCAACACGGCCGGCAGCGCCTCGGGTGGGGGAGCGGTGACGTCGGGGATCGGGAACCGCAGCAGCGACAGCCCCACCGCCTGAGCGTGCACCGGGGCCTCGGAGAGCCCCAGCAGCGCCGCCTCACTGTCCTCTAACGCGGAGACCAGGGTGTGTACCCCCGATTGCGCCAGTTGTGCCATAGCGGCGGGAAGGTCCGCCCCGCCCGGTGGCCGGGCCATGGTGGCCAACCGGCCCGGTCCCGGCCCCGCCACCTCGTACAGGGTGATCATTCGGGGCTCCATCCATCGAAATGGGGGATCTTTCTTACCAGCCTACGTTTTCCCCCGGGACCTTCCCCACCGCGGGAAGCATCGCGGTAGGGTCGGGCCGGTGAGCGTACGGAAGATCCGCGTGGCGGTCGTGTTCGGCGGCCGCAGCCCTGAACACCCGATCTCCTGCGTCAGTGCCGGCTGTGTCCTGGCCGCGCTCGACCCGGATGAGTTCGAGGTGGTGCCGATCGGCATCACCCGCGAGGGGCAGTGGGTGCTCGCCGACGGTGACCCGCAACGCCTAGCGATCACCGACCGGGGTCTACCGGAGATCACCTCTGGTACGGGCGCCGAAGTGATCCTGCCGGCCGCCCCCGCCAGTCGCGGCCTGGTGGTACGCGACGCCACCGAAGGGGTGCGTGCGCTCGGGGAAGTGGACGTGGTGTTCCCCCTGCTGCACGGCGCCTACGGTGAGGACGGCACCATCCAGGGGCTGCTGGAACTCGCCGGTATCCCGTACGTGGGGGCGGGAGTGTTCGCCTCCGCCGCCGCCATGGACAAGGAGTTCGCCAAGCGGCTCACCGTCGCCGCCGGCATCCCCAGCACGCCGTACGTGGTGCTGCGGCCCGGTGCCAGCCTGTCCGAGGCCGACCAGCAGCGGCTGAAGCTGCCGGTGTTCGTCAAGCCGGCTCGGGCCGGTTCCTCGTTCGGAATCACCAAGGTCACCGATTGGTCCCAACTGGAGGAAGCGATCGCCGTCGCCCGGGAGATCGACCCCAAGGTGCTGGTGGAGCAGGGGGTGGACGGGCGCGAGATCGAATGCGGGGTGCTGGAAGGGGAGTACGGCGGCGAGCCGGAAGTGAGCACCCTGGCCGAGATCCGGATCGGGGGCGGGCGCGAGTTCTACGACTTTGAGGCCAAGTACCTCGAGGACGTCTGCGAGTTCGACATCCCGGCCGACCTGCCGCCGGAGGTGACCGCCACCATCCAGCGGTACGCCGCGATGACCTTCACCACTCTGGACTGTGCCGGGCTGGCGCGGGTCGACTTCTTCGTCACCCCGGACTATCAGATCTACCTCAACGAGATCAACACCATGCCCGGGTTCACCCCGCACAGCATGTTCCCCCGGATGTGGGCGGAGAGCGGGCTGCCCTACTCCAAGCTGGTGTCCCGGTTGGTGCGTACCGCGCTGCGGCGCGGCAGCCGGCTGCGCTGACCGACCACGGTGGTCGTAGTCGCCGGCGGTGGGGGGCCGCCGGCGTACGTCAGCCGTCGCAGCCGCTCGGCCCCTCAGCGGAGCGGATGATCTCGATGATCACCGGAGAGAATTCGATCACCCGCTGGTACGGGGCGTCATAGTGGTTCGGCACGGTCACCCGGACCGGCACCTCGCGATCCAGGGTGACCCAGACGGTGGCGTCCTCCTGCTCCGTGGCGTGCCAGCACACCCCGGAACCGGGGAAGACCTGGTCGGTCAGCTGGTAGTCGGCCTCCACCCCGCACTCGAGGGTGATCGGCGGTTCCCCGTACGCGGCGTTCTGCTCGGATCCGGCGGTGACCGGCCGCTGCGCCAACCCGTCCACCTCCGCCGGAACCTGGGCCAACAGCGCCCGACAGACCACCTCTTCCCACTCGGTCAGCTCCCGGGTCGACATCTCGACCGGGTCGGTGACCACCGGAGCGGGCGCGGAGCTCGGCGGCGACTCGGAGGGGGAGTCAGCGGCGTTACCGAGGAGCAGCAGCGACCCGATCCCCACCAGTACCGCGACCGGGACAGCGACCAGCGCGGCCAGTCGGGCCGCCGAACGAGTTACCGGATCCACATCTACAGGTGTACCACTGAGCAGGTCAGGGTCCGAGTGATGCCAGCCACCCCCTGAACCCGGCTGACGACCAGCTTGCCGAGCTCGTCGACGGTGCGGGCTTCGCCGAGCACGATCACGTCGTATGGGCCGGTGACGGCGTCCACTCTCACCACACCCTCGATGTTGCGGATCGCCGTCGCTACCTCCCGGGCCTTACCGACCTCGGTCTGGATCAGGATGTAGGCCTGAACCACGACACGCCCTCCTTCCGCCGCCGTGGGCGGCGACCTGCCCGTGAAACTACCGTACGGGGCAGGCGAGAGGGGTAGGTGTGTGTGCCATGAGCGTGACGGGGACCGGGGAGTTCGGGTTGATCGCTCGGATCACCGCCCGGTTGACCACCGGACCGTCGGTGCTACTTGGCCCGGGGGATGATGCGGCGGTGGTGGCCGCGCCGGACGGCCGGGTGGTCGCCTGTACCGATGCCTTGGTGGCCGGGCGGCATTTCCGCCCGGACTGGTCCAGCCCCGTGGACGTGGGGCATCGGGCCGCGGCGGCCAATCTCGCCGACATCGTGGCGATGGGGGCCACCCCCACCGCCTTGCTGGTAGCGCTGTGCGCGCCACCGGAGCTGGAGGTGGCCTGGCTGGAGGGGTTGACGGACGGGATCGTGGCCGAGGCGTCCCAGGTGGGGGCCCAGGTGGTGGGGGGAGATGTGACCGCCTCCCCGACGCTGACGGTGGCGGTCACCGCTCTCGGTGATCTCGCCGGCCGGCCGCTGGTGACCCGCGCGGGGGCGCGGCCAGGGCACCGGGTGGCGATGGCGGGCCGGATCGGTTACGCCGCCGCCGGGTTGGCGGTGCTGTCCCGCGGGTTCCGGTCTCCTCGGCTGCTGGTGGAGGCGTATCGGCGACCGCAGATCCCGTACCGGGCGGGGTTGGCGGCGGCCGCGCTCGGGGCGAGCGCGATGATCGACGTCTCGGATGGACTGTTGGCCGATGTCGGTCACATCGCGGAAGCCAGCGGGGTCGCCATCGACCTGTGGCGGGACGCGTTCACGCTGCCGGAGCCGTTGCGGAACACCGCCGAGGCGTTGGGGGTGGACCCGTACGACTGGATCCTGGCCGGCGGAGACGATCATCCCTTGGTGGCCACTTTCCCGGACGATGTGCCGTTGCCGGAGGGGTGGCGGCCGATTGGCGAGGTACGGGCCGGCACCGGGGTCACTGTGGATGGTAAGCCGTATCCGCGACCGGGTGGCTGGGACCACTTCCGGCGGGCGTAGCCTCGGGGACCATGGAGTTCAGCACGAACGGAGGCGCCGGAGCGGGACTGGAACCGGAGACCACCAATCAGGGCGAGGCGGTGGTGATCCGGCAGGTCCGGTACGACTCGGTGGTGGCCCAGGCCCTGATCGCCGACGCGCTCGCCGACCTGGGGGCCCGGTACGGCGGGCCGGGGGATGAGACTCCGGTCGACCCGGAGGAGTTCGTGCCGCCGCACGGGGCGTTCCTGGTCGCCTACCTCGACCACCAACCGGTCGCCTGCGGCGGCTGGCGCACGTTCGCCGGCGATCCGACCGTGGCCGAGTTGAAGCGGATGTACACCCGCCCCCAGGCGCGTCGGCGGGGAGTGGCCCGACGGGTGTTGGCCGCGGTGGAGGAGTCGGCGCGCTCACACGGCCGACACCGAATGATCTTGGAATGTGGGCAGCGGCAGCCGGAGGCGATCAGCCTCTACCTGGCCGCGGGCTACCACCGGATCCCGGACTTCGGTTACTACCGAGGGTCACCAGAGGTGGTGTCGCTGGGTCGGGATCTGTGACCCCGACCCACCGCCCACCCGACTGTCCGTCAGGCGGCGCGAGCGACCTTGCCGGCCTTCAGGCAGGAGGTGCACACCCGCAGTCGACGGGTGTTCCCACCCCCGGCCGGGGTGCGCACCGTCTGGATGTTCGGGATCCAGCGGCGCCGGGTCCGTCGGTGCGAGTGGGACACGTTGTTGCCAAAGCCGGGCTTCTTGCCGCAGATGTCACACACGCGGGACACGGGTCTCTCCTGCCGTCACTGGGATTGCGAGCAGCCCGCGAGGCCGCGGGCAACCCTGACAGTCTAGCTGCTCCGTCTGGCCGACCGATGATGGCCGGTGGCTTACCCCCACGGCCGCGGGGGCGATACCGACCATCGGGAGACACCAGGCGAATCTTCCGCATTCGGTAACGAGCGGACGCGACTATCTGAGGCCACCACTAGACTTCCCGCCGTGCGGGAGGTTCTCGATGCCGCCGGTGTGCGTCAGTGGGGCGCCGCCGGGTTGGCGGCACTGCGCCGCCACGAGCGCGAGATCAACCAGCTGAACGTCTATCCGGTGCCGGACGGAGACACCGGCACCAACCTGCTCCGCACGTTCTCCGCCGCCCACCGGGCGCTGACCGCACCGACCGAGGAGGGCGGAGCACCCTCCTCGGAGCTGGTGGGTGATGTGCTCCGGGTCATGGCCCGGGGGGCGCTGTTAGGTGCCCGGGGTAACTCCGGGGTGATCTTTGCGCAGTGGCTGCGCGGGCTGGCCGACCCGCTCGCCGGTGCGGCGGCGGTCGAGGGCGCGGAGCTGGCCGATGCGCTGGCCGGGGCGGCCAAGGCCAGTTACACCGCGGTAGCGGAGCCGGTGGAAGGGACCATCCTGTCGGTGGCCGGTGCCGCGGCGCGCGCCGCCGGGTTGGCCACCGACCGTGACCTGGCCACGGTCATCCGGGCCGCGGCGGAGGGGGCGGCCGAGGCGCTGGCCCGCACCCCCGGGCAGTTACCCGTGCTAGCGGCCGCGGGAGTGGTCGACGCCGGGGGGCGCGGCTTGGTGGTGTTGCTGGACACCTTGGTGGAGGTGGTCACCGGCGAGCGGCCCCCGCGGCAGCTGCCGGTGGTGGTGCCCACGTCCGCGAGCGGTGAGCCACGGCCCAGCGCGGCTGACCGGTACGAGGTGCAGTACCTGCTGGACGCGACCGAGCCGGCGGTCCAGCAGCTGCGGCGTACCCTGGCGGCGTCGGGGGACTCCCTGGTGATCGCGGATGCCGGCGAGGGCACCTGGCAGGTGCATGTGCACGTAGCCGATGCCGGGGCCGCGGTGGAGGCCGGGCTCGCGGCCGGCCGCCCCCGCCAGATCTCCATCACCCGGCTGGTCGAGGTGAGGCCGGGAGAGACCCCCCACCTCGCTGAGGGACCCCGACCGCACGCCGGACGAGCCGCCGTGGTGGTGGCCAACGGGGACGGGCTGGTGGAGTTGTTCCAGCGGGAGGGGGCGGTGGTGGTGGGTAGCCCGCCGTCCACTGAGGAGATGCTGGCCGCGATCCGGGCCACCGGGGCCGGGGAGGTGGTGGTGCTGCCGAATGACCCGGACGCGCAGGCGGTGGCCACCACCGCGGCGACCGAGGCGGACCGGGAAGGGATCCGGGTATCGGTGGTGCCTACCCGCTCACCGGTGCAGGCGCTGGCGGCGCTGGCGGTCCGGGAAGCGTCCCGCCGGTTCGACGACGACGTGATCGCCATGGCGGAGGCGGCCGGGGCCTGCCGGTACGCCCAGGTCTGTCGGGCCGCCCGGGACGCGCTCACCGTGGCCGGCCGGTGCCGGGCCGGGGATGTGCTGGCCTTGGTGGAAGACGAAGTGCATCTGATCGGGACGGATGTGACCGAGGTGTCGATCCAGTTGCTGGATCGGCTGCTGGGCGGCGGTGGCGAGTTGGTGAGTGTGGTGCTCGGAGTGGATGCTCCGGCCGGGCTGGCCGCCGCGCTCACCGACCACCTGGCCGAGGCGTGGCCGTTTGTGGAGGTGCAGGTGCACCACGGCGGGCAACCGCACTATCCGCTGCTGGTGGGGGTGGAGTGACGGTCGACTTTGACACTCCCCTGTCCAAGGTGGTGGGGAAGGGGCACGTCAAGCTAGCGCGGGAGCTGGACCTGCACACGGTCCGGGACCTGCTGTTCCACCTGCCTCGCCGGTACGAGCAGCGGGGCAGCTACACCGACATCAGCCAGCTCACCGTGGATGAGCAGGTGACGGTGCAGGCCCGGGTGTTGTCGGCCCGCTCCCGCCCGATGCGCCACCGGTCCGGGTTTGTACTGGAGGCGGTGGTCACGGACGACTCCGGCGGCACCCTCACCCTGGTGTTCTTCGGGAAGCGGCCGCTGACCTGGCTGGAGAAGCAGCTGCGACCGGGGCGATGGGGGCTGTTCGCCGGCAAGGTCAGCGATTACCGATCCGGCCGCAACCAGGTTCGACAGCTGGCCCACCCGAAGTACGAGCTGCTGGACGAGCCCGCCGAAGGTGTGGCGGAGGACTTCGCCTCGGAGATCATCCCGATCTACCCGGCGACCAAAGAGGTCACCAGCTGGGAGCTGACCAAAGCGATCCGGACCGTGCTGGACGTGGTCACCATGCCCCCGGACCCGTTACCGGCGTGGGTGCGGCAGCAGCGGCAGCTGGTGGAGCTGGGGGTGGCCCTGCGGGACATCCACCGACCCTCGTCGTGGCAGACGCTGGCGTCGGCGCGGCGCCGATTGACCTGGGACGAGGCGTTCGCGCTGCAGTTGACGCTGGTGCAACGGCGCCGACGGGCACAGCAGTGGCCGGCCACTCCCCGCCCGCGGAAGCCGGGTGGCCTCCTGGCCCGGTTCGATGCCGCCCTGCCGTACCAGTTGACCGACGGGCAGCGCCGGGTGGGCGAGCAGATCGCCGCGGAGCTGGCGCGTCCACACCCGATGCATCGACTGTTGCAGGGCGAAGTGGGGTCCGGTAAGACGCTCTGCGCTTTGCGAGCGGCGTTGCAGGTGGTGGACGCCGGTGGGCAGGTGGCGTTGTTGGCCCCTACCGAGGTGCTCGCCGCCCAACACCACCGCAGCCTGCTCGAGTTGCTGGGTCCACTGGGGCGGGCCGGGCAGTTGGACGGTGCCGCCGACGGCACCCAGGTGGTGCTGGTCACCGGCTCCCAGTCACAGGCCGCCCGCCGGCAGGCCCGGGCGGCGGTGGCCAGCGGGGAGGCGGGGATCGTGGTGGGCACCCACGCCCTGTTGTACGAGGGGGTGGAGTTCCGCGACCTGGGGTTGGTGATCGTCGATGAGCAACACCGGTTCGGGGTGGAGCAGCGGGATGCGTTGCGCGCCAAGGCGGAGCGCCCGCCCCATGTGCTGGTGATGACCGCCACCCCGATCCCCCGGACCGTGGCCATGACGGTGTACGGCGACCTGGCGGTGTCCACGTTGAAGGAGTTGCCGCAGGGGCGGTCACCGATCGCCACCCACGTGGTGCCGGCGACGGAGAAGCCGGCGCTGCTGGCGCGAGCCTGGCAGCGGGCGCGGGAGGAGGTGGCCGCCGGCCACCAGGTGTACGTGGTGTGCCCCCGGATCGGGGACGACGAGGAGACCGAGCCGACCGCCACCGGGGCGCGTCCACCGCTGGCGGTGCGGGAGGTGGCGCGGCTGCTGGCCGAGGGCCCGCTGGCGGATCTGCGGCTGGGAGTGTTACACGGCCGGCTGCCCGCGGACGAGAAGGACGCGGTGATGCGTCAGTTCGCCGCGGGAGAGTTGGACGTGCTGGTGGCCACCACGGTGGTGGAAGTGGGGGTGAACGTCCCCAACGCCACCATGATGGTGATCCTGGACGCCGACCGGTTCGGGGTCTCTCAGCTGCATCAGCTGCGTGGCCGGGTCGGTCGGGGGAGCGCCCCGGGTCTGTGTCTGCTGGTGACCGACGCCCCGGCCGATTCGGAGGCCCGGCAGCGGCTGGCCGCGGTCGCCTCCACTCTGGACGGATTCCGGCTGGCGGAGCTGGACGTGGAGCAGCGCCGGGAGGGGGACGTCCTGGGGGCGGCCCAGTCCGGCACCCAGCGCCGGTTGCAGCTGCTGTCGCTGTTGCGGGACGCGGAACTGATCGGAGAGGCCCGGGCCGCGGCCGAGCAGTTGCTGGCGGAGGACCCTGAGCTGGCGCAGCACCCGGAGCTGGCCGCGACCGTGGCGGCGCTGGTGGAGCCGGAGCGGGCGGAGTACCTGGACAAATCGTGAGCGAGGCCTGACGGCGAAGGCCCCGGAGATAACTTACCTCTCAGGTCACTTACCCACGAGGTTACTTACCTCCGGGGTAAGTTGCTCCATGGCCTTCGTGAACCGGACCCGGGAGTTGGCCGAGCTCCGCCGCTGGTGGCGCCAACCCCAGCCACGGCCGGCCATGGTGTGGGGCCGGCGGCGGGTCGGCAAGACCGCGCTGCTGCAGGAGTTCGCCAAGGAGCTGCGCTCCGTCTTCCACACCGGCACCGGCCAGGCCCGCCACCAGGTCCGCGACGCCCCGCCGGAGGTCCGGACGGTGACCGCGGCCGACATCTTCCGAGCGGACTGAGAACGCACGTGGGCCGCCGAGCGTGCTCGGCGGCCCACGTTACCGCGGGATCAGGCGGTGAAGGTCACCCGGCGGCGGCGGGCCACCAGGTAGACCCCGGCGCCGACGGCCAGCAGTAGCAGCGCGCCGCCGGCGATCAGGGTGGTGGTGCTACCGGTGATCGGCAGCTCGCCACCTTCGCC
>Ga0079224_100003127_pt1 | contig 20628 bp, 20 predicted proteins | sample Stecom2015_FD_80414 | JGI IMG/M metagenome (GOLD analysis project Ga0079224, IMG submission 80414) | Agricultural soil microbial communities from Utah to study Nitrogen management - Steer compost 2015 | ecosystem: Environmental > Terrestrial > Soil > Agricultural land | place: USA: Utah...
CTTGCCCATCTGTATCAGCGCTTCCTCGCCTATCACCGTCTGGTGCATGAGGACGTGGTTGAGCACCGACCCGAGGGCGTAGTTGGTGTCGGGATTCTGGGCCGCCACCTCGACCGCCTCGGAGATGGCGATCCCGAGGCTGCCAGTGCTGTTGGGGTCGGTGGCGAGGATCGCCCGGCCCGCTTCCGTGAGGTTGGAGGGGGACGGATGGACCGTGGCCCCCCAGGTCTCCATCATCAGGCGCCGGTACGGCTTCTGGTCGTAGCTCGCTCGGACCTGCCACACCTCGCACTCGAGCCCGAATAGGGTCGTGGCCAGGGCCAGGGCCGATCCCCACTGGCCGGCGCCGGTTTCGGTCGTGAGCTTTCTGATGCCGGCCTTGGCGTTGTAGTACGCCTGCGGGACCGCGGTGTTGGGCTTGTGGGAGCCCGCCGGGCTCGTCCCTTCGTACTTGAAATAGATGCGGGCGGGCGTGTCGAGGGCCTTCTCCAGCCGTCGGGCCCGGTAGAGAGGGGTGGGCCTCCACAGCTTGTAGACGTCGAGCACCTCGCCGGGGATGTCGACGTACCTCTCGGGCGTGACCTCCTGGGCGATCAGGTCCATGGGGAAGAGTGGCGCCAGGTCGTCCGGTCCGATCGGCTCGTGGGTGCCGGGATGGAGGGGTGGAGGAGGCGGCTCGGGAAGGTCGGGGACGAGGTTGTACCAAGCCTGGGGGATCTCCGACTCGTCCAACAGCACCTTCGTCACGTCCGCCATCACAGCCTCCTCTCTGGGTCTGGTGGGGCCGAAAGGTACCAGCGCCGCGTCCCACCCGCCCTTCCGTGAAGAATTTCGCGGCGGTTCGCCGCAGAGATCTTCACAGACTGGCTGTGGTCACCAGCTCGATGCGGGCCCGGGGGTCGAACAGTTCCTTCACCCCGAACAGGGCGATCGCCGGGTAGTGGTGGCCGAACACCTCCCGGTACACGACACCCAGCTCCTTCAGGTTCTCGCGGTACCCGGAAACGTCGGTGGTGTAGATCTCGAGCCTGACGACCGATTCGACCGGGAACCCGGCGTCTTCTAGGCAGGCGGCGACGTTGCGCAGTGCCTGGCGGAACTGGCTCACCAGGTCGGGGGCCACCTCGCCGTCGCCGGTCTCGCCGATCTGGCCGGCCACGTACAGGGTCCTGCGGCCTTCACTCTCGACGGCGTGGCTGAAGCCGATCGGCTCCGGCAGTCCCTCGGGGTTGACTAGGCGGTTCATCGGCTCACCTCGAACGCCGGCCCATGACCGGGAACGATCAGATCGGCGAGCTGGAGCACCCTCTCCCGGTGCCGGAAGAGCGAGTCGAGGTCGGTGGCCCGCCGGTCCCCTTCGATGCCCTCGTACCACCACAGGTGCGTGAAGGCCACGACGCCGTCGGCGGTGTCGACGAGGGTGGTGATGTCCTGGGGCGTGTGCCCGGGAGTCTCCATCAGACGCACGTGCTGTGAGACGGCGGCGTTCTCGGCAGGCCGGTCGGTCCACTGGTCCCGTTCGTAGATGGCCCAGTGGTCGTGGACGCGCGCCGGCGGAAACAGCGCGATGTTGACGGTGTGGTCCGGGTGGTGGTGAGAAATCACGACATCGGTGACCGACACCGGCGCCACCCCGAGCTGTTCCATCGGATCGAGAATCATCGCCCTGTCGGCGACCATGCCCGGGTCGACGACCACGACGTGGTCACCGTCCTGGATGAGGCCGACGGTGGACGCGACACCGTCGGCGCGGGCGTAACCCTCGTGGAGGACATGGGCTACCGCGGTCATCTCCCTCTCCATCTCGGCTCGCGCTTTTCGGTGAAGGCCCGGTGGAACTCGGCGTGGTCCTCGGTGGTCATCAGCAGCGCCTGGGTCATGGCCTCCATCTCCAGGGCAGCGGACAGGCTCATGTCCTGTTCGGCGGTGAGCAGCTTCTTCGTCGCCCCGTAGGCGAAAGTGGGCCCTTCGGCGAGGCGCCTGGCAAGAGCTGTGGCGGCGTCCTGGAGGGCGTCGTCGTCGACCACCTGGGTGGCCAGACCGATCTCGAGGGCGCGGTCGGCGTCGACTCTCTCACCCAGCATCAGCAGTTCTGTGGCTCGCCCCAGCCCGATCACACGAGGAAGCAGGTAGGCCGAACCCATGTCGGCTCCGGCGAGGCCCACCTTGGTGAAGAGGAAGTGGAACCGGGCGGACCGGGCGATGATGCGGAAGTCGGAGGCCAGGGCGATGACCGCGCCGGCGCCGGCGGCCACACCGTTGACGGCCGAGATCACCGGCATCGGCACCTGGCGTATTCCCTCGACCACGGCACCGGTCATGCGGGTGAAGTCGAGGAGGGACCGGGCATCCATCTCCAGCAGCTCACCGATGATCTCGTCGACGTCGCCGCCGGAGCAGAACCCCCTGCCTCTGCCGGTGATGACCAGAACGGAGACGTCGTCACGGTGGGGAAGCTCACCGAGGAGGTCCCGGAGGTCGGCATAGACGTCGAACGTGAGGGCGTTCAGCCGGTCGGGCCGGTCGAACGTGAGGGTGGCGACCCCATCGGCGACGATGAAGTCGAAGTGGCGCCACGACTCGGTGAAGCCGGCTGAGGCTCGGAACGGGCTCATCTCTGCAACCCGCCGCCGTCGAGGACGATGCTGTGGCCGTTGATCGCCGCCGAATCCGGCGAAGCGAGGAACGCCACGGCGTGGGCGATCTCCTCGGGACGGAGGAGACGTCCGAGGGGGACGAAGTCGGCGAGCCTCTGACGGAGCTCTTCCTCGGCCATCCCGGTCTTCTCCCCCATGCGGGCCACCGAGGCGTCCGTCATCGGGGTGTCGACGTAGGCGGGGCAGACAGCGTTGGCGGTCACACCGGTGCCTGCGACTTCGGCGGCAACGACCCGGATGAACCCCAAGGCAGCGTGCTTCGAAGCGGTGTAAGCGGCCGTGTAGCGGGAGCCGAGATGGGAGGCGATGGAAGCAACCGTGACGATGCGTCCGTAGTCGCGCTCTTTCATGCCCGGTAGCACCGCCTTCGTGCACAGGAACGGGCCTGTGGCGTTGACGAGCATCGTGTGCTCCCACTGCTCGAGCGTCACACGGTGGACGGGGGCGGAGGGAGCGATGCCGGCGTTGTTGACGAGGACGTCGACCTGTTTCCCGGCGAAGAAGGCATCGATCTGATCGGGATCGGTCACGTCCAAGACCGCGGTCTTCACGGCGGCGGGAGCGGTGGCGGCGGTCTCGGCGAGGGCTGCTTCGTCCCGCCCGGTGGCTATCACTTCGTAGCCTTCGGCGGCCATCCGATGGACGATCGCCCGGCCGATGCCGCGGCTGCCGCCTGTCACTACACACGAGCCGGAGGTGGTCATGGGGGAAAGGTAGTGGAACCGCCCCACCCTGTCGCCGCGGCACCTTCCGTCGCCGGCGGCTGTTAGCTTCCCGGAGATGCTCACCCCCCAGCAGGAGGCGCTCCTCCAGGAGGCGGAATCCGTCGGCCGCGACCTCGTGGGTGTCAGTCGGCACAGTGGACGGGTCGACCGTGGACTGATCTCCGCCCTCGCCGAGTCGGGGCTGTTGGGTCGTCTGTATCCGTCCGGTGGCCTGTCGGCGATCGACTTGTGCTTGATCCGCCAAGGACTGGCGCGTGCCAACCCCGAAGCGGAGACGGCTTTCGCCATGCAGGGCCTGGGGTCGTATCCGATCCACCAGTCGGCCCGCCCCGAGGTGAGGGAGCGCTGGATCCCGGCCGTCTCCCGAGGCGAAGCGGTGCCGGCCTTCGCCTTGACCGAACCGGGCGCCGGCTCCGACGCAGCCGCCTTGGGCCTCGCCGCCGAAAGGGACGGGAACGGATGGCGGCTGAGCGGGGAGAAGGCCTGGATATCGAACGCCCCTGACGCCGACGTCTACGTGGTCTTCGCCCGCACCACCCCCGACGCCGGGCCCCGCGGTGTGTCGGCGTTCGTCGTCCCCGGTGACAGCCCCGGGCTCACCGGGAAACCCCTCGACATGCTCTCTCCTCACCCCATCGGCCACCTGACATTCGACGGAGTGCCGGTGCCCGAGGAGCACCTCCTCGGGCAGCCGGACGCCGGCTTCTCGGTCGCCATGGCGACGCTCGACCTCTTCCGGCCGTCGGTCGGCGCCTTCGCCGTGGGTATGGCCGAGGCGGCTCTGGGCATCGCCACCGAGCACGCCCGCGAGCGGGAGGCATTCGGCCGGGCGATCTTCGAGTTCCAGGCGGTCTCCCACCGGCTCGCGGAGATGATCACACGCATCACGGCGGCGCGTCTGCTCGTCTACGAGGCGGCGAGAGCCTACGACATCGGCGACCGCGAGCGCCTCAAAGGGGCGGCGGCGATGGCGAAGCTGTACGCCACCGAGACCGCCCAATACGTGGTCGACGGGGCGGTGCAGATCCTGGGCGCCCGCGCACTGGAGGCGACCCACCCTCTCGCCGCCCTCTACCGGGACGTGCGGGCGCCCCGCATCTACGAGGGGACGAGCGAGATCCAGCGGGAGATCATCGCCCGCCAGCTACGCCTCGGACGTCTCTCCTGAAGGCGCATCCGCCGAAGGGCGGGCGATGCGGGAGCGGACCATGATGCAGGCGTTGGCGATGTACTCGGCATCCGACTCCTGGAGCAGCCGCAGCAGCTCGGGGCTCTCCGCGCCGGGTTGCACCCAGATGCGGTCATAACCGATGTCGAGGGCCTGGCGGACGACCTTCAGGCCCACTTCGGGAGGAACCACCAGGTCGATGATGTCGGGAGCGACGGGCAAGTCGGCTACGGTGGCGTGGGCCTGGTCGCCGTCCACCGTGTCGCGATGGGGATTGACCGGGAAGACCCGATAGCCCTTCCGCTTGAGGTCGCGGTAGATGACGGATCCGTACTTCTTCTCGTTGTCGGTCGCCCCCACCACGGCGATGGTGGCGTCGGGTCTGCTCAGTATCTCGGTGAGTCTGTCCATCGGCGTCCCTCAGTCTCCAACCGCTCCCTGGACGGCCTCCACGGCCGCCTTCAACTCAGGTGGAACCGGAACGGGACGGAAATCCTTCCCGGACACCGTGACCTGGATCTGCTTGCCCTCCGCCACGACCCTATTCGACGCCTCCTCCCAGGTGACGAGCCGGACCACGAAGGACGTGGTGCCGAACTCCTGGACGCGGGCACCGGTGATCAGCGTCTCCCCGAGCCGGGCGGGCGAGCGGTAGTCGATCTCCAGGCGGGCGAGCACCACTTCCACATCTCCCCACTCGTACCCGACCAGGTCGAAGAGGTCCGTCAGGGTATCGTCGAAGTACCGGGCGTAGTTGCCGTTGAAGACGATCCCCTGGGCATCGGTGTCCGAGTAGCGGACCTTGCGCCGGTAGGTGACGGGCCAATCCATCCCGGAACCGTACCGTCACCGGGCCGAGGTTGGGAACGATGCCACAATGCCTCGCATGGAAGTCATCGTCAGCGGGGACCCTCTGAGCATCGATGAGGTGTTGGCGGTGGCTCGGGGGGAGGCGGCTGCCCGCCCCGGACCCGACCTGGAAAAACGAATGGCTCCGGCCAGGGAAGTCGTCGAACGGGCCGTGGGTCGCGACGAGGTGGTGTACGGGATCACGACCGGTTTCGGGGCCTTGGCCTCGACGCGGATCGATCCGACGGAGACACGGCAGCTGCAGATCAATCTCCTCCGCAGCCATGCTGCCGGAGTGGGCGACCCGGTCCCCGATGCCGTCGTGCGGGCGATGCTGCTCCTCCGGGCGCGCACCCTCGCCCAGGGCCACTCCGGGGTCCGCCCCGTCGTGGTCCGGCGTCTACTGGAGATGCTCGATCTCGGCATGGTGCCTGTCGTGCCGGGTTATGGCTCGGTGGGAGCGAGCGGCGACCTGGCTCCGTTCGCCCATCTCGCGCTCCCGTTGATCGGCGAGGGAGAGGTGACGTTTCGAGGCGAACTGCTCCCCGCGGCGGCGGCTCTGTCCCAGGCGGGCCTCCAGCCTCTGAACCTCGAGGCGAAGGAGGGTCTGAGCCTCCTCAACGGAACCGAGGGGATGACTGCGATGCTCTGCTTGGGTGTCGCCCGAACGGAGCAGCTGGCGAGAGTGGCCGACCTCGCCGCGGCGTTGTCCATCGAGGCGCTCATGGGATCGGCCCGCCCGTTCCGGCCCGAGATCCATCGCCTCCGCCCCCATCCCGGCCAGATGGAATCGGCGGCGCGCATCGCCCGGTTGATCGAAGGTTCCGAGATCGAGGCCAGCCACTCCGAAGATTTCACCCACGCCGTCCAGGACGCCTACTCGCTCCGCTGCGCCCCACAGGTCCACGGAGCAGCGATGGACACTCTCCGCCACGTCCGCCGGGTCGTGGACATCGAACTGGGGGCGGTGGTCGACAACCCGATCGTGTTCCCCGAGTCGGGTGACGTGCTCTCCGCGGGCAACTTCCACGGACAGCCACTCGCCTTCGCCGCCGACTTCCTCACGATCGCCGCGACCGAGCTCGGTTCGATCTCGGAGCGGCGCACCGACCGGATCCTCGATCCGGAGAGATCCTCCGGCCTTCCTCCGTTTCTCTCCGTGCGTCCCGGGCTCAACTCAGGCTACATGCTGGCGCAGTACACCGCCGCCTCCCTGGTCGCAGAGAACCGGGTGCTGTCCCACCCGGCTTCGGTGGAGTCGATTCCGACATCGGGATCCCAAGAGGACCACGTCTCGATGGGTTGGGGTGCGGCCCGCAAGATGGGAGAGGTGCTCGACAACACCGCCCGGGTCCTCGCCGTCGAGATGGTGTGCGCCGCCCAAGGGGTGGAGTTCCGCGCTCCCCTCCGTCCGGCGCCGGGCACCGCCCGGGCGGTCGAGATCATCCGGACGGCCGTCCCTCCGCTCACCGACGACCGACCGGTGAGCTCCGACATCGAGACCGTCGCCGAGATGATCGAGGCCGGCGCCTTCGACGAGTTGCTGTGACCGAGCTCCGGACGGACCGAGAGCCTGCCCGATGCCGGGGGACGTCGGCGTCATCGCCGCCCCTGGTGTCCGACTGCAACCCCGGCACTCGGCCGGCGTCCCAGCTCGTGTCCCGCGTGTCCTGCGCCGGGGAGGCAGTCTCCCCTGAGTCCACCTAGCGACGGCGACGGTTGTCGCGGCTGCGACGGCTGCGGCCACCGGAGGTGCCGCGCGATCCCCGGCGTGGTCGAGGAGTGGAAACCGGCGCCGTTCCGAGACGGCTACCGAGCTCGCCGGTGAGCCAATCGGAGGCCGGGTCGTGGACGAGCTGCGCCAGCCCCACTGAACGCTGCAACGCCGAGAGCTGGCGACGCTGATCCGGGAGTACGAACGAGACCACTACGCCATCCTCGCCGGCCCGGGCGGTGCGGCCCGACCGGTGCAGGTAGTCCTTGGGGTCGGCCGGGAGGTCGAAGTGGATGACGCTGGCGACCCGGTCGACGTGGATGCCCCGAGCGGCGACGTCCGTAGCCACCAGTGCCGCCACCTTGCCTTCGGAGAAGGCGGACAAGGCACGGCTGCGCTGCGCCTGGCTGCGACCACCGTGGATCGACTCCGTTCGGACGCCGGCCCGACGCAACTGCCGGGCGACGCGCTCTGCCCCGCTACGGGTGCGGGTGAACACGATCGAAGGGGTGGACGAAGAGATCACTTCCGCCGCCACCCCTATCCGGTCCTCGCGGGAGACGGCCCAGAAGTAGTGGGCGGCATCGCCAGGGTCGTCGGTGTCGGCAACTTCGTGACGAAGGGGCTGGTCCTGGTAGCGGCGGGTCAGCTCGGCGACTTCCCCGTCGAGCGTCGCCGAGAACAGCAGCGTCTGGCGGGAAGGGGAGGGCTGGTCGAGGAGCCGGCGGACCTGGGGCATGAACCCCATGTCGGCCATTCGGTCGGCTTCGTCGACTACGACGAGGTCGACGTCGGTCAGCGAGACCGAGCCTTCCTCGATGAGGTCGGCGAGTCGGCCGGGCGTGGCGACGAGGACATCGACACCCCGCCGAAGCTGGCGTCGCTGGTGGTCGTAGCCCACACCTCCGTGGACGACGAGGATCCATCTCCTCATCGCCTTGGCGAGTGGCTTCAATTCGGTCGCGATCTGGCCCGCGAGCTCGCGGGTGGGGGCGAGGATCAAGGCCCGGGGCCGGCGCGGCTCGGCCTGTTGCACGCGGGAGAGGGCGGCGATTCCGAACGCCAGCGTCTTCCCGGATCCGGTGGGAGCTCGGCCGAGGATGTCGTGGCCGGCCAGCGCGTCGGGGATCGAGGACGCCTGGATGGGAAATGGGGTGGCGATGCCCCGGTCTTCGAGGGCGGCTGCGATAGGGCGCGGGACGCCCAGGTCGAAGAAGGTGGTCATGATGTCTCCTGGCCCCGCGGTCTACGAGGGGGCGCTCGTTGTACGGCTCGTTTCGACCCTTCGCACTCCGTACAACGCGGGGATCGACGTCCGACTCGGACGCGGACGGCTGGCCGTCGGTCCGGTGGAGGATGACTCCACGGTAACAGGTGCGCACGGTTACTCGAACGGACGCGAGATCGGCTCAGGCGGGCTCGGTCTCGAGCAGCGCCCGGATGAGGGTCTGGGCGTCGAATGGCCCCTGGTGGCGGCGGCCGTTCACGAAGAAGGTGGGCACGGAGGTGATGTTCATCGCCTCGGCGTCGAGCATGTCGTCGCGTACCCGGGCCGCCACCTCCGGAGCCGAGAGATCGTGCTCGAAGCGTTCGAGATCGAGTCCCAGTTCCTCGGCGCGCCGCAGCATGTCCGCGGGGCGCTGGTGGTCCTGGTCGGCGAGGAGACTCTTGGCGAACTCGGTCCGCTTCCCCTGCAACGCCGCCGCCTCGACGGCCTCGGCGGCCGCGACCGCGTTCGGATGCTCCCGCTCGAGCGGGGCGTGCCGCCAGACGTAGCGCAGGCGATCCCCGAGCTCTTCTTTCACTTCCTCGATCGCCCCCGACACCTTCAAGCAGAAGGGACATTGGTAGTCGCCGTACTCGACGAGGGTCAGCGGAGCGTCGGGCCTACCCCACATGTGGTCACGTGCGGGGTCGACCGGCCGGGCGAGGGTCATGCCGGCTTCTCCCTCGGGATGACTCGCGTCGGAGTAACGGAAGATCACGGCGGCGGCGATGAAGGAGACCACGGACGCGACGAGGACACCGACCCGGGCTTCGTTCTGCACCGCCGGGTCTTCGATCGCCAAGTCGACGATGAACAGGGAGATGGTGAACCCGATGCCGCTGAGAACGGCTCCCCCGGCGAGACGATCCAGGGACAGCCCCGGCCCGAAGTCCCCGATGCGCAACTTCCACAGAAGACCGGAAGTACCGAGGATTCCGAGGGCCTTGCCCGCGACCAGGCCGGCTACCACGGCCCACATGATGGGCGACCCGACGGCGTCCTCGAGGATCTCGGCGTCCAGTGCCACGCCGGCATTGGCCAGGGCGAACAGGGGCAAGACGACGTACGCCACGTAGGGCGAGTAGGCGGACTGGAGACGCTCGTTCACGGAGATCGACTCCCGCAGGGAGTTGGCGGCTCGCCGGGCATAGTCGCCGTTGGGTGACTGACGGAAGATGCGCGCCATCTCGAGGGCGTGGTCTACGTCGTGGCGGTTCGGCCGGTACACGGGAACGAGGAGCGCGATGGCCACGCCAGCCAGCGTCGGGTGGACCCCCGAGGCGAGGAATGCCAGCCACACGACGATCGACAGCGTGCCGTATATGGGCGCCCGGCCCCGGGGCAGGTAACGGGTGAAGTAGACGCCGGCCAGCCCGAGGGCAGCCGTGAGAAGGGGAAGGGGGTGGAAGTCCTCGGTGTAGAACAGGGCGATGATGCTCAAGGCGCCGATGTCGTCGACCACGGCCAGGGCGAGGAGAAACACCCGTAGCCGGCCCGGCGCACGCGGACCGATGATCGCCAAGGCCCCGACGAGGAACGCGGTATCGGTCGATATCACCACTCCCCACGCGTGCTCGTGACCGGTCCCCGACGCCAGGGCCAGGAAGATGACGGCTGGTGCGGCGAGCCCCGCCACTGCGGCCGTCACAGGCACGAGGGCACGAGGCCAGCTCGTCAGCTCGCCGATGGCGAACTCGCGGCGCACCTCCAGCCCGACCAGGAAGAAGAAGATCGCCATCAGCGCGTCGTTCACCAGGGCGTGGAGCGTGAACTCCAGCGTCAGGTCGTCGACCCCAACGACCAGATGCGTCTCCCAGAAGCGCTCGTAGGTACCGCTCGACAGGTTCGCCCAGAGAATCGCCGTGACCGTGGCGATGAGCAACAGGAGCGCTCCGAGGCGAGCCTCGCTCATCGAGGCGATCTTCTCGGCGATGGTGTGCCTCTGCCGCCGACGCGAGGGATGCTGCGTCGGCGATCGGTCGATCGTGATGGTCTGCGTCAGTCAGCTCCTTCAGGCTCTCGGAGCGGAAAGATGGTTCGCTCCCCTCCTGGGCCGCCTGGCGGCGTGCCACAGGGCAACGAACGCGGAGAGGCCTCCGATCATTCCCGAAGGGCGGAAAAAAGGAGGGGTGGGAGGACCATGGCGTCCTCCCACCCCTACGAGTGTGACTCAGGGAGAGGTGGCCGGAGGCATGCCGAAGGCCTGCTCCAGCTCCTCCATCGACGTCACTTGGTCGGCGGGAGGCGGCTCGATGGTCACGGACTGCCCGAAGTCGAAGAAGTCGAACATCATCGTCACGGCGCCGGTCTCACCGCCCAGTTCGACGTCGGCTTCATCGGCGGTCATCGAGATCGACATCCGCTGGACCAGGCCGTCGCGGTCGACCCACAGATCGAGCGGGAACGACGTCTCCGGCAGCGGTCCTTGCTCCTCCAGCTCGGCCAGCTCCTCCGGAGAGAGCGCCGCCTGCCAGCCCTCCTCCACGGTCACTCGATAGTGGGTAGTCGAGATGCCCCGGACGTCTTCGGTGCCGAGCTCCTCGACGGTGCCCTCTGCTCCTGCGAATGCCTCGAGGAAGATCGCCGGGTTGCTGGGGGCGGCAGCAGACCCCATCTCTTCGGCGAAGTCGCTGCCTTCTTCCGCGGGCATCGAAACCCATTCGGTCTCGGCACCCATGAGGCCCGTGAAGAAGGGGAACATGAGATAGACGATGTCGTCGATCTGACGCATCTCCATGTCGCCGAACATCTGGGCCATCTCCGGGGGCACCTCTTCGCCACCCATGCCGGCCATCATGGCTCCGAAGTCCATGGTGATCTGCGCATTGCCGGTCGCGATGTCGGTGATGACCGTGAACGGCATCTCGCCTGTTTGTCCGTCACCCTCGAAGATCATGACACCTTCGACGCGGGCAGGAGAGGCTTCGGCGCTGGTGGCCAGGGCCGCCTGCAGGGCGGCGAGGTCACCGGACAGACCGCCCCCGCTCGATTCCGTGGAGGAGGGGGCGGCAGTGGTGTCGGGAACAGCCGTGGTGTCCACCGTGGTCGCCACGGTCGTCTCCGACGTGTCGCCCGCCGTCGTATCGACCGCACTCGTGGTGGTGTCTTCCGCCTGACCACCGCAGGCAGCGACGACGACGGCCAGGACAGCAATGATCAACAAGCGTCGTTTCAAGGGACTTCTCCTTCTGGGGAACGGGGAAAGGATCCCCTGTCGGCCAGTCTATCCCCGGATTGAGGTACGGCTACCAGGCGCCTCCGCCGCCGCCTCCGCCGCCGCCGCCCCCGCCGCCGGAGAACCCCCCTCCTCCGCCGCTACCGCTGGAACTGGGCGGCGAGAAGGCACCTGCGAGGGCAGACTCCAATCCGGCGAAGGCGTTCTCGCTCCCGCCTCCGGCGTATCCGTGAGAGCCGTACCAGTAGATGTGGGACTGCTCGGCCAGTTCCGGTGGGGCGTGGAGGCGGGCGTGGTCCAGTACCTCCGAAGCGACGCCGAACGCGACGGCGTAGATGAGGAACCGGTCCCACAGCTCGAGGGAGATCGCCGGCGCCTCCTCCATCCGGGAGAAGTCCTGCAGGTAGCGACGGAAGGCCGCCCAGGCAGCGGCGACGTCGGCCCCGGCCCGGGTGCGTTTGGCGGTCACCCGACGCGGCAACACGAGCGCGGTGAAGAGGAATCCAGTGAGGAGCAGTCCGATCGATATCGCCATGGGGATCGCCCCCGTGTAGTCGACCGAAGATGAGAGGCGTGCCGTGGCGAAGATCCCCAGAGTCCCGAGGAGCACGAAGCCCAAGTCGATGAGGACGATGATCACGCGATTGGCTCTCTCGAGGAGCTTTCGACTCTCGAGCTTCTCGAGCACCGCCTTGACGAAGGACTGGTAGGTGGAGGCGTTGGCGGTGGCGTCCTCGCGGATCAGCCGACGGAACTCGTGCAGGGGCTGCGGCCCACCATCGAGGATGCGCTTCAGGATGGTGTAGACGTGACGCTCGTAGCTCAGGAGCTCGCCCGGGTCCTCGCCCAGCTCCAACTCGAGGTCGCTGATCTGCTCCTGACGCATGCCGAGGAACGTCGACCGAGTGGTCTGCACTGGACGAGCCTGGACGATGCCGCGGCTGATGAAATCGAACACGGTGGCGGTGAAGGCCCGCTCGTCGACTTTCCCCTGGGTGAGCAGAGCGGCCACCTCCGCCGGGGGCAAGCCGTCCGGCGGCTCCTGGACGTACTCCCGGTCGAAGGTGGGCCGGGGTTCGCGCCCGTAGCGGAGGTACACGAAGAGCGCCGCCACGACACCCGGCACGATGGCGGCGAAGATCCCCCAGAGGACGGCGGCTCGAAGGCGAGCGTTGCGCAGCTCGGTAGCGTCGGCCATCCGTTGCTCGTCCTCGAGGATGATGGGCAGGCCCTGCCCGGAAAGCGTCGTCGCCCCGTCGCTCGAGGCCAGGAGTCGCCGGGGGAACGCCACGCGGAACTCGACGAACTGTCCGGGAGGGATGCCGCCGGCTTGGAGGGTCGGCTCTATGCCGCTGTCACCGAGGCTGGTCTCGCCGGAGACAGACGCCGGGTGACCCCACACGTAGACCTCCCCTTCGCTGGCTCCGGCGGGGATCGCCATCGACGCGGTGAGGCGCTCGAGCTCCACTTGCCATTCCGGCCCCCACACCTGCAGGTAGACATCGACGTAGTCGTCGTACACCTTGGCGAGCCCTTCCAAGACATAGCGGATCTCGAACGTCCGCTGCTCGTCGGCGGCGTCGTAGTGCCACACGATGCGCACGCGGCCGCCGAGGTCGCGAACGCCGAAGGTGCCGGGCGGCGACTCACAACCCAGGTCGGTGCACCCGCCGTCGACGTACACCATCGACCCCTCGGAGACGGAAACGCCGCTGAGCGATTCGCCGGCGGCGAGGGGGATCTCCCGATAGGCGCCCGAGAAGGCGCCGTCGAAGTCGTAGGTGATGCGTTCGATGACCTCGACCGCGCCGTTCGGCTGGACCCTCACCTCCACCTGGGCTTCCGGCAAGGTGTACTCGCGGCCGAGCGCCGGCAGCGCGGCGAGAAGCAGGGCGAAGAAGGCGAGCGCCGCCCACAGGCGTCTCATCGGATCAGAAATCGACCACTGGCGGCGTGTCGGCTTCCACTTCGGCCTCGAAGAAGGGACGGGTCCGGAAGCCGGTAGCCGCCGCCACCAGGTTGGTGGGGATCGTCTGCACGGCGTTGTTGTACGTCAGAACCGAGTCGTTGTAGATCTGCCGGGACACGGCGATCCGGTTCTCGGTCTCCGACAGCTCCTGTTGCAGGGCGGCGAAGTTCGGGGCGGCCCGCAACTCCGGGTAGCTCTCGGCGAGAGCGAACAGTTGACGGAGGGCGGCGGTGAGGGCGTTCTCCGCCTCGGCTTGCGCCTCCGGCCCTTGGGCGGCTTGGGCGGCATTGCGCGCCTGCACCACCCGTTCGAAGGTCTGTTGCTCGTGAGCGGCGTAGCCCTTCACGGTTTCCACGACATTGGGGATCAGGTCGTAACGCCGCTTGAGCTGCACCTCGACCTGCGCCCACGAGTTGTCGACTCGGTTCCGCAGCTGCACCAGGCGGTTGTAGAGCAACACCACCAGGAGCAGCACGACGGCCACCGCCACGATGACCCAGATCATCAGTCACCCGACTCCTATTCGCTTCCGTCGGGCAGCGTAACCGGCCCGGGTCGGCGGCGCCGACCTCAGCCGAGCGCTTCGACCATCGCCGCCCCCATGTCGCTCGGGGTCGGAGCGACGACGATGCCGGCGTCCCGCATCGCCGCGATCTTCGCCTCGGCAGTGCCTTTGCCGCCCGAGATGATCGCCCCGGCGTGGCCCATGCGCTTTCCGGGAGGGGCGGTCGTGCCGGCGATGAACCCCGCGACGGGCTTGGTCATCTCCTTGGCAACGAACTCGGCAGCTTCCTCCTCGGCGGTGCCGCCGATCTCCCCGATCATGATGACGCCCTCGGTCTCCGGGTCGTCCTCGAACATCCGCAGCACGTCGACGAAGTTCGTCCCGTTGACCGGGTCGCCGCCGATGCCGACGGCCGAGGTCTGGCCCAGGCCCAGTTTCGTGAGCTGATAGACGGCCTCGTATGTGAGCGTCCCGGAGCGGGACACGACGCCGATCTTGCCCGGCTGGTGGATGTAGCCGGGCATGATCCCGATCTTGCACTGGCGAGGAGTGATCACCCCGGGGCAGTTGGGTCCCACGAGGCGGGTCGGACGACACTCGAGGTACCGCTTGACGCGGATCATGTCCGCCACCGGGATCCCCTCGGTGATCGCCACCACCAATTCGAGGTCGGACGCGGCGGCTTCGAGGATGGCATCGGCAGCGAAAGCCGGGGGGACATACACGACGGAAGCGGTGGCGCCGGTGGCGTCCACGGCCTCGGCGACGGAGGCGAAGATCGGCAGCTCGACCCGGTAGGTGTCGGGCCGGCCGGGGACTCCGGAATGGTCGGTGTCACCTTCGAAGACCTCGGTGGTGCCGGACTTGGTGGGATGGACGGCGGCGACCATCTGCGTTCCGTAGGCGATCGCCTTGTCGGTGTGGAAGCGGCCGGTCGAGCCCAGGCCCTGGACGATGACCTTGGTGTCGCGGTCGACGAGGATGCTCATGGACGAACCTCCGGTTGGCAGGCGGCAGCCGTGAGTCGGAGTTCGGGAGCCCGAGTCATGAGGCGAGCCTCACGATCTTCTCGGCGCCGTCCTTCATGTCGTCGGCGGTTATGACGTCGAGGCCCGACTCGGCGAGGATCCGCTTGCCCTCTTCGACGTTGGTGCCTTCGAGCCGCACGACGAGCGGCACCTCGAGACCGACCTGCTGGATCGCCTCCACGATGCCGGTGGCGAGCGTGTCGCAACGCATGATCCCGCCGAAGATGTTCACGAAGATGCCCCTCACCTTCGGGTCCTTGGTGATGATGGTGAAGGCCTTGGCGACCTGCTCGGCGGACGCCCCACCGCCCACGTCGAGGAAGTTGGCCGGCTCTCCCCCGACGTGCTTGATGGTGTCCATCGTCGCCATGGCGAGCCCGGCGCCGTTGACGAGGCAGCCGATGTTTCCGTCGAGGTTGATGTAGGAGAGGCCGGCTTCCTTGGCTTCGAGCTCCGCCGGGTCCTCTTCGGTCTCGTCGCGCATGGCGGCGATGTCGGGGTGACGGAAGAGGGCGTTGTCGTCGAAGGCCATCTTCCCGTCGAGGGCCATGACCTGGCCGTCGCCGGTCACGACGAGCGGGTTGATCTCGATCAGGTCGGTGTCGAGCTCCATCGCCGCCTCGGAGAGGGCCCTGACGAAGCGGACGAAGTTCTTGGCGGCGTCTCCTTCGAGTTCCAGACCCCTGGCCAGGGCGTTCGCCTGGAAGTCGGCCAGGCCGATTGCCGGGTCGATGACCTGACGGAGGATCTTCTCCGGCGTCTCCTCGGCGACCTTCTCGATCTCCATCCCGCCTTCGGTGGAGGCCATGACCAGGTTCCGTCCCACGGAGCGGTCGAGGAGGATCGACAGGTAGAGCTCGCGGGCGATGTCGATGCCTTGTTCGACGTAGAGGCGGTTGACCTGCTTGCCCTCGTCGCCGGTCTGAACGGTGACGAGGGTCGAGCCGAGCATTCTGGCGGCCAGGCGGCGCACTTCTTCCTCGGCTGCCTCGGGCCCACCTCGGATGCCGGCGGTGACGACGTTGACTCCGTGGACGTCGGGATGCTCCTTGAAGGTGCCTTTCCCCCGCCCGCCGGCGTGGATCTGGGACTTGACCACCACAACGGGATTGCCGGTCGCTTCGATCAGCGGCCGCACGGCCGCCACTGCCTCGTCGACCGTGGTCGCCAACCGTCCCTGCGGCACGGCGATCCCCCGAGCGGCCATCAGCTCCTTGGCCTGGTACTCGTGGATTTTCATGACTGGTGACGGTAGCGGGCCTGGAAGTGACCCTGGTCAGCCGTCGACGCCGATGTCCTCGTACCAGAGCTCGGGGTGTTCGGCGATGAACAGTTCCATCATCGCCACGCACTCGGGGTCGTCGAGCACCACCACCTCGACGCCGTTTTCGGCCAGCCACTCGTGACCACCGAAGAAGGTGCGGGCCTCGCCGATCACGACCCGGGAGATGCCGAACTGGCGGACGAGACCGGAGCAGTACCAGCACGGCGACAACGTCGTCGCCATCGTCGTGCCCCGGTAGGAGCGGCGCCGCCCGGCGGCGCGGAAGGCGGCGGTCTCGCCGTGGATGGTGGGGTCGCCGTCTTGGACCCGGCGGTTGTGGCCCTTTCCCCACAGCTCCCCGTCGGGCCCGAACAGGGCCGCCCCGATGGGGATGCCTCCGGAGTCCCGCCCCCGGAGCGCCTCCTCCTTGGCGACCTCGAGCATCTCCTGGTCAGTCATACGCGGGAGGGGACGTGGTCGGCGACCCAGGCAGTGATCGTGTCGAGGGGAGTCCCGGGGGTGAACACCTCGGCCAATCCGGCTCGCTTCAGGGCTTCGACGTCGTCTTCGGGGATGACGCCGCCACCGAAGACGAGGATGTCGGAGGCGCCGCGGGCGGCGAGCTCTTCGACCACCTTGGGGAAGAGGGCCATGTGCGCCCCCGAGAGGGAAGACAACCCGACGGCGTCGACGTCTTCCTGCACGGCGGTCTCGGCGATCTGTGCCGGTGTCTGGTGGAGGCCCGAGTAGATCACCTCGTGGCCGGCGTCACGGAGGGCACGGGCGATCACCTTGGCACCCCGATCGTGACCATCGAGGCCGGGCTTGGCGATGAGGATCCGTCGCACACCGGCGAGGTTAGACCGTTCTGTGGGCCGGAATAGATGACGCGGGCGCGTGATCCGGACCACAAAACGGGAGACGGCGCCCGACCCCCTTCACTTCCTCGGGCGCGGCTGGCATGAAGGACGCATGCCCGACGATCGAGCCGCCCGTGATCTCGCCCGGCACCAGCACGGGATCGTCGGTGACCGGCAGGCGGACGCCCTCGGACTGGGGGCGAGGCACCGGATGTGGGGCATCCCGGGATTCGGCCTGCGGCCGATACACGTGGCGCGACGCTACGAGGGGATCCGGAGGCCGTCGCGGCTCGCCCGGGTCCACAACCTGCGTGGCGTCCCGCCCGCCCACCTCGGCGAAGTGGACGGCATCCCGGTCGGATCGCCGGCGCTGACGTGTTTCCAGGTCGCGGCGGCCACGATGTCGCTGCTCCGCACCGAACGGGCCGTCGACAACGTCCTGGCGGTGGGGCTGGCCAAGCCCATGGCCTTCCACGACCTGCTCAGGGTGTTGGCGCAACGGGGACGGAACGGGACCGGATCATGCGGCGGATCCTCTCGGAGCGGCCACCCGACTACCGACCTCCCGAGTCGGGCAACGAGGCCCGCTTCCAGTGGCTGTGCGAGCGCCACGGCATACGGGTGCGCCGCCAGGTGGAGATCGGGACCGAAGACCACTTCGTCACCCGGGTCGACTTCCAAGACGTCGCCTACCCCCACCTCGTGTACCGGATCAAATCCGCCCGCTGGCACGGCGCGGTCAGCCACGCCCGGGACGACGCCCACCAGAAAGACGAGCTGATGGGACGCTTCGAGATCGTCGACATCTGGGACCGTGACCTGTGGAGGGATCCCGACGGGGTGGTGGCGACGGTCCTCGCCGCCCGTCGACCCACAGAACGGCTGATCAGTCGCGCTTGGTCTTGCCGGCCGCCTTCTGCATCCGCTTCCACTCCCGGACCCGGGCGAGGGTCTCGGGGCCGTCGACGTCGGCGGCCGAGCGGGGTTGGTCGTCGGCGAACGGCCCGGCGTACTCCTCCCAGCCTTCGGGCCGGATGCCGAACCGCTTGGCCAACAGGGCGAGGAAGATCATCGACTTCTCCTCCCCGAACCCCGGCAACGCCGAGATCCTCCGGTACAGGGTGGCGGCGTCGGAGTCGTCGCTCCAGATGGCGGCGCCTTCGCCTCCGTATTGCTCTGCGAGATGGATGCAGAGGGCGTGGATCCGCCGGCCCATCGCCTTAGGGAAGCGATGGATCGCAGGCTTGGCGGCACACACTTCGACGACCTCGTCCTCGGACATGGCGGCAATCCGGGTCGCGTCGAGGTGGCCGAGGCGCTCCGCCAGCGTCTTCGGGCCGCGGAAGGCCCACTCCATCGGGACCTGCTGGTCGAGGAGCATCCCGATGAGGAGGGCGGTGCCGTCGGTGTTGAGCAGACGGTCGGCTTCGGTGTCACCGGTGATGGCGAACGTCATGTCGGGGACCCTACCCGGAGCCATCACCGACGATCAGATCGACCCCCTCGGCGCGGATCCGGGCCACGAACTCCCGATGACGGTCCGGTGGTGATGCGAACCAGCCGACGGTCCGAAACTGCGGGGCGATCTGGCGACCGCATTCGAGGAAGAGAGGGAAGGTGGCGTTGGCCAGCTCTTCCTGGTCGGCTTCGTCGACGTCCCATTCGGTGAGAACGAGCAGGTCGATGTCGGAGCGGATCGGCATCGCTCTCCACATGTCGCCGCGGGCGGCGCTGCCGAACAGCACCACCCGGCGGAGGTTCGCTCCGAGCCGCTCCCGCAGGGTCACCAGATAGCGGTCGAGGCATTCCCGCTCAGCGGGTTCGAGGTGCTCGAGCCGGTGGGCCACGACGAGAAGGTAGATCAGTCCTTCTCGGCGAGGCGGCGGAATTCCTCTGGCGCGTCGCGGTCCTCGCGTCCCAGCAATGCGGCACGGGTGACGGCTCCCTTGCCGAACCGGCGGCGGATCTCGTCGACCTGGCGATCGACGGCTGAGGCGGCATCGGCGGCGGCGCTCCCCGTGCGCTCCACCTCCCCGTCGTCCAAGCGCAGTTCGAGCTGTTGGGCAGTGTCGTCGGACAGCTGGGACACCGAGATCCCGACGAGCGTCACCGGCTCGGACGGGTCGTCGATCGCCTGACGGAGCAGGCGGCGGGCGACTCGGTCGATGGCATCGGTCGCCGCCGTGGCCGCGTCGAGGGTGTGAGACCGGGAAACGATGCGGCCGCCCGGGAAGCGAACCCTCAAGTGGATGGTGCGCCCCTTCCGATTCTTCGCCCGGAGACGACGACCGATGCGGTCGGCGAGCGACAGCACCACCCGATCGAGCTCGTCGGGATCGGTGAGCCCACGTCCGAGAGCCTGTTGCGACCCGACCGATTTGGCTCGCGGTCGGCGACGAACCGGGCGGGGATCCTGGTTGTTGGCCAGCGCCCACAGGTGGCCCGCAGATGCCGGACCCAGCCAGACGGCGAGGGAATCGACGGGCGTGGAGGCCAGATCACCGACAGTGACGATCCCGGCATCGTGGAGCTTGCGGGCCGTCTTCGGGCCGACGCCCCACAGGACCTCGACCGGGAGCGGCGCCAAGAAGTCGGCCTCGCTTCCGGCCTCGACGTGGACCATGCCGTCGGGCTTGGCGACTTGCGAAGCGACCTTGGCGAGGTGCTTGGTGGTCGCCACCCCAATCGACACCGGTAGCCCGATCTCCTCCCGCACCAGCCTCCGGATCCCCCGGGCGATCTCGGGCGCCGAGCCGAACAGGTGCACCGACCCGCGGACGTCGAGGAACGCCTCGTCGACGGAGATCTGTTCGATGTCGGGGGTGAAGCGTTCGAAGATCTCCATCACCTTCGCGGAATACTCGAGATAGCGTTCGAAGGAGCCGGAGACGATCCGCAGCTGTGGGCAGAGGCGACGGGCCTCAGTGGTGGGCATCGCCGAGCGGACGCCGAAGGCCCTCGCCTCGTAGCTGGCGGCGAGGATCACCCCGGCTCCCACCGCCATGGGAATCCCGCGGAGCGACGGGTCGAGGAGCTGCTCGACCGAGGCATAGAACGCATCCAGGTCGGCGTGGAGTATGTGAGCCTCACCCACGCCACCCATCATGGCCGAGATGTGGGACATCGGTGGGAGGTTTGTCTGCCCGGCCACGAGGCCAACCTCCGGGGGCAGGTAGGGTGGAGGGTATGAGCCTGTCCAATCTCCACCGCCTCCGTCTCGCCGGTGTTTCCCCCTGGTCCGACCAGATCTCCCGCCGGATGCTCGACAGCGGTGAGCTCGCCCGACGGATCGAAGAGGATGCCGTCACCGAGGTCACCTCCAACCCGTCGATCTTCGCCAAAGCGATCCTCGGCACGGAGGACTACGACGAGGAGGCGAGGGAGATGGTGGCCAGAGGAGCCGCCACCGAGGAGATCATCGCCTCGCTGATGGCGAGCGACATCCAA
>Ga0079224_100003128_pt1 | contig 20625 bp, 16 predicted proteins | sample Stecom2015_FD_80414 | JGI IMG/M metagenome (GOLD analysis project Ga0079224, IMG submission 80414) | Agricultural soil microbial communities from Utah to study Nitrogen management - Steer compost 2015 | ecosystem: Environmental > Terrestrial > Soil > Agricultural land | place: USA: Utah...
CGAGCCGACGGGGCACGCCGCGGACGAGGGAAGCCGCGCGGCCCATTCGCGTATCGGCCGGCATGGAGAGGATGAATGACCGTCAAGTCGGAACGTGACGTCGAGGGCCTCAAGGCCGTCGGCCGCGTCGTATCCATTGTGCTGAAGGAGATGCTCGATGCGATCGAGCCGGGCATGACGACGCGCGAGCTCGACGAGATCGGCCGGCGCCTCCTCGATCAGCACGGTGCGCGCTCCGCCCCGCAGGCGGTCTACGACTTCCCCGGCGCGACCTGCATCAGCGTGAACGAGGAGGCCGCGCACGGCGTGCCCGGAGACCGGGTGATCCGGCCCGGCGACGTCGTGAACGTCGACGTCTCGGCCGTGCTCGACGGCTACTTTGCCGATACCGGCGGCACGCGCGTCGTGCCGCCTTCGAACGCCCTCAAGGACCGGCTTTGCCATGCGGCGCGGAGCGCGTTGCGCGATGCCGTCGCGGAGGCGCGCGACGGGCGGCGGATCAACGAGATCGGCAGGGCGGCGCAGCGCGTCGCGAAGGCGCACCGCTTCAAGATCATTCGCAACCTCGCCGGTCACGGCGTCGGGCGTGCGTTGCACGAGGAGCCGCAGGGGATCGTCGGTTACTACAATCCGCGCGATCTCCGGACGCTGCGCGAAGGGATGGTGATCGCCGTCGAGCCGTTCCTGTCGACGCGCAGCACGCACGTGACGGAAGGGCCGGACGGCTGGACGCTGGTCGGCGACGAGGGCAACCTGTCCGCGCAATACGAGCACACCATCATCGTCACGCGGGGCGCGCCGATCGTCGTCACGACGCACTGAGGCGTCGCCGCACGCGCCGCGCGATGCGGTGCGGCCGCGCGGCGCACGAGCGCAGCGTCCGCCGCGGTGCGGCGTGCTTACCCTCCGGCGCCCGGCGCCGCGCAGTGAGCCGGCTGCTGGCCGGCCGTTTGCGCGCGCTCGGCGAGCGTAACGACGGTATCCTCGATCACCGGCCTCAGCGGGCTCTCGGTGCCGAGCGCGGCGAGCGCGAGCCGCGCTTCGTGCAGCGCATCGGTGACGCAGCCGTCCTCCGCGAGCAGATGTGCGAGATTGTTGCGCGCGGCCGCGTGGCCGGGATCGATCCCGAGCAGCGTCCGATAGTCGCGCGCGGCCGAGGCCGGGCGGCCGGCGGACGCCGCATGCGCCGCCGCGGCGAACAGGACGAGCGGATCCTCCGCCCAGCGCGCCTTCGCCGCGGCGAACGCCGCGTCGAGCGCATCGGCGGGCAGCACGTGCGCGGCGTCCGTGATCGCGCGGATCCAGCCGTCCGCGGTCGCCGTCGCGGGCGGCTCGTCGGGCCGCGCCGCGACGAACGCCCAGTTGCCGCCCCGGTCCCAGGATCTCAGGAAGCGGGCGAGACGTTCCTGTCGCCGCCGCTGCTTGCCGGAGCGCAGCACGACGCGGCCGCGCTCGGCGTCGAAGCCGACGACGACTGCATAGTGCCAGAGCGGCACGCGATCGATGCCGAGGTTCTGCAGCACGAGCACGGGCTTGCCGGACTCGACCTCCGCGAACAGGGCCTCCGCGTCCGGCTCGAGCCGATACGGCACGAGGCCGCGTCGCCGCGTCGCGGCGAGCAGCTCGGCCTGCAGGCTGCCGCGCAGGCCTTCGACGTAAACGGAAGGCGCGAGCTCGTCCGGCGTCACCGCGAGCCCTTCGTAGGCGAGCACCGTCGCGAGCGATGCCGGCCCGCATTGAAACGCCGTCTGCGGGTAGAAGGGCACGTCGTCGAGCTCGATCGACGATGGCGCCGCGGCATCGAAACGAGGCGCACCGGCACAGCCCGCCAACGCGAACGCGGCGAGCGCGAGCAGGCCGGCGCGGAAGCGGGACGGCACCCTCTCCGGCCTCCGGGACCGTCAGATCTTCGTGAAGATGTTCGTGACGCCGACGAGCTCGAGCACGAGCAGAACGATGAACACGACGCCGAGCACGCCGAGCAGGCCGCCCGCCGGCAGCTCCTCGAGGTTCTCGGCGAGCGCGATCAGCTCCGCATCGCTCAGCGCCTGTGCGCGCGCCATCGCCTCGGCGGGATCGACGCCGAGACGCTCGAGCCGCTCCCTGACCTCGGCGCGCGCGAGCACCTCGTTGACCCGCGCGAGCGCCTGGCCGCGATCCATCGACGCGAGGTACTGCTCGGTGCTGATGACTCCTGCATAAGCCGTGCTCTGCACCGGCGCGATCAGCACCGCTGCGAGCAACAGGACGTGAACGGCGAGACCATGGCGTCGCATCGTTTCCTCTCCCGGAAGCGCAAGAAACGGCACGAACCTTAGCCCAGGCGTCCGGCAGGCGCCAATCGATTGCGTAAGGAATGAGACGGACTTCGAAGATTCGAGCAGCGCAGTGTCGCCGCGAGGCGACGGCGGCTCGGATGCACGCGGAATCGACGAGCTCGGGACGCCCCGTGACGGCCGAGCTGATCCGGCGGCTCAGGGCGGAGCGCATCGCGCGGCTCGACGCCGCCGCGGCGCGCTGATCGGCATCGCGCGCTCCCGCGCGGCTTCGGTCAGCAGTCGCCCCGCGCGCAGCTCGCGGCGACCGCGGCCAGGCGCTCGGCGCGGGCGGCGAGCCGCGGATTGCCGCCCGCGAGCGTCATCGCCTTGCGCGCCATCTGCTCGGCCTGCAGCGGATCGCCGTCCTCGAGCTTGATTTCGCCGAGCTCGAGCCAGAGCTCCGGATTGTTCGGATCGATCCTGAGCGCGCGCTCGATCGACGAGGCCGCGGCCGCGAGGCTGCCGGCCGCGCGCTGACCGCGGCTTTGCTCGAGCAACGCGAGCGACGCGGGGGCCGCCTGCGGGGGCGGCTCCGCGGGCACCTGAGGCGCCGGGACCGGCGCCTCCGCCGGCGGCATCGGCAGGCCCGCGTCTCGCGGGGGCGGCGGCAGGCGCGCGGGCTCGGCGTCCTGTGCCGGTGCCGGAGCGCGGGGCGCCGGGGCGGGGCGGGGTGCGGTCACGATCAGCGGCTGCGCCGTCGAGCATCCCGCGGTCGCGACGAGCAGCGACAGAATCAACGCGTGTCGGTTCATCTCGGCTCTCGGGTTCGTTGCGCGCAGGTTCGTTTCTAGTCGAACGCGCGCCGGAAGAAGCGGCGGATCTGCGCGCCGGGGCGCGGGCGCGAATCTCCGCAGCCTCGCGCGAGCGGCGGCTCCTCGCCGATCGGCAGTGCGACCTCGACCGCGCGCGGGCAGATCGGCTCCGTCGCGAGGCCGGTGTCGAGATCGATCCACGTGAGGCGCGTCTCGGGCGGCGTCGGCGCGGCGTAGGGCATCGTGTCGATCGCGCGCATCACGCTCGACCAGACGCGGCCCGCGCCGGTCGCCCCGGTCAGGCCGGTCGGCAGGTTATCGTCGTTGCCGACCCATGCGACGACGAGCCGGTCGCCCGTGAAGCCCGCGAACCAGCTGTCGCGCAGGTCGTCCGACGTGCCGGTCTTGCCGGCCGCGGTCACGTTCGGCGGGAGCGCCCGTCTCGCCGATGCGCCCGTGCCCCGCTCCATGACCTGCACGAGGCCGCTGTTCAGCGCATGGACGTCGTCCGCGGCCGCGGCGGCCATGATCTCGAGCGGATAGCGCTGCACGCGCTCGCCGTCCTCGCTGACGACGGCGCGCACCGCCTTCAGCGGCGTGCGGAACCCGCCGTTCGCGAGGCTGTTGTAGATCTGCGCAACCTCGTACGGCGTCAAGCTCACCGCGCCGAGCAGCAGCGACGGATAGGGTCTCGGCCGCTGCTCGAGCCCGAGGCGCATCAGCAGGTTCGCGATCGGCTCGAGCCCGACTTCCATGCCGAGCCGCACGGTCGCCATGTTGAGCGACTCGGCGAGCGCGCGCACGAGCGGGACGACGCCTCGCGCGCGGTCGTCGAAGTTCTTCGGCAGCCAAGACTGGCCGTTCTCGAGCTGGATCTCGATCGGCGCGTCGTCGATCGGCGATGCCAGCGTGTAACGCTTGCTCTCGAGCGCCGCGAGGTAGACGACGGGCTTGATCAGCGAGCCGATCGGCCGCCGCGCGTCGAGCGCGCGGTTGAAACCGTCGTAACCGCTCTGGCGGCTGCCGACGAGGGCGAGCACCTCCGCGTTGTGCGGGCTCGTGACGACGACTGCGCCTTCGAGCGGCGGCGCGCCCTCGCGGCTCGCCTGGATCGCGTCGAGCTCGCGGATCAGCGCGCTTTCCGCCGCGGCCTGCACGACGGGGTCGAGCGTCGTAAGGACCTGGAGCCCGCGCCGCTCGAGCTCGTCGCGCGGATACTCCTCGTAGAGCTGACGGCGGACGAGGCCGAGAAACGCCGAGTAATAGCTCGCGTTGCGTCCGGCCTCGGCCAGCACGTCGAGCTCACGCGCCGCGGCCTGCCTCGCTTCCTCCTGTCCGATAATGCCCTGCGCGGCGAGCTGCTCGAGCACGAGGTTGCGGCGGGCCAGCGCGCGCTCCGGATGCCGCTTCGGGTTGTAGTACGTCGGCCCGCGCACCTGCGCGACGAGGAGCGCGAGCTCGTGCAGCTCGAGCTCGTCGAGCGGCTTGCCGAAGTAGAAGCGGCTGCCGAGGCCGAAGCCGTGAATCGCGCGCGCGCCGTCCTGCGCCAGATACACCTCGTTGACGTAGGCGTGCAGCAGCTCGCTCTTCTCGTAGTGGAGCTCGAGCGCGAACGCCATCACGGCCTCGCGCAGCTTTCTCGACCACGTGCGCTCGTTGCTCAGGAAGTAGCTGCGCACGAGCTGCTGCGTCAGCGTGCTCGCGCCCTGGCGGATCTCGCCGGCGCGCAGGTTCACGAGCGCCGCACGCAGCACGCCCCTCAAGTCGATGCCGTAATGCTGCTCGAAGCGCCGGTCCTCGATCGCCTTCAACGCATCGACGAGGAGCGGCGGCACGTCGTCCGGCTCGAGGATCAGGCGGTCCTCGCCGTGCACGGGGAACACGCTGCCGATCTGCAGCGGGTCGAAGCGCAAGAGCGGCAGATCGTTGCCGGCCGCATCGAGGATCCGCGCCACCTGCGTGCCGGCGAACTCGATCGTCACGCGGCGCGACGGCTCCTCCTCCGCGCCGTAGCGGTACGCGCGGGTGACGACGTCGAGCGCGCCGGCGCGCGCGCGATAGCGGCCGGGACGGTCGGCGGCCGGCGCCTCGCGGTAGCCGAGGCGTCGCAATTCGGCGACGAGCTCGTCGCGTGCGAGACGGCGGCCGGGGTAGAGCTCGAGCGGCGTCGCGAACACCTGCGCGGGCACGTCCCAGCGGCGCGCCTCGAACTCCCTGCTGATCTCGACGCCGAGCAGCGCCGCATACGTCGCGAATCCCACCGCGCCCGCGAGCACCGCGAGCAGCGCGACGCCGACGAGGCCGCCGAAAAAGCTCCCGCGGCGCCGCGCCCGGCGCGACGAGCGCTTCCTGCGCGCGGGCGTCTTCTTCGCGGTCTTCCTTTTCGCGGCGGGGCGCTTGCGTCTCGTGGTCACTCGGACTCAGCCCATTACGAACTCGTGGACGATTGCATTGCGAAGCGGACGCATGCTCTTTTCGCGCCGCGGGCCGTTCGCGGCGACAAGCATACCGATCATGACGCGCGTGCGCTCGCTGTAGCGTGAAGGCATCGATCGCGACTCAGCGCAGCAGGTCGCGGAGGCGGTCCTGCAGCCGATCCTGCAGCCGGTCCTGCAACGCATCGCGCAGCCGGCGCTGAATGATCTCGCTGAAGTCCGGCCTGATCTCGGGATCGGTCACCGTGCCGCGCAGCGTTAGCGGCAGCGCTTCGCCGACGAGCTGACCCATCTCCTCGCAGCCGGGGATGCCGGTGGAGCCGGTGAGCGTCGCCTCGAGCGTGTAGTCGAGCCGCTGCTCGGCGAGCGCGAGGTGGCCCGCGCCGGTGAGATCCATGAACGCTGCGCGGGCGAGGAGATCGCGGCTCGTCGCGACGCCGTCCTGAACCGTCGCCGTGCCGCCGATCGAGACGTACTCCGTGCGGACCGGCTGCTGCGCGGGGGCCGGCAGCCGCCGCGCCGCGTTGTACACGACGCAGAGACCGCGGCCGAGGTTGAAGCCTTCGATCGCGCCGTCGCGCAGCGTGAACGTCACGCGGCCGTTCGCGCTCGCAACGTTGTCGAGCACGGTTCTGCCGGTGCCCGCTAGCTCGAGATCGAAGTCGCCCGTGCCGCTCACGTTCGCGTCGCCGGTCAGCGCCGTGATCAGCGGCTCGAGCGCGAGCGACGTCGCTCGGCCGGCGAGCGCGAGGCGCGGGGCACCGGTCGTGTCGGCCTCGAAGCGGCCGGCGAACTCTCCGCCGTAGAGCCTCGCGCGCGCCGAGTCGAGGACCGCGCGGCCGCCGCCGACCGTGATGCGCGTCGCGACATCGCGGAGGTCGAGCCCGGCGAGCCGCAGGTCGCCGACGCTGACCTCGCCGTCGATGCGCAGGCTCGCGAGCGCGTCGGCCGGCAGCTCGATGTCGCCGGCGGTCGGCGCTTCGTCATCGTCGACCTCGTCCGCGCGGGGCGGCAGGTAGCGGTCGACGTTCACGCGGTCGATCGCGAGCGCGAAGCGGTGGGCCGGATTCGCGAGGCCGTCGATCGCGTACTCGCCGGTGATGCGCGTGTCGTCGAGCGTGAGCTCGATGTCGCGGAAGCGGCCGCCTTCGCCGTCCGCCTCGAAGCGGGCCGTGAGGGCGGCCCGTTGCAGCGCCGTCGGGTCCGAGGTCGCCGGCGGCTCCTGGCCGAACCGCTGCATCAGCGCGCGCGGGGAGAACGGCGCGACCGCGGCGTCGCCGCTCGCGGCGACGCGCTCGCCGAGACCGGCGATCACGGCGCGCCCGGTCGCGGCGAGCCCGAACGCCTCGAGCGCGACGTCGTCGAGCGCGATCCGGCGCGCGGCCGGGTCGTACTCGTAGCGTGCGGCGACGGCGAGCGTGCCGAGCTCCGCCGGCGAGATCGCGGCCGGCATGTGCTCGCCGAGGAGCCGCGCGAGCCGCTCGGGATCGACCTGCGTCGTGCTGAACGTGCCGCGCAGCCGGCGGCCGGGCCCGTCGTCGGCGGGCACGGCGTCGAGCGCCGCGGCGAGCTCCGCGCCGAGGAGACTCGCGCGAAGGTCCCGCACCGCGAGGCGGCCGTCCGCGAGGCCGAGCTCGACACGCCCGGAGAGTCCGATCCGATCGATCGCGGCAAGCTCGATCCCGGCGGGCACGTGCGCCGCCGCGAGCGCGCGCAGCGCGTCGCTCGGCGCATGCTCCGCAACGTCGAGACGCGCGCGCAGCACGCCGTCGTCGCCGAGCGCGGCCTCGCCGCGCAGCGCGGCGCCGAGGATGTCGACGGCGAGCGAGTCGAGCCGGAGCTCGTCGATGCGCCACGGACCGAGCGCGGGTGCAGCCGCCGACGCATCGGCGGCGTCCGCGACGGACAGCGCGAGCCGGAGCTCGGCGCGCGCGCCGACACTGCCGAGCGCGGCCGGCTCGAGGCCTTCCGGCAGCGCGAGGCCGAACGTCTCGAGCGCCGGGCCGATCGCGGCGTCCGCGATCGCGAGCTCGCCTTCGACCTGAGGCGCGTCGATCACGTCGCGCGCATCGAGCCGCCACTCGGCCGTGATGCCCGCGAGCCGGGTCGCGAGGCCGTCGATCGCGAACGCGCCGGCCTGCGGATCGAAGCGCAGCGCGCGGAAGTCCGCGCCGAAGTCGAGCCCGGCCGGGATCGGCTCGGCCGAGACCCGCGCGTCGAGCCTGGCCGCGCCGATCTCGACGGCGCCGTCGGCGAGCGCGTCGGCGCGCTCCGCGTCGAGGCTGCCCGCGGCGATCTCGCCGCCGTCCGGGTCGACGGCGCGAAGACGCAGCCCGAACCCGCGCAGCGAGACGGCCGCGCCGTCCGCGGCGGAGCGCAGCGCAGCGAGGCCGACTGCCGATCGCGCCTCGACCGTGAAGCGGCGGCGCGTCTCGGCGTCCTCGACCTCCACGGCGAGCGCGACGTCGATCGGCTCCGCGGCGCGCACGCGGCCGGTGGCGAGCTCGATGCCGGAGAGGACGTAGCGGGGGGCGGACGGCTCCTCGTACCAGCGCACCTCGCCGCCGCGGATCTCGATGCGCTCGATGTCGAGGTTCTCGACGAGCGCCTCGGCGGACTGTGCGTCCCGAGGCGCCCCTTCCGCGCCGCGTGCGAAGTCCTGCCAGTTGCCGCGGCCGTCCGGACCGCGCACGAGATTGATGCGTGCGCCGTCGATCCGCACGCTGCCGATCTCGAAGCGCCGCTCGAGCAGCGGCAGCAGCCTGACGCGCGCGGAGATTCGCTCGACGGTCGCGAACGGCGCGTCGAGCTCGATGCCGGGCGGGTGGCCGAGCGAGACGGCCTCGGTCTCGATCGCGAGCCATGGGAAGAACGCGAGCTCGAGGTCGCCGTCGATCGCGAACGAGCGGCCGGTGCGTTCCTCGACCTGGCTCGTTATGTAGCCCTTGTAATCATTCGGGTCGACGAGCACGGCGAGCGCGAGCGCCGCGACGACCGCCAGCGCCACGACCGAGGCGACGACCGCGAGCAGGATTTTGATCGCTCTCACGGGCTGCTCCAACTTTACAGCCGGCGCCGCAATCGTAGCGCGGCGCGTAGAATGAAGCGATCCGCATTCACGAGCAGCGAGGGACCAGAATGGAATATCGCAATCTCGGCCGAACCGGCGTCAAGGTGAGCCCGCTGTGTCTCGGCACGATGATGTTCGGCCGGCGCACGGGCGAAGCCGAGTCGATCGACATCATCGAGCATGCGCTCGGCGAAGGCATCAACTTCATCGACACGGCGAACGCCTACGCCGCGGGCGAGAGCGAGCGGATCGTCGGCAAGGCGCTCGCGAAGAACGGGCGCCGCGAGCGCGTCGTGCTCGCCACGAAGGCGTTCCTGCCGGAGGATCAGGACGACCCTAATGCGCGCGGCCTTTCGCGCCGGCACCTCGTCCGGGCCTGCGAGGCGTCGCTGAAGCGTCTCGGCACCGACTGGATCGATCTCTATCAGCTGCATCGCGCGCAGTCCGACATCCCGATCGACGAGACGCTGCGCGCGCTCGACGATCTGATCCGCGCCGGCAAGGTGCGCTACATCGGCACCAGCATGTTCCCGGCGTGGAAGATCGTCGAGGCGCTGTGGGCGTCGAAGGAGCTCGGGCTCAATCGCTTCGTCTGCGAGCAGCCGACGTTCCATCTGCTCGATCGCACGGCCGAGCGCGAGGTCCTGCCCGCCGCGCAGAGCTTCGGCATCGCGGTGATCCCATGGGGGCCGCTGTGCGGCGGGCTGCTGACGGGCAAGTACAAGCGCGGCGACACGAGCGCCGAAGGGCGCTGGCAGGGCGGCAAGGACAACTTCGGCCGCCCGGTCACCGACAAGGCCTTCGACGTGATCGAGGCGGTCGTCGCGCTCGCGGCCGAGAAGGGCTGCAGCCCGTCGCAGCTCGCGCTCGCGTGGAATGCGGCGCAGCCCGGCGTCACGGCGCCGATCATCGGGCCGCGGACCAAGGATCAGCTGATCGACAACCTCGGCGCGCTGAACGTGACGATCACGCCCGAGGATACGGCGCGCCTCGACGAGGTCGCGCCGCCGATGTCGCAGAGCCTGCGCTATTACGACGCCGCGATGAGCGTCGACTTCAAGCCGAATCTCGGCCGCTGGTGAAAAATGGTGTCAGACACCTTTTCCCCTTTTCCCGCAAAAAAGGTGTCTGACACCAATTTTCCGGAAAAAGGTGTCTGACACCATTTTTCCATTTTTCGGGTCAGAAGCCGCCGCCGGTCTTGAAGCCGCCGCCGCCGAAGCCGCCGCCGCGGCCGAAGCCGCCGCCGCCGAAGCCGCCGCCGCGGGGAAAGTTCCAGCCCCCGCCGCCCGGCATGTGCCACGGGCCGGGGAATCGTCCGCGCGGCAGGCGGCCGGTGCCGAAGACCGGATCCGCGGCGATGCGCCGGAAGCGCTGCTGACGGCGGATCGCGTCCCAGACCTCGTCCGCGCCGATCGAGCCGCCGACGAACCGGTCGAGCAGCATCGCGATCAGCGCGGCGTTCACGAACGCCGAGTGCGGATCGTCGTAGCGGCTCCGCTTGAAGCGCTTGCGGATGTCCTCGAGGCCGAGCATCCGCTCGCGCTGCATCTGGTGCAGCCGCCGGTACTGGATCCGCTCCTCCTCGATCTGCTCGATCTCGTCCTCGAGCGCCTCGAGCTCGTCGACGAGCGCGTCGTCCTCGGGGCTTTTCGTGCGCGCGGTGCGCTTGCGGAGCGAGTCGAGGTCTTCCCGCCGCAGCGCGGCGCTCAACAGCGTCGTGCATTGCGCTGCGAAGTCGTCCTCGCCGCTCGCGAACCGCGCGCGTTGGTCGATCAGCTCGCCGAGCAGCGACTCCTGCGCCTCGATCGCCTTATCGGCTTCGGCGACGCGCCGCTCGGCCGCTTCGCGCTCGCGCTCGCGCTCCGGGACGCCGGCCGCTTCGGCCGCGCGGCGCTCGAGCGCCCGCGCGGCCTCGACGTCGCGCTCGGCGATCTCGCGCATCGCCGCGGCGTGCTCGGCGAGCCGCGCGGGGATCTCCGTGAGCAGGTGGTAATTGCGCCGCTGCGCTTCGTAGTCGATCGTGCGCGCCGCCCAGCCGTCGAGCACGCGCGTGATCGGCCATGCCCGGTAGCGCGGCGTGCCGAAGCCGCGCGCCCACAGATACGCGAACACGCGGTCGGCCTCGTACGGGCGGCCTTTCTCGGCCCGATCCGCCTCGGCCGCGCGCGCCTTCTCCTCCGCCTGATCGGCGACCGCGTCCGAGCGCTCCGCTGCGGCGAGCTTCTCGCGGTACTCGTCGTCGCCTTCGAGGCGCCGTTGCGCATCGGCCTCGGCGGCGTCGACGGCCTCGGCGGCCGCGGCCGCTTCTGCCTGGCGCGCGGCGCGCTCCCGCTCGAGCTCCGCGAGCCTCGCTTCCGCCGCCGCGATCTCGTCCGCGAGCTGCGCCTGGGCGGCCCGGCGCGCCTCGAGAATCTCCGCGACGCGGCGGTCGACGTCCTCGAGGGTATCGGCGAGATCGCCGCGCTCGATCTCGGCGAGCCGCACGCGCGCGATGCGCGCGTAGAGGCCGAGCTGTCTCTGCCGCGCCTTCGTGAGCTCGGCGCCCGCCTTCTGGAAGCCGGCGTCGAGCGCGTCGGTTTCCCGGCGCAGCTTGGCGAGCGCCTCGTCGATCGACGCGAGCGTCTCGCGGCCGCTTAACATCGCGCGGCGCCTTCGGGGCCGCGAACCGGGTGCGCCGGCCGCGGCGGCATCGTGATCGATGGCCCCATCGCTACCACTCCGTGATCGTCGCGCCGCTCGTCTCGATCAGGTATTCCCGCTCGAGCTCGCCGCGGCGCTTCACGCCGACGACGCTGTCCTGGATGATGCCGTCGTCCTGCTTGTCCGCCCGAACGCGGTTGAAGGTGGACTCGTCCACCCTGAGACCGAACTGCGCGACGCGCTCCGTCTCGCCCGTCTCCTCGTTGACGACGGGGATCCGGACGGGCGAGCCGTCCGGCGCGATCGCCTCGACGATCAGGTAGTAGTTCTGCGCGGACGGGTTGTCCTCCGGGACGCGCCAGACGCCGGAAAGCTGCCCGGGCCTCGATACGATCCGCAGCTCGTACTGCTGCTCGAGCTGCGCGCGCAGCGCAGCGAGCTCCGCGACCGCGTCCCGCGCCTCGTCGTAGTCGCTGCGCGCGAGCGCCGCCCGGCCCGCCGCCGCGAGCGCCTCGGCCTGCGCCTCCGCGGCGGGCACCTCGGCGACGTCGAGCACCGCCTGCTGCGCCGTCTCGAGCCGCTGCGGCAGCTCTTCGATCTCGCGCAGCGCCGGGCCGCGAACCGTGAGCTGGTAGGCGAGCAGCACGGCCGCGACGGCCAGGACGCCGCCGCCGACCGGCTTGCCCCAGCGGTTCCGGGTGACGTAGAGCACGGCGAGCGAGCGGCGCAGGCCGGGCTCCGGCGGCCGATAGACGAAGCGGTTCTCGCGCAGCGCACGCACGCCCTGCTCGATGACCGCATCGCTGACCTCGATGCCCTGGCCGGCGTAGATCTCCCGCAGGCGCGCCTTCAGCTGCCGGTCGCGGTCCTCGGCGCCGAGCTCGCGCTCGATGAGCCGCTCGCGGTGACGGAGCGTATCGACGACGTCCATCGCGAGCATCACTTCGTCGAGCGGTGCCCTGTCCTTTGCCTCCTCTTGTGCGCGCGTCGGGCCGGGGGTCGTCATCGCGGTGGCCATGCCGCCGTCGCCGTCATCGGGCCGGCTCGAGGACGAGCGCCTGGCCCTCGTTCACGAGCTGCGCGAGCCGCTGCTTGCCCTGCTCGACCGCCTCGCCGATCTCCTTGGCGTTGCGGGTGCTGAGCTCGCGCATCTCGGCGATGATCCGTCTCGAGTGCTCCTGGTAGCTCACGACGGAGTCGACGAGCTTCTTCACCGCCTCGGCCCGGATGGTGGGGCCGTAGCCCGCCTCGAGCGCGGCCTTCTGCACCTTGCCGCCGATCTCGGCGAGGTCCTCGAGGCTGCGGCTCACGCCTTCCTTCATCGCCTCGAGCGTCTCGGTGCTCTCGTGCAGCCCGTGCAGACCGGTGAACGACGCGCTGAGCGCGGTCAGCACGGTCTCGTTGGTGCCGAAGAAGCTGACGGCCTGCTTGTAGACGCGGTCCTTTGCGTTCGTCGTCTGCAGCAGCCGTCCCATGACCACCTCCGACGTGTTGTATGCGATGGTGAGGTTGTCCGCGAGGTCCTTGCAGATCTGATAGCGGTCCTCGGCGAGCTGCACGTCGCGCAGGCGCTCGTCGCGCGCGAGCTCGAGCCGGGCGCGCTCGACGGGATCGGCGCCCGTATCCGCGGCGACCGCCTGCATCGCGGCCGTCAGCTCGGCCTTGCGCTGCTCGAGCCGCTCCTCCGCCTGCTGCAGCACCTGCAGGGCGAGGATCTCGGCCTCCTTCAGCGCGCCGCGAAAGTCCTGGTACGCGGACAGGATGACCTGCTCGCGATCGATCTGGTCGCGGGTGTCGCGTGCGACGTCGAGGTACAGGCGCTTGATCTTCTCGAACCGATCCGAGATGTCGCCGCGGGTCAGCTTCGCCCAGATGTTCTGCAGGCGCTCGAAGGTGTCGATCTTGCCGTCCTCGAACTGATCCACCATCGCCTTTGCGTCCTGGCGGATGCTGTCGAAGGCGCTCGTGATCTGCGCGTAGCGCTCGCCGAGCTCCATCGACGAGATCTGCTCGCGGACGACCTGATTGAACAGCGACGCCTGGGAAAGCGTGCGCGCGATCGCGACGACCTTGTCCTCGGCGAGGTCCGAGACGCGGTTCAGCAGCGCGACGATCGGCGCTTCCTCCGTCCGCTCGGGGACGAGGCCGAGGTCGCGAAGCTGATTCATAGCCTTGTCGAGATACTGCATCGGTGTGGCCATGACGATCCCTCGCATTGCTGATCGGGGCGGCGCATGCCGCGCTGGGGGCGCGCGGCGTCTTTCGAGCCTACGGGCATGCATCGGCCGCGTCCATCCCCCCGGGGAGCACGCGGGGCTGCCGGATCCGGCGCGTGCTAAGCTGCCGGCACGTCGAGCGGAGGGGAATGACGGGTGGCGCATCCCGCGACAGAACGAAACGCCGCGCGCAGGGTGCCCTGGTGGCTGATGATCGGCCCCGGCCTGCTGCTCGCCGCGACCGGGGTCGGCTCCGGGGACCTCGCGACCGGCGCCATCGCCGGCAGCCTGCTCGGGCCCGCCGTGCTCTGGGCCGTGCTTGCCGGCGCGCTGCTCAAGTTCGTCGTCACCGAGGGGCTAGCGCGCTGGCAGCTCGCGACGGGCGAGACGCTGCTCGAAGGGGCGGTGCGCCGGCTCGGGCCCGTCGTGATCTGGCTGTTCTTCCCCTATCTCTTCCTGTGGTCGTTCTTCGTCGGCTCCGCGCAGGTCAGCGCGAGCGGCGTCACGCTGCATGCGATCTTCCCGGTGTTCGACGACCCGCGGACCGGCAAGATCGTGTTCGGCATCGTGTCGGGCCTCGCGGCGCTCGCGCTCGTCTGGTTCGGCGGCTACAAAGCGTTCGAGCGCGCGATGCAGGTGTGCATCGGCCTGATGTTCGTGATGGTCGTCGTGACGTCGGTGCTGCTTTGGCCCGGGACGGGCCCGGTCCTCGAGGGCGTTTTCCTGCCGCGCATCCCGGCCGCGGACGGCGAGGGCCTGACGTGGACCGTCGCGCTGATCGGCGGCGTCGGCGGCACGCTCACGGTGCTTTGCTACGGCTACTGGCTGCGCGAGGAAGGGCGCACCGCGCCCGACGACCTGCCGGCCTGTCGCCTCGATCTCGCCGCGGGCTACCTGATGACCGCCGTGTTCGGCATGGCCATGGTCATCGTCGGCAGCAGCATCGAGGTCGACGGCGAGGGCACGGAGCTGCTGGTCAGGCTCTCCGGCCGGCTGGCCGACGTGATGGGCCCCGCGGGCAAGTGGCTGTTCCTCGTCGGCACGTTCGGCGCCGTCTGGAGCAGCGTGCTCGGCGTCTGGCAGGCCGTGCCGTATCTTTTCGCGGACTGCTGGTCGCTCATGCGCCGGCCCGCCGATCCGGATCGCGCGGCGGTGGATACCGCATCGAAGCCCTATCGGATCTACCTCCTGCTGCTCGCCACGGTGCCGATGATCGGCCTCTTCGCGAGCTTTCGCGAGGTTCAGAAGATCTACACGGTGCTCGGCGCGGTGTTCTTTCCGCTCCTCGCGCTCGCGGTGCTCGTGTTCAACGGCCGGGCGAGCTGGGTCGGCGCGAGGTTCCGCAACGGGCCGGCGACGATCGTCGCGCTCGTCGGCGTGTTACTTTTCTTCTCCTATCTGGCGTTTCGAGATTCCGGAGGCGGGTGAGCCGTCATGAGCACCTTGTCGCGCATCGGGCCCAAGATCGAGATTCCCGCGGAGCTGCCGCGCTACCCGACCCTCGTCCACATGCTGAAAGCCGCCGTCACCGAGCGGCCGGACGTCGTCGCCGTGATCTACGAGGACCGGCGAATCACGTACGCCCAGTTCGGGCGCGCCGTCGCGGGGCTCGCGCGGCGGCTCGGCTCGCTGCGGGGCCGGCGCGTCGCGCTCCTGATGGCGAACTCGATCGAGATGGACGTCGCGGTGCTCGCGATCATAGCCGCCGGCGGTCAGGCCGCGCCGGTCAATCCGTTCTTCAAGGAGCGCGAGCTCGAGAAGGCGATGCCGATCGTCGACGCGGAGATCCTGATCTGCGACCCCGGCTTCCGGGACAAGGCCGGCGAGCTTGCGGAACGATACGGCATCCGCGAGGTGATCGCGCTCGGCGCGGGCGGCGAGACGATCGACGCGTGGACGGCCGATCCTTCCCTCACGCTGTCGACGGAGGGTCTCGGCGCCGACGACCTTGCGCTGATCCTCTTCACCGGCGGCTCGACCGGCATTCCTAAGGGCGTGGACCATACGCATCGCGGGCTCATGTACGGCGTGCTCCAGCACGTCGCGGTCTGGCCGCTCGACTGGGGGGAGGAGCGCTTCCTGACGGTCGCGCCGATGTTCCACATCTGGGGGCTCGCCTACACGGCGTGGGTGCCGATCTATTCGCAGAGCACGCTCGTCATCGTGCCGCGCTACGACCCGGAGAAGGTGATCCGCGCGCTCGGCAGGCACCGCATCACCGTGTTCGGCGGCGGGCCCGCGCCGATCTACATGGGCCTGCTCGCGCACGCCGCGTTCGACGAGGAGGATTACTCGGCGCTGAAGTACTGCCTGTCGGGCGGCGCGCCGGTGCCCGAGGACCTGCATCGCGAGTGGGAGAGGCGCACGGGCTGCCCGGTGTCCGAAGGGTGGGGCATGACGGAGGGCGCGCCGTTCTGCCTCAATCACTCGATGCATCCGCACCGGCTGCTGTCCGTCGGTAATCCCGTGCCCGAGACGATGGTCGAGATCGTCGACGTCGAGACGGGCGAGAACGTGCTGCCGCTCGGCGAGGCGGGAGAGGTACGCGTCAAGGGTCCGCAGCTGATGGTCGGCTACCGCAACAATCCGGAGGAGACGGCGCGGGCGCTGCGGGACGGATGGATGTACACCGGCGACATCGGCTACGTCGACGAGGACGGCTATCTTTTCCTGGTCGACCGTAAGAAGGACATGGTCATAGTCGGCGGCTATAACGTCTATCCGCGCGAGATCGACGAGGTGTTGTTCAACCACCCCGCGATCCGCGAGGCGGCGACCGTCGGCAAGCCCGATCCGCGGCTCGGCGAGGTGCTGGTCGCGTTCGTCGTGCTCGATCGCGGCAAGACGCTGACCGAGGAGGAGTTCTTCGCGTACTGCGAGGCGCAGATGGTGAAGTACAAGCGGCCGGTGGAGGTGCACTTCGTCGACGCGCTGCCGAAGACCGGCACGAACAAGATCGACCGGCCCGCGCTGCGGGAGATGCTGAAGCGCGGCTGACGCGGCCGGGTGTCTGACACCTTTTTCGCGCCATCCTACGCGAAGAGGGGCTGATACGCCGAGCCGCGAAAAAGGTGTCAGACACCCTTGCGGCGTTTGGGGCCTCGCCTTCGCCGGGCGTTGGCGCCGAAGAGGTGTCAGACACCTTTTTCTGGCGAAAAAGGTGTCAGACACCCCCTGCGTTTGGCGGTGTCGTGGCGCTTGTCGCCGTGACAGCGCGCGGCCGAGGCGACATCATTCGTCCGCACCATGCTCGAGAACCCGAAACAGTCGTCGCAGCGGCCGACCTCGATGGTCGCGCTCAGTCTCGAGGCCGTGATCGTCGCGGTGACCGACGAGCGGCCGCGGCTGCTCGTCTCGTTGAAGGATCCGCGCCGCCCGTCGATCCCGTCCGGCCCGCTCGACGCGGCCGCGGACCCGACGCTCGAGCGGGGGCTGCGGCGCTGGGTGCGGCACCGGGCGGGGCTCGAGCTCGGGTATGTAGAGCAGCTATACACGTTCGGCGACCGGGACCGCAGGCCGGACGTCGACGAGCGGCTCCTGTCGGTCGCGTACCTCGCGCTCGTTCGCGAGGAGCAGCCGTCTCCCGGCGCGGCGTGGATCGACTACTACGATCTGTTTCCCTGGGAGGATCACCGCGACGGCCGGCCCGAGGCGCTCGACGCAGTGATCAAGCCGAAGCTGGCGCGCTGGGCCGGCCGCGACGAGACGCGTCAGGCGCGGGTCCGCGAAACGTTCGGCGTGCCGCCGATGCCGTGGGACGCGGTCCGCGTGCTGGAGCGCTATGAGCTGCTGTACGAGGCCGGGCTCGTCGTCGAGCACTACGCGGACAAGGGCGAGCCGCCGCCGGATGACCTCGGCACGGGCACGCCGCTCGCGTACGACCATCGCCGCATCGCGGCGAGCGCCCTCGGCCGGCTGCGCGGCAAGCTGACGTATCGGCCCGTCGTGTTCGAGCTGCTTCCCGAGACCTTCACGCTGACGCAGCTGCAGCGGACGGTCGAAGCCCTCGTGGGCTTGCGGCTCCACAAGCAGAACTTCCGCCGGCTCGTCGAGCAGGGCGGGCTCGTCGAGGGCACCGGCCGCTTCTCCGCCGCCACCGGCGGACGCCCGGCCGAGCTGTTCAAATTCCGGGAGGACGTGCGCGGCGAGCGTCCCCGTCCGGGGCTGCGGCTGCCGGGACGCTGATCGGCAGGGCCGGCTGGTTTTTTCCTGGCGGGTATTGCGATCGAAACGCGGTTGCCGTAACCTTTTCGCCCTAATGCTCAGTTTGAGCATAATAGGTCGAGGAACCGCATCATGGTGGCAGCACCGAGCACGCTAGACCCGTACGCCCGTCTCGGCCACGTCCTGCCGGACGTCGAGATCGCCGCGCTTGCGCCGATCATCGAGGAGATCGCGCGACTGAAGCGCGAGCGCAATGCCGTCGTGCTCGCGCACAATTACATGACGCCCGATATCTTTCACGGCGTCGCGGACCTCACGGGCGATTCCCTCGCGCTCGCGAAGCTGGCTGCGGAGACCGACGCGGACGTCATCGTGATGGCGGGCGTTCACTTCATGGCGGAGACCGCGAAGATCATCAATCCGGACAAGACCGTGCTGATCCCGGACGCGCGCGCCGGCTGCTCGCTCGCGGAGGGCGTGACGGCGGAGGACGTGCGTCTCATGCGCGAGCGCTATCCGGGCGTGCCGGTCGTGACCTACGTGAACACGTCGGCGGAGGTGAAGGCCGAGTCCGATATCTGCTGCACGTCGTCGAACGCCGTCGAGGTCGTGAACTCGCTCGGCACGGACCGCGTGATCTTCCTGCCGGACCAGTACCTCGGCAGCTGGGTCGCGTCGCAGACGAACGTCGACGTCATCCTGTGGAAGGGGAGCTGCGAGGTGCACGAGCGGTTCACCGGCGACGAGCTGCGCCAGTACCGCAAGTCGCATGACGGCATCAAGATCATCGCGCATCCGGAATGCCCGCCGGACGTGCTGGCGGAGGCCGACTACGTCGGCTCGACGTCCGGGATGATCTCATGGGTCAAGCGCGAGCGGCCGGCCAAGGTCGTGATGATCACCGAGTGCTCGATGAGCGACAACGTCGCCGCCGAGGCCCGGGAGACCGAGTTCGTTCGCCCGTGCAACCTGTGCCCGCACATGAAGCGCATCACGCTCGAGAACATCCGCGATTCGCTGCGCGACATGAAGCACGTCGTCGACGTCGACGCCGACGTCGCGGCGCGGGCCCGCAAGGCGGTCGAGCGCATGCTCGCGGTGCGCGTCTGATCCGAAGATTTCCCCAAAGCCCCGATTCCGACCGCGGCGGAGCGAACACATGATCGAGTCGGCCGAACGGCCCGTGGAGATCCGCTCCGCCCGCGCGGTCGTCGTCGGCTCGGGCATCGCCGGGTTATCGGTTGCGCTCGGCCTCGAGCACGCCGTCGTGCTGACTCGCGGTTCGCTCGGCAGCGGCTCGAGCCGGCACGCGCAGGGCGGCATCGCGGCCGCGCTCGCGGCCGACGATTCGCCCGCCGAGCACGCGCTCGATACGCTCGCCGTGTCCGCGGGCCTTGCCGATCACGAGGTCGCGCGCGCGGTGGCGGAAGCCGCGGCGGGCCGGATCGAGTGGCTGCGCGCGCTCGGCGCCCGCTTCGATCTCGACGAGCATGGACGGCTCTCCCTCGGCCGCGAGGCCGGACACCGCATGCGGCGCATCGCGCACGCGGGCGGCGATGCGACGGGCGCCGAGGTCATGCGCGCGCTGGTGGCTGCCGTCGAGACGCGCGACGACATCGAAGTGCTCGAGGGCTGCGAGCTCGTCGACCTCGTTCGTCACGGCGCGCGGGTCGCCGGAGTGCTGGCGCGGACGCGCGAGGGCGGTTTCGCGGTCGTTCTCGCCCCCGCCGTCGTGCTCGCGACGGGCGGCATCGGCGGCCTTTATGCCCGCACGACGAATCCCGTCGAGGTCACGGGCGACGGGCTCGCCGTTGCCGCGCGCGCCGGCGCGGACCTGGCCGATCTCGAGTTCGTGCAGTTTCATCCGACCGCGCTCGCCGTCGATGCGGATCCCGTCCCGCTGCTGACCGAGGCGCTGCGCGGCGAGGGCGCGATCCTGATCGACGACCGCGGCGAGCGCTTCATGCTCGGCGAGCATCCCGATGCGGAGCTTGCGCCGCGCGACGTCGTCGCGCGCGCGATCTGGCGGCAGCGGATGGCCGGGCGCGAGGTGTATCTCGATGCCCGGGCCTCGATCGGCGCCGAGTTCCCGCGGCGCTTCCCGAGCGTGTGGCGCACCGTGCAGCGCTACGGGCTCGATCCCCGGATCGAGCCGCTGCCGGTCACCCCGGCCGAGCACTACTTCATGGGCGGCATCGTGACCGATCTCGCGGGGCGGACGTCGCTCCCGGGTCTCTGGGCGGTTGGCGAGGCCGCGTCCACGGGCCTGCACGGCGCGAATCGTCTCGCCAGCAACTCGCTGCTCGAAGGCATGGTGCTCGGTGCCGCCGCCAGCCGCTCGATCAAAGAGTCCGCGCCGGCACCGCCGCCTTCCACGGGGCTCGAGGTCCCGGCGGGCGCGCTCGCCGCGTGCGCCGCGGCCGACGGCCGGGTCAGGGCTGCGGTGCGCGACCTGATGTGGCAGCATGTCGGCCTCGTGCGCGACGAGCGAGGGCTCGAGCACGCGCTCGCGGAGCTCGACCGCCTCGAGCGCGAAGCGGATGCCTCCGAGCGTAACGTGCTGCTCGCGGCGCGCTTGATCGCGGCCGCCGCGCTCGAGCGCGCGGAATCGCGCGGCGGGCACTGGCGCGCCGATCATCCCGACACGGACCCGGCTCAACAGTTCCGGCGCTTCGTCCGGCCGACGCCCGCGCCGCGCGTGGCGCTCGAGGTGCCCGCGAGACGCGCGGCATAGCGGCGCCCGCATCGGTAATCAGGCGGCAGTCACAGCACGGCGCGCGCGGCTTTCGGGCCCCGCGCGTGCGCTTCACGCGCCTGTAACGAACGTCGCCGATCGGCGTCGGCTGGCGAGACGGTCCCGTCTGTGGGAGACTCGGCTTTGACGATGTCGGCTCCGCTGCCCGAAGCGGGAACCGCCGAGAGAAGAACGAAGATGGGGCGCTACGAACACGTCATCTGGGACTGGAACGGCACGCTGCTCGACGACGTCGCGCTTTGCCTCGACATCATGAACAGGATGCTCGACGA
>Ga0079224_100003129_pt1 | contig 20622 bp, 18 predicted proteins | sample Stecom2015_FD_80414 | JGI IMG/M metagenome (GOLD analysis project Ga0079224, IMG submission 80414) | Agricultural soil microbial communities from Utah to study Nitrogen management - Steer compost 2015 | ecosystem: Environmental > Terrestrial > Soil > Agricultural land | place: USA: Utah...
AAATGTTACTTTGTATACAAAGTTTATACTTTGATGTCAAAACGTGCAATAGAGCTGGTGGTTATCTCAGATGTTCATCTTGGGACCTACGGATGTCACGCTAAAGAGCTCCTAAATTACCTCAAGAGCATTAAACCTGAAAGAATCATATTAAACGGCGATATCATTGATATCTGGCAATTTAGCAAACGTTATTGGCCGGAAAGCCATATGAAGGTGGTCCGTAAGCTGCTCAAATTTGTGGCCGAAGGTATCCCTGTTCATTATCTGACGGGCAACCACGATGAAATGCTTCGAAAATTTGCTGATTTCAATCTTGGCTCTCTGCAGCTTAGCAATAAATTGGTACTTCCGTTATCAAACGGCAAAGCCTGGATATTCCATGGTGATATCTTTGATGTAACCATGCAGCACTCAAAATGGCTAGCACGCTTAGGTGCCATTGGCTATGATTCACTGATCTTGCTTAACAGCTTTGTAAACTGGTGTTTAGTTAAAATGGGCAGGGGAAAGATGAGTTTTTCCAAGAAAATCAAAGCAAGTTTTAAAGATGCTGTTAAATTTATCAACAACTTCGAAACGATCTCTGCCGAGCTAGCCATTGAAAAGGGATATCAATATGTGGTTTGTGGCCACATACACCAACCGGAAATAAAGGAAATAGAAACAGAAAATGGCACGGTTACTTATTTAAACTCCGGCGACTGGGTTGAGAACCTGACTGCCTTGGAATACAACAAAGGCAAGTGGGAGATTTACCGTTACAGCAAAGATGAAATGGCAAATACTGCATCAGAGGAGATTGATCCTTTTGAAAGTGAAGACCTAAATGAAAAACTGAACGTAAACAAGTTGTTGGCGCTATTGAAAGCTGAAGGTTAAGAATCCCCAATGCTTGAAGTCTGTCTCTCCTTTTTCAACGGATATCCTTCTAACGTGACAGCTTTTTACTTTTACTTTTTACTTTTTACTTTGATTACACTAATATTGTAGTTCTATACAGATAGGTAAAAAGCAAAACAGGTAATGATCAATTTATTTAGAAAATTTACTCCCTCTAATCTTCTATTTTTAATAATCATCGCCTGCTTCCTTTGTATAGGGGCTTTTATTCACATGCCGGAATCGTTCCATCCGATTCTTTTTGAGCAAGCTATTATGACGTTTGTGAAAAACGCAAACGATTTAACATTTACGCCTTTAGCAAGTATTCTCCTCACCCTAGTGATTACCATTGCGCAAGCGCTGTTATTAAACCGGATCGTCGACAATCATAATTTACTGGGTAGACCCACTTTTTTGCCTGCGTTAATGTACGTAACAACCGCCAGTCTTTTACTGCCCTTTCTCGCTTTAACTCCTACACTCATCTGTAATTTTTTATTGATCTGGATGATCGATAAATTGCTGAAAACCTATCATCGTGCGGAAGTAAAATCTACCCTATACGATTTAGGCATGTTGGTTGCGCTCGGAACCTTATTCTATTTTCCTTTCATCCTCATGTTCTTGCTTTTATGGATAGCACTCATTATTTTCAGACCTTTTGATTGGCGCGAATGGATTGCCGGACTGCTTGGCTTTATAACCATCTACTTTTTACTAGGCATCATTTATCTTTGGAAGGATCGCATTAATGATTTTTACGCCATCTGGAAGCCTTTAACCAACCCAATTCCCACATCATTTCATATTGAGCTTTATGATTATTGGGTGTTAATGCCCTTGGCCCTGGTTTTGATTCTCTTTTTAAATACCCTGAGAGAAAACTTTTATAAAAGCATTGTCCATGTAAGAAAATCCTTTCAACTGCTGTTTTTTATGTTTCTGTTCGGCATTTTCTCTTATTATTTGAAAGCCGATGCACCGCAATATCATTTTTTAATATGCGCACCACCTATCTCTATTTATATGGCCTACTATTTTAATTTCGCGAAAACCAGTTGGTTTTATGAAAGCGTATACGCTATTTTAGTCATTGCCATTTTATACTTTCAACTTTTTTAACCAAGTAAAACTGTTTGTTTTAACCTTTTTTAACAAAAACACCCCACTTCACAACTAAAAAATAAATAGCTTTGCAGTCTTGAATTGACATATATAGCTTCATGAACAGTAGATCCGCATGAGATTACACATTAAGAAATACCTTTATATCATTGGAATATGCGTTAGTGCAACCGCTAGTGCACAATCGAACAGCAGCTCACCTTATTCGGCATTTGGGCTAGGCGCTTTAAGGGGCGACCAATTACCGCAATACAGGGCAATGGGTGGACTGTCAACAGGGGTGCGTAGTTTAGGAGGCTATAGCAATATTAACGTAGCCAATCCGGCCGCCTATTCCAGCATTCGCCTATCAACGTTTGATATCGGAGCTTACATGAACAGAACCATCCTTGAAAAAGGAGGAAACAGTGAAGCAAGCGGAAATTTTGCTTTAAATCATATTAATTTTGCCATTCCTTTAAGTCAGCGTTCTGCCTTTAGTTTTGGCCTTATGCCCTTTTCGGATATGGGCTATAACTATGCCTCGCCTATGTCATTCGGCTCCGGAGATACAACACGGGCGAACAGAGCTTTTGCGGGTGAAGGCGGTCTCAGTAAAGCTTATATTGGATACGGGGTACAGATCGGCAAATACTTCAGTGTGGGAGCGAATGTATCGTATTTGTTCGGAAAACTAAATAATATTAGTGGAATCGAATATCCTAACCAACTAGGAGCTACTAATTCGAGAATTGAGAATAAACGGGATATTAACGGCTTTAATTACGATTTAGGCCTTCAATATCACACCACCTTGAATGAAAAAACGCTCCTAACACTTGGCTATACCAACAGTTTGGGCACTAAGCTTAATTCTACTGCTTCCGAAATTGTAACACGTATATCGAGCAATATATCTGACGGTACGATCAATTCGGTTTTGGATACCGTATCTTCTTATTTTGGTAATGAAGAAAAGATAACACTCCCTATGCGCCATAGCTTTGGCTTCAGTATTAACCGTGCTAATAAATGGTTACTAGGCGCTGATCTTCGTTATGCTAAGTGGTCCGATTATAAAGATGGATCTGTCCTGGACGATCAAACGAAATTCAAAGACAGTTACGGGGCTAGCCTTGGAGGCCAATGGACTCCTGATATTACTTCTATTCGCTACTGGAACGTGGTTGATTACCGTTTCGGATTACGCTATGATAAAACCTATTTAAATCTAAACGGGCAAGACATAAAGGATATGGCCGTTAGTCTGGGCTTAGGGCTTCCCATCCGGGCACAGTCGGGTATTCAAGCTTATTACAAAATCAACCTGACAGCGGAATACGGACAAAGAGGAACCCTAACCAATAACCTGGTTAAGGAAAGGTATTTTAATTTTACCGTTTCCTTTATGTTGAACGATCGTTGGTTCCAGCGGTATCGATACGACTAAGCAAAGAGAATGGGGCAAATGAAATGTATTTGGTGACTCATCAGTTAATCTACAGGTTCCAAAAAAGACAAGCCATGGTTTTTAAACAAACCATGGTTTCGTTGTTTTTTGCTGTCTTATTCCTATGTTCTTGCGAAAATGACCTAAAGGATGTCGAGCGCATAGCGAACATTAATGCTGAAGAACCGATTGATGTCTCTTATGGTGTTACCGTCATTTACAGTGATTCGGCGGTCGTAAAAGCTAAGTTGATTTCCAGCAAAATGATTAAGCATAATGTAGATAGTCCCTTTTACGAGTTCCCAAAAGATGTGCTTTTGATCTTTTATGATAAAAACAAAAAAGAGGAGAGAAGAGTCACCTCTAAATATGGTCTATACTTTGAAAAGAAAAACCTGGTCGAATTGAGGCATAACGTGGTTGTTACCATGGCTGATGGAACGATCTTCAAATCGGAAGAACTTTTTTGGGATAACGATAAACGGATTTTCTTCAATAAACTGCCATTGACTATCACCAGTCCTGATGGAAGTATATTGGAAGGAAACTTCTTCGAGGCTGATGAAAATTTTGAACACCGGAAAATAAACGGGGCAAGGGGAGTATACAATTTAAAAGAAGGTGATGGATTATGACAATACTCCATCGCAAATACTTTTTTTATTGTTAAAAATTGTATCTTGCGCCCTCATTTAAAAATTTGTTGAATTTTTATTTTAAATACTTATAATAAAGAACTTAAAACCTTCAATCAAAATAGTATAAAGAGCATATGGGATTAATGACCTTTTTGCGAAACCGCGCGGGAATAATCATTGTAGTAATTATCGGTTTAGCAATCGTAGCATTTTTATTAGGCGACGTTATCCGCTTCGGCACCCCGTTTTGGGCATCTCATCAAAATGAGGTGGGTAATATAGATGGCGAATCTATATCGTATACGGATTTCAATAATCAAGTGGAACAAAGCATCAACAATATGCGCCAGCAAATGGGGGGCAATATGAGTCCACAAATGACATCCTATGCGGTTGAAGATGCATGGAATCAAAACTTAAGACGGCTATTACTCGACAAAGAACTCGAGCGTATTGGTCTGGGTGTAGGAAAGAACGAGTTGCAAGATATGGTAACCGGTAAAAATCCATCACCGATGATTGCGCAGAATTTCGGCAATCCACAGACCGGAGAAATAGATCGCAATCAATTGAACCAATTTCTTGCCAATGTTGCAAAAGAACCTGCAAATAGCGAGCTAAGTAGACAGTGGGGTACTTTTTTGGAAGCCATGAGAGATAACCGTCTACAGCAGAAATATAACAACCTGGTACAAAACAGTGTTTACGTAACTTCCTTAGAAGCAACCGAAGATTATAATCAACGGAATAAAATTGCCAATTTTAGCTACGTTTTGTTAGATTATGCTTCCATACCCGACAAAGACATCAAGTTAACGGACGCTGATTATCAAAATTACTACAACGAACACAAGGCCGCTTTCAAGAATCAGATGGAAACGCGTTCTTTTGACTACGTTGTATTTAATGCGCAACCAACCGCACAAGATACGGCTTTAGCCAAGGAAACGATTACTAAACTAACGGAAGAATTGGCCAAGTCTACCAATGACTCGTTGTTTGCTGTATCCAACTCGGAGCAAAAGAGACCCGTTTCTTACATAAAGAAAGGAACCTTGAGCCCTGCTTTGGATTCACTGGTATTTAGCGCGGCTAAAGGTTCAACTGTAGGGCCTGTATATTCGAACGGTGTCTACGAGTCTGCAAAAATATTGGATGTACGCAATAGTCCGGATTCGGTCACTGCACGCCATATTTTATTAAATCCTGCAACAGAAGGCGGAGTTGATAAGGCCATGGCAAAAGCAGACTCCATCAAAAACCTTATTCTAAAAGGAGGCAACTTTGCTGCACTGGCAGTAGAGTTTGGCACGGACGGGACAAAAGATAATGGCGGCGAATTAGGTACATTCGCTAGAGGCAGCATGATCCCTGCTTTCGAAAATGCTGTTTTTGATGCAAAACCAGGTGATGTATTCGTTCTAAACACACAATATGGTGTGCATATCATTAAGGTAGACGCACAAAAAGGGATGTCTAAAGTGGTAAAGGCAGCTATTATCGATAAAAGCGTGAGTAGCAGCAATGAGACGTTAAGAGCAGCTTATAGCAAAGCATCCGACTTCTTTGGAAAAGCAAATAGCCAAAACTTTGCTGAAGAGGCCAAAAAGGCTGGTTTGACCGTAGAACATGCGGATAACATTACGCCCATGCAAGGCTATCTGCCTAACCTTGAAACACCAAGGGAAGTGATTAAGTGGGCTTTCAAAGCCGAAAAAGGCGATTTAACGGACAAGGTCTACGAGCTTGACAATCAATATGTGATTGCTAAATTGACTAATATTCGCCCCAAAGGACAGTTGTCTTTGGAGGATGTGAAGAAAGAAATCGAACCGGCAGTATTAAATAAGGTAAAGGCCACAAAGCTAGCACAGAAGTTGAACGATGCTCTTCAAGGCGCAAAATCAATTGACCAGATAGCACAAAAAGTTGGAAAAACACCGAAAGCGGAACAAAACATCGTTTTTGCAAACCCGATATTACCGGGGGTTGCACAGGAGAATAAAGTGGTAGGTACGGTTTTCGGATTACAACCGAAGCAGCTATCTAAGCCAATCGAAGGAAATCAAGGTGTATATGTGGTACAGGTTACTGACTTCGTAAATCCTCCTGCCTTAGATAAAGTTGATCAACAAAAGCAACAAGTTAGACAACAACTGAGACAACGGGCTTCCAATCAATCCTTCCAAGCTTTATTAGATAAAGCAGACATTAAGGATAATCGCGTGAGGTTCTACTAAAATTATTTATTCATACCTTTGTATCCGGATAGCTATGACATACTATCCGGATTTTTTATTTTAAGACGGCCTAACATTAGTGGCAATAGAGGAATTTTGTAATTTAATCGAGGGGTATGGAAATTCAAGAAAACATAGTAAACAGGGTTGCAAACAGTGGTCTGCTAACCTTTGATTTAGCATCACTCAAATCAAAAGCTGAAGTAGCCGTTTACGATATAAAAGACAATTTATTTCAGGGACTTATTTTACGTGAAAAGGATTTTCGTGCCTTTGTAAAAGAAAACGACTGGTCTAAATACGCAGGTAAAAATGTGCTGATTACTTGCAGTGCAGATGCAATCGTTCCTACATGGGCCTATATGCTCCTGGCTAATAAATTGGAACCTTATGTAAATGAGCTTTTTTTCGGGGACAAAAAAACCTTTGAAGATATATTATTTGAGCGTGCCTTATCCAATCTGGACATAGAGCAGTTCAGAGACCAGCGAGTAGTAGTAAAGGGTTGCGGAGACATAAAAATTCCGGAATCGGCCTTCGTTACCTTTGCTTATAAGTTATCAAAAGTTGCCAAAAGTATTATGTACGGTGAGCCTTGTTCTACGGTTCCTATATTTAAACGAACGACATAAAGTATCGTCTAAGGCGTTGGTTAATGCTTAGCGATAAATAATTTATGATGAAGAAACTACTAGCGGTTATTATCTCAGTTACGTTTTCAGCCCATGTGTCCGCGCAGGTCTTACCCTATTTAAAAAAGGGCGTATTTCAACCGGGAGAAGAGCTGACTTATAAGCTTAAATATGGCTTTATTTCGGCAGCAGAAGGTGTATTAAAAGTCTTACCGTCTGATCTAACGTTTGATGGAAAACCAACATATCATTTAACAGCTGTTGGTAAGACTTCAAAGGCATTCAGTATCTTTTATAATATACGTGACCAATACGATTCGTATATTGATCAGAAAACATACCTTCCTTATTTCTTTAGCGAGGATATCAAAGAAGGTAAATATAGGAGAAACGATAAGATTCGATTTTATCAAGATAAAAAGAAGATTGAGGCAACGCGTGGCAATTTTACCGCTAAAGAATCGCAGACATTCGATTTGCTATCTGCCTATTATTTTTCGAGAACACTAGACTTATCGAATATAAAGGAGGGAGAATCATTTAAGCTCTCTTATTTTCTAAAAGACTCTTTAGCTTATCTCTACATTACCTATTTAGGTAAAGAAAATATAAAAACCCCTCTGGGAACATTTAGGTGCCTGCGATTTAGCCCATCATTGGAGCCGGGTCGTGTATTTAAAAAAGATAGTAAACTTCATCTTTGGGTAACGGATGATGATAACCGAATACCGGTAAAGGCACAAGTAGATATTTTAATAGGAGCGGTAACCTTGGAACTTACAGGCGCCAAAGGTTTAAAATATCCACTGAAAACAACTAAGTAACGACAAAAAGGCATAAAAACGCCATTTTGTCGCAATATTAACGATATGATGATTGAAGTTAGTGACGTATTGGTTAATGAGGAGATCATTAAAGAACAATTTGTCTGTAATCTGAACAGATGTAAAGGAGCGTGTTGCGTGGAAGGCGATTCGGGCGCACCACTCGATCAGCACGAGTTGACTATACTTAAGGAGATTTATCCTGAAGTAAAACCCTTCATGACGGCTAAAGGAATTGAGACCATTGAAAGCACCGGAACACACGTGGTGGATGAAGACGGTGATTTGACAACGCCATGTGTTGACGGAAATAAGGAATGTGCATACGTGACCTGGGAAAATGGTATTACAAAATGTGCGATTGAGATCGCCTATCAAAAAGGTCTTATACATTGGAAGAAGCCCATTTCCTGCCACCTATACCCCATTCGTATTACGAAATATCCGGAATTTGACGTCCTAAACTATGATCGTTGGCATATCTGTCATGACGCTTGTTCCTATGGAAGGGAATTAAAAGTTCCTGTTTATAGCTTTCTGAAAGAACCATTAATCAGGAAATACGGAGAAGAATGGTATAAAGAACTGGAGGAAGCAGCAAAATCCCCGGATATTTAATGGCTTTGTAAGTTTTTCATATTAATCTTGTTTTTTAAGTTTTCTTTAACATTTTTTAACAGAAATGACAAGCCAAAAATTTGGCTTTAAGCACCAAATGGTATTACTTTTGAAAGAGTCAAATCAAAGTTTGCAGACTTGACTAAAACAAACAGGAGAGCGAAGGACTTTTACTAGGGGTCCAAATTTTTATCGAATTTTCCTTGAACGAAAAAAAGCAACATCCCGGTAATAAGTCATCAGGCTCCGCATAATGGTACAAACCGCTAAAAAATAAAATAGAAAATGAAGAAAATAGGATTGACACTACTAACAGCCCTTATTGGTGGAGCGGTGGCTGTTGGAGGTTACAAATTGTTGGAGAAGAAACAAATTAGCCAAATGTCGTTTGAAGAGCGGCAACAACTTCACTATGCGAATAACCCGAGTAACATAGCAGCTTCAACCGGTAATCTTGATTTCACGCAAGCGGCCGCAGCAGTTACTCCCGCAGTAGTTCACATTAAAACAGAATATGAGCAATCGGGTCGATCGGGCGGTGATCCTTTTCAGGATATGTTTGAGGAATTTTTTGGCGCACCGAGAGGACGTCAGCGTCAAGCGCAGCCGGCAAGGGCTTCAGGTTCCGGGGTAATCATTTCCAATGACGGTTATATCGTAACGAATAATCACGTGGTGGAAGGAGCTGATAAAATCACCGTTGAACTTACCAATAAAAAGGTTTATGATGCCAAAATCATTGGCCGCGACCCGAATACTGATCTGGCATTAATCAAAGTTAATGCAACAAATCTCCCAATTGTTAAATTAGGTAATTCAGATAATGTAAATATTGGCGAATGGGTTTTAGCTGTGGGCTATCCTTTAGGTTTACAATCGACCGTTACAGCGGGTATCGTCAGTGCGAAAGGTCGCGCCATCGGTATATTAGCTGATCAACAGAGACAAGAACTTTACCAGCAGTGGCAGCAAAATGGCGCAGATCCGAATAATATACCGGCGAGCTCTGCAGTCGAATCGTTTATTCAAACCGATGCAGTGATCAATAAAGGAAATAGTGGCGGTGCACTGGTAAATGCCAACGGCGAGTTAATTGGTATAAATGCTGCCATTATGTCGCAGAGTGGCTACTATGCCGGTTACGGTTTTGCCATACCGGTTAACCTGGTTAAAAAGATTGCCGATGACTTTGTAAAATATGGAAGCGTAAAACGCGGCTATGTAGGCGTAACCTTCCAAGAGCTCAATACCGAAGTAGCGAAAGAATTGGGTGTTGCCGAAATTAATGGTCTTTACATCAATAGTGTAGTGCCAAATGGAGGCGGTGCCGCAGCAGGTTTGAAAAAAGGTGATATCATCACTAAAATTGACGGAAATGTAATCTACTCAAGTCCAGACCTACAAGAGCGTGTAGCAAGACTACGCCCTGGTGATAAAGTTAAGTTGACGTACAAACGCGATGGAAAGGAAAAAGAAGTAGTTGTAACCTTGAAAGGAGATGACTCCATTAAGTCAGATAAAGAAGGCAAGAGTGGTAGTAACCGTAGTACCGCTGAACTTTACAACAAGCTAGGCGCAGGCTTCATTCCAGCAAATGCACAATTGAAAAAGAAGTTCAACATTTCTTCGGGTGTTGTCGTATCTGAAGTGAGGAGAGACGGTTTATTTGCCGAATACAATGTTCCAAAAGGATTTATCATTACAGCGATCAATGGTAAACCGGTTAATAATGTGGATGATGTCGAAAGCGCATTAGCATATGGCAAGAATGACATGATTCAGCTTAGCGGTGTTACGCAAGACGGAGCTCGTTATACGTCGACATTCCCTTTAAAATAACATAGTATATATAACCTTTAAACAGAAAGGGTTCTTCGCAAGAAGAGCCCTTTTTTGTTATACGACATCCAGGATCAGCGTCTTCTGCCAATCATCGAACCTCCTGGACTTGTTTATTTCAAATTAATTATATAAAGCCTTCTTCTTCAACTCGTTTAAGCTTGATTTCAAAAAAAAGACCGAGGATCGCCTCAAAAAGAGACATACAAAATCGATTATAAAATTGTGTAAAAATGGTCAAAAATTAGAACCATTCTAAATTGCGTAAATAGATAGCCATTATTATGTCATTATTAAATCAAATAAATAGCTTTGCCTACCATTAATAAAATTAACACACAAAATGAGTAGTTTTAATCAAGCATTAACTTCCACATTAGGGAAAAAACTAATCATGGCCTTAACAGGTTTGTTCTTATGTACATTCCTGATAGTACACCTGATTGGTAATCTCCAATTATTTAAGGATGATGCAGGCAAGGCTTTTAATGACTATGCCTACTTCATGACACACTTTCCTCCCATTAAGGCAGTGTCCTATCTATTGTATGCGTCTATTATAATCCATGCTATCTATGCCTTATTATTGACCTTACATAATAAGAAAGCTCGTCCTGTTGGTTATGCAAGTTATGCGGGTAATAAAAACAGTACTTGGAATTCGAGAAACATGGGTATTTTAGGGACCGTGCTTTTGGTTTTCATCGCAACTCACATGGCCAATTTTTGGTGGAAATTCCATAACGATGAAGTGCCTTATATAGAGTATCGCACCAATTTAAATACGCTAGAAACACAGGTTACGGAGCTAAATGCATCAGATTTTACAGATTATCAAAAGTTTACTGAAAACGGAGAAGAGGTGACGAAAGCGCGCGATTTATATAAGCAGGTAGAATATGCCTTCCAAAACCCGGTTCTAGTTGCTTTTTATGTACTGGCAATGGCGGCCTTATCTTTTCACTTAATTCATGGTTTTAACAGTGCCTTCCAATCACTGGGTTTCGATCATAAAAAGTATGTGCCGATTGTGCGCTTTCTTGCAGTATGGCTGTTTGGCGTTATTATTCCGATAGCCTTTGCTGCTATGCCATTGTATTTTTTCTTTTGTAAATAAAATTCACTTTCCCGGTTCGCCGGAATTGTGATAAAAATAGAATAAAGATGATGTTAGATTCTAAAATACCAGAAGGCCCATTAGCCGAAAAATGGTCAAAACATAAATTCAATCTTAAGTTAGTTAACCCTGCTAATAAACGTAAGTTTACCATCATTGTAGTTGGAACAGGATTAGCAGGAGCTTCTGCTGCGGCATCGCTTGCCGAGCTAGGCTATAATGTAAAAACATTCTGTTATCAGGACAGCCCCCGTCGTGCACACTCCATTGCCGCACAGGGCGGTATAAACGCTGCTAAAAATTATCAAAATGATGGCGATAGTGTATATCGCTTATTTTACGATACCATTAAAGGAGGCGATTATAGAGCCCGTGAAGCCAATGTATATCGCTTGGCTGAGGTTTCGGTCAATATAATCGACCAATGTGTAGCACAAGGCGTTCCATTTGCCCGGGAATACGGCGGCTTGTTAGACAACCGTTCTTTTGGTGGAGCACAGGTTTCCCGTACTTTTTATGCTCGCGGTCAAACGGGGCAACAACTTTTACTGGGCGCCTATTCTGCACTGAACCGCCAAATTAATGCCGGCAAAGTACAATCCTATACGCGTCATGAGATGTTGGACGTGGTAATGATTGACGGACATGCGAAAGGCATTGTTACCCGTGATTTAAAAACGGGTAAAATCGAGTCGCATGAAGGGCATGCGGTTCTATTGTGTACCGGCGGATATGGCAACGTTTTCTTCTTATCTACAAATGCCATGGGATGTAACGTAACTGCTGCCTGGAGAGCGCACAAACGTGGTGCTTTCTTTGCGAATCCTTGTTACACGCAGATTCACCCGACCTGTATTCCTGTAACCGGCGACCACCAATCGAAGTTAACTTTGATGTCCGAGTCATTACGTAATGACGGTAGAGTTTGGGTGCCTAAAACAGTTGAATTAGCAGAGAAGCTCAGAAAAGGACAGTTAAAGCCGTCGGACATTAAAGAGGACGATAGAGATTACTTCTTGGAGCGGAAATATCCGTCCTTCGGTAACCTGGTTCCCCGTGATGTGGCTTCCAGAAATGCTAAAATGATGTGCGATGAGGGAAGAGGCGTCGGCAAAACCGGACTAGCGGTATTTCTTGATTTTGCAGAGGCCATCCAACGGATGGGCGAAGATACGGTGCGCGCTAAATACGGCAACCTCTTTGATATGTACTATCAGATTACGGATGAAAATCCATACAAACAACCTATGCGTATTTATCCGGCTGTACACTACACCATGGGCGGATTATGGGTTGACTATAATCTGATGACCAGTATCCCTGGTCTATATGCTTTGGGTGAATGTAATTTCTCTGACCACGGAGCAAACCGGTTGGGTGCTTCTGCACTCATGCAGGGTTTGGCCGATGGTTATTTTGTAATTCCATATACTGTAGGTGATTACCTAACCAGCTTGGGAAGCTTTGCTCCGGTTGACAAAAATCATCCTGCTTTTGAAACTACCCGAAAAGAAGTAGAAGAGAAGGTCAAAAAACTTCTTAGCCTTAAGGGATCGAAAACCGTAGATGACATTCATAAGAAGCTTGGCCACATTATGTGGGAATACTGCGGTATGGCTAGAAATGAAGAAGGGTTGAAAAAAGCAAAAGTAATGATTCAAGAACTTCGAAAGGAATTTTGGAGTGATGTCACGGTCTTAGGAGAGAACGAAGAGCTAAATCTGTCATTGGAAAAGGCCGGTCGCGTAGCCGATTTCTTAGAACTTGGCGAATTAATGGTTGATGATGCCTTAAATCGCAGTGAATCTTGCGGCGGCCATTTCCGCGAGGAAAGCGCTACCCCGGAAGGTGAAGCAAAGCGGGACGATGACAATTTCGCTTATGTAGCAGCATGGCAGTATAACGGTGATAATCAACCGGAAACACTTCACAAAGAAGCACTCGTATTTGAGAATGTGAAGTTGACCCAAAGAAGTTATAAATAATTTAACCACTCAAATATATAAAGCATCATGAGTGAAGAAAGAACAATGAATTTAACGCTAAAAGTTTGGCGTCAAAAAAATGAAAATACAAAAGGTAAATTTGTTACAATACAAGCAAATGGTATTTCCTCGGATATGTCATTTTTAGAAATGCTTGATGTTGTAAACGAAGACCTGACAAGAAAGGGAGAAGATCCCATATATTTTGATCACGATTGCCGTGAAGGTATCTGCGGCATGTGTTCGCTGCATATTAACGGGCAGCCACATGGTCCTAAGCAAGGAACAACCACCTGTCAATTACATATGCGCAGCTTCCACGATGGACAAACTATCGTCATTGAACCTTGGAGAGCTGCGGCTTTTCCGGTAATCAAGGACTTAGCGGTTGACCGTACGGCTTTTGACCGCATTCAACAGGCAGGTGGATATGTATCCGTGAACACCGGTGGCGTTCCTGACGGAAACGCTATTCCAATTCCCAAACCAAAGGCGGATGAAGCTTTTGAATCAGCTACCTGTATTGGATGTGGAGCATGCGTCGCGGCTTGTAAGAATGCCTCTGCCATGTTATTTGTTTCGGCGAAAATATCACAATATGCACTATTGCCGCAAGGACAGGCAGAACGTTACCAAAGAGCACAGGCTATGGTAGAGCAAATGGATAAAGAAGGTTTTGGTGCCTGTACCGTTACAAAGGCTTGTGAAGCAGAATGTCCAGTGGGCATCAAATTGACAAACATTGCCAGAATGAACAGGGATTACTTTAATGCGAAGTTCTTTAAAGAAAAAACTGCTCATTCATAAAACCGTTTTACACTAACTAAGCAAAAATAGCGGTTCCTCTTTTGGAGGATACCGCTTTTTTCATTTTACCGGCTTAGATTGCGTTCGTTAGTTGGCTGCTGTTGCGAGACCTGCTCCTTTTGTTTTGACTTGCTTAGGTTCAATTTTATAGGAAGAGAATAGGATACTCGGACAGGCTTGCCATCTACAAGACCTGGGGCCCATTTTGGGGAGGCTTCTAATAGTTCTACGGCTGCCTCTCCTGTTCCTGAGCCTAGGTCTTTGTAAACTTCAATTTCACTGAGTGATCCGTCCAATTCCACAATAAACCTCACATGTAAAGTACCTGCAATCCCATTCTTTTTGGCTTCCGCTGGATATTTATAATGCTCACCTACCCATTTATAGAAGGCATGTAATCCACCTGGAAACTCTGGTTGTTTTTCTACCTTATTAAAATCAACTACGTTTTTTTTGATACTATCTTGCTTCATCTCCCATCCATTTGGAAGTTTGAGTCCTTCCTTCTGATCGGCGTTAACGTGCGTGAGTTCTTTATCACTGACTTTTGCTGATGAAAATATTAACATAGCAGCAAACAATGGTACCGCCAAAACATATTTTAGCAATGCGGGTCTTTTTGATTTGTCTTTTAAGAGCATAACGATTCTACTTTTTATAAATGATTGATTCAAAAAATTGTTAGTCAAGACGGATGAGGAGACTGAAAAGGTACGACTAATGAGCAGTTCGGCATAAGTAATCTTATCGTCTCGACTGGCGTTGATGGCCTCATCGGCAATGTATTCATGCGTTAACTTAAGCGAATTAGTTAACCAATATACAACCGGATTAAACCAGTTAAATAACTTAACCACCTCCAAAAGCAGTACATCCAAGGTATGCAATTGTTGCACATGAACCAATTCGTGACGAAGTACCGTTGGACTGCCTTCTTGCCCGTCATCAACCTTAATCATGTGCATAAATGAATAGGCATCCCCACGATTATTGGTTTTTAAACGCCTCCTTAATTGAACTAACTTTCTGATTAATAGCGCGAGCTGTACCAAAAAGCCACTAATATAAATGTAGCCCAAAATTGAAATATGGATGTCGCCCATTGTATCACTAGGGGTATTATTCACGGTCATATCAATTGTAACGGCATCTAAACTTGATCTAGCAACAAAAACCGTTGAAGATCCAAAAGCGTTCTGTAACCACTCTAAATGAATGAGCGGAAAAATAAACGACAAGAAGACAGTCCCTACCAAATAAATTCTATTCAACTGAAAAAATGTCTCTCTTGCCAGGAAAAACCTATAAAAGCCGTAAAACAGGATCAGATAAATGTTAGCGATAATTAAGTAGTTCATCATAATTGTTGTTTCTAATGGTTTGAATTTTCTATTTTTTCTTCGCCTTCTCGAGTAGTTTTAATAGCTCATCCGTTTCCTTTACATCCAGCTTATGCTCTTGTAAAAAAAACGACAGCATACTGCGAGGTGAATTATCAAAATACCCGGATAACAATTTGCCCGTCGCAAACTCTTTATAGGCATCCTTGCTCACCTTGGCAAAGTAACGGTGACTTTTCCCAAAACTTTCATGATCAACAAAACCTTTGGCTTCAAGAATGCGAATGATTGTAGATACGGTATTGTATGCAGGTTTGGGTTCGTCCATTTGCTCAATGATATCCTTCACAAAAGCTTTACCCAGCTTCCAAAGCTCTTGCATAACCTGCTCTTCAGCGCGTGTTAATTCTTTGATTTCCATATATTTTCCAGTTAATAACACAAACTTAAAACTAAATATTTAGTTTTACAACTATTTTCTTAGTTATTTTAAAATAAAAAAAAACGCCCTATTAAATGGGCGTCCATAAAAATATATGATGGGGGAAATCTTACAACCTTTTCTCCTTAAAAAACAGTTCCGCTATCTTAACCGAATCAGAAAAGAAGAGCCCTCACATTTAAATATTTAGGGATCGTAACAAAGGAGGCATTTAAATCTGCGGATCTTTGTATGACTTCTGTATTGACATGTGTACATATCACCAAAGCTGCTATTAATATCGGTATCAATAACAACAAGAATGGAGAAATATTCGATAAAAGCGTTTTCATATTTTTAGGAGTTAAGGTGTTCATTTTTTTTCTTAATTATTATGATACAAATAAACGAGTGTTTTCTTTTTTAATAAAGTTTTTTAGACTAACGCTTTATATTTCTAGACAAACAGGAGATTCATTACATCGGCTGTATTAGCAAGTTCATCGCTTAAGCGGGGCCGTTAGTATATCAAGAGTACCTAAATTGCCACATAAAAGATATATTTGTTACCTTGTAAGCAGCTATAAAAGCATAATATAAAAATAAGAGCGCTTAGCCTACATGAAGAGAAGTCACATCCTTTACCATATACTCGTTTGGCTTATTTTAGCCACCCTATTATTTTTGGCAAATGACAATAAGAACAGTCTTCCGCATTTAATCTTTTACAGTCTGTTCACGGTATTTAATGTTGGAATCTTCTATTTTACTTATTTCTTTACTGCCTCTTATTTTATTGGAAACAAGCGTTACCTTTCGGGCTTTATTATCTCCACTTGCTGCTTATTTGTTTGCGCGCTCATTAAGTTGACAATCGCCGTCTATAATGAACCTATTCTTATGCGTTACGGTGACCATATGGAACGAACCTTAACCAAAGCAGAGTACTTTACTTCAGCCATTATAATCACCCTGTTTTTTATGCTACTAGGTTATGCCTTTCGGCTGGCGACAAATTCCTATCAAATGGAACAGGCAAGGAAAACACTAGAAACGGAAAAACTGAACGCAGAGCTGGCTTTTTTAAAGACGCAGATTAACCCACACTTTCTTTTCAACTCGCTCAATAATATTTATTCACTTGCCTACCAAAAATCAGATAAAGCACCGGAAGCCATATTGAGATTATCCGAAATTATGCGTTATATGCTATATGAAAGCAATGACGAGAAGGTGTCCTTAGAAGAAGAGATAAATTACCTGGAAAATTATATAGAACTCCAAAAACTTCGCGTTAAGGAACAAGTGTATCTGGATCTTCATATCAACATCGACAATTATCAGCACCGCATCATGCCTCTGTTAGTAATTTCCTTTCTTGAAAACGTTTTCAAGCATGGCGTTGCAACAGACAAGGAACATCCGATTAGAATCACCGTTGAAGTTCAGAATAGTCGCCTGCACTTCAAAGCGCAGAACAAGAAGAACAAGCTAAATAAAGATAAGTCCGGAGGAATTGGCCTGACCAATCTAAAAAGGCGGTTAGAGCTTGGGTATCCCGACAAGCATAGCTTCATTGTACACGATAACGAAGATTATTACAGCAGCGAATTATTTGTATATTTATAAAGCAAATTCATAAACCATGATACGATGTTTAGTAGTTGATGACGAACCTTTGGCATTAGATATTATAGCAGATTATATTCAAAAAGTACCGGAGCTTACCTTATCAGCAACAACCACCAATGCCATCGAGGGTTTAGGCTTGGTACAACAAGGGGCAATTGATCTGGTCTTCCTGGACATACAAATGCCGGAATTAACCGGCATCCAATTTTTAAAAATCATAAATGGAAAATGTGATGTAATTCTCACCACGGCTTACCCTCAATATGCGCTCGAAGGCTACGAGCTGAACGTCACTGACTATTTACTAAAACCCATTGCCTTTGATAGGTTTTATAAATCCATTCAGAAAGTCATTAGTCAAAAGATTCATTTTTCTCCAAAAAACTCCTCGGTTGATCAATCACAGAATCATAATAAAAACAGTGAGTTTATATTCGTAAAAACAGAGCATAAGATTCAACGTGTCGACTATGATGACATTTATTACATCGAAGGGCTCAAAGATTATATCTCGATTTATACTTCCAGTGAACGGATAATAACCCTTCAAAATATGAAAAAGATGGAAGAAACGCTTCCCGAGGAGCGATTCGTCCGCGTTCATAAGTCATACATCGTAGCTTTGGAAAAAATTGAGAGTATAGAACGTGGCCGGATCTCGTTAAAAGAAAAGTTGATTCCAATAGGAGATACCTACCGGGATTCCTTTTTTAAACGCATCGGCGAAAAACATGGTTAAAAGTTCAATTATTCAAGGGCTCCGCAGAGGCTAGGTGGACCTTCGGCTTTCCAATAATATGATAGTTACCTTTTCCCGAAAGCACGTTATTATAAACCAACATATCGGTCGCGGCTAAGATCTGTTGTGCCTTTTTTGTAGCTTCGTCTTTCGTTAATGCTACACGATACCTACCTTTCTGAAAATAGTACCGCGACGCAATCTCTTCTTCAAGCTGTCCCTTTATATATTCTTTATAAAGTACTAAGTCTCGATTTTTGTGCGACCTTATCTTTTGCGCAAGGACTTTCAATTCGTCTGCAACCTGCTCGCTCCGACTTTCCTTTTCCAGCTCTGACCGCAAGTATTGAAGAGCCTTTTCCGAACGTGTACTGTAGGTGAAATTATGGGCCGATAGATACGTCAAAAAGTCGCTATAATCTTCATCCGACAGCCGAAACGACTGAAGGTCTTTTAGCGAACTATGTTTATGATAATACTGATTGGCATAACCGGAAATTAAAAATTTATTTTTCAACTCCTGTACAATCATACTTTGGGCTTGTTCATTTATTTCAATATCAGGCGATATACCGTCACCATTATATACTTTTCTTCCATTTACCGTACTAAACTCCGTGATTAAACTATCATTAATCTTTATCGCCTTGCCCCGGTTATCCTTGTGCGCATAGTCGAGCGCTTGAATGCATCTGCCTGAGGGTGTATAATACTTTGCTACCGTTACTTTTACTAAATTATTATAAGGCAAACGATAGGTTTGTTGCACGAGTCCTTTCCCGAAACTCTTTTTTCCTATAACTACCGCACGATCCAAATCTTGCAACGCACCCGCCACTATTTCAGAGGCAGAAGCCGAGCGCTCATTGATCAATACAACTAAAGGTAATTGAAGGGCTAAAGGAGCTTGCTTCGTGATATAAGTAAATCGGTTATCCCCTTGTCTTCCTTGTTGAAAAACTACTTCCTGTCCTTGCCGAACAAAAAAATTTACAATCTTCACCGATTCCTGCAGTATTCCCCCTCCGTTATCACGTAAATCCAGCACAAGCCCCTTTAATGGAGCTGTTCGCCTCATTTCAAGAATCGCTTTGCGAACTTCATCCGCAGCGCCGGTTAGGAACTTATCCAGTTTTATATAACCTATATTTCCGGGTAGTGTAGTCGAATAGCTCACATTAGGCTGTATGATGTTCTGACGGATAACTTTGATATTTTCCAGGGTTCCGGTCAGGTTCTTTTTGATGCCCAGTTCAATTACGGTCCCTTCTTCCCCCTTTAACAGATGACTAACATCTTCCGAAGTCATTCCTTTAACCGCCTGGCCGTTGATACGTATAATTTCGTCTCCCACCTCCAACCCTGCTTTATGCGCAGGATAGGCCTCAAATATTTCGGCAATTTGAATACTTTTATCTTCTAAACTTACAATCTTGGCACCCAATCCTGCATATTGTGTGTTTATATACCTAAGACGAAAATCATCTAAATCTGATTCAGGCACGAATTCGGTGTAGGGATCCAATTCTTCCAGCATGGCATTGATTCCCTTTTTCATTAAGAGATTTGGATTTACATCCTCGACATAAGTCATACTGACTTGTCGGTAAAGAGCTGAGAAGATCTCAAGATTTTTTCCAATCTCAAAGAAATCATCTTTAACGAACGTGAAAGCCATGAACAAGACTCCAACTACAAGTCCTACTAACAGCTTAACGATGTGACTACGTTTGGTTAATCTTTTCATCAGCTTGCATTTTATTGATAGACGATCAATGCCCCAAAATCAAGCTCTTGAGGCATTACTATAAGCATAATCTGTACAAAGAATCTGACGTAGATTGGCGGGTAATAACTCACGAACTATACTAAAGCCTATTGCTCGATAAATCCGCTAGCCCCTTCTTTAATGTAAACAAGATATATTCCGGTTTTCTTTTCACCCGTGTTGACAACCTATTGACGAGATCTTCTTCTTGCCCCGCCCGATAGTCAAGGTCCTCGTCAGTCAGGTGATTATATTTTCGCTTAATCTTTTCCCGGAGAACCTTCCAATCAGCTTCATTTAACGTAAAAGACATCATATATTCTGGTTTTAAACAAACTTAAAACAAAATTTCACTAAATCAAACAGGTAACACATATATCCGGGCCTGTAACCCTCAAAAAACGATTTTAGGCTCGAAATTTGTGGAATCAGGTATCGGTATAGTTAACAGATGCTAAAACTTTACCATACATGCTATTAACAATTAAAAACGAGTATGAACATGAAAAAAACACTTTTATCTATTTGTATACTGATTAGTACAGTGACAATCGCTTCGGCTCAATTACTTCCTACTTTTCAG
>Ga0079224_100003130_pt1 | contig 20618 bp, 20 predicted proteins | sample Stecom2015_FD_80414 | JGI IMG/M metagenome (GOLD analysis project Ga0079224, IMG submission 80414) | Agricultural soil microbial communities from Utah to study Nitrogen management - Steer compost 2015 | ecosystem: Environmental > Terrestrial > Soil > Agricultural land | place: USA: Utah...
GCCGGGGGGCGCAGCCGCCCCCTCCCCCCCCGCCGCCGCGCGCACCCGCGCCGCCCCGCCCCCCCGCGGCGCCACCCCGCGCCCCCACCCCCACCGAATCCGTACGCTCGCGTTCGCGACCGGCCCCCCGCCGAAGAGCGACGCATGTCACCGCAACCCGACAAGGCGCTGGCATCGAAGCCGATGCGCGCCTTCCTCGCTCGCGCCCGGGAATCGAAACCGAAACGACCGCAGCAGCGCTTCGCCGGCTACGCGAGTCCGCGCGTTGCGCTCGAGGCGCTGCGCGCCGCGCTCGCACGGGCGGACGCGCTGTTTCCGTTGTCGGTGCTGGGCCTGCTCGCCGGCGTCGTCACCGGTGTCGTCATCGTCGCGTTTCGCCTGGTCAGCGAGAACGCGCTGGTGCTCGCCGGGTTGATGCAGGATGCCGAGCAGTTCGAGGCGCTGTCCCCCGGGTGGCGGCTCGCGCTGCCGATCGCCGGGGGACTCGCGATCGGATTGCTGTTCCGCGCGGTACGCCCCGAGTCGCGCGGGGTAGGTCCGACGCACGTGATGGCGCAACTCGCCAAGCACGCCGGCTGGCTGCCCTGGCGCAACGCGGCGATGCAGTTCGCCGGCGGCGCGATCTCCATCGCCTGCGGTCACTCGGTAGGACGCGAGGGTCCGGTCATCCACATCGGCGCCACGAGCGCGAGCCTGTTCGGCCAGTGGCTGCGCCTGCCGAACAACAGCATCCGCACGCTCGTCGGCTGCGGCGTAGCAGGCTCGATCGCCGCGTCGTTCAACACGCCGATCGCCGGCGTCGTGTTCGCGATGGAAGTGGTGCTGCTCGAGTACACGCTCGTCGGCTTCGCGCCGGTGATCCTCGCCGCGATGGCGTCCGCCGCGGTGAGCCGCGTCGTCTACGGCCCGGATCCCGCGTTCGCCGTGCCGCCGTTGCAGCTGGCGTCGCTGCTCGAGCTGCCCTTCGTCGTGCTGCTCGGCGCCATCGTCGGATGCCTGGCCGCGGCCTACGTCTGGGGCACGCGCGCGCTGGACCTTCGTTCGCGCTCGCTGCCGCTGCCGCTGCGCACGACGCTCGCCGGCCTGGTGACCGGCGCATGCGCGCTCGCTGCTCCGCAGGTGATGGGGCTCGGCTACGACACGGTGCAGGCGACGCTGCTCGGACAGTTCGGCCTGGCGACGCTCGTCGTCATCGTCGCGCTCAAGCTCGTCGCGACCGTCGCGTGCGGCGGACTCGGCCTGCCCGGCGGGCTGATCGGCCCGATGGTGGTGATGGGCGCGACCGCCGGTGGGGCGATCGGCATCGTCGGCACATGGGCCATCGGCATCGCCGGCGCATGGGCGATGCCGCAGGCCGCCGCGTCCCCGGCGTTCTACGCCATGCTCGGCGTCGTCGCGATGATGGGCGCGAGCCTGCAAGCGCCGCTCGCCGGGCTGATGGCGATCCTCGAGCTCACGGCGAACCCGCATACGCTGCTGCCCGGCATGGCGGCGGTGATCCCGGCGCTGCTCGTCGCTCGCAGCGTGTTCGGGCAGGAGGCGATCTTCGTCGCGATCCTGCGCGGCCGCGGCCTCGAATACCACTTCGATCCGGTGGCGCTGTCGCTCGAGCGCACCGGTGTCGGCGCCGTGATGAACCGCCGCTTCGCACGCGCCGAGCTCGACGCCGATGCGGCGGCGCTGGCGCAGGTGTTCGCCACGCGCCCCGACTGGCTGGTAGCGACGCGCGATCGCGCCGTGCTGGGCGTCGTCCGCCCGCCGGCACTCGACGCCGGCGCCGCCGTCGCGGCACCGGGCGACGAAGCGCCGATGCGCGCGCTCGAGCGTGCGCTGCGCGACGCACCGCGCTTCGCGCTCGTCTCGTCGCACGCGACGCTGCGCGAGGCGCTGCAGCGCATCGACGATGCCGGCGCCGAGCTGGCGATCGTCTGCGATCACGTCGCGGAGCCCGCCGACGGTCTCGTGCGAGCCGACCAGGTGCGCGGCATTCTCGAGCGCAACGCCCTCGAGAACGGGCGCCGATAGGCGAAAGGCCGCATGCGCGCGATCGACGAACGAGCGATCGACCCGGCGCGACCCCGGCACATCGGCGTCACTGCCCGCTCGCCCGCCGTCGACGTGCGGCCGCCGCACGGGCTACAGTTCGAGAGAGGAGACGTACGACATCGCGATGACGACGAGAACGAGCCGGACACATCCGATCCGGATCGACGAAGTGACGGCGGGCGACGCCGGGGGGAGGATCGGCATCACGTTCTGCCCCGGCCAATGCGGGCCCGGTGCCTCCGAATACCACTGGGAGCGCGACTTGGCGACGGACCTCGACGCCGTCGCGCGCTGGCATCCCGACGCGGTGGTCACGCTGGTCGAGCGCCACGAGCTCGACGTGCTCGGCGTGCCGCGACTCGGCGAGCAGATCATGGCGCGCGGCATCGACTGGCACCATCTTCCGATCGTCGACGTTCGTCCGCCCGACGAACGCTTCGAGGCGCGCTGGCGCACCAGCGGACCGATGCTGAACCGGCTGCTGCGCCGTGGCGGGCGCGTGCTCGTGCATTGCCGCGGCGGGCTCGGCCGCGCCGGCACCGTGGCGGCCCGCCTGCTCGTCGAGCTCGGCGTGCCGCCCGACGAGGCGGTCCGGCGCGTTCGCGACGCACGTCCGGGCGCCATCGAAACGACGGCGCAATTGCACTACGTGCTTGCACTCGGCGAGCACGGCTGAGGGCACTGCGACCGCAAACCCGGCAGGAGAATCGTTGACCGGCGCAGCGCGCCCGGCGCATCCTGAATCCTCGTCTCCCGCGGCGCATGCCGCAGAAGTCCGGGAGGTGCCGCGTGGACGTCCGGTCGAGCTCGTTCCATTTCCCGTCGACCGAGGGCAAGGGGCCGCAATCGGCGAGCGCGCAGCTGAGCTTTCCACGCGCGGTCACGAACGTCGCGGTGGGCGTCGCCGGCTACACGGCGGAGTTCGCGAACCGCGAAGACCATCATCTCGGGCGCCTGATCGTCGAGCTGAACGCGCGCGTGAACGGCGACGACGCGACGAAGGTCGACGTCTCCGGCAGCTTCGGCCTGCGCGACTGGTCGGGCGAGTGGGACGATCCGTACAGCGGGCTCGTCGAATACACGGTCTTCGCCGAGCTCACCGCCATCGGGCCGCCCGCGCCCGGAGATCCGCGCGGCGATCTCATCGTCGTCGACGCGGAGATCACGCAGGCGATCCAGCACTTCCGCAGCGGCAAGCACCTCGACGCCGCGAACGTCTTTCCGGACAACTCGATCCGGCTCGTCGCCTCCAAGCCCACCGTCGTGCGCCTGTACGTCGACTACGACGCATCGGCGGGCCTCGCGCCGATCACGAAGATCTCGGGCGAGCTGCTGGTGACGGCCGGGGGAACGACGACGACGATCTTCGCGTCGCAGCCGATCGTTCCGCGGCGCGACGTGTCGATCGACCGCGGGCAGCTCGCTCACACGCTGAATTTCCTGATCCCCGAGAACCTGTGCACCGGGACGATCGACGTCACCGCGCGTGTGTTCGACATTCTCGACCGCAGCCAGTTCGCCGCCGACTTCGTGCGCACGCTCGTCTTCGACGCGATGCCCGACCTGCCGGTGATGGCCGTGGGCATCGCGTACGAGGGTCCGGACGTCAGCGACGCGACGCAACTGTCGGCACCGACGATGGCCGACTTCACCGCGCTTTTCGGCTTCACGGAAGCCCTCTTTCCGATCCCGCAGGTCGTCATCACGAGCTTCGTCACGATGACCTACGACGGCGCGGTCAAGTCCGACATCAACGAGGGCTGCGACAAGCTCGGCGACCTGAAGGACGCGGTGGCCGACCTGCGCGGCGACTCCGACGACATCGTCTACGGGCTCTTCAACGCCGGCCTCGACACCGGGTCGGTGGGCGGCTGCGGATCGAACGGCGTCGCGGTCGGCCGCATCGCGGCGCAGGGAACCGCGGCGCACGAGATCGGCCACGCGCTCGGACGCAAGCACGCGCCGTGCGACAACGTCACGCGCTGCGCCGAACCGAGGAACACCGACGGGGACTACCCGCGCTACGCCGGCTTCGACTCGGACAGCATCGGCGAATACGGCTTCGACATGCGCCCGGCGTTCGGCCGCGTGAAACGGCCCTCGACCGCGCACGACGTGATGGGCTATTCGGGCGACAACTGGATCAGCCCGTACACCTACAAGGCGCTGATGAGCCGGATTCCCGAGATCCAGGCCGGGGCCTCGGCCGCCTTCTCGGCTTCCGCGAGCGAATTCGGCACGATCGGCGGACGCCGGATCCAGCCGCGCGGCTGCTGGATTCCGATTCCTCAGCCGCAGTTGTTCCTGCGCCTGGACATCCATCGCGACCGGTCGGCGCGGCTGCATCCGTCATTCCGCTTCGACGCACGACCGCGCCCGCGCGACGGCGAGCCCACCGAGTTCGTTCTCGAGCTGCTCGACGACGACGGGACGGTGCTGCGCAGCGACTGCCTGTACGCGGATGCCTCCGGCTGCGGCTGCTCGTGCCATGCCGGCGGATGGCCGCTGCGGATCCGGCATGCGATCGCCTTCGATCCGCGCACGCGCACGCTCGTCCTGTACGAATGCGACAAGGAGATCGATCGCTGGCACGTCCCGGAGTCGCCCAAGGTCTCGGTGCAGGTGAGCGGCGCGGACGCGCGTGACGAGGAGATCGAGCTGCGCTGGGATGCGTCGGCGCCGTCCGGAGACGACGTCGAGCTCTGCTATCTCGTGCAGTGGCGCGATGCGCGCGGAACCTGGCGCGGCGTCGCACCGCGAACGCGCCGGAACGCGATGAAGATCCCGAAGCGGCTGTTCGACGGCGCGCGCGATGCGACGCTGCGCGTGCTCGCCACCTCGGGCATCGCCACCGGCGTGGCCCTCTGGGAAGGCGCGCTGAGCCCACCCCGGGCGCCGCCGGGCAGCCGGCGCACGCCGCAAAGGAGAATCTCCCTCGTCGGCGTCGAGCTGCACGAGCCGGGTGCGCACGAGGTCGCGGGTCCGTTGCGGGCATGCGTGGAGTCGCCTGCGGGCAGCACGTCGTCGGCCGCCGATCTGCGCTGGTACGACGCACGCGGTGCCGAGATCGCGCGCGGCCGCAGCTTCGATCCGTCGCAGCTCGGGGCCGGACAGCACACGATCACCGCCGTATCGCCGCGCCACGACGCGGCGAGCGGCAGCTGGCTCGTCGAGCGTACGCGCGACGGGCGCACGCTCGTGCTGGTGGGCGACCAGAAGGCGCGCCTGTCGCCGCGCCGGGAGCCGCCGCCGGACGGGTCGGGCAGCCCGGATACGCCACGAACGAGGGGTTGATCATGCAAACGGCCACCGGAACGATCTCGTTCAACCGCCACCGCAACGACGGGCCGCGCTCGCTGAGCCAGGAGGTGATCTTCCCCACGCCGGTGACGCAGGCCGCCGCACTGCTGCGCGGCTTCGACGTCGGCTTCTCGCCCCGCGACGATCACCACCTGGGCAATCTCGAGGTGCGCCTGGAAGCGACGATCGATCCGCTCGCGCCGCAACGCGTCAACGTCGAAGCGATCTTCGGGCTGCGCGACTGGTCGGGCAGCTGGGACGACAACTACGAGGGCGAGATCCACTTCACGGTCGTGGCCGAATAGGCCGGGACGGCCGCGAAGCGCCTGTTCTTCCGGCCGGTCGCGGGCGTGATCATCGCCCGGCGTCGCCGGCCGCGGCGTCGCGCGTCCAGAACACGAATCGGCGCTCGAGGATCTCGACGAGATAGATCGCACCGGCTCCGCACGCGGACAGGATCAGGATGCAGACGAACATCAGCGAGACGTCGAGCTCGCCCGCGCGCGACTTGATGATGAAGCCGATGCCCTGCATGGAGGCGACGAACTCGGACGTGATGCAGCCGATCAGTCCGACGACGACCGCAATCTTCATGCCGCTGAAGATCGCCGGTGCGGCCGCGGGAATCTTCACCTGGCTGAGCACGTGCAGCCGGCTCGCCGACAGCGTGCGAAACAGCGCGACCAGCTCGACGTCGACCGACTTCAGGCCCGCGACCGTGTTGACGAAGATCGGAAAGAAGACGAGCAACGCGACGGTGAAAATCTTCGATCCCGCGCCGAGGCCGAAATAGACGATGATCAGCGGCGCCAGCGCGACCTTCGGCACCGACTGGATGCCGGCGACGATCGGATAGACGGCGCGCTCCAGTGCGGGCACCTCGGCGACGACCACGCCGACGACGAAGCCGGCGACCGCGCCGATCAGCAGGCCGACGGCGGTGGAGCCGAGCGTGAAGCCGATGTGCCCGTACAGCGTACCTTCGACGAGCCCGGCGTACGCGCTCTGCCCGAGCTCGGGCAACGACGGGATCACGTAGGACGGCACGCCCCACCAGGCGGTGGCGGCGTGCCAGACGAAGAACACCGCGGCGAAGGACAGCGTCGCCGCGAGGACGGACTTCGTGCGTTCGCCCATCCACATGCTCACGCCCCCGCCGCCGCGTGGCGCTCCCAGAACACCGCGCGGCGGCGTAGCGCGCGCAGCGCGAACGACATCGTGATGCCGCACAGCGCGAGCGCGAGGATCGCCGCGAAGTTCATCGGAAGATCCGACGTGTTCGCCGACTGCTGGATCAGGAATCCCAGCCCCTCGCTGCCGACCAGGAACTCCATGACGACGTCGCCGATCAGCCCGAAGATCAACCCGACCTCGAGGCCGGCGAAGATCTGCGCCGCCGCGCCGGGAAGCTTCACGTCGAACAGGATGCGCACGCGCCCGGCGCCCACGGTGCGGTAGAACGCGACGAGGTCGCGATCGTGGCCGCGCAGCCCGGACAGGCTGTTGATCAGCACGGGGAAATACGCGGTCAGCGCGGCCATCGTCAGGATGGCCGGCTGGCCGAACCCGATCCAGACGAAGACCAGCGGCGCGAGCGCGATCTTCGGCACCGACTGCAGCGCGAGGATCAGCGGCATCAGGAAGCGCTCGACGGGCCGGCATTCGGCGATCAGCACGCTGATCGCGAGCGCAATCGATGCACCGATCGCGAAGCCGGTCAGCCAGGTCTTGAGCGTCGCCGCCACGTGCGGCACGAGCGACCCGTCGACGATCGAGCCGCCGAAGCGCTGCAGCACCTGTCCGGGCCCGGGCAGCAGGTACGCGGGCACGGCGCCCGACGCGACCGCCGCCCACCACAGCAGCAGCAGGACGAGCACCGCGATCCACGGCGGCGAGAGCTCGCGGACGCGGCGGGGCGGCACGGCCGACTTCATCGCGTCACAGCCGATTGAAGATCTGCCGCAGCTCGCGCGTGCAATCGTTGAAGGCCGGATCGCCCATGCTGTCGAGCGTGCGCGGCCGCGGCAGCGGGACCTTCATCTCGTGCACGACCGTTCCGGGGCGGTTCGACAGCACCAGGATGCGGTCGGAGAGGAAGACCGCCTCGGGGATGCTGTGCGTGATGAACAGCACCGACTTCGCGCTCGACATCCAGATGCGCTGCAGCTCGATCATCATGTTCTCGCGCGTGAGCGCGTCGAGCGCGGCGAACGGCTCGGCCATCAGCAGGAACGACGGATCGTGCGCCAGCCCGCGCGCGATCGCCACGCGCTGCTGCATGCCGCCCGAGAGCTCTCCGGGATAGTTGGAGGCGAACTCGCGCAGCCCGACGAGCCCGAGCAGCTCGAGCGCCTGCTCGCGGTGCGCGCGCACGTCGCGCCGCATCGCCCGGATCGGCACCAGCACGTTGTCGAGCACCGTCTTCCACGGCAGCAGCGTCGGCTTCTGGAAGACCAGGCCGACGTCGGACCGGCAGCCCAAGACGCGCTCGCCGTTCAGGCGGATCTCGCCTTCGCTGGGTTCGATCAGGCCCGAGACGAGCTTGAGCAGCGTCGACTTCCCGCAGCCCGAGGGGCCGACGATCGACACGAACTCGCCGCGCCCGACGTCCATCTCGATGCGCTGCAGCGCCTGCACCGGACCGCGCGAGCTGCGGTAGCACAGGCCGAGGCCGCGGATCTCGAGCTGCGCCACCTCGCGCAGCGCCGCCGGCGCCGCCGCCGGCCGCAGCGAAGACTGAATCGCGATGTCCATCGGCGCCCCCTTCCGTACCGGGCGTAGCCGCTCAGTGCGCGCCCCGGCTCCTCGCCTCGAGCGCCGCTCGGTCGAACTCGTTGAAGTCGGCGACGAATTCGGAGGTGTAGATCTGCTCGACCGGCAGGCTCGCGTTCTTCAGGATCCCGGCGCCGTGCATCACCTCGACGTGCGTCCTCCATCCGTCCGCGGGATAGGCGCCGAAAAGCTCCGGCTCGCCCGGCTCGAAGGTGAGCATGTGCAGGTAGTTCGCGTCCTGCAGCGGCAGGTACTTCCGGATCCACTCGTCCTGCTTGTCGTCCGCGGGCTTGAGCGTCGGATCGAGCGTCCACGCGCCCTTCACGCAGGCCTCGGGGTTGGCCTTGCAGGCCACCGTCGTCTTGGCGATCGCCCTACCGAGCCGGCGCACGAGATCGGGATTCTTCTCGATCGTCTCGTTGCTCATGATGAGGCCATTGGTGAACATCCTTCCGTACTTGCCGAAGTCGAGACGGCGCAGCGGCGTTCCGGCGGCGATGATCTTCTCGTGCTCGGCCGTGTAGTACGCGATCGCGTCGACGGCGCCGCTCTGCAGCTGCTTCCACGCGGCCGGGCCGGTTCCGATCGGGACCAGCTGCGCATCCTTGCCCAGCTCGATGCCGTTGTCGCGCAGCACGGCACGCACCATCGGCACGTTCGACCAGGTCAGCGCGCCGATGCCGATCTTCCTGCCCTTCAGGTCGGCGACGGACCGGATCGCGCTGCCGTCGAGCACGGCGATCTCGTACGGCGAGCGGCGCCGCCAGTTGTAGACGAACTTCGCCGGCGGCACCTGCCCCTTGTCGAGCGCGGACAGCATGTAGTCGGGATGCGCGAACGCGGCGGTCACCGAACCGTTGGCCACCTGCGGAATCATCCGCGCGGATCCTTCGAGCCCGATCATCTTCACTTCCAGGCCCTCCTCGGCGAACAGGCCGAGCTGGATTCCATAGCCGATGTCGGCGTTCGTCACGCTGACGGCCTGCGGATAGGCGAGGATCACCTGGTCGGCGGCGACGGCGCTCGCGGTCCCGGCGGCAACGGCCAGCGCAACGAACGGCGTGAACAATCCCTTGCGCAGCTTCGTTCTCATCATCGATTCCTCGTCAGTGAAGTGAAGGTTCCGGCCGGCGCGCGCGGCGACCGGCCAGCGGCTGCAGGAAGTCGTCGAGGAGCGCGTTGAAGCGCTCCGGGTGTTCGGCCATCGGACCGTGCCCGCACGACTCGAAGATCTCGATCCGGCAGTCGGGAATGCGCGCAGCGGCCTGCACGGCCTTCTCCCACGACGCCCGGATGTCGTTGCGCCCGGTGACGATCAGCGTCGGCATCGAGAGCTGCTCCAGGCGCGGCCAGGTCTGGCAGTCGGCGCGCGTCGCATGCTCGATGAGCGCGTCGTAGAAGCGCTCGGCGGCGGCGCGGCGCCCAGGCAGCGCGTTCGACGTCAGCAGCACCGGCAGCATCGCCTCGTGCACCGAGCGCTCGTCGAAGGCCGTCGCGCGCAACCGTTCGCGGCAATCGTCGAGCGTGCCGCCGTCGATCGCCTTCATCGCGTTCGCCTTCACGGCGCGCAGCACCTGCTGCTGCAGGTCGGGCGGATGCAGTGCCGATCCGCTGCCGACGATGACGAGCCGGCGAACCCGCTCGGGCGCCCGCAACGCGAGCAGCCCGGCGATCAGGCCGCCGTAGGAGCTGCCGACGGCGGCGCATTCGTCGATCCCCAGAGCGTCGAGCAGGTGCAGCATCTGCGCCACGTGCGCCAGCTGCGGCGGCTGCTCGAGGCCCTCGCCGAAATCGTCGCTGAATCCGTTGTTCAACAGATCGGGAGCGAACGCGTGGAAGCGCGCGCCGAGCGCATCGAGGTTGTGCATCCAGCGCTCGGCCTGCGTTCCGAGGCCGTGCACGAAGAGCACCGGATAGCCGCTGCCCGACTCGAGCAGGCGGATCGAGGCGCCGGCGAGCTGCAGGAAGCGCGCGCGCATGGCGTTCAGGCGAGCCCCTGCTGCGCCGAGCGCCCGCCCGCGGCGAGCTCCTCGCCGGCCGCCATCACGGCCTTCACGATGTTGTGGTAGCCGGTGCAGCGGCACAGATTGCCCTCGAGCGCGTGCCGGACCTGCTCCTCGGTGGGACGCGGATGGCGCTCCAGGAGATCCAGCGACGCCATGATCATTCCCGGCGTGCAGAAGCCGCACTGCAGTCCGTGGTGCTCGTGGAACGCACGCTGCAGCGGATGCAGCGCCTCGCCGTCGGCGACGCCCTCGATCGTTCGCACGCGCGATCCGTCGGCCTGCACGGCGAGCACCGTGCACGACTTGGTCGCCCGCCCGTCGAGCAGCACCGTGCACGCGCCGCACTGCGTGGTGTCGCATCCGACGTGGGTGCCGGTGAGGCGCAGGTCGCGCCGGATCAGGTTCACGAGCAGCGTTCGCGGCTCGACGTCCCGGGTCACCGGCTGTCCGTTGATCTCGATCGTGACTTCCATCTGCCTCTCTCGTTGGTCCGTGGCGGCTTCGCGCGGGCGGCCCGCGGCCTCATCCGGCACGCGGGGCCTCGCCCGCGCGGCGTGCGTCCCGGATCGCCGCCCAGACGCGGGCCGGCGTCATCGGCATGTCGACGTGCCGCACGCCGAGATGCCACAGCGCGTCGACGACCGCGTTGCGCACGGCGGCCAGCGCCCCGATCGTTCCGCTCTCGCCGGCCCCCTTGACACCCAGCGCGTTCGACGGGCTCGGCGTCTCCTGCGTGTCGATGTCGAACATCGGGAAGTCGCTCGCGCGCGGCATCGCGTAGTCCATGAAGCTGCCCGCCAGCGGCTGTCCGCTCGACTCGTCGAAGACGCACGCCTCCATCAGCGCCTGGCCCAGGCCCTGCGCGATGCCGCCGTGCGCCTGTCCTTCGATGATCAGCGGATTGACGATGGTTCCGCAGTCGTCGATCGAGACGTACTTCAGCAGCGAGATGCGCCCGGTCTCGGTGTCGACGCGCACCGCGCACAGGTGGAACCCCGACGCATAGCTGCGGTCCACCGGGCCGTAGAACGACATCTGCTCGAGCGACGGCTCCATCCCGTCCGGGAGGTTTCCGCCCTGGTACGCCAGCTCGACGACCTCGAGGAAGGAGATCGCGCGGTCGGTGCCGCGGATGCGGAAGCCTTCGAGCTCGCGCTCGAGGTCGTCGGCCTCGCACTCCAGCACGTGCGCGGCGATGTCGCGGCACTTGCGCCCGAGCAGCGAGGCGGCGCGCTCGACCGCCAGGCCCGCGGTCACCATCGAGCGCGAGCCCCAGGTGCCGAAGCCGAACGGCACGCGCTCGGTGTCGCCCTCGACGACCTCGACGTCCTCGATCGGGCAGCCGATGCGATCGGCGGCGATCTGCGCGTACGAGGTCGCGTGCCCCTGTCCATGCGAATGCGTGCCGGCGAGGACGGTGACCTTCCCGCTGGGCAGGATGCGGATCGTCGCGGCATCCCAGCCGCCGACCTTGCGCCGTCCGTAGCCGATCATCGCCTTGCTCGGCGTTCCGACGCAGTCGATGAAGCTCGACGCGCCGATGCCGACGACCACCTTGCCTTCGCGCGAGCGCCCCTGCTCCTCGCGCAGCCGCGCGTAGTCGAACAGGTCGAGCGCCTTCTGCAGCAACCCGTGCGGATCGCCGGTGTCGTAGACGAGACCGAGCGGCATCGCGTACGGAAACTCCTTGGCACGGATGAAGTTGCGCTCGCGCATCGCGAGAATGTCGATGCCCATCTCGCGCGCGCCGTTCTCGAGCAGGGTCTCGACGACGTAGGCCGCCTCGGGCCGGCCGGCGCCCCGGTACGCCTGCACCGGCGGCGCATTGGTGTAGACGCCGCGCACCCGGCAGTACGCGGCCGGCGTGCGGTACAGGCCGACGATCGAGCGCGCATAGAACTGCGCGGGGATGCTCGCGCCCATTCGCGTCTGGAAGGCGCCGAGGCTCGCGATCGTGTCGACGTCGATCGCGAGGATCTCGCCGTCGGCCCCGAACGCCATCCGCGCGTGCGTATGGTGATCGCGCGCCTGCGCATCGGAGATCTGCGCTTCCGAACGCGTGCACGTCCACTTCACCGGTCGTCCGACGACGCGCGCGGCCCAGGCGACCGCCGGCTCCTCGGGATGGTTCGCGACCTTCATCCCGAAGCCGCCGCCGACGTCCGGGGAGATCACCCGGAAGCGATGCTCGGGGTGGCGCAGCACGTTCTCGCACAGGTCGCGGCGCAACAGGTGCGGCGCCTGGTGCGACGACCACAGCGTGTACTGGTCGGTGCCCGCGTCGTAGGTCGCGAGCACCGCGCGCGGCTCCATCGGGTTGGCCGTGATGCGGTTGTTCGTCAGCGTGAGCGAGGTGACGTGCGCGGCGCGCGCGAAGGCCTGCTCGACCGCCTGGCGGTCGCCGATCTCGCTGACGAACGCGATGTTGTCGTCGAGCGACTCGTGGATGCGCGGCGCGTCCGCATCGAGCGCACGCGCCGTGTTCACCAGGGCCGGCAGCGGCTCGAACTCGGCCTCGATCGCCTCGGCCGCATCGAGCGCGAGCTCGGGCGTCTCGGCCACGACGATCGCGATCGGCTGCCCGACGTAGCAGACCTTGTCGACGGCGAGCACGGGCTGCGTCTTGTTCTCGCGATCGACGCCGTCGACGTTTCGCACCGGCGACCACACGACGAAGCCGCCGAGGCCGGCCGCCTGCCAGTCGCGTCCGGTCAGCACGGCGTGCACGCCGGGCATCGAGCGGGCGGCCTGCACGTCGAGCGAGACCAGCCGCGCGTGCGCATGCGGGCTGCGGAAGAAGACGGCCCAGGTCGCACCGTGCGGGACGATGTCGTCGACGTAGTTGCCCCGGCCGGTGAGGAAGCGGCGGTCCTCCAGCCGCGGCAGGCTCTGCCCTACATACATGCATTCTCTCCCGTGATGTTCGCCGGGCGCGAGGGCTCGAAACCGGTGGGAACGTGCAGCGCGGTCCGGATCGCGTCGGCGGTCCATTTCGTGCCGCCGGCCGAATCGGCCGATTCGCCCTGCGTGGATCGCAGCGCGTAGTCCTGCGTGTGCTCGGTGAGCGGACGTTCGGCAGACTCCCAGCGGAGCAGTGCGTTCCCGACGTCGTCGGCATCGGCGACGAAGCTCGCCAGCGAGAGCGCGTTCATCATCGCGCAGCCCGCGCCCTGGCCGAGCGCCGGCGTCATGCTGTGCGCGGCGTCCCCGATCACGGCGACCCGGCCCCGCGACCAGCGCTCGAGCTTGATCACCTCGAACTCGTCCCAGCGGCCCTGCCCGGCGACACGCTCCACGAGCGGTGCGAGATGCGGAAAGCTGCGCGACCAGCTGTCGCGATTCAACGGCAGCCTCTTGCCCTCGTCGTCGGCGGCGCCCATCGTGAAGCACAGGTACAGGGCGTCGTGGTCGCAGGGCACCTGCAGCAGCCGGCGCTTGCCGTCGGCGCGGTTGTAGATCACCGCATTGCCCTCGTCGCTGGCACGCTCGGCGTCGGTGCGCTCGAGGAGCAGGCGGATCGCGCCGTACCCGGTGCCCCGGCGCGAACGAAGCAACCCGAGCGAATCACGCACGGCCGAATGCACGCCGTCGGCGCCGATGACGAGATCGGCATCGAAGACCTCGCCGCGTGCGGTGTGCAGCCGACCCGCGGGGTCGGCACCGGTCACGTGCGAGTCGCAGCACAGCTGCACGCCGTGGCGCATCGCCGAAGCGAGCAGCGCCTCGTGCAGCGTCTGGCGCGTCATCGTGATCATCCGCGTCCCGACCTTCGGACCGAAGACGTATTCGCCGACGCGCTCGCCGTGCGGGCCCCGGACCCAGTAGTACGGCGCCTCGTGCATGCGCGCCATCGCCGCATCGAGCGCGTCGACCGCCTCGAGAACGCGCAGGCCGTTCTCCCAGATGAAGATCCCCGCGCCGAACGCGCGAGGCTGCGGCGCGCGCTCGTGCAAGCGCACCGACCAGCCGCGGCGCGCGAAGGCGATCGCCGCGGTGAGCCCGGCGAACCCGGCGCCGGCGATCTCGACCCGACGCGTCATCGCGCGCTCCCGGGTTCAGAGGAAACGGGCATCGCGGCTGCCTCCCATCGCGACCTGCGGCGACCATCCGGCGCGCGCATGACAGAACTCCACCGGAACGCCGTCGGGATCGCGAATGAACACGCTGCGCTTGGCCGGGGTGTCCACGCTGTGCTCGACCGGCACGCCGCGTTCACGGAAGGCGGCCTCGGCGCGGTCGACGTCGTCGGCGGCCGAAACCTGGAACGCGATGTGATGGATCGACTTGCGCGGCCGCGCCTCGTCGGCGGCGGCGCCGACGATCGCCATCGTGAACGGGTGCACGCCCGCACGCGAGCCGTAGGCGACGACCGAGCCGTCGTCCGAGCGGAACACCTCGAACAGCCCGACGACGTTCGCGTAGAAGCGCTGCATGTTCTCGAAGTTGCGCACGACCATCGCCGCGTGGCTGAAGCGAAGCGGGTGCACCGGCGCGTCGGCGACGCGGCGGATCTCCGGATCGGGGTCATAGCGTGCGTCGGTCGTGGCGCGCGAGACGTCCGGATCCCACTGGCCGCTCAGCGTCGTCCCCTTTTCGTAGAGCGTGCGCCAGTCGCGTTCGACGTCGGCGTAGAACTCGTGGACGTTGCCGTCGGGGTCGAAGAGGTAGACGCTGTGCGAGGCGCGGTGGCGCACGGTGCGCCAGATCCGGTAGCCGGCGGCGACGAGCCGCTCGTGCGCGCGCACGAGCTCGAACTCCGACTCCATCTCCCAGCCGAAGTGGTACAGCCCCGGCTCCGAGCCCTGGTTCGCGGCGAGGATGCGATGCCCCTGCTCGCCGAACACTGGCTTGGAGGTCACCTGCAGCATCCCGATGTCGTGATGCGTGTTCCCATTGGACAGGAAACCGGCGTTGATCTCGGGCTGCTCGAGGACCACCTCGAGCCCGCAGACACGGTGATAGAAGTCGAGCGAACGCCTCAGGTCGGAGACGAACATGTTCGCGTGACAGAGCCGACGCGGATGGATGTGCACCGGCCTCTCGAGGACCTCGATCGTGTTCATGCCACCCCTTGGGTAGTTGCGGAGTTCGGGAAGTCGCCGCGGCCGAGCCGAGGCAGCTCGACGACGTGTTCGTCGACGGCGACGTAGCGCGTGCCGAAGAGCCGTCCCACCGGGCGATAGCGCGCCAGGTCCAGGTGCAGGCTGCGCTCGTCGAGCAGGCCGGGGCGCACGTGGATGCAGACGACGTCGCCGAGGACGATCGACGCCCGCTCGCTCAGGACGATGGTCTGCCGGTGGCGGCACTCGAGATGCACTGGGGCCTCGGCGATGCGGGGAACGTCGACCCGCTCGGAGTCCAGCAGCCCGAGGCCGGCCGCGACGATCTCGCTCTCACCCGGTGCGAAGTCCACCGAGCAGACGTTCATCCGGTCGAGCAGCGGCGCGTCGACGAGGTGGACGACGAAGGCCTTCGTGCGTTCGAGGTTCGCGACGGTGTCCTTCGGCTGCCCGTTCGAACGGGCGGCGGCGCCGAAGCCCACCACCGGGGGCTTGTCCGAGAGGATGTTGAAGAAGCTGTACGGCGCCGCGTTCACCGTGCCGTTCTCGTTGCGCGTCGTGACGAGCGCGATCGGACGCGGCACGACGAGCGCGGCAAGCAGCTTGTAGAGGCGGGCGGCGTCGAGCGCGCTCGGATCGAAGCGCATCGCTTCAGTCCGCCAGCGCCTCGACCGCGCGGCCGGCAAGCACGCGGATCAGGTTCTCGCGGTACTCGGCCGTCGCGTGCAGGTCGGAGAAAAGGTCCACGGCGCCCAAAGGAAGTCCCTCGATCGCCGCGCGGTCGAAGCGCGCGCCGAGCGCCTCCTCGAACGCATGCAGGCGAAACACCGAGGGCGCCGCGCCCGCGACCGCGATCCGCACCTGGCGCTCGAAGCGGGCGGCGAACAGGCCGACGATCGCGAAGCGCGAAGCCAGGTTCGCGAACTTCAGGTATGCCGCGCGCCGCGGCCGCGGGAAGCGGATCGCGACGATGATCTCGCCCGGCTCGAGCGCGGTGGTGAACATGCCGAGGAAGAAGTCGTCGGCCGCGATCTCGCGACGGCTGGTCACGATCGTCGCACCGAGCGCGAGCACCGCCGCCGGGTAGTCGGCCGCCGGATCGCAGTTGGCGATCGAACCGCCCGCGGTGCCGCGATAGCGGACCTGCACGTCGCCGATGCCGCCGGCAAGCGACGCGAGCGCCGGGAGCGCTTCGGCGACCGCCGGCGAAGTCGCGACGTCGTGATGCGTGGTCATCGCGCCGATCTCGACGTGGTCGCGCTCGACGCGGATCCCCGACAGCCCGGGAACCGCGCGCAGGTCGACGAGCAGCTCGGGCGCCGACAGGCGCAGCTTCATCGCCGGCAACAGGCTCATCCCGCCGGCCAGCACGCGCGCATCGGCCGCCTGGCCGAGCATCGTCTCGACCTCGGCAAGGCTGTGCGGTCTCTCGTACCTGAAGGCGTACATGAGGTCTCCTCTGTCTGCTCGCTGCCTCCCGCACGGGAAGGGCGACCGGCTACGATCGTGGTTCGAGCCTTCGTTGTGGCGCCGAAGCCTCGGGGCTCGTCGCTGTTTTCTGCACTTTATAAAATGCATTGACTTAGGTCAACGACGAGCGCAGCGTTTCGTGCTTGTGTGGAACCGGGCGGAAGGAAAATGGAACTCGTACTCGAACGACCGATCACGGAGAGCATCACCAGCGGCATCTACCGCCAGCTCAAGCGCAATCTGATGATCGGGCGACTGAAGCCGGGCGACACGCTCACGCTGAAGGCGCTGAGCGAGAGCCTCGGCACGAGCCAGACGCCGGTGCGCGAAGCGCTGCTCAGGCTCGTCTCCGAACGGCTGCTCACCCTCGTGCACGGCCGCTCGATCACCGTGCCCGTGCTGACGCTGGAGACCTTCCTCGAGCTGCGCGCGATCCGCATCCATCTCGAGACCTTCGCCACGCGCAACGCGATGCCGCGGCTCACCGACGCCGACGTCGCCGCCATCGAAGCGACGCACGAGCGGTACATGGAATGCCGCCACGCCGGGGACTACGGTGGCGTGCTCGCGGCGAACATCGATTTCCACTTCCGCCTGTACGCCGCGGCGGGGATGCCGACGCTGCTCGCGATGATCGAGAACCTCTGGGCGCAGACCGGCCCGTATGCGGGCTTCATGTACCAGACGTCGGCGACCGAACACCCCGACGGCCATCCGCACGAGCACGTGATCGCCGCATTGAAGGCGCGCGACGTCCGCCGGACGGTCGCGATGATCCGCCTCGACGTGCAGCGCCACGGCAACCGGATGATCGAGTACCTCTCCACGGCGGGACACTTCGACCAGGGCGCGAAGGCCGACGCGGCCCCGCGCAGGCGCGTCGCCCGCCGTCCCACGCCCGCCGCTCGCGACGCCGGCATCGGGCACTAGCACGACAGCGGCACACGCGCGCGTGCATTCGTCATCGGCCCGGGTGAAGCGCAGGCCGCGGCGCGGGCGGTGCCGACGCCCGCGATGCGGCGCTACCCTCGGCCGAGGTAGGCGACGGCCTCGATCTCCACGCGGATCTCGGGCCGCGCAAGCGCGCTGACCTCGACGAGCGTCGAGGTCGGGAAGTCGCCGCTGAAGAACTCGCGCCGGGCGCGCCAGACGTCCTTGTTGCGCGAGATGTCGACGAGATAGATGTTGAGCTTGACGACGTCGCTCATGCGTCCGCCGGCCGCTTCCACCAGGTGGCGGATCCGCTCGAAGATGTAGCGGCTCTGCTCGTACTCGTCGCGCCCGACGATCTCGCCGCCGGTGTTGCCAGCCGTCGTCGAGCGGGCGACCTGCCCCGACACGAACAGGAAGTCTCCTGCCCGGATGCAGTTCGACCAAAGGCCGTCCTCGACTTCGCCGACCTCGGGGCTGACGATGCGCTCCCATCCCATGATTCCGTTCCCTCCTTCGATCGGTCCTGGCGACCTCAGATGCGGATCGCCTTTCGGCGCTCGTCGACGATCGGATTGCGCAGCACGCCGATCCCCTCGATCTCGATCTCGACGACGTCGCCGTCCTTCATCCACACCTGCGGCTTTCGCGCATGCCCCACGCCCGCGGGCGTGCCCATCACCAGCACGTCGCCCGGCTCGAGCGTCATGCACTCGGTGAGCAGTGCGATCGTCTCGGCCACCGGGAAGAGCATGTCGCCGGTGTTCGCGTCCTGCATCACCTCGCCGTTCAGCCGCGTGGAGATGCGCAGGCCCTGCGCGCCCGGCGGAAGCTCATCGGCCGTGACGAAGAACGGCCCGAACGCGCCGGTCGCGTCGAAGTTCTTCCCGATCGTCCATTGCGCGGTCTTGCGCTGGTAGTCGCGCACGCTCGCGTCGTTGAAGCACGAGTAGCCGGCGACGTACTGCAGCGCGTCCTCGGCGCTCACGTGACGCGCGCGGCGGCCGATGACGGCGGCCAGCTCGGCTTCGTAGTCCAGCTGCTCGGAGCACGCCGGACGCACGATCGCGTCGCCGTGACCGACGAGCGAAGTGGCGCTGCGCAGGAAGAAGCTCGGATAGCTCGGGCGCGCGTGCCCCCCCTCGGCGGCGTGATCGGCGTAGTTCAGTCCGAGACAGACGATCTTTCCCGGGCGCGCGATCGGCGGAAGGAGCGTCGTCGAGTCGAGCGGACGGCGTGCCGCCGCCGGCGCGGAGGCGGCGAGCGCTTCCAGCGACCGAAGGTCGGTGCCGGCGGAGAGCAACGCCATCAGGTCGCCCGGCACGTCGGGTGCCGCGAGCGCCAGGTCGATCACCTCATCGCCCTGCAACAGGCCCAGGCGCGCCGAGCTCCCGGTGCGGAACGAAGCGAAACGCATTGGATCTCCTGTCCAAAAAATCGATTAACTCAGTTCATCCTACCGTAAATCGATTTAGACTCGTCTCGTTTTCACGCCTTTGCTACAGTGGCCCGCGCATGGCACGCCGCTCCACGCCCGATCTGCTGACCATCGCCAGTGCGGTCTACGCGCGGCTTCGTGCCGACGTCCTCGCCGGCACGCTGGCCCCCGGCCAGAAGCTGCGCATCGAGGGGCTGTGCCGGCGCTACGCGGCGGGCAACAGCCCCGTGCGCGAAGCGCTGAACCGGCTGTCGTCCGAGGGCCTGATCGAGCGGCGCGAGCAGCGCGGCTTCTACGTGGTCGACACGAGCGCCGAGGATCTCGCCGAGCTCGTGCGCACGCGCTGCTGGCTCGAGTCGATCGCGTTGCGCGAGTCGATGGCGCGCGCCACCGAGCCATGGCACGAGCGGCTCGTGCTCGCGCTGCATCGCATGTCGCGCACGCCGCGCTCGACGAGCCCCGACGCCTACGAAGAGAACCCGGAATGGGAAGCCGTGCATCGCAGCTTCCACCGGACGCTGATCTCGCAATGCGCGTCGGCCCGGCTCGTGCGCTATTGCGAGGATCTCGCCGACCAGGCCTATCGCTACCGCCAGCTGTCGATGCAGCGTGCGTACCTCACGCGCGACGTGAAGGGAGAGCACGAGGCGCTCGTCCGCGCGGTGCTCGACGGCGACGCCGACGGCGCCGTCGAGCTGCTCGTGCGGCACTATCGGCGCACCGCCGAGCTCGTCGGCGACGCCGACGCCTTCGCGCAGGACGCCGCGCCCCTCGCGACACCGGCGCGCTGAGCGCCGTCGCACGGCACCCGAGCCCGCGGCACCCGGACCCGCGGCACCGCGGGAACGCCACATGCAGCAGCCCACGGATGGACGAACCGCTCGATTGCGCCGTCGTCGGCGCAGGGCCCGCCGGACTCACGGCCGCGCTCTACCTGTCGCGATTCCGCCGGCCGATCGCGGTCTTCGATGCCGGCCGCAGCCGCGCGCGCTGGATTCCCGCATCCCACAACTGCCCCGGCTTTCCGAGCGGGGTCGGCGGCGAGGAGTTCCTCGCAAGGCTCGCCGCGCAGGCACGGGCCTGCGGGGCGCGCATCGAATCGGGCGAAGTCTCGGCGATCGTACGCCTGCCGGCCGAGGCGCATGGCGGTTTCGTCGTCGACTGCGGCGGTGCGCGGTTGACCGCGCGCACCGTCGTGCTCGCCACCGGCTGCGAGGACGTCCTGCCGCGCATGGCGAGTCTGCACGACGCGGTGGCACGCGCGGCGTTGCGCTTCTGCCCGATCTGCGACGCCTACGAGGCGATCGATCGCGACATCGCGGTTCACGGACCGCTGGCCGACGCGGTTTCACATGCCGAGTTCCTGCGCACCTATTCGTCGCGCGTGACGGTCGTCCCCGCCGACCGTGCGCCCGACGAAACGCTGCGTGCCCGGATGCTGCGCGGCGGAATCGCGTTCACCGCGGCCTCCGACGTCGTACACTTCGACGGCGAACGCTGCGTCTTCTCGATCGACGGGCGCGAACGACCCTTCGGCGTCGTCTACGCGCTGCTCGGCAGCCGGCAGCGCTCGAAGCTGGCGCTCGCGCTCGGCGC
>Ga0079224_100003132_pt1 | contig 20610 bp, 15 predicted proteins | sample Stecom2015_FD_80414 | JGI IMG/M metagenome (GOLD analysis project Ga0079224, IMG submission 80414) | Agricultural soil microbial communities from Utah to study Nitrogen management - Steer compost 2015 | ecosystem: Environmental > Terrestrial > Soil > Agricultural land | place: USA: Utah...
CGTGGAACCATGCGGCGAGAGTGACCAAGAGAAGGTCTTCGTGCTGTAGTCCCTCTTCGCGGCCGATCATCTCCGCCGCTTTCGCCGTTTCCAAGGTGTGCTCGTAGGAGTGGTAGACGGCGTCGTTCGGAAGGTGATTCTTGAATAGCTCGTAGACGTATGTCGATGCTTTCGAAGACAGGCCCTGTAGTGGCGGAGCTTTTGAGAGAGTCGGTTCCATGGAATTGTGGGGCCTCGAAAGATTGAATAGAATCAAACAGATTCGCCGACGGTTCTCTGCTCGTTGACGGATGCCCCGCCGCGACCCGATGAGTTCGTATTGTACTGGAGGTCGCATCGCAAGTTATCACTTCGACCACAAATTTCCGTGTCAGCTGTCGCCCGTGTTTCCTGCAGATTCCCCGGGGTTCATCGACTGCTTGGGATTGGCATCGTCGGGGTCCTGCTTGCAACGCTCTCAGCGTGCGGCACTTCCGAGCCCTTCGTCTTGTTCGACGAGGGATTGCAGGCCACGGACGTGCCGCCGGATTCGACGCTCGCGTACTCTGTCTTCCTGATCGGTGACGCGGGGGCACCGGAGACGGAAAGCGCACGCGCCGTTCTGGATCTCCTCCGCAAGGGGCTAAACGAACAGGGCCGCTACAGCGCGGTTGTGTTCCTTGGAGACAACCTTTACCCCTCAGGGCTCCCTCCTGCCTCACATCCAGGACGGGCGCTCGCCGAAGAGCGCCTGGGCATTTTGCTCGACGTCGTTGAAGATCATCCAGGTCCCGTAGTATTCGTCCCCGGCAACCACGATTGGGGAAACGGTGGTTTAGGCGGTGATAGAAATGCCGTTATTCGACAGGAGGAGTACATCGAGTCCAGACTCGGTCGTGATGTGTGGATGCCGGATCGCGGTTTTCCGGGACCGGTTGACGTTGACCTCGGCGACGACATCGCCCTCATCGTGCTGGACACTCAGTGGTGGCTCGAGGATCGACGACCCTACGGAGACACAGGAACGTACGAGCTCGAGCAAGAAGGCGAGTTTCTTTTAGAGCTCGACGATGTCCTCTGGCGCAACGCCGATCGACACCGAGTCGTCGTCGCCCACCACCCGATCTTTACGAACGGCGAGCACGGTGGACGATTCCGAGGACTTCGCTCGTTGCTCATCGGAGAGCGGATCGCGCGACGGTACCTCGGCACGCCTCAAGACCTCTCGAATCTCAAATACCGGCGACTGCGCAAAGGGCTGCTGGCCATTTTTGAAAACCACCGCGATCTCGTGTATGCCGCCGGACACGATCATGGACTCCAGTACTTTCAGCACAATGATCAGCACTACGTCGTTAGCGGAGCAGGCTCAAAGCTGGGCTACGTGGAGCCAGGCTACGGAGCGCGCTTCGTAGCCGAGCGCAAGGGTTTTGCAAGCCTCCAGTATTTCACCGACGGCTCGATCTGGCTCAGTTTCCACTCACCCGGGGAGGATGGTTCCGACGAAGTACTCTTCCGGTCGCGGCTGCGAGAAGGAGTCCGGCCCCTGATCGCTTTTCGTCCTGACGAGGCGGAGTACCCGTCCGTTGCGGCGCAAGTGGATGTCGACTCAGAGCGTGCATCGGAGATGGCGGCTCCCTATGAGTTCTATAGCAGGGGGACGGTCCAGGTCGTGGCGGGGCCTCAGTACGACCGAGACAATTTCGGACGCTTCTTTCTCGGGGACCATTACAGGGATATCTGGACGTTGCCTATCACCGCGCCCGTGATCGATCTGGAAAAGACTGCCGGCGGCTTGACTCCCATTCAGAAGGGCGGCGGACTGCAGACACTGTCCCTCCGCCTTCTCGGCGGAGATGGCGATCAGTATGTGCTCCGATCGGTCGACAAAGATCCGACACCGTCCATCCCGGAATACCTCCGCGAGACTATCGCGCACGATGTGGTGCGTGATCAGATTGCAGCGATGCACCCTTACTCGGCACTGGTCTTGCCGAAGATGGCCGATGCAGCCGGTATATATCACACGAGCCCGACGCTGGTTTACATACCTGATGATCCCCGTCTGGGAATCTATCGCTCTACTTTTGCCGGCATGCTGGCCACGTTCGAAGCCCGGCCGGATGAGGATCAATCGGACGAGGCCCGCTTTGGCTTCGCCAAGAACGTAATCGGGACGCCCAAGCTGTTTGAAGAGATCGTCGAAGACAATGATGAGCGGGTCGATCAGCGAGCTTTTGTCCGCGCACGGCTTTTCGACATGATGATCGGCGATTGGGATCGTCACGCCGACCAGTGGCGATGGGCCGAATTCGACGTCACACCTGGAAAGATCTATCGCCCAATACCCCGCGACCGAGACTTCGCCTTCTTCCGATTCGATGGCCTGCTTCCGAAGGTGATTCGGAGGTCAGGAGACCTCAAATTCCGCCGGTTCACCAATTTCGAAAGCCTGTACTCCGATATACTCGGTTTGAACTACAACGGCGCATCTCTTGATCGGCGCTTTACGTCCGGCCTGTCTCGGAGCGACTGGATGGAGATTGCGGATAGTCTCCAGGCCGCATTGACGGACGACGTTATCGATGAGGCCGTGCGAGATTTCCCTCCCGAAGTCTATGCGCATCATGGAGAGTGGATAGCATCCCTTCTCAAGCAGCGGCGCGATCTGTTGAAAGAAGCCGTCGATGCGTATTACCCCGTTCTGGTCGAAAACGTCGACATAGTCGGAAGCGACAAGCACGAACGATTCGAGGTCACCCGCCTGAGCAATGATTCTACGCTGGTGGTGATGTACAAGACCTCGAAAGAAGGAGAGATCGATCGTGAGTTGATCCGGCGAATCATTTATACAGACGAAACAGACGAGGTCCGCCTCTACGGCCTCGGCGGCAACGATCACTTCAGGATCACGGGAAATGTCGGTCGCGGTATACGCGTCAGAGCGATCGGCGGAACCGGCGAGGATACGTTTGTCGACAGCTCAAGTGTTGCCGGGCTGACAAAACACACGATCTTCCACGACAGTGTCGAAGGGAATCATTGGTTTACTTCGAGCGAGACCCGCAGAATCAGGTCCGACGATCCGGCGAACAATGCCTACGAGATGTACCGCTTTGAACTGGACGAGCGCCGACCTCTGGTACACGTTTCCCGCAATGCAGATGACGGTGTCCTGCTCGGAGGCGGTTTCAAGTTCGTAAGGTCCGGATTTCGAAAGACTCCGTATGCCGCCCAACATCGACTCTTCGGAACCGCTGCCACGCTACGACCCGCCTTCAACCTGCACTATCGAGGACGCTTCATCGAGGAGTTTGGTAGGTGGAATGCGATCGTCGAGGCGGATCTCTTCAGCGATCGCCGATACCGAAACTTCTATGGTTTTGGAAACGAGACTGATCTCGACGCACGCGACCAGTTTCAAATCAGGATGCAGCGCTTCAGTGCGGAGCCCAGCTTCGAGCGCCCACTCCTACCTTTTACCACGGTTCGCATTGGTCCGCGTTACGAGTTGACACGCATTTCGCGCCCCGACGACGGTATCCAGCCGCTCATTCCTGACGAAACCTTTGCGGACCACCATTTCGTAGGGGTTCGTGCCGAACTCCAGGTAGATGGCACGGATACCCTCGCCGCCACAGAGAATGGGGTGCGCTGGCTTAATTCGATCAGCGCCAATATCGATGCACGAAGCGCGAGCGATGTCTTCCTGCGGCTCTCATCGGAGATAAGCTATTTCTATACCTTCTACCGACCTACCCGGGTCACGCTAGGGTTCCGGGCCGGCGGGGCAACGAACATCGGAGACTTCGAATTCTTTCAGGCCAATACCCTCGGTGGGCAGGAGAACTTGAGGGGTTTTCGAAAGACTCGTTTCGCGGGCCACACGGCCGTTTTCGGCAATTTGGACGTGCGGGTGCAACTCTTCCATTACAACGTGTACCTGATGCGAGGCATCGGTGGCATCATAGGCTTCTATGATACCGGACGCGTCTGGGCCGGAATTGACCGATTCAATCTAAGCCCACTCAAGCTCCATCATGGTTACGGTGGTGGTATCTGGTTGGCACCTTTCAACAGGATCGCAGTCACGGCGACCGTTGAGGTATCCAACGAGAATACGCTTCTAGATCTCTCGATCGGGTTTCAATTTTGAGCCCGGCCTCCCCGTTTCGCTGCGGTAGACCTCACACGGCCGCGCCGTTCGTGACCATGACTTCTTCGGAGCTCTCCTCGCCCATGTCGATCATGCCCAGCTGACGTCGGATCTCATCCTTGATCGTCTGGCGCGCCTCGTCGTTCTCGCGCAACCATGCCTTGGCAGCCTCGCGTCCCTGGCCGATCGTCTCTTCGCCATAGGAATACCATGAGCCGGATTTCTGCAGGATCTTGTTATCGACCCCAAGGTCGATGAGCTCTCCGAGGCCGGAGATTCCTTCACCATAGATGATGTCGAACTCGGCTTCTCGAAACGGCGGGGCCACCTTGTTCTTGACGATCTTCACGCGGGTGCGATTACCGACCACATCCGTGCCTTCTTTGATGGCCCCGATCCGACGGATGTCCATTCGGACCGAAGCGTAAAACTTGAGCGCCCGTCCGCCGCTGGTTGTCTCCGGGTTGCCGAACATGACCCCGATCTTCTCTCTGATCTGGTTGATGAAGATCAGAACGGTCTTCGTTCGGTTGATCGTTCCGGTGAGCTTTCTGAGGGCCTGACTCATCAGACGCGCCTGCAGGCCGACATGGCTGTCACCCATATCCCCTTCGATTTCCGCCTGTGGGACCAGCGCGGCGACGGAGTCAATGACCACGATGTCAAGCGCGCCGCTTCGCACCAACATCTCGCAGATATTCAGCGCCTGCTCGCCGGTATCAGGCTGCGAGACGAGCATCGAATCGACCTTTACGCCGAGATCCTCGGCGTAATTGATATCGAACGCATGCTCGGCGTCGATGAAGGCACACGTGCCTCCCAGGGCCTGTGCCTCCGCGATGATGTGCGTGGCGAGGGTGGTCTTACCGGATGACTCCGGCCCGTAAATCTCGACGATCCGTCCTCGCGGAACACCACCTACACCGAGTGCCGCATCCAGCGCCAATGAGCCCGTCGGGATCGTGTTGATCTTAACGACCGGCTCATCGCCCATCCGCATGATTGCACCTTTTCCATACTGCTTCTCGATTTGCTTGACCGCCAGATCAAGGGCCTTGTTCTTGCCGGAATCGTTCGATGCCATATCACCTGCCATGTCTCCTGCTCCAGTTCTAGTGTTGAAGATCGATTTGGGCTCCGAAGGGATGTGTCCTGCAAGAATACGGAAGGCGAGTGCCATCCCCGTGTCACATCCCTAACGCAGAGGGCCACTTTATTCTATAGACACACTAACTCGAATTTTATCACCTCCTCGGCCGCCCGCTGAGCAAATTTTTTCGAACCCTCTCGAACAGCAGCGCCGTAGCGACTTCTTTGTTCATCATTCGATCTTCGTAAAGGCGTAGTAATTCGGTCTCCGTTCCTTCGGAATCGGAATAGCCGATCCAAACAGTCCCAACCGGCTTGTCCGGAGTACCACCGGATGGCCCTGCAATGCCTGTTGTCGAAATCCCGATGTCGGTGCCGAAGCGGCGGCGCACATTCTCCGCCATCAAACCGGCTACTTCAGAGCTGACGGCTCCTTCTCTCTCGAGAACCTCCTCCGGGATTTCCAGAATCTCTCTCTTGGTCCTATTGGAATAGGCCACCACGCCGCCCGTCACATAGGCGGATGATCCGGCCACGTTCGTGAGTTGATGGGCCACATGTCCGCCGGTGCAGCTTTCTGCCACGGCAATCGTCAACCCGCGGTCCGCCAGCATTCGTCCAACTACAAGCTCGATCGGTTCATCCTCCATACTATAGATGTAGGACTCGATGCGAGACCGAATGGCGTCGACGGCATTCCGAAGAACCGACTCCACCTCCACCCTATCACGACCTGTGGCGGTGAGCCTTATCCTTACGCCCGAAGTCTCCGGAAGAAAGGCTACTCGCAGACTCTGCGGCCGATTGCTCAATGCACTCTCGAGTCGCTCGTGCAAATGCGACTCGCCAAGGCCTATGGTCCGGATGGTTCGCTGTTCGATGATTGATAGGTCGGATCGCGCCTGGAGGCGTGGAAGGACTTCCTCCTCGAAAAGCTTGCGCATCTCGTGCGGAACGCCCGGAAGGATGGCTATAGTTCTACCATCTTCATCTTCGAACCATAGTCCCGGCGCCGTCCCAGCCTTGTTTTGGAGTACGGTGAATCCTCGCGGGACCATCGCCTGCCGCCGATTGCTCTCTGGAACGTTCCTACCTCGCCTCTCGAAACGCCTCGAGATCTGGGCGAACACCTCGGAATCGAACTCGAGGTCGACACCAGCCTGGGCAGCCACGGCGTCACGAGTAACGTCATCGTCGGTCGGACCAAGGCCGCCCGTCGTGATCACGAAATCGGCATCCTTTCGCGCCCTTCGCAATTCGATCTCGAGTAGCGTCCGATCATCGCCCACGGCAACCGTCCTCACCACTTCCGCACCTGCCCGCGTCAGTTCGGTCCCGAGCCATGCGGCGTTGGTGTTCAGAATCTGCCCGATCAGCAATTCATCGCCTATCGTCAGGATGATGGCACGCATGGGCCCGCCTCTGTAGATGTCGGCACGTCACGTTCCCCGCTCACGGCTCCTCGACCAGCCGACGGGGTCGCGAAGCCATTCCTGGAGCGATCCGACCATCTCGTCGGAGACCCACCCGCGCTCCCGTGCTGCGGCAAAGAGCTCGTCCAAATTGGTCAGTGTTATTAGGCTCACTCCGAGCTGTCGGAACGCTTCGATCGATTCATCCATTTCGTACGAAAAGATCGCCATTACGGCATCCACGATAACACCCTCGTAGCGCAGCGCCTCCACTGTAATTCCTGACGAGCGTCCTGTCGAGATCAAATCCTCGATCACGACGGCATGGGCTCCCGAAACGACGAGCCCCTCCACCTGTGAAGCCTTTCCATGCTCTTTTGGACGCGCCCGCACGTACGCCATGGGAAGTTCCAGCGAATCTGCCAGCCACGCCGCATGCGGAATGCCGGCCGTTGCGGTACCCACGATCAGATCCGGATCGATGCCGGACCTCTCCAGAGCGTCGATAAAGCCTTCTCTGATGCGGTTGCGAACATCGGGGTACGAGATGGTCAGGCGGTTGTCGCAGTATACGGGCGATTGCAACCCGGAAGCCCATGTGAAGGGCTTTTCGGGGCGGAAGGTTACGGCTCCGATCGTTAGAAGGTCTTCCGCCAGACGGCGGGCGACAGAGGTATCGATCATCTGGAAGGATTGGCGGATGAGAAGTAGTCCTGACGCATCAGATAGATGACGCCGGTCAGAACGGTAAACCCTACTACAAGAATCAGGAGGATGAACGGGATCGGGCCATCCAGTAGCCGGGATGCTTCTCTTCCCACGGCGCCGGGCAGGCGTGCCGCGACCAGGAGAGCGAGCAGAGCGATCAGGTAGCCGAGCTGAACTCCGGTTTTGGCCTTTGCGATGGGAAGCGTGCGTAGACTCCGGCCGTGCGCCTCGGCCCACATCCGCTGCAGCGTCACAGCCAGATCACGGAAGGCGATAAGCGCCACGGCCCACCACGTCACTACCTGGGGCACGAGGAAGATCAGCGCGACGAAGGTGCCCAGCACGAGTACCTTGTCAGCCAGCGGATCCAAAAAAGTGCCCAACCGAGATCGCACTTTGTACGACCTGGCGATCTTCCCATCCAGGTAGTCGGAAATCGCGGCGACAATGAAGAGAACGAGGGCAATAACGAGCCCCGGAAACGTATTCGAAAGCAGCGCCACAAGCATCAACGGGGTGATGATGATGCGGGCAATCGTGAGTGCATTCGGTACGTACTTCATATCCGGCTAGGCGAACGATGAATATAGGCACTCACTACATCCACATCATTGGTGGCCGATGAATAGTTCGTTGCGCCGGGCGTCCATCCCGCCATTCTTTCAGCGCCTGAGAGCCGATTTGGCGGGTCGAGCATCCTGCGGTATCCTTTGAGCCCTCCATCCCTGACAATCTGGCGGTTTGACAAGTGCGGCACCGTTCTTGAGCAACCGGCACTGAACGCCGTTTCAGCCAATTGCGGCGCATGGCGCTCCTACGCGCCAGGATATTGTGATAGAACCTATGACATGGGCCGGTTCGAAGCTTCGAGTTGAAGCAGTGCGGTCCGCCTACGTATTGACTGACAAATAAGAAAGCAGACAGCGATGGGTAAAATTATTGGAATTGACCTGGGTACGACGAACTCTGTCGTAGCCGTTATGGAAGGCGGCGAGCCGGTCGTTATCCCCAACGCGGAGGGCGCCCGAACGACACCTTCGGTCGTCGCCTACAAGAAGGACGGCGAACGACTCGTCGGTGCACCGGCCAAGCGACAGGCCATCACGAACCCGCAGAACACGATCTTCTCGATCAAGCGGTTCATGGGCCGAAAGTTTGATGAGGTCGAAAGCGAGATCAAGACGGTGCCGTATGAAGTGGTCCGTGGCGAGAATGACACGGCGCGGGTGAAGGTCAATGGGCGCGTCTACACGCCACAAGAAATCTCGGCGATGATTCTCCAGAAGCTGAAGCAGACGGCCGAAGACTATCTGGGAGAAAAGGTGACCGAGGCCGTGATCACGGTTCCGGCGTATTTCAACGATGCACAACGAACGGCCACCAAGGAGGCGGGAGAAATTGCAGGTCTGACCGTTCGACGCATCATCAACGAGCCGACGGCGGCCGCCCTCGCCTACGGCCTGGACAAGAAGGAGAAGGATGAGATCGTAGCCGTCTTCGACCTCGGCGGCGGTACGTACGATATTTCCATCCTCGAACTCGGCGACGGCGTTTTCGAGGTCAAGGCCACCTACGGCGATACGCATCTTGGTGGCGACGACTTCGACCAGCGCCTCATCGATTACATTGCCGACGAGTTCAAGAAAGAGGAAGGAATCGATCTGCGGCAGGATCGAATGGCGCTTCAGCGTCTGAAGGAAGCTGCCGAGAAGGCAAAAATCGAACTGTCCAGCCAGACCACGACGAACGTCAATTTGCCGTTCATTACGGCTACGCAGGACGGCCCGAAGCACCTCTCAATGGACATCACGCGGGCCAAGTTCGAGCAGCTGGTCGATGATCTCGTACAGCGGACCATTCCGCCCATGGAGAAGGCCCTCAAAGATGCGGGCTTGTCCAAGGATCAGATCGATGAAGTGATTCTCGTCGGGGGTTCGACGCGCGTGCCCAAGGTTCAGGAGGTCGTAGAGAACTTCTTCGGAAAGAAGCCGAACAAGTCGGTGAACCCGGATGAAGTGGTGGCCATCGGCGCTGCCGTGCAGGGCGGCGTGCTCTCGGGCGACGTGAGCGATGTGCTGCTGCTCGACGTCACGCCGTTGAACCTCGGCATCGAGACGCTCGGTGGCGTGATGACGACGCTTATCCCGGCGAATACGACCATCCCGACCAGGAAGAGCGAGATCTTCTCGACGGCATCCGATAACCAGACGTCCGTCGAAATTCACGTGCTGCAGGGCGACCGCGAGCTGGCCGCGTACAACCGCACGATCGGGCGTTTCCATCTCGACGGAATTCCGCCGGCACCGCGTGGCATCCCGCAGATCGAGGTGACCTTCGATATCGATGCCAACGGTATCCTCAACGTCTCGGCGAAGGACAAGGCCACGGGCAAGGAGCAGCAGATTCGAATCGAGGCTTCGAGCGGACTTTCCGAAGCTGAGATCGAGAAGATGCGCCAGGATGCCAAGGCACACGCTGAGGAGGATCGGAAGAAGCGCCAGCAGGTCGAGAAGCAGAATCAGGCCGATACGCTGGTCTATTCGACGGAGAAGAACCTGAAGGACTACGGCGACAAGCTCTCTGCGGAAAAGCGGTCCAAGATCGAAGCCGCTTTGGAGCGCTTGAAGCAGGTCCAGAAGTCAGAAGACATCACCGAGCTCGAGTCGGCCATCGAACAGGTCAACCAGGCCTGGAGCGAGGCCAGCCAGGAGCTGTATCAGGCACAGCAGGAGGCGGCATCGGCTTCGGATAATGGCGCAGCCGATGCGTCCGCTGAAGATGTCAAGGATGCCGACTATGAGGTCGTCGACGAGAACGACGAGAAGACCTCGTAGCCGTCTTTCGCACAACGACCTGCCGCCTCACGCGGCGAATGGCCCCGATTGCCTCTGGCGATCGGGGCTTTTTTGTTTTTTCGTTGCGATGTCTGAATTCAGGATGACGTCAGTCCGAACAAGGTCTCCGCTGTGGCTGTCGTGATACGCGCCACCTCTTCGAGAGGCATCCTCTTGACATCAGCCACCTTCTCTGCCGTCAGCCGGATGAAAGCGGGCTCATTCCGCTTCCCTCGATGTGGATGCGGCGCCAGGAACGGGGCATCCGTCTCCAGCACGATCTGTGTGAGCGGAATCTCATGCACTTCCTTGTCCAGTCCCGAGTTCTTGAAGGTAACGATCCCTCCGATGCCCACCAGAAATCCCACGGCGCGCACGCGTTCGGCCTCTTCATTCGTTCCGGTGAAGCAGTGGAATATGCCCCTAATCCGGTCCGGATGGCGCGCAGCCGATTGCTCCTCCTCGACGATGGCCACGAGATCCTCAAATGCTTCCCGATTGTGGAACACCAGGGGGAGGTCCACTTCAGCCGCCAATCGAATGTGCCTCCGAAGGAAGTCCTGCTGGCGACCATCAAACGTGCGGTCCCAGTAATAGTCGAGGCCGGTTTCTCCGATCGCCACAACGTCCCTTTCGCGGCAGAGCCGAACCACTTCGTCGAAATCGGCGTCCGTTGCCTTTGCCGTTTCGGAAGGATGCAGTGCTGCCATGGCATAAAGCCCCTCGTAACGTGAGCATAGCTCGAGTGCCCGATAAATGGAGGGCACGTCGATGGCCGGCATCACGATGCGATCGACACCTGCCTCCCTCGCCCGGTCCAACACCTCAGGCAAGTCATCCTTGAAGGCATCCAGATAGATATGAGCGTGCGTGTCGATCAGCATTGTCCAATTCCTTTGCGCATGAATGTGCCTGACACCATCCAGCGGCGTGCTTCACCGTTCGAACTCAAAAAGGAACCTCTGGCATAAAAATCCATTGATTTCCACAGCAATTCTCGTTACGTAAATTGCTGAATTCCCTCCGGTTATCCCGCCAGGTTCGAGTGCGTCGCTATTACCACATCTCTCGCGTGCTCGTCTGGATTACCGCCTTTGTCGCGTTGATCCCGCTTGGACGTTTGGTGACGGACTGGCTCGAGTTCAATCGAATGCTGGCGGGATCATTGGTGCAGGTCCCGAGCCGAGGGTTCGACTGGGTGCTGTGGCAGGAAGACGAGGGCATCATCTCCGCCTCCTATGTCCAGCCCCAGGGTCCGGCTGCCGCCGCGGGCATCCGCGAGGGCGACGTCTTCTTTACGCTGGAATATCAGCAATTCTTTAACGCGGACGACCTGATTCGCGCCATAGAGGGGATACCTCCCGGATCAGTGCGGACCTACCACGTACAGCGAGGCGGCGAGTTCGTCGAGGCATCGGTACGCATCACACGGTATCCAACCTTTCTGTATCCCCTTTCGAGCGCGCTCTGGCGATTTTCGGTGTGGGGATTTCTAGTGGCCGCGTTCGTACATGTGGTCGGCCTCATCATCGCCGTTCCCCTGACGCTGAGGAGTCGTACCGCGCAGTTCTCGCTGATGCTTATCGTCGCCTCATCGATGTGGATCTTTAGCAATCTTGCGCGGCTTCTCTTGATCGAGTTTTTCGGACCCCCACTTAGTATGGATGGGCCCTATGACCGGCTATTTCAGACGCTCACGGGTATAGGACTGATTGGCTGGATTGGATTTCCCGTGCTCCTTCTCCACAAGGTCTACGCAGACACTTATCTGTCTCGAGGGATGCGAGCACCTTGGTCGCGAAATGTCATTTACCTACCGGCGATTGTGCTAGGCGCGATGGCGCTGATCGCGACCATGTTCGAGCGTGCCGGCCCTCTCACAATCGACGGTTTGACGGCCCCGATCCTCTTCTATGCATGCTGTTACATCGCGACTGCAGGCGCCTTGATGTTGATGTACTGTCTCGCGCGCCCGCACGAGACGCAGGATCGGTTCGCGGGATGGAGCCGATGGGGCAGCGGAATCGTGCTCGGACTGGCTCTTCTGTTTGGGTTGTCTGTCCTTGGGGTAGTCCCAATTTTTGGGGCCGTCACGGACAATATCGCGGGCTGGCTGATCGTCGGGGCGCAGTTGCTATCGGTCGTGCCCATCGTTCTCGTGGCACAGGCAACGCTGCAGCATGGCAAGGTGGATCAGGTTCTGAGCCGCAGCCTGACGTATGTCATCGTCTCAGGGCTCCTCTTTTTCACGTTCGTAGGCGGAATGTCGCTGATCGAGCCCTACGTGAACCGGATGGAAGTCTCGTCGAAAGTCGTCGCGGGCCTGCTCGCGGTTGTTTTGCTCGTGGGGATGGAGTGGCTCTTCCGGCGGTTCAAGGGATACGGGATGAGCCTATTCGCGGGCGAGCGCCGTACCATGTATCAGTCCGTGCAGCAGCTGCAGGAGCAGATGCGGAGCATACTCGACTACGACACCCTCGTTCAGCGGACGATTGAAGTCGTCGGAAGCAATTTCGGAGCTCGCTCGGCCGTAATTTTTCTGCGCCCCGATGGACCGTCCGGACCGTGGTATTCCGCCAACTATCATCCAGAGCCACCTTACCTGACGGAGCGTGTCGTCTCGACGATCTGGCCGTATCTCACCGATAGCCGGGCGATCTGGGCGCGCAATGCAGAGCTGAATGAATCGCGATTCCCCGACAGCATCCACGAACTGTTGGTCCAGCGCGGCGCCGCTATCCTCGTTCCCATCGTGGGAGACTCGGAGCCCATCGGTGTCATTGTGCTCGGAATGAAGCGGCAGCGGAGATCCGTCTATAATCTTGAAGAGGTTGACCTCCTTCGCTCGCTGAGTGGCCAGTTGGCGCTCGCGGTTGCGCGCCTGAGCCTCGTGGAGCGAGAACGCATGCTCGTACGCCAGAGCGCAGAGGCGCAGTTGGTGGCGCTGCGGGCACAGATCAATCCTCATTTTCTCTTCAACTCTCTCAATACGATCGTCTCGCTCATCGAGGAGCATCCGGAAGAGGCCGAGGAGGTCGTCGAACACCTGGCCTGCATCTTCAGGTACGTTCTTAAGACGGGCAGCCGAGAATTTGTCCCACTCGAGGACGAGCTCGAGCTGGTGCGTCACTATCTGAGCATAGAAAAGTCGCGTTTCGGCGGCGCGCTGATCGTCGAACAGGAGGTAGACCCGGATTGCAGGTTGCACCCCGTCCCCGCCTTCGCCGTTCAGACTCTGGTCGAGAACGCGGTGAAGCACGGACTTGCTACCAGGCGCGGCGGCGGCACCATTCGCCTGAGCTGCCGTCTGGACGGCGAAATGGTATTGGTGCGTATCTCGGATAGTGGCGTGGGCATCCCGGATCTGTTCGACAAAGACGGACCCGTCTCCGACGAACAGACCTTTTTCGGGATTGGTCTCAAGAATATCTCGACGCGGCTTCGGCAGATTTACGGGCGTTCTGATCTTCTCCGCTTCGAGAGCCGGCCGGAAAAAGGCACGTCTGCCGAGTTGTGCCTGCCCATCGAGTATTCCGATGCCCCATCCATCCATGGGGCACGTGCGGAAACGAACGGCACTGTTCGTGCATCGGAAGACTACGGGCATCTGGTAGACTGAGAGGTATGCAGATGGAGGTCAGAACGGACCGGCTCAGGGCACTCATCGTCGACGACGAGGCTCCCGCCCGCCGCCGGCTACGAAAACTGCTCGCCGGGTTCATCGATGAACGTGCCGTCGAGCTCGTGGGCGAGGCGTGCGACGGAATCGAGGCACTGGAGTTGCTGAGCAAAGGGAACGTGGATGTCGTCTTCCTGGACATCCAGATGCCCGAGCTGAGCGGCTTCAATGTCCTGGAGAGACTCCCGCCGGAAGCACGCCCGATCGTGGTCTTCACTACCGCGTATGACAGCTACGCGCTCCGCGCTTTCGAGGCAAACGCCATCGATTACCTCCTCAAGCCAGTGTCTCGTGATCGGCTGGAGGAGGCCCTTGACCGCGCGCGACGGATACGGTTCGGCCCGACCTCCCCGAAGAAGGCAGACCGTCGACTCGATGACCTGCTGGATTGGCTCCAGACGCAACGGGATTCGTCCACATCCGATGAGAAGAATGAGAGCGTGAGGCAGCTCTCTGTCCCCTATAGAGACCGAATCCTCCTGATCCCTATCGAACGGGTTATCTCGGCTGAGATCGACGAAGGGATCACGCGCGTGTTCGCCAGAGAGGATGATCTTCCGTCCGCCAAGCCTCGGATCCGCCAGCACGTCGTGAACTACACACTCGATCAACTGGAGGCCATGCTTCCGTCGGACCGGTTCATGCGCGTACATCGCTCCTCCATCGTCCACCTGGATCACATCCAGGAGTTGATCCCGTGGTTCAGCGGGCGCTACAAGCTCGTGATGACGGGGGGACACGAGGTCATTGCCAGCCGCGAGAGGTCGAAGCACCTCAAGGATACTCTGATGATTTAGGCACGGCAGGCGCGTTTTCGACTGCAAAAGCACTATTCTGCGACGTCACGCAAATTGTGCGATAGCCTCGACGGTGCCTTATCTTCCGCCCGGAAGCACTTCATTCAACAATGGGCGGCATGAAAAAGGATCGCTTCTTCCCACTCGTCCTCCTTTCACTCGTAATCGCATGGAGCCCTGCGCCGGCGGCCGGAGCGGACTACATTCGCGTGCTGCTTCTTGAGGATGCCGCGCCACGGCAGCTGAAGCTCTCGGCGAATGGTGGCGAGATTCAACTCTTTGCCGGAGACTTTACGGATCCACTCGTGACGGTGTCCGGTGGCTCGGTGGCGTTGGTTTCGCGTGCCGGCGATCAGCTCCATGTAAAGGTTGGTGAATTGAAGCTCTACGCCACATCCCTTCGGGTGGAGCCCGTCGGATCTGCGGAGATTCACGTGAGCGTGACAGAGGGACGCCGGCTCATCGACCCTCGGCCTTACCGGGGCAGCATGAAGATCTTGCCCGATGCGAGCAGCTGGGAGGTTCTGCTCGTCAACGAGGTTGATCTGGAGGAGTACGTGGCATGCGTGGTAACGTCTGAGTATGGGCTCGACGATCTCGAAGGGTCGAAAGCGATGGCCGTTCTCGCCAGGACATATGCCGTCAGGTCGATGGACCCCAATGCCCCGTATGACATTTCTGATCACACGATGTCACAGGTTTACCGCGGCTCCGAAGGTGTGACCGACCTCGCCAGACGGGCGGCTCGGGAGACGGAGGGCCTTGTGCTGACGTACCGGGGAGCGCCCATCGAAGCCGTCTACTTCTCCTCGAGCGGAGGCATCACGGCCAACAACGACGATGTCTGGGACGCGAATCCTCTTCCCTATCTACGCGGAAAGGAGGACCCATTCGACACCTCCTCGCCGCACCAACACTGGAGGGCGAAGCGTTCGCGCAACGAGTTGTTAGACCAGCTCAGTGACCGATTCGGCTCGCGCGTTAGTGGCTTCGTCATCGGACAGAGGAGTCCTGACGGACGCGTAGCGAGGGTCGAGCTTTTACTGGAGGGCGGAAATCGGCGCGAGATCAGCGCCAACGCATTTCGATTGGCCGTCACGGATCGTTTCGGAGTGCACTCCGTCCGTAGCACGCTGTTTGATGTTCGCAGGGAGGGCGATGTGTACGTGTTTGAGGGAAGCGGATTCGGCCACGGCGTCGGTCTCAGCCAATGGGGCGCCCACGAGATGGCACGTCGAGGCAAGTCATACGACGAGATCCTCTCGTTTTATTTCGACGGCGTCGAAATCGGCCGACTGGATGGCTTGTCGATCGCGGCCGCGAGCTCCGATATCGGACAGGCGCACGACCTCGTCGAAGCCAGGGCAGCATTCGATCAGGGGGAGTCTGGACACCAGGCAGCTGAGGCAGAGACTCGGGAGGCCTCGCGCTTCGGTCCCCTTACACGAGTCGCGAAAGCACCGGCACATGATGAGGCCCTGGCCGCGGATGAGGTTGCGCTCGAAGAGCGACTGGACACCGCGGTAGAACGTAACGAATGGAGCGTCGAAGCTCCCAATGACTCGGCCGTACCTGGCGAACAAAGCACGGAGCCTTATCGCGCTCTTGCCGAGCAGGACGACCAGCGCGTCGAAAGGAATATCGCCGCGGCTTCACCCCGCGACGGCACTCACTCACCCCTCGGGTGGTCGAATGGATCGACATCCACCTGGTCAGTGACTTCATCCTCCGATACTGCTCCGAAGCGCATCGGGTGGTAGTCCCACCGATGACGACGGTTTTGACAGATTCGCCGGAAGAGGCGGCATCCTATCTGCGGCGTGGTCAGACGGTAGCCTTTCCGACGGAAACGGTATACGGGCTGGGTGCGGATGCTTTCAATCCCGACGCGGTCCGCCTCATCTTCGAGGCGAAGGGACGGCCTCCGGATAATCCGCTCATCGTCCACGTGGCAACGAGGGAGCAGATCGATGAGGTTGTCGCTTCCCGATCTGCGGCGGCGAATCGGCTGATCGAGGGGTTCTTTCCGGGGCCGCTTACCGTCATCCTGCCAAAATCGTATGCCGTCCCACCGGAAGTGACCGCAGGCCTCGAGACCGTGGCCGTTCGGATGCCGGACCATCCCGTCGCTCAGGCGTTTCTTCGTGCGTGCGGCCGGCCGGTCGCTGCGCCTTCTGCGAATCGCTCCGGCCGCCCCAGCCCCACGACCTGGGAGGCCGTTCGTGACGATCTAGACGGCCGAATAGGGTGTATCCTTCGTGGCGAGCGTGCACCGCTGGGTCTGGAATCGACGGTGGTGGACTGTACCGTGGACCCTCCTGTCGTGCTTCGTGCCGGCGCTGTTTCTGTCGAGGATCTCCTGGAAGCCGTCGGTGAACTGGCGTTCTCGCCCGCCCGGGGAGAACGGCCGACCAGAAGCCCCGGGTTGAAGCACCGCCACTACGCTCCCAGTGCGAAGGTGATCATCGTGGACCATCCACCTGATGAACTGCATGAGCAAGAGGCATACATCGGGATGGAGGAGCCGGAAAATCCATTCCTACATCAGCGAATTTGCTCGTCCGTCGACGAGTATGCTTACGAGCTCTTCGACTTCTTTCGGCAGTGCGACGCCGTGGGCATCCAGACGATCTACTGTCAGAAGGTACGGGAGGAAGGACTTGGCGTCGCCTTAATGGATCGCTTGAGGAGGGCCTCCGAAAATCGGTGAGGCTGGAGGGCGTCATCCCCTCGTCAATGCCACCACTCCCGCGGCCGTGGATGGGAAAGTTCGTGCCAGAGCCAGCCCCGTCTGCATCAGGCGTGGCCTGATGAACATGGCCTGAAGCAGCCTCCCCGCAGTCATTCGCATGTCGAATTCGCGTCTCCATGCCCGCGTATACTCGAGCCGGAACTGCCCCTCCGAGGCGTTTCGAGAGAGCATTCTAATGATCGGACTGGCGGCGACGCGCGCGGATTGTAAAGCCATCCCGATTCCGTCACCGCAGAGAGGCGCGATCATGCCCGCCGCGTCCCCGATCATGCATACGCCGCCGGCGAACAACTCCCTCCGATGAAATGAAAGCCGGCTCACGGCCATAAACTCCTCTTCCGGTGTGAAGGACTCGAGCCGCCGGCCCAGACGAGGATTCCAATTACCCATCTCCTTGAAGAGCGCGTCGGGCGAGCCGCCGACCTGTTTCAGACGTTCCTGATGGATCATCCAGCAAACGTTGATGCGTCCCTCCTCCTCCACCAGCAATCCGCAATAGCCGCCTGGAAACGTGTAAATTTCGATGTGCTCGCGCGGCAGCTGACCGGAAAAATGCGCCTTGAAGGCCACGAACGGTGAGGCGGCGTACAGCGACGGCCGGCCCAGTTTTCGATCTAACGACGCGCGCCGACCGTACGCGCCGACGGCAATCCTCGCCTTAAAGCTGTGTGAGGATGTGCTCACGACAAATCCCGAATCCAGCGAGCCCTCGATACTCTCGACCTTCGTTTGGTCGTGCATTTCGGCGCCGACATCGGATGCTCGCTCAAACAGCAGCCGATCGAAGGTATGCCGGCTCAACCCCAGAGCCATCCCGGGGAGGTCGAGGGATAGCCCGGGGCCCGTCGGCCCGCTGATGTAGGCCGATCGTATCGGTTGCGCCCCTACGTTCCGAATCTCATCGAGTACCCCCAACCGGTCGCAGAGCCCGGCGACTTCCGTCGACATGAACTCGCCGCAAAGCTTCCTCCGCGGCATCTTCTCTTTCTCGAGAACAATGACGTCTACGCCTTCACGGGTTAGCTCTATGGCCAGAGACGAGCCTGCCGGGCCGCCGCCAATGATGGCCACATCGAAGTCGAAGGTCCCCATCAGATCGTCGACAGGGTAAGTCGGTACGCCCAGTGGCGACGAACGACGGCACCCCGCAGATTTGCCTGCGCGGCGAGCTCCCGCAGCTCATCCGGGCGAAAAGCCCGGCGAATGGAGGCAGCACCGTCGTGGGCAAAGACATCGGAGACGGGAAGAGCGGTAGCTATAGCTCGAAATCCCAGGTAAGCCAGAGGATGCCGGTGCAAATCGTTGACGATCACACCCGAGGTAGCCAGCCGATCCATCTCGCGAAGCAATTGAATCGCGTGCGCATCGTCGAAATGGTGGAGGAAATGGGAGCAGCTGACGACCGCGAAAGCGCCGTTCTCAAACGGAAGATCCCGGGCGTCTGCGCGAACGAGCTGCACTCGATCTCGAAGTCCGTCTCCGAGTGCACTATCCAGATAACGGACTGCCTGATGCAGCATGGCGGAGTTGACATCGACTGCCGTCACTCGAACGTCAACACCGAGCTTGGCCCCCCACCTCACCATCCGCTCCGGATAATCAGCCAGACCTGCACCGAGGTCGAGAATTGCGACGGCCCCTCCTATGCGTTCCCGAAAGAAGGGCAGCAAGCAACTGGCAAGCGCCCGGTACCCTCCCAGAAAGACATTGACCTTTTGAAGCTCGCGAAGTGCACGGGCGACCTCGATTTCATCGATGTCCCGTTCGTCCAACCATTCGCCGACGTGGATGCGGTGTTTGAGACGCGGTACGACGGCCGGCATGCACAAGGACCACTCACGAAAACAGCATTCGGGGTATTCCCAGAGTCAGATGCGTAGGCCGAGAACGGAACGAATGTTCCGAAGATCGGGTGATCTCTTGCTACGACGTTAGGCTACGTGCGCCGCCGTCTGCTTCAGGCGAGTACGGCTTCGAGAGCCTCGAGGAGACGCTGTTTTGAGAAGGGCTTGCTGATGTAGTCGTCAAATCCCTCCGCGAAGAATCGCTCCTTGTCGCCCGGCATGGCGTAGGCGGTCACGGCGATGATGGGCGTCGTCTCGTATCCGGGCAGCTTCTTGACCTCACGGAGCACGTCCTCTCCGCTCTTGCCACGGCCGAGATTTATGTCGACCAGCAAGACATCGAACTGCTTGGCCCTGATGAAATCGAGCGCTTCCTCGCCGCTTCCGGCACAGGTCACGTCGTAGCTTTTTCGAAGAAGGTGGATGACGAGCGTTCGCGTATCGGCATTGTCCTCCACGACGAGAACGCGCGGATTCTCCTTTCGGTCACGTTCCTCGGTGATGGCATCGGTATGGAGTTCCATGCCGTTTCGAGTCAGGGAGACCGTGAAGACGGAGCCGAACCCTTTCCCGCTGTCAGCCATGGTCGTACTCTTCATCGGTTCGAAATGCCTCGTACTCGAGGCAGGGGTGTCCAATGCACGTCGATCCACCCGTGGAGAGCAGCGTCTGCAGTTGGCTGAGGGGCCATCCGCGGGCCGACGTGGAGCCTGGAGAGGAGTATCGGCGGGTCCAGACGAAAAGTTAAGGCGCGAAGATCGGCATCGGCGCCACCATTTTGCTCGAGGAATTCCCTTTCAGGATGTCGCTGTGTGCGCCGCCCTCCGGTCCGATGTCCGAATAAGCACGGCCGTCCAAATTCCGCAGATCATCAGGCCCATTGCTTCTCGCCCCCGCTCCTCGAAGAAAAATTCCGAATCTGCAATAACGGCTATCCAGAGGATGGCCGCCCACATCGCACAGAGCACCAGATAGGCGATCGCGAAGCTACGTGGCAGCCGATCCATGAAAAACAGGATGCACTCTAACGCCGCCACCCCGTAGACCGCCATCCACAAAAGGCCATCGGGATCGTTGTACTGGAAGCCCGCCCAGAATAGAAACAGGACGAGCATCACGGCATTGGCCCAGCGAAGCATCGTCCTACCCCTCGCGCGCAAACGCCGCGTCGAAGGCCGACGCCGAGGGCTCGAAATCGACGTCCTTCGTGAAGAGACACGCCTCCTCGGCGCCTGCCTCGCGGTCCATGCCGCTGTCTTCCCACTCGATCGAAAGCGGGCCGTCGTAACCGATCCGGTTCAGCGCGCGGATGATCTCCTCGAAGTTCACCAACCCACGCCCGGGGGAGCGGAAGTCCCAA
>Ga0079224_100003133_pt1 | contig 20610 bp, 19 predicted proteins | sample Stecom2015_FD_80414 | JGI IMG/M metagenome (GOLD analysis project Ga0079224, IMG submission 80414) | Agricultural soil microbial communities from Utah to study Nitrogen management - Steer compost 2015 | ecosystem: Environmental > Terrestrial > Soil > Agricultural land | place: USA: Utah...
GTGATGGACTCGCGCAGATGCTCGAGCGCCTGCGCCTGCTCACGGTGCGCCTCGACGTCCGTCCAGAAGAGCTGCCAGACAACGAAAAGCCCGAGCACAAGCCCTGCCGTCAGTAGAAGCTCACCGATAAACCCGATGAACCCGGTAATCGGACTGCGCCGCCGCCTCGGACAGCGCGCGTGCGCCGCTCGTCGTGACGACGTCGCCGTAGCGCTACTCATCGGTACTCAACGGAATAGTGCATACAGCAGGACAGCAGTCGCTACGACCATCACACCGAGCGCCGCGTACTCCACGCGCCGCCAGAACCGCACACGTTCGCTGTAGGACTTCCGAGGACGTGCCATGCGAGCATCATTGCACGCAGACATACCCCTGGCGCGAACCTCACCAAGATCTGCCCACCAGAACGGTCGGCGTCACGGAACCTGAGCCGATCCGCACCGGCGGCGACCGCCGGGCGCCGCTAACGGTACGGCGTCACTCCCTCTTGGGAATCAGCAGGGGTGAACTCATCGGTCGAGCTCCCGATAGCGTTGTGAAAGTAGCGCTCGCCGCGACGGAACAGATTGTGGTGCACGGCAAGGCTCGGATACCGCGAGAAGAAGCGCACCATACCGTCGAACTCGATCAACCACGGTCGCAATCGGAAGCTCGTCGTCTCGCGCGCCCATCCGTGCGTCCACCGGATGTCTCCGTGGACCACCACGGGCAGCCCCTCCTTCCAGGCACGCAGGCCCAGATCATGGTCCTCGTACCCGACGAAGAATCGCTCGTCCCACGCACCCAGCTTTTCGAAGGTGGAGCGCTTGGCGAAAACGGCGGCACCCATAATCCACGCGGCAAGGCGATCATTGCCCTCTCGCGCATAGAGTCGGTAACCGTCGTGGGGCCAGGGGGTCCGGTTCAGCACCTTGCGGAACAGGCTGGGTAGTCCTCTTCCGTTCGGTTGCAGCGAGCCGTCCACCTCCAAGCGCTGTGGCGCCACCAGGTGTTCCCGACCCATCTCGAGGTGGCGAGCGAGCGCCGGCAAGTCGGCCACCTGCACCTGGAGGTCGGGATTGACGAATCCGACGTACAGCGACCGGCTGGAGCGCAGGCCCACGTTGTTGGCAGGCCCGAAGCCTACGTTCTTCTCCAACGCGATGACATGAGCTCCGAACTCTCGTGCAACCGCGGCAGAGTCGTCGGAGGACGCGTTGTCCACCACGATCCACTCCACGTCCTCACCCAGGTCCAGGTTATTGGCGAACCGCCGCAGCGCCCGGGCGCTGTTGTAGGTGACCGTAATCAAAGACCAGTTGATGACGTCCTGCACAGCTCCGCTCCCCTCCTCGACTGTGGTTCATGCTCCACCGGACAATCCGTCTCGGCCAAGTCCGTCTCATCCCCGGGCACGGGCAGCCTCAGCGGTGGTCAGGGTCAGACCGGCGCGTTCCGGCGCGGCCCCAATGGTCGTGCCAGAGGCGAACCGCGCGCATTGCTTGAGGAGCCTCGAGCCGCCGCCCTCGTCACCTGCCGTCCGTGTACCACGACGATCAAGTAGGCGAGCACGGCATAGAAGAACGCCTCGTTGTGGCTACTGTAAAAGAGAGTCGCTGAGACGAACCCCAGGTGCCCGAGAAGGACCGTGAACTCGCGAGCCCGCAGGAGCCGTACGCACAGCCACGCCAGGAGTACGGCGTACAACAAGAAGACCGGGAATGGGAACTCGGTGAAGATCGACGTGTGAGCTGAGTGCATCGGGGCAGTCCCTGCCGCCATCGCGCCCAGACCCCAGCCCTGCCGAAGCTCGGAGATGTCGATGCTGCTGCGGTAGACCGTGCCCGCATATCCTCCCGGCGTCACGCCGAAGAAGAAGTTCATCGCGTTGTCGAACTTGATCTGCAGGCCGTACCAGATCAGCAGGAGGTGCGCCCGGGTCGAGGACTGCGCACTCGAGGCCGCATCCGGGCCGAGCCGGGTGAGCACGTGGAAGACGTCGAGATTCGCGCGGATAAGCAGCGCCCCGACGCCGGCGCCGACGGCCACGGTGGCATGACAGAGGTACACCTGCCATGCGTACTGCGCTCGCCGCCGCTCGCGCCGGTATTCGATGGCAAAGGCGATGACGAAGAACGGCAGCATGATGACCGGCAGCCGCGAGGCCGTCAAGAGCGCCATCGCAACGAAGCCCGCGGCGATCGGCAGCTTCAGCGGTCCGTTCCACACCCGTAGGACGATGAACGCGAAGAACGAGGCAGCCACGGCCGCGTGAGACTTGTCGTCGAAGCCCATGTCCGTCATGGGCTCGCCCGCGCCCACGTCCAACGCGGTGTGGAATCCGAGATAGGCGAACATCGGCAGGACCAACCGCCGAAGAGTCTGGTCGGCGGTCGGACGCAGATCAGCAGCCTGCGTGGCTCGATACCACACGAGAAGGTAGAGCGCAGAAACAAAGAAGAAGGCCGTGTGCTGTGGCTGGATCTCGTACCCATAGGTCGAGTACACGGACAGTGCAGCAACCACGACCGCAGCGATCGCTAGCAGCAGCCACCCCAGATCCCGGGCACGCAGCGCCCGCGGGAAGGCACGGAACAGCATTAGCAGCGCCAAGATCTGGGCGATGTTCGAGATCGCCAGCCGCCCGGCAACCTTGTGACTGAGCAGCATGCCGAAGAACATCAGCACCAGCGAGATTGCCGTCAGGCGAGCTTCTCGTGCCGTCGGCTCACGCGTCGGATCCACGCCCATGCTTGTGATCCTCGTCGGCCGCAGTGTTAGTTCACGCCTCGGCGGCGGTCGTTGAGCGAGGCCAGCGGCGTGCCCGGCCAGGTGGTGCGCCGCGGCTCGCCGTTCTCGGTACCGAGGACCGCCGGGTCCCCGGCAGGGGCCGTGCCACGCGCGGGCGTCGTGGAAGCGTCCGGCGTCCGTGCGGTCGTGGCCAGGGGGGACGATTGTGACTTGGTCTCGGTGTCGTCGTAAGTGCCGTAACGGTAGTAGTACTTACTTCTCTCCCGACGCTCGACCTTATTGAGCACGACGCCGAGAACATGAGCGTCGACGTGCTCGAGGGCCGCCATCGACTCGCTCAACTGAGCCCGGTGGATCCGGTCCGCCCCGGCGATGACCAGCGCACCCCCGGTCAGCTTGCTGAGCACAGCGGCGTCGGTTACCGGTAGCAGGGGCGGGCTGTCGATGATCACCTGGTCGTACTCACGCGCGGACCGCGTAAGTAGGTTGGACATCGCCTTCGAGCCGAGAAGCTCGCTGGGGTTCGGCGGGATCTGCCCGGAGGGGAGCACATGCAAGCCCGCACTCCTGGTCTGCTGGACCACCTCGTCCAGCTTTGCCCGTCCGATGAGCACGGTCGTCAGACCGGCACGGCTCTCAAGGCCGAGGTACTCGCCGACAGACGGTTTCCGCAGGTCGGCGTCGACCAGCAACACGCGGGCGCCCGCATCCGCCAGCGAGATCGCCAGGTTGATCGCGGTGGTGGTCTTGCCCTCGCCGGGCACCGACGAGGTGATGACGATCGAGTTCGGCCGGTCTATAAGGTCGACGAACTGCAGATTAGTCCGCAATCGACGGATGGCCTCGGCGCGGAAGCCACGGGCGTCGGCATGCATGAACACAGGGTGGGAGATCCCGTCATCCTCGAAGACGATGTTGCCGATGACCGGAGTGTCGGTCACCTGCGCGATGTCTCGGTCCACGCGGATCTTGGTGTCCAGCGTCTCGCGGAGAACAGCGACACCGGTTCCGAGCAGCAGCCCGAGGGCCAACCCGAGCCCAATGTTCAGCCCGGCGTTCGGCGAGGACGGATCAGCTGCCGGGGATGCCGGACTGAGCACGGTGGCTCGTACGGCTTGCTCGGTGCCTGGGCTCCCGGGCGACAGCTCGTCGACAGCCTCGGTCAGCTGGTCTCCGATGCTGTTCGCAATATCCGCCGCAGCCTGCGGATTCGCGTGCGAGACCGTGATCTCCAGGATGGTCGTGTCGTTGGGTATCGTCACCGCGACCTGCTCACTGAGCGCCTGGGGGCTGATGTCGAGCTCGAGATCCTCGATAACCGGCGAGAGCACGAGCGGTGAGGCGGCGACCTCAGCGTAGGAAGCCATTTGGTCACGGGTGAAATTCGTACCACGTTGAGCTTCGCCCAGACTGTCACCGAGCTCCATCGACAGGAACATCCGCGTGGTGGACTGGTAGGTCGGCGTCGCCACGAGAGAGAACAGCGCGCCGACGGCGACACCAGCAACGGTCAGGAGTGCGACAGTGATCCAGCGCTTCCGCAGCACGCCTAGGTACTCGGTCAGTTCCACGATGTTCCCTCGAAGTCGCCGGACAGCGTGCCGTCAGTTTCCCATACCGCCCTTTGAGGCGAGCTATCCACCATCCCGGGCGTCCAGTCACGCGCACAACAGATGCCCCAGGGTTGCCGGGTCCGCCGTCCACACACCCTATGCTCCACGCTTGTCTACAGCTCCGAGAAGCTGGGATGCCAGTTCCGGACGAGACACCAGCAGGTCCGCCAGATAGGGATCTTCACGGTTGTACTCCAGCGCCGATCCATCGATGCGGCTTGTGTGCAGGCCGGCCGCGGCAGCCACGGCCACGGGGGCCGCCGAGTCCCACTCGTACTGGCCTCCGGAGTGGACGTAGGCGTCGACCTCCCCGCGGACCACGGCGCTGACCTTGTATCCGGCCGAGCCCATCGGCACCAGTTCGGCGCCGTACTCGGCGGCAACTGCTTTGACCAGGTCTGACGCCCGGCTGCGGGAGACGGCGAGCCGGATCGGCTCGGCCGGCGGCCCGAGTTCCGGGAACTCGCCAGCGGTGGACAGTGTGGTGCCCAGCCCGGGCAGTGCCACCGCACCAGCCGTCAAGGAGCCACGCTCCCAGAGTGCGACGTGCACGGCCCAGTCGTGCCGGTCCTCGGAGTACTCCCGGGTGCCGTCCAGCGGGTCAATGATCCAGACCCGCTCGCTCTCCAGACGGCGCAGGTCGTCTGCGGCCTCTTCGGAGAGCACGGCGTCGTCGGGACGCTCGGCCGCCAGCCGTTCCGCGATGTGCTCCTGGGCTCCGCGGTCGCCCGCCTTGGCCAGCGCCTTGCCCTCCGCAGTTCCGGCGGCGAGGTGCTCCTTGCGGATGGCGAGCAGCACCTCGCCGGCGGAGGTGGCTAGGTCCGCCGCGAACTCCTCGTCGCGCATTCAGCTGGCCTCGAGGATCGTGCCGGCCCCGACGGTGTTGCCGGTCGCCTCGTCGATGAGGATGAAGGCGCCGGTGGTGCGGTTCTCCTCGTAGGTGTCGCACAGCAGCGGGACGGTGGTGCGCAGCTGCACCCGGCCCACCTCGTTCAGGCCGAGCTCCTGTGCGTCCTGGTCGCGGTGCAGGCTGTTGATGTCCAGTCGGTACTGGATGTCCTTGACCAGGGTGCGGGCGTTGCGAGTGGTGTGCTTGATGGCGAGCTTCTGCCGGGGCTTGAGCGGCGACGTCGTCATCCAGCAGACCATGGCGTCGATGTTCTGCGCGGCCACAGGCGCGTTGCGCGGCCGGCAGATCATGTCGCCGCGCGAGACGTCCAGATCGTCCTCGAGCCGCGCCGTGATCGACATCGGCGGGAACGCCTCATCCACCTCGCGGTCGAAGACGTCGATGGCGGCCACCTTGCTCGTCAGGCCGCTCGGGAGCACCATCACGTCGTCGCCCGGCTTGAGGACGCCGCCGGCGAGCTGGCCGGCGTAGCCGCGGTAGTCGTGGTGCTCGTCCGACTTCGGCCGGATGACGTACTGGACGGGCAGTCGGGCGTCGATGAGGTCGCGGTCCGAAGCCACGTGGACGTTCTCGAGGTGGTGGATGAGGGAGGGGCCCTCGTACCACGGCATGTTCTCGGAACGGTTGACCACGTTGTCGCCCTGGAGGGCGGAGATCGGGATGACCTCGAGGTCCGGGATGCTCAGCTTGGTGGAGAACGCGGTGAACTCGTCGTAGATGTCCTGGTAGACCTTCTCGCTGTAGTCGACCAGGTCCATCTTGTTCACGGCCAGCACCAGGTGCGGCACCCGCAGGAGCGAGAGCAGCACGGCGTGGCGGCGGGACTGCTCGGTCAGGCCGGCCCGGGCGTCGACAAGCACGAGCCCGAGGTCAGCGGTGGAGGCACCGGTGACCATGTTGCGGGTGTACTGCACGTGCCCGGGCGTGTCCGCGATGATGAACTTGCGCTTCGGCGTGGCGAAGTAGCGGTAGGCGACATCGATGGTGATGCCCTGTTCCCGCTCCGAACGCAGACCGTCCGTCAGCATCGCGAGATCGGTGTAGTCGTAGCCGCGGGACTTCGACGTGGTCTCGACGGACTCGAGCTGGTCCTCGAAGATCGCCTTGGAGTCCAGGAGCAGGCGCCCGATGAGGGTCGACTTGCCGTCATCGACCGAGCCGGCGGTGGCGAACCTGAGCAGATCCATTTAGAAGTAACCCTCTCGCTTGCGGTCTTCCATCGCGGCCTCGGAGAAGCGGTCGTCACCGCGCGTGGCGCCACGCTCGGTCACGCGTGCGACGGCGATCTCGTCGATGATCTCGGGGATCGTCGACGCGGTGGACTCGACGCACCCGGTCAGCGTCAGGTCGCCGACGGTGCGGAACCGGACCCGCTTCTCCTCGACGACCTCGCCGTCCCGCAGCGGGTTGTACTCGCTCTCGGACAGCAGCATGCCGTCGCGGCGGAACACGCGGCGGTCGTGCGCGTAGTAGATGGCAGGGATCTCGATCCCCTCGCGGCCGATGTAGTGCCAGATGTCGAGCTCGGTCCAGTTCGACAGCGGGAAGACGCGCATGTGCTCGCCCTCGTGCAGCTTGCCGTTGTAGAGGTTCCACAGCTCGGGGCGCTGGTTCTTCGGGTCCCACTGACCGAAGTCGTCACGGTGGGAGTAGACGCGCTCCTTGGCGCGGGCCTTCTCCTCGTCGCGGCGCCCGCCACCGAACGCCGCCGTGAAGCCGTTCTCCTCGATGACGTGGAGGAGGGTGCCGATCTGGAGTCGGTTGCGGCTGGTCTTACCGTCGTCGACCACGATGCCGTCCTTGATGGCCTCCTCGACGGAGGCCACGATCAGGCGAAGCCCCAGCCGGTTGACCCAGTTGTCGCGGGTCGCGAGCACCTCAGGAAAGTCGTAGCCGGTGTCCACCTGCAGGACGGGGAAGGGAATACGTGCCGGGTAGAACGCCTTCTCCGCGAGCCGGAGCATGACGATCGAGTCCTTGCCCCCGGAGAACATGAGGACGGGCTTCTCGAACTCCGCCGCGACCTCACGAAAGATGTGAATGGATTCCGATTCCAGTTCGTCCAGCTGGCTGAGCCGGTAATCAGCATGCGTGCGCATCAAGTACGTCGCCTCTCGTCTGTTGCGGCAGCCACCGTAGCGGCCAACGGCACCCTAGCGGGACATGCTCCCATGTCACGACTGCCGCCAAAGAACCTACTGGCACAATGACCGCCGTGGCAGACCCCCGAAGCTCCGTCCCGCAGCTGACCCCGTCCCCCACAGAGCTCGACGACCTCGAGCTCATGCAACTGGGGGCGCTCGGACCGGATGCCCGGTTCGGCCCCTCGGATGAGGGCCCCTCGCTGGTGATTCCGCGCGAGATCGCCGACGAGGCGCCCGAACGGATCCAATTGACCGACCCCGAAGGGACCCCCGTGGGGACGGTGACGATTACCGACACATACCCAGCTGACGACGGTATGGGCATTTCCGGTGACGTCGCTCACACCGGAGAAGTGTCCACCCGGCCGTTTCACAACGTTTACGTACCGGCAATCAATGCCCGTGCAAAACATGGGTCGGCGGCCGTGGTGGTACCGGTCCGTTCCGCACTGTCGGAGCAGGACGTCGAGCGCGCCACTACTGGCGCGGCAGGTGGGCAGCTCCTCTTCGTCTGCCTCACGGGCCATGGCATGCCGGACGGCCTGTCCGCGTCGGCACTCATTCGTGCGACGCGAGCTGCGACCGCTGATCTCCGCTCGGCTCACGTCATCGCTGTTCCCCTGGCCCGCCACGACGGTGGAGCTCTCGACGAGTCGATGCTGCAACAGGTCCTCCGCTCCTATGCACCAGAGGCGGAGGTGGTCAGACCGACCGGCGAGGGCAACTATCGAGAGTCCGTGAGGGAGATCCTCCGGGCCGAGAACCCCCAAGGAACCGACCGCGGTGCCGTCGTCTTCTTCACTGGCCTGTCCGGAAGCGGCAAGTCCACGCTCGCGACGGCGCTGCTGAACCATGTCGCCGAGACGGGCGAGCGTAAGACCACCTCTCTCGACGGAGACGTGGTGCGGCGCAACCTGTCGAAGGGGCTCACCTTCTCCGCCGAGGACCGCGAGACGAACATCCGCCGCATCGGCTGGGTCGCCGCCGAGATCGCCCGGCACGGCGGCATGGTGGTGTGCAGCCCGATCGCGCCGTTCGACTCCACCCGCCGAGACGTGCGCCGCATGGCCGAGGGTGCAGGCGCCACCTTCGTCCTGGTCCACGTGGCGACCCCACTCGAGGAGTGCGAACGCCGCGACCGCAAGGGCCTGTACGCGCGCGCACGGGCGGGCGAGATCCCCGAGTTCACGGGGATCTCCTCGCCGTACGAGGAGCCGGCGGACGCCGAGGTCGTGGTCGACACCACCGGCACGGACATCGCGACAGCCCTCGCACCCGTACTCGCCGAGCTGCACCAACGCGGCGTTCTCACCCGGTCGGCGGACTAGTGGACCTGCTCGCCGGGCTGTTCACCTACAGCGCCCTGGCACTGGTCGCCGTGAGCTTCGGCGTCGGCATCGTCGTCGGCCTCACGGGTATGGGAGGCGGCGCACTCATGACGCCGGCTCTCATCTTTCTCGGCATCCCCGCCACCGCGGCGGTGGCGAACGACCTTGTAGCGGCAGCGGTGAACAAGTCGGTCGGTGCTGCCGTGCACTGGAGGTCCGGGTCCCCCAACCTCGCCCTGGCCGGCTGGCTCATCGCCGGCTCGGTCCCGACCGCGGCAGCCGGCGCCTTCATCGTGCGCGCCGTCGGTGGCGATGAGCACGGCGACACGTTCGTCACGATCGCCATCGGCGTCGCGCTGCTGCTCGCCGCCTCCACCTACGTCCTGCGGCTCATCATCTCGCTCCGGCGCAAAGGAGCCATGCCCAGCGGGGATCCAGCCGTCCGGAAGGTGCCGACGTTCCTCGTCGGCGCCGTCGGCGGGCTCCTCGTCGGGCTGACCTCCGTGGGGTCGGGATCGGTGATCATGGTGGCCCTGCTGCTTCTGTACCCGGCGTTGTCGCCCGTGCGGATCGTCGGGACCGATCTGCTTCAGGCGATCCCGCTGGTCATCGCCGCTGCAGTCGGTCACGTGATCGTCACCGGCGTGGATTGGCTGATCCTGCTACCGCTCCTCATCGGAGGGCCCGTCGGCACCTTCCTGGGAGCCCGGCTGGCTTCCATCGTGCCGCAGCGCGTGATCCGCCGGGGCATCGGCCTCGTTCTCACCCTGACCGGACTGCGTCTGCTCGAGGTCCCGCCCGTGGCGGTCGGCATCATCGGGGCCGGCTTGCTCATCCTTGGGCCGGTGGCGTGGGCCTTGTTCCGGGAGCGGCTCGCACCCACAGCGAACGAGGACCCGGGCTACTGAGACCCGAACCTCTGGGGTGGGCTACAACGCGGCGCGCAGCAACTCCGGCTTGATTGCACCGCCGACCAGGCTCTCCATGTGGTCCCTTAGCCAGGTGTCCTCGACGAGCCGCCCGTTCTCGACCGCCTCGGCGATCTGCTCATCCGTAAAGTTGCGCGATCGATAGGTCTCCTCGAGCTCACCCGAACGAAGTCGCTTGTAGTCGTGTCGTAGGTGCTTCCCTCGACGCAGCGAGAGGGGGTTCTTGTTAGCGGCATACGCCGTCCCCGAGTTCTCGATCTTCTCGTAAAACTGGCCGTATGAACGTTGCGGCACATGGAGGACTTCGAGGTCTGTCGTGGGTACCTTCTTCTTACCGACGACGCCCATAGCGTCGTGAAGGCCCTGGGCTACGCGAACGAACCGTGCGCCGCGATGAGCGACCTTGCCGAGAATCCGGTCGCCGTTTGGCGCGAGCGATTGGACATCGCGCCAAACCATGCGTGGTGACCACGGGTCTTCCCCCTTGCCGGCCATAGACCCATACCCAACCAGATTGCTTCGACCGGCAAGCACGACGCCTACGCCCGGCGAAATCGTCCGAAGCACCTCGGGGACAGGCGTTGAGCGGTCGGTTGCAACCCAGAACTCGTCGGCGTCTAGGTGAACAACCCACTCGGCGCCCATACGGTGGGCTCGGCGAGCCATCCGCGTCACCACCTTCGCCTGCTGCTTCTTTTGGATCGGCTCATGAAGCAACGTCACTCGGCCCGTGTCTGCGTACCGACGGAGGACGTCAGACGTGCCGTCGACCGATCCATTGTCGGTCACGATGATGTGGTCGATTCCTTCAGCCAGGTGATGCTCGATGTTGGCTGCGACGATGTCAGACTCGTCTCGGACCATCATCGTCGCAACAATCATCAAGGCTCCTCGGTTCGCGAATGTCGAAGTCGGGTTTGCTCGTCGTAGCAAATTAGGAATGCCCCTGGGCCAGCCGCTTGGCAACGCGTGCTGCCGTAGCCCGCGGGTAGCGCGCCCAGCGTATGCGCCGCTTGACCACGCCCCACGCTACCTGGGGCGCGAGGAGCTGCCGGCGGGTGGCGAGTAATGCGGCTGTCGTCGGCGTCTCAATGTGTCGGACGAGGTCCGTTGACGCAACGGCCGTGACCGTGCCGTCAAGCGCAAGCAACCGGTGATAGAGGTCGATCTGCGCTGGTGAAAGCCCAGCGCTCGCGAGATCGGCGGCATCATCGCTTTCGGCGGAGTGTCGCAGGCTGCCGTCGACCTGGTCGCTCACATCGTCATCCGTAAGTGTGTATCCAGACTCGAGCAGCCAGGTCCGAGTGAGCTCGATGACCCGACGCGGCTCCGTGATGAGCGAGTGGAACGAGGTGAAAAGAGCACGACGCCCATCGATGCTCTGGATGAGTGCCCGGTTGTACCGCTCCCAGAGGGCGACCCCGTAGAGCAGCGGAAAGCCATTTCGCGATTTGAGAGACTGCGCGACTTCCAGAGGGTGTCGCACCACCACAGCGACGTGGGCGGGCGCCTGATCCAAAGACAGCCACAACGGCGCGGTCAAGCACGTCCGCGGGTCTTTCCACACCCAGGGCTCAGGGCCCAACTGCCGCAACAACGCCGAGTGACGCTCGCGCTCCGAGCGATCGGCCAGAGTATCCGCCAGGACATCGCCAAGCTCCTCGCCGGGCGCGGACCAGTCGGAATGAGTCGCTCTGAGCAGCTCCTCATTCGCGTGGCGGAGTGGGACGTTCTCCCATTGTCCCTTCTGGTTTGTGCTTTTTACCTCAGCCTCAGGCTCGTCGTACCCAACCATCCGCCCGACCGTGCGGGTATATGCCGAGGTTCCGCTGCGGTGCATGCCCAAAATGTAGATACCCACGCGTCCTCCGAGTTCAGCCAATCGCCGATGGGTTCTGCACCAGCAACTGTTTCAGCAGAACGGTATATCGGCTCCCCGCGCGCCGGAAATCATGTCCACGCTGAGAACAGCGAATCACACGGTGCGCACTGAAACGCCCCCACCATTGCAGGTGGGGGCGTTTCAGTGAACCTGATGCGAGGTAGCTCAGGCCTGGGTCTGACGCGTCCGGGCGAAGACCATGGCGCCCGCGCCGGCCGCGAGAAGCACAGCCGCGCCGATGATGAGCGGGGTGCTGTTCGAGGCACCGGTGTCCGGCAGCGAACCGTCACCGCCGCCAGCGCCCGCACCGTCGTCGTCGGTGCCGTCGTCAACGCCACCGTCGTCGTCGCCGGAGAAGGTCACCTGAGCGGAGCCGATGACCTCGCCGTCCGGGCCGGTGACAACCACGTCGTAGGTGTCGACCTGGGTAATGGTGGTCTCGAAGACGGCACCGCCGTCTACGAGGGTCTCGCTCGCGGACTGCTCGCCGGCGATCTGAATGGCCGAGTCCGGCGTGTCCTCGTCCTCGGACGTCACGGTGATGGTGACGTCCTCGCCGTCCTCGTACTCGGTGCCGGCGTCGACTGTCGCCCGGAACACGAACGGGTTCTGGGAGACCTCTTCGAACACGACCGACGCCTCGGTTTCGGCGTAGTCGGCCATCGCCGAGGTCGGGACGAGGATCAGACCGGCCGTGGCGGCGGCGGTCACAACTGCGCGTCGGTTCATGTTTCCCCCCAGGGGTAGTTGAACGCGTATGGGATCAGAGGGGACGTTAGCAGGTGTTACTGGCAAGGGGAAGCCGTGCCCGCGAATTGATCTTCGGACGGACCCGGCGTGAGCCTTAGCAAAGGGACGCCGCGATACGGCTCGTCCGTCTCGATGGTGTACGTCAAGGTCTCCGTCTCACCAGGCGAGAGGATGACGTAATTGCTCGTGACGTGGAGACCGTCGTGCCTGGTCGGCGCGACGCCGATCTGTCCACCACTAGACGAGAAGTCAACGATCTCGCCGTTCGTCGGCGCGTATACGGCCACCTGGGTGCGCACATCACCGAGTTCCACGAGCCGGCCTGAACCGACGAGCCGCGGAGGAAGTTCCGCAAGGGCGTCTGACGGGACTCGAGAACGCAACGTTACCGTGAGGTTAAATCTCTGTGCAGCACCTTCTTGACATTGCTCCGGCTCTAGCGTTGCGTCCAACTGCTCGTAGTAACCCAATTTGGCTGCCGTGTAGTCGTTCACATAGACACCGACGATCGGCGATCCGTCGTAGTCGCCGCGCAGTTCGCCGCTGAGATTGGTGCCCGAAATGAGCGCCTGGTCATCCTCATGAGCGCTCCACAGCATGAGGCGTCCCTCGGCTGCGGCCGAGTCAAGGACGTCGATCACGCCGGGAGCGGCGGCATCACCACTGACCACTCGCCCGAAGATCTCACTCGCAGCGAGCTGGAAGAACTCGTCCTGCGCTTCCGGGTCCTCGATGTCGAGATACACCTGGTTGAGGAGGATGTCGCTAGCGGTGTCCGGGGTGAGCTCCGGCCCGCCTGGTATCGATACATTCCCGACAGGAGCAAGGAGCGATCCGAGCGCAACCGGATCGACGGACACGACGCCGTCAACCTCGCCGCCAACGTCCTGCGCCCACATCGCTCGCGCCATTTCCGCCGCTCGCGGAAAGTGGGGTGTGAAGGTCACGTTCTGCATGTAGCGGCCCATCCGCACGCCGTAGAGCGCCTCCTCCGCGTCAGTCAAATTGAGAGCGGGCTGCTGGTCACGACCTGGGCCAAGACCCGCGGCCGGATGCTGCTCCACGATCTCGACGGCTCCGTCGTCGGCACGGAGCAGAAGGATCGCCCCCGGAATGCCCCCCGTGGCCCGCGGCTCCGCGTTGTTCTGCACGAGGAGCAGGTACTCGCGCGGCTCCTCGTGCCCCATCATCGGCGGAAGGAGCTGAACCGCGCGGGAGGCTGTGGCGGTGAGCTGGCCGATCTCGTCGACCTCGCCCTCGAGTTGGTCCACCGCGTCGGCCACGAGTCCGATGAGCCCGTCGGTGTCGATGTCCTCGAGGGACTGGACCGCGTTCTGGACCGTCTCGTTCGCGCCCACCACGCGCGGCGCTACCTCGACAATCGGGTCAAGGTCCAGCCGCCCGCCCTCGAGGGACAGGTTGGCCGGGTCCACTACGCCGACGGCGTCGACCAGATCGCCGAGGGCGCTGTTGGCCAGGTCGTCCACCGTGATGGCGATGGTCTGGATCGCGCGGACGTCGTCCCCGATCCATGGCAGCCACCCGATGATCGTCCAGTGCGGGCCGGTGAGGGAGTCACGCGCCGCCCCGGTGCTCTCCTGCAGCTCCGCAGCGGAGCGTTCCACGCGCTGGCGCTCCTCCGCCAGAACCTGGTCCTGGAGGCGGCCGACCTGCTGCTGAGCGTCACGCAGATCCGCATACGCCGTCCGTGCGTCGATCGCGCACAGGATCGCCGAGACCACCACGGCGACGAACGCCACCAGCACCGTGGTGAAGGTCAGCTTGGCCCACAGTGGCATGCCGCGGCGGCGCCGCCGGCTCCGGCTCCGGGACCTCGACCTGGAGCGGGATCGGGGACGATCACGGGCGGGTTCGCGCCCGTGCGCGGCGGGCCGGCGACTCATCGACCGCCCCGCACGCCGGCGGGCACACGCGTGCCAGGGAAGGAGCACATGCGGCTGAGTGTAAGCAACCAACCCTGGAGTCCGGCCGCGGCGCCGCGCCAGGTACCGTAGATCGCTGCTGACGTGCCTGAAGGGGGCAAAGACACATGGCCTACCGCTCCGGTGAGTCGTTCACCATCCTCACGGTGTGCACCGGCAACATCTGCCGCTCGCCCGCCGCCGAACGGCTCTTCCGCTCCGCGTTCGAGCCGGAGGACGAGGTCGCCGTGGAGAGCGCCGGCATCGGGCCACTCGTCGGCGAGCCGATCCACGGCCCCATGGCAGCGCTGCTGCGCGGCATCGAGGTCGACGTCGAGGACTTCGCCGCACGCCACCTCGCCGAGGACATGATCGAGCGGGCGGATCTCATCCTCGCCATGACGCGCGAACACCGCTCCGCCGTCGTCGACCTGCTCCCCGCGGCGGTCCGGCGCACGTTTACCCTTCGCGAGTTCGCACGCCTCGCCGCCCAGGTGGACCGGTCCGAGCTCAACGCGCAGGCCGGGCCCGAGGCGACCGCGGGTGCCCGGCTCCAGGCGCTCATGGACCTCGCCGCCCGGCACCGCTCCCCCGTTCCCGCCGAGCAGGACGACGTCGTCGACCCGTTCCGGCAGGAGGAGAGCGTCTACCGGGAGTCGTTCGACCAGATCGTTCCCGCGGTGCGGACGATCTGCCGGATCGCGCTAGATCTCTGAGCGGCGCTCACACGCCGAGCGCCGCCTGGATCGGGCCGAGCGCGAAGTAGATGACGAACGCGAGCGCCACCACCCACATCAGCCAGTGCACCTGGCGGATGCCGCCCCGGCGGGCCGCCGCCAGCACCACGTAGCCGATGAAGCCGGCGCCGATGCCCACGCTGATCGAGTAGGCGAACGGCATGAGGATGATGGTGAGGAACGCCGGCAGGGCGATCGCGGTGTCCCGCCAGGGCACCTGGGTCACCTGCGTCATCATGAGGAAGCCGACCACGACGAGCGCCGGCCCCGCCGCCTCGTAGGGCACGAGCGCCACCAGCGGTGAGAAGAACATCGCCAGCAGGAAGCACACCCCGGTGACGATCGAGGCCAGGCCGGTGCGTGCGCCGTCGGCCACACCCGAGGTGGACTCGATGTAGCTGGTGTTGGAGGAGACGCCCGCGGCGCCACCGGCGGCCGCGGCGAGGGAGTCGACCACGAGGATGCGCCGGGTCGCGGGCGGGTTGCCCTGCTCGTCGAGCAGGTCGGCCTCGGCGCCGACGGCGACCATGGTGCCCATCGTGTCGAAGAAGTCCGCGAGCAGCAGCGAGAAGACAAGCAGCGCGGCGGCCAGGACGCCGATCTTGTCGAAGGCGCCGAACAGCGAGAACTGGCCGAGGGTGCCGAAGTCGGGCAGCTGGACGGGCGAGCCGCCGATCTCGGGCACGGACAACGCCCAACCGCCGGGGTTGTCCTCGCTCTGGGCGCCGACGCCGGCCACGGCCTCGACGATCACGGCCAGCACGGCGGAGACGAGGATGCCGATGAGGATCGCCCCGCGCACCTGCTTGGCGTAGAGCACCGCGATCAGCAGCAGCCCGATCACGAACACCGCGGAGGGCCAGCCCACCAGCGATCCGTCCACGCCGAGCTGCAGCGGGGTGCCGCCGGGACGGACGATGCCGGAGTCGACGAGGCCGACGAGCGCGATGAACAGGCCGATGCCCACCGTGATCGCCACCTTGAGCGGCTGGGGCACGGCCCGGAAGATCGCCTCACGCAACCCGGTCAACACCAGGACGAGGATGATCAGCCCTTCGAGGACGATCAGGCCCATCGCGTCGCCCCAGGTCATCCCGGGCATCGAGACCAGCGTGTAGGCGACGACGGCGTTCAGCCCGAGCCCAGCCGCCAGGGCGATCGGGTAATTGGCGACGGCGCCCATGAGGATGGACATCACCCCCGCCACCAGGGCGGTGCCGGCGACGACGGCGGACCGGCCGTCCTCGCCCCCCAGGAACGCGCCGGTGGAGTCCGGCGTGGACAGGATCAGCGGGTTCAGCACGAGGATGTACGCCATCGTGAAGAACGTGACGATCCCGCCGCGGATCTCCCGCCCGAGGGTCGAACCACGCTGTGAGATCTTGAACTGGCGATCCAGCCATCCAGGCGATGTCGACGTCGCAGTGCCCTGCGCGGGAGTGCTCATGAGCGCGGATTCTTGCAGCTTGCCGCGAACGCAGGAAATCCGGCCCCGAAGGGCCGGACGTCCGTGCGGTGAGGTGCAGGCGCCTGCTCGGCGCCAGTCAGGTCGGACCTGGTCAGGTCCTGGTCGGGCCCTGGCTCAGACCCGCTTCTGCTGCGACCGGGCGAAGACCAGGACGGCGGCACCGGCGGCGAGCAGCGTCGCCGATCCGATGATCAGCGGCGTGCTGTTGCCGGCACCGGTGTCCGGCAGGCCGCCGCCGTCCTCCTCGTCTCCGGCGTCGTCGCCGTCGTCCGCGCTGTCACCGGCCGGGACGACCTCGACCGTCACCGAGTCGATCTCCTCGCCGTCCGGGCCCTGTGCCGTGAGCGTGTAGCTGCCGGCCTCGTTGATGGTGACGTCGAACGTGGCGGAGCCGTCCTCGACCGCGCTGCTGGCGCTGGCCTGTCCGGCGATCTCGATGGCCTCGTCGGCGACCTCGTCCGGGCCTTGGATGTCCAGGGTGACCTCGTCGAACTCGTCCGTCTCGACCGTGGCCGTGAACGGCTCTCCGACGACGGGATTGGTGGTCGAGAGCTGGAGCGAGCCAGAGCTGGCGTAGTCCGCCAGAGCCGCCGTCGGTACCAGGACCAGACCTGCCGTCGCCGCCGTCGTCGCCAGTGCACGTCGCTTCATGCTTTCCCCCAGGTATGTGTGTGAGTGCGGGGTGACGCTAGCAGCGGCGCGGGCTCCGCGGGAGCGTTTTGCGCAGTGAGGTTGAGATTCGCGGACGGGAGGCAGCCGATAGGGTCGGTGAGGTGCCTCAGGTGGAGCTGTGCGAGCGGCGGCCGGACCCGCCGCCGGCGAAGGTCAACGCCGTCACGCTGACCGTGACCGGCACGGTGATCTGGATCGTGGTGACCGTGGTCGTCGGCGTGCTCGACCTGCTCGACCGTGTCCCGGACCGCTGGATCGACGTGTGCTTCGCCGCTCTCGGTCTGGGTCTGATCGCCGTGGTGTGGGGGTACATCCACGAGTACCGGGCGAGGCGCCGGTCCCGGAGCTGAGTGCCACACTCCTACCGGTCCGTCGCGCCCGTGGAACCCGTGGTGCACTGCACACCGATTCGGGCCCCAGCAAGGAACTTCGGCCGGGCACCGGGCGTTGAACCAGTAGATCCCCGGGAGCCTTCGGTCCGATTCCCCCCAGGTTGCGACGCCGGCCCCCGGGGATCTTCATGTCCGCACGCGTGAGCGACAATGCTCCGGTGCGACGCGTTCCTCGGGCGGTGCCCACTCTCCTGGCCCTGCTGGCCCTGGCCGCCGCAGGCTGCACGCCCGAGAACGGCGACGAGACACCGACCGGTGAGGGCTCTCCGACGGCGGAGCAGACAACCTCGGCAGAGCCCGGCGACTACGCGACGGTCGATGTCGACTCGGTCGACCTGCGCGAGTACGAGCAGGACCTCTTCGACGAGACGAACGCCGTCCGCGCCGAGGAGGATCTCCCGCCGCTCGAACACTCCGACTGTGCCGCTGAGCAGGGCCGCGAGCGCGCCGAAGCCCTGGTGGACGAGGACGGCCTCGAGCATGCACCGATGGGCGAGGTCCAGAGTTCGTGCGACGTCAGCTACTCCGCGGAGAACCTGGTTCGCAGTGACGCGGCACCGGAGGCCGTCGTCGACGCCTGGATGAACTCCTCCGGGCATCGGATGAACCTCTTGACCACGGACGCCGGCCGCCTCGGTGTCGGGTGCGTCCCGGGCGAGAACGAGATCATCTGCTCGCAGATCTATCTGGGCGGCGAGTCCGGCTGAGGCCGAACGATCGGCGCGGTTCTGCCACCATGACGGAATGCATGTCTCCGCCAAAGCCGACTACGCCCTGCGAGCTCTCGTCGAGATCACCCAGGACGCGGACGGCTCGCCGCTGAGCGCGGAGGCCATCGGTCGCAAGCAGGACATCCCGCGCCAGTTCCTCCAGTCGATCCTGGCGGACCTGCGGCGCGCCGGCGTCGTGCGCGCCCAGCGCGGCCAGGGCGGGGGCTGGCTCCTGGCCCGCGAGCCGGAAGCCATCTCGGTGGCCGACGTCATGCGCGCCGTCGAAGGGCCACTGGTCAGCGTCCACGGGCTGCGGCCCGAATCCGTGACCTACCTGCCCGACGTCGCCGCGTTGCAGACGGTCTGGATCGCGGCCCGCGGCGCCTTACGTGGCATCCTCGAATCGACGACGATCGCTCACCTCGCCGCCGGCGAGGTGCCGCCCGTGGTGGCCGAGCACAGCAGCGACCGGGACGCGTGGGAACCACGCTGAACGCACAGCACGCCGGCCGCCGGTAGCGACGGCCCCGGTAAACCACTACACCGGATCCTCCGCCTGATGGGAGATCGGGTCCAGACGCACCGACACGACTGCCGGCACGCCCGCCGCGACGTCGTCCAGACCGGCGCGCAGGGCGTCCGCCAAGTCCTCGAACCTCGTCACGGTGGTTCCGCGGGCCTGGCCGGCGGCCGCCGCGATCCCCGGGAAGTCCGCGCTCTGCTGAAGGTTCACCCAGTACCGGTCGGTGCGGTCGGCGGCACCCCCGTCGTACTGGCGCCTGAGGTTGCGCTTGGTGGCGTTCCAACCCCCGTTGTCCAGCACCACCGTCAGGACGGGCAGCCCGTAGCGCTGCGCGATCCAGTACGTCGCTGACGGCACACTGAAGTAGAAGGTGCCGTCGCCGACGATCGCGACCACCGTGCTGTCCGGGGCGGCGAGCTTGATGCCCAGCGCTCCCCCACCCGACCAGCCGAGCGAGGTGCCGCGATTGCCGTAGAGCGTGCCGGGCAGTGTCCGGGGCAGGTGCTTCCACACCTCGGGCGCCACGGAGATGGCCTCGTTGAGGACGATCGTCTCCTCGTCCACCAACCCGGCGATCACCCGCGCAACGGTCGCGGGTGTCAGCCGCCCGGCCGCCATGTCCGCCGCCGCGGCTCGTTCCTGCTCCGCGCGAATCCGCCGACCGGCCGCAGCCGCCTCGGCCGCACGGCGGGCGGCTCGCGGGTCCTCACCGGCCGGGAGCCGGTCGAGGATCTGATCCAGGACCAAGCCGCTGTCCGCGCGCACGTGGCGGTCGGCCGGCACGTACCACAGCGGGATCGACTCCTGGAGCGGATCCTCGTTGACCATATAGACCTTCGCGCCGGCCGGCGGCTGAGCCGACGCCGCGATCCACGGCACGCCCGTGTCCAGGGCGAGGACGACGTCGGCGGCGGCGACGAACGGATGCGGATCGTCCCCGAGGTGGAGCGGGTGGTCGTGCGGGAAGCTCAGGACCTCGGCGTTGTACTCGACCACCGGGACGCCCAGGCGCTCCGCCACGGCAACGAGCTTGTCGACGGAACTCTGGGTGCGGCCGAGGTAACTGGTCACCACCAGCGGTGCCCGTGCCGCCTGCAGGTCCGCGATGAGCTCGTCCAGGACCGCCTCGGGCGCCGGCACGCGCGCGACCGGCCCCCAGCGGTCGGCCGCGACCTCCGGCACGGGGACCTCCTCGGCCAGGACCTCGCGCGCCCCGGTGAGGTAGACCGGCCCCGCCGGGGCGCTGGTGGCCAGCTGCAGCGCCCGGCCGACGAGCTGCGGGACGTTGCGGCCGGTGCGGATGTCGTAGCTCCACTTCACGTACTGACGCACCAGGGCATGCTGGTCCGCGGTGTCCTGCAGGTGGTTGATGTGCGTGTTGCGCCCGCCGGGCAGCTCGCCCTCGAGGGTGAACGGCGTCAGCCCGGCGAAGACGAAGACGGGGACGCGGGCGCGGGCGGCGTTGTGGACCGCGCCGCCGAGGTTGGCCGTGCCGACGTCGGTGTGCACGAACACTGCCTGCGGCTCCCCCGTCACGGCGGCGTACCCGTGCGCGGCGCTGAGCGCGACGTACTCGTGCGGGCACAGGACGACGGCCGGCGCCTGCAGCCCGCGCTCCCGGTCGGCCGCGAGCGCCTCGATGATCGCGGGATGGTCGCTGCCGAAGTTCGCGAACAGGTACCGCACCCCGGCGCGGCGCAACGCGTCGATGAGCAGCGCGGCCGCCGTCGCGGCGCGGGGCGGGACCTCACTCATCGTGCGGCATCACGAGCGACATGAGGTGACCGCGCAGCCTGAGGAACTCCTCGCTGGAGCGGGTCTCGACCTGGGAGCGGTCGGCTCCGAGGTCCACCGGGACGATCTCCTTGACCACGCTCGGATTCTTCGACAGCACCAC
>Ga0079224_100003134_pt1 | contig 20606 bp, 15 predicted proteins | sample Stecom2015_FD_80414 | JGI IMG/M metagenome (GOLD analysis project Ga0079224, IMG submission 80414) | Agricultural soil microbial communities from Utah to study Nitrogen management - Steer compost 2015 | ecosystem: Environmental > Terrestrial > Soil > Agricultural land | place: USA: Utah...
ACCATCGGTGTTTATTTTAAATCGAATCAAAACGATATACCCACAGTGGTCGAACGAATCGTAAGCATTTTTGAGCGTTTTATTCTTTATTTTTCACCGTTCACTTATGGGAAAAAGAATTTAACTGATATTGCTATAACCGTCTAATGACGGTTATTTTTTATCGTATATATTCAAAAAAAGAGAAATAGGTAAGACTGCCAATGAAAAGAGATATGTCTTATTTTTACTATTTGGTAAAATAGGTATAAGAGTATAGATGGAAAATGATGTGCATAGAGAAGGAGTAACGATAAAGATGATTAATTTTCAAGATAAAGTAAATTTTATATGGTCTATTGCCGAGATTTTACGTGGGCCATATAAGCCCGAAGATTACGGAAAAGTTGTATTACCTATGGCAGTTTTACGCCGTTTCGATTGTGTTTTGGATGAAACGAAGGAAGCGGTATTAGTTAAATATGAGCAGTTTAAGAATCTTCCAGAAGAAGCGAGGGATGAAATCCTTAACAGAGAAGCAAAACAAAACTTTAGTAACATTAGTAAATATGATTTCTCAAAACTGTTAATTGATTCAGATAATATTGCTGATAACCTTCGTGACTATATAAACGGATTTTCCAGAACTGCAAGGGACATTATTGAATATTTCGATTTTGATAAGCAAATTGAAAAGATGGAGCGAAACGATCTCCTCTATCTTGTAGTCAAACGTTTCAGTGAATTGGATTTACACCCAGAGGTAGTATCAAATGTAGAAATGGGATACATATTTGAAGAGCTGATAAGAAGATTCTCGGAGCATGCCGAGGCTGGTGATCACTATACTCCAAGAGAAGTTGTACGTCTTATGGTTAATTTATTATTCATTGAAGATGAAGATATTCTTACCAAGCCAGGAATTACACAGACACTTTATGACAGTTGTGCTGGAACAGGTGGAATGGGTTCTGTTGCACAAGAATATCTACAAGAGTTGAATCCAACAGCAGAATTAGAGTTCTTTGCCCAAGAAATTAATGAGGAATCTTATGCGATCTGTAAAGCGGATATTCTCATAAAAGGAGAAGAAGCAAAAAATATTCGCTTTGGTAATACGTTGTCAAATGATGCATTTCCTGATATGAAATTTGATTATTGCATTACGAACCCGCCCTATGGAGTTGAATGGAAGCCTGCTGAAAAGAAAGTAAAAGCGGAGCATGAGAACTTAGGTTTTAACGGCCGCTTTGGTGCTGGATTACCACGAATTAGTGATGGACAGCTCCTATTCTTGCAACATCTTGTATCAAAAATGAAGCCTGTAACCGAGGAAAATCCAAAAGGTTCACGTATTGCAATCATTATGAACGGAAGTCCACTGTTTACTGGTGACGCAGGCAGTGGGGAAAGTGAGATACGTCGTTATTTAATCGAGAATGATCTGGTCGAAGGTATTGTAGCTATGCCTTCTGATTTGTTCTACAATACGGGAATCTCAACATATGTATGGATTTTAACAAATAATAAAAACCCTCTACGTAAAGGGAAAATTCAGCTTGTAAATGGTATACACTTTTATCAAAAAATGAAAAAGAATTTAGGTAGTAAACGTCATGAATTATCAGAGGAGCATATTGCAGAAATTGTTCGGTTGTACGGTGATTTAAAAGAAGGAGAGAATGTTAAAATTTTCAATAATGGAGATTTTGGTTATCAGAAAATCACCATTGAACGCCCATTACGTTTGAACTTTAAAATCGATTCAGAGAGAGTAAAGGAGCTATACAATCAAACAAGTTTTGTAAACTTAGCAAAGTCCAAGAAAAAGGGAGAAGCAGGAATTAAGGAGATAGAGTTAGGAAAGCAACAACAACAGAAAATTATAGATGCTCTCCTTTCTATTCAAGACGAAGCGGTGTATAAAAACAGAGATGAATTCACGAAAAAGTTGAAGAAGTTATTTAAAGAAAAGGATATTACAGTTGGTTCTCCTTTACTAAAGGGGATATTAAATGCATTGTCTGAGAAAGATGAAACGGCAGATATTTGTACAGACAGTAAAGGCAATCCTGAACCAGATCCAGATTTACGTGATACAGAAAATGTACCGTTAAAAGAAAATATCTATGAATACTTTGAACGTGAAGTAAAGCCTCATGTATTTGATGCTTGGATTGATGAATCTAAAACTAAGATCGGTTATGAGATTCCATTTACTCGTTACTTCTATCGATATACACCATTAAGAAGTTCACATGAGATATTTGAGGAAATAAAAATATTTGAAGAGAGTATCTTAGAAAAGCTAACAAAGGTGATGGAATAATGGGGAGATTTACGAAGTACCAATCATATAAGGACAGTGGTGTAGAGTGGATAGGTAAAATACCTTTAGATTGGAATTTAAGTAAGATTAAGTATCAAACTTTTATAAATAGGTATTCTTTAGGGGAATCAACCGCTGAAGATTATGAAATTGAATATATTGATATTAGTAGTGTTGATCAAAATGGAAATATTTTAAATACAGAAAAGTTACCTTTTGATAAAGCACCGAGTAGGGCAAGAAGAATAGTGAAAGATGGAGATACAATTGTTTCGACAGTCCGAACATATCTTAAAGCTATAGCATCTATAAGGGATGCCCCAGAAAACTTGATATGTTCTACTGGATTCGCTGTTTTAAGCCCCAAACATACTATTGATCCGATTTATTTATCATATTTAATGCGTTCAACAAGATATGTAGACGAAATTGTAAAACGATCAACTGGTGTAAGTTATCCTGCTACTACAGCAACAGAAATTGGTTCTTTAGAGTGTATATTACCAGATCTTGAAACACAAAAAAGTATTGGTATTTTTCTTGATGATAAAACATTTGAAATTGATTCGCTTATTGCTGATAAAGAAAAGCTGATTGTATTGCTTGAAGAAAAACGTCAGGTGAAAATTATAGAGCTAATTACTAAAGGGTTAAATCCAAATGTTAAAATGAAAGATTCAAGCGTTGGATGGATTGATAGGATACCTGAGCATTGGGAAGAAAAGAAGATTAAATACTTATTTTATGAAGTTAATGAACGAAATTTCGAAGAAGATGCTGAATTATTATCCCTGTTTACAAGCATAGGGGTTAGACCAAGAAGTGAAATGGAAGATAGAGGTAATAAGGCTCAAACTGTAATAAATTATAAACAAGTAAAAAAGGGCGATATTGTTGTCAATAAATTGCTTGCATGGATGGGTGCAATAGGAATATCTAATTATGATGGAGTAACAAGCCCAGATTATGATGTATATAGACCAATAAATGAAAAACTCATTTCAAATAAATATTATCATTATTATTTTAGAAGCCACTATTTTAAGGGTGATTGTTATAAATTCGGTAGAGGTATTATGATGATGCGTTGGAGAACATACCCCGAACAATTTAAGTCTATACCAGTACCAGTTCCTCCTATCGAAGAACAGATTGAAATTGCAAATTATATAGACGAAAAAACAAAAGATATAGATTTGCTAATTACAGAAACAGAAAGTGCTATATCTAAACTTAAAGAATACCGACAAGCTCTTATCTATGAAGCGGTAACAGGCAAAATTGATGTGCGAGAGTACAAAAAAGTGGTTTCATAAGGAGGGGAGAGTTATGGCAGTTGATACGACAGAAAAAGGGTTTGAATCAAACATTGAAGGCAGTTTAATCGAGTCTGGATATATTCAGAGAAATATCTCTGGACAAGTATTGGATGCATTTAAAAAATATGCAATTGATGTTGAAGTTCTTTTTCAATTCTTAGAAGCTACACAACCAAAGTCACTTGAACGTCTTCAAAAAGTGTACAAGGAACAATATAAAGTTAAAGTTATTAACCGTCTAACTAAAGAACTGGATAAACGTGGAATGATTGATTGTATTAGACATGGCATTAAAGATTACGGTGTGACACTTAAACTTGCTTACAATAAGCCTGTTAGTTCCATGAATCAGATGCTCATAGATCTGTACAGTAAAAACATCTTTACAGTTAGCAGACAGGTATATTATAGCAGTAAAAATAACAATAGCATTGATATGCTCATTTCCCTCAATGGTTTGCCAATAGCAGTTATGGAGTTGAAAAACCAACTTACCAATCAAACGGTTGAAAATTCAAAAAGGCAATTTATGGAGGACAGAGATCCGAACGAGACTCTATTTCAATTTAAAAAGCGTGCGATTGTCTATTTTGCTGTGGATACAGATGAGGTTTTCATGACAACAAGATTAAATAAGGAGAAGACTTTCTTCCTCCCTTTTAATCGTGGAAATGATGGGGGAAAGGGAAATCCAATTGTATATAACGATTATCGGACATGCTATCTGTGGAAAGATATTTTACAAAAGGATAGCCTGTTAGATATTCTTTTCCGTTTTGTTTATGTAAAGCAGGAAGATATTAAGGATTCAACAGGGGAAATTATTGATAAAAAAGAAACGGTTATTTTTCCTCGCTATCATCAATTAGATGCTGTAAGGAAAATTGAGGAAGATGTTAAGGAAAAGGGTGCTGGACAAAATTATTTAATACAACATTCGGCGGGAAGCGGTAAGACAAATAGCATCTCCTGGTTAGCTCACCGTCTTGCTAAGCTACATACTGAAGAGGATACGGCGATGTTTAACAGTGTAATTGTTATTACGGATCGTCGTGTTTTAGATAAACAATTACAAGATGCTGTATATCAACTGGAGCATAAAGCAGGAATGGTTGAGAAAATTGATAAGGACTCTACCCAATTAGCTAATGCTATATCAAATGGAACAAGAATTATTATTACAACCCTGCAAAAGTTCCCTTTCATTATTGAAAAAGTAGGGGAGTTTGTAAGAGGGAAGTATGCCATTATCATAGATGAGGCTCATAGTTCGCAGGGTGGAAAAGCATCTACAGCTATGACAAATATCTTGTCGGATAAAACATTAGAAGAAGCCTATGAAGCTGATCGCCTTGCGGAAGATAATATGGATGACATGGAAGAAAAAATTGCCGAAACGATTGCAAAAAGTGGTAAACAAGATAATATATCTTTCTTTGCCTTTACTGCCACACCAAAAGCTAAAACGATAGAAAAGTTTGGTACTTATGATTCCGAGGGAAAGCCACATGCATTTCATGTTTATTCGATGCGTCAAGCCATTGAAGAGGGTTTTATACTTGATGTATTAAAGAATTATACTACCTATAAGACCTTCTACAAAGTGGCGAAAAAAATAGAGGAAGATCCAGAGGTTCCAAGCAGTAAGGCAAGTAAACAAATTGCGAAATATGTGTCACTCCATCCACATAACATCTCGCAAAAAACAGAGATTATCATAGAACATTATCGCCAAGTGACCAGACATAAAATCGGCGGCCGAGCAAAAGCAATGGTCGTTACTGGAAGTCGTTTACATGCTGTGAGATATAAGCAAGCCTTCGATAAATACATTCAAGTAAAAGGGTATGATGACTTAAAGGCAATTGTCGCTTTTTCTGGTACTGTTGAAGATAAAGGTGTCTCTTATACAGAGCCAGATATGAACGGGTTTGGTGAAAAGGAGTTACCTGAAAAGTTTCATACGGATGAATATAAAGTGTTATTAGTTGCGGAAAAATATCAAACGGGATTCGATGAACCATTACTCCACACTATGTATGTAGATAAGCCCCTTGATGGGATTAAAGCGGTTCAAACATTATCTCGGTTGAATCGAACCTGTAAAGGGAAAAACGACACTTTTGTACTTGATTTTGTGAATGATGCGGAAGATATTCAAAAAGCGTTCCAACCTTATTATGAGGTTACTGGTTTAGAAGAAACAACAGATCCAAACTTACTTTATGATTTGCAACAGGAATTGGATGCTTGCCAAGTCTATACTGAAGAAGAAATTGACGAGGTCTGTAAGTTAGAGTTTAATGGGAAAAAGAAAACGATAAAAACGCAAGAAAAGTTAAACTCTATTCTTGATAAAGCGGTGAACCGTTTTAATAAGGAATTAACCAAAGATCAAAAAGATGATTTTAAAGGTGCATCAACAAAATTCATACGAACTTATTCATTTATTTTACAAATCGGCCCTTTTGCTGATAATGACCTTCATAAACTATATGTATATCTGAACTATTTGTTAAAGAAACTCCCACGCAATGTATCGGATGGGGTATATTTAGCGGATGATGTAGCCCTTCAATACTATCGAAATGAAAAGGTATTTGAGGGGAGCATATCGTTAAGTAAGCAAGGTGAATCAGAATTAAAACCAACTTCACATAGTAAAGGAAAGTCTGGAGAAGAAGAAAAGGAACGACTTTCATCTATTATTGAAAGATTAAATGAACGTTTCGGTACTGAATTTACTGAGACAGATAAGCTATCCAGAGATCAAATTAAAGAAGATATGATTAATGACGAGGAATTAGCTCAGAAAGCACAAAATAATACCAAAGAGAACTTTAAGTTTTCATATGAAAAGGCCTTTTTAGATTTTGTTATTTCTCGTATGTCACAAAATGAAAAGTTCTTTATGAAGATGCTCGAAAATAGTGAATTTCGAACATTTATTATGGAGGATATGTTTGAGGAAGTGTATGAGGGACTACACGATAATTCATAACTATGTAGCGGGAGCCATTTATTTTGGCTCTCTATTTTTTTCCATACTTTTGAATGAAGTCGAGAAGGGCTTGGGCAATAAGGTCTTGTAATCGATAGGTTGGATAATTGCTTTTACAGAAATCTGTAAATTCAGAATATACATTGTCGTTCATTTTCAAACTTTTCGTTGTATAAGATAATTGTTTACTATAAATCTTCTCGTCTAAAATTAACGGGGTGTGATGCTGAAATAATGAGATTACTTTTTTGATTGTTTCAATATTTTGGTTGAGATATAGCATTGTATCGTTGTCTGTAACTGAGGATTGTAAATCTTTTAAATCCCGCACAAACTTGTAATATTGGTTTTCTCGTTTGATATACACATAATCTCCATTTGTCATCTCTTTGCTAAAAGAGCTTGACGGTATACCGATTTCCTTTGCCACTTCATTTAGAGATCGATTTAGTAGCATTTTGTTAATATGATTCACCCTAACATCTGGTTCTATAGAGTAAAATTCATCTTTATTCAATTAGCATTCCTCCTCTCATTTGGTAAAGTTTATTTATTATAGATTTAACTGCTGACTTTATTCCAAGTAAAAGAAATTTCCCTTGTAGTAAAGTTTATCTCCAGAATCATTTTGAAAAACAGTGAAACAATTTCAAATAGTCCTATGAAATCCTTGTGGCTCTAAGGATTACGCTACATAGAAAAACGGAACATGAAACCACCTTTATAATAATTAGATTAAGACATTTTTTAGACGAATTACTTAATTGTTACTTCAACATCTCTCTGGTTGCTTGTTAAACTTTGCATAATTCTATAAGAGGAGTTCTACAAGAACTCTTGTACTGCAAATTTCTAATATGATATAGACTCTAAAGAATAAATGCATTGGAAAATTTTTGATTTTAATTAACAACCTGTTCAGGTTATGCTTTGGAATAACTGAAAACTCAACAGGAGAATTAATTTGACAATTTTCAACACCTTGATTCTAAAGGTATTAATCGAATTAAGTATCAAGGCTACTGTAACCGCAGTATCAATATAACAGGAATTTATGGAATTGCGTTAATCCTTTTAGAAACCACAACACCAAGAGACTTCAAGAGATGCTTTAGAATAAGCAACTACAAGCGTCAGCTTGCTATTAAATGTGTCTTTTCCCAAGTAGTTACAGGTAAACTTTCAGGATTTACAATAAATAATTTCAAAAGTAACCTATGGAATCTAATGATAGGAAACCGCATCAAATCAATGGTTATCGCCGTATTGAATATACAACGAAAGTTTTTTGCTGCATATATAGGTTTATGTTTTGACCAAGTTGATTTTTTACCCAACTACATTAAGCTCGAACATGCTCGAACTGAAAATCTATTTTAAGGTGTTGTATTTAATTATAGAATAAGATTAACGATATGAAATTGAATAAGGAAGGAGTATAGCCTTATGAGCATTACAGTAGAAAGAACACGAATGAAATATCGAAACGAAAGAGAAAGGGTGTCCTATAACATTCTTGACATTGAATTTGCTTTGAAGACATTAGCTTGGGAGGGCTTGATATGGTGTTTACAAGAAATGCCTGATATAACCGAGGCAGAAGAAATTTTGATCAATTACTACTTAACGAAATTTAGAGAAAATCAAGTATATGCTTACGCAAAAATTCCACAAAAATAACCGCAGACATTTAACCTCAATTCAACCACCTAATTTTTGAATCCAACAAAAAAATAGTCTTATAAGCTACTTCGAGAGGCTTTGAAATGTATCATGGAAAAAATTACAGAAAAGGAGAATGAAGAATTGAGTAGTAAAAAACCGTATGTAAAGAATGTAAGAGACTTAAAGGCCTATCGGGATGCACTGCTATTTTGTAAAGTGATGTATGAGATTGCAAAAAGAATTCCACCAGATGACTCTTTCATTGCTGACTTGTTGAAGCGTAGCAGTTCAAGTGTGGTAGCAAATCTGGCGGAGGGAAATACTAACTATTACTATAAGAAGGAATATAATCATTTCAATACAAGCCTCAGTCAACTGGCAGTCTCACGTTCTGCATTATCTATTATTAGGATGCAGGGCTATATCGATGAATCTGTTTATAAAAGTGCAGATTTGAGAGGAGAGGAAATCTTAAAGATGATTATTAAGCTGATGCAACGGATTGAACGTAAACTTGATCAGGATGATTTTGATGAAACAGAAATAGGTAATAAAGCAGTAAAATTCGAAATTGACCTCTCACAGCTTTTTGAAAAAGCGACCACCTTCACCAATCTTATTCTCGGTGTAGTTCAGCAATATCCAAGCAATGAAAAAAATAACCAGATTGACCAGATTACAAGAGCTTCACAATCGATCCTACAAAATCTTGAAAATGTAGAAAATACTTCATATCCTCAACAGCTCCTTAGTTTAAACACTTGCCTTGGTAGTATATCAGAGTGCAAAGCCTTCCTCGATATCTCAGTTATGCAAAACTTTATTTCCAACGAACAGTATTCTGAATTAGATAACCTGGGTGGAGAAATCTTAGATTTAATCATAGAACGTATGAATCAAGTGGAACAGAAGTATGAAGAAGGGCATAAGGCGGTGTCCTAATGGCTAAAGTTGAGAATTTCCGTACTTTTGATGTTTATAATCGTTCAATCGATTTATCAATGGCGGTTAAACAGATAATCAATGGTTGCAAGGCAGACCTAACAGAATATGAAGTTGGCGTTCTTTACAAGAATGCTGTAATTATTCCCAACAAAATTGCGGCCGCAATTGGACAAGTGAATATGAAAGTGCGGTTTAAGAAGCTAAACGAAGCAAAGTCTACAGTTATTCAACTACAGACAATCATGTTGGATTTGAAAAGGAGAAAGAAAATAGACGAGCAGTTGTGGCAGGAAGTTGATGAATATTCAATAGAGGTGATGAAGCTATTGAATGGTTACTTTGGGTGGATTAGTAAATCGAAAGAGAAAATAGGATAGCTTATTTTAGCAGTAAATTGAAACATTAAGAGATAAATAGAAAGGATGAAAAACATGATAATTAATATCACTGATGTAATGGAAGAAAAAGGTGCTGACTTTTATAATGGTGGTTGGATTAAAAAGTTAGTGGGGATTGATGATACTAAGGAGGGCGGATATAAATATCAAGGAGAATTTGTGCCAGGTAGAGCATTAAGAGGATTGTATGAATTCGAAGAAGGAATCTACATTGTTTGTTCAATAGAAGGTTCGAGAAGGCATCAGAAAAAATATGTGTGGTTAATAGAAATCAACGAGCAGGGTGTCAAGTTTTTGCATGAGAAAGTTTTTATCGGGAATGATTGGTCGTTGCAGTTACTTCCTTTAGCAAAAGAAGTATTGATGTTCGAGGAGGGCAATAAACAAAATCAATTAGCTAAATTTAGCCATGAACAATTAATTGATGAATTAAAAAGAAGAGGATTTGAAGTTACTGCATTAAGGTCAATCATATAATTCTACTTCGAGATATCTACTGTAAAATCAGAAGTCCCCTATTAAATCCCCGTTAGGTAAAAAAACATCAAAATAAAATTCCCTAATAAAAAAATAATTGTTGTAGCTGATTATGAATTAGCAATTAAAGTCCCTTAAAAAGTTATGTATAGAGTTTTTTAAAGACTAATTTTAATCCCCTTTTGAAAAACTACCAATTTAACGACTGTCAATTTTTTGAAGATATAAAAACTCTATTCATAATTGAAACTTATATAAAAAACATGATCATCAAATAATTTTAGGTCAGACTTAAAATTGAAGTATTTAATCATGCCAATGAATTACCACAATCTATAGGTTGGTAGTGCTTTTTTAGTAATTTAATAAGCAAGGTGTTTTTTTTCATTAGTAACACCTTGCTTATTTTTACAGGAAAATCTTTTGGGTATATCAGACTTTTAAGCTATTACTCGAAATATATTAAAAACCCCCAGTATTTATCTTCTGAGGATTTAAAATTCCTATTTATTAATAAAACAAGGTTATCCGCCAAACTTTTCATTCAACCAGTCTCTAAATATTTCAACTTTAGATAAACTGCTTTTAATGGATTCTTTGAACTGTTGATGTTGCTTTTCATATTTAGCAATAAGATTTTGGTTATTCGATTCAATTGCTTCTCGAACTATTGGAACAGTTTTATTTAAGTAGCTATTTAAACTATTAAGTTGTGAATATACATCATAGAATTTATTCCAAAGAATGGTACCCTTTGCCACTTCCTCCATAGCACTATACGTAACATCAAGTTTAAAATCATTGTTATCAACAATGTATAATTGTTCCACATCATTTAAATAATCTGAACTGATATTGTAATTTGCAACAAGACCATTTATCCATCCTCTAAATTGCTGTATAATTTTGAACTTCGAAAGATCTATATGATTGTCTCTGATTAATTGATTAGTAATTTTGGAAATTTCCTGTTTAAATGTTTCTCTATCAAACGTAATTCTTTCCTCAATAGTTAGAATTTCAGTATCAGTTAAAAGAGCTGACGCAAGCACGTTTAAACTTTCTTCAGAAAAACTCAAAATAAATTCATTTTTAGTATATTCTCCTAAGAGATTAGATAACTCTTTCTTCATTGATTGGAAATTTAGTGGCCGCACGATTATTTCGGGATGCTCAAAATCGCACTCTCCAACAAGTACAAGACGTACTTTATCTTCAGATCCACTTTTTGCTTTATTCCTCAATTCCTCTAAGACTTTTATTGAACTAACTTCTCTAAATGGGTTCTTTGAAGATTTTACTTGGTAATGCCATTCTTCTTTTGGAAATTTAAAATGAATATCTACAATTTCTTCGCTGTGTTTTGGTTCAAGGGTAAACTCTAACCAATTTTCTATCCTTTCCTCTTTTAATGCTTCTAATAATGTAATAAACGTTTGTGCCTTATAACCTTTAAGACTATGAATGCCCGAATCCGCCATAATAGTACCTCACTTTAAAATATCTTATTAGTTATAGTGTAAATAGTTTCGATACGTTGGTAAAGTGTAGAAGTATTTCCTGCTCACTTCGTTTCAAAATGCAAAGTAAAGTGTCCCAAAATCATAGAAATAGAGAGTGTGAAAATAAGCATCCCAAAACCCCCAATTGTTAATTTTGGGATGTTACAGGCCCTTCACATACGTTTTGAAACATCTTATAATGGTAATATACAAACGTATATTCGCAGGAGGGGGTTACTATTAAAATCGGTTATTGTCGTGTATCTTCACAAGGGCAAAATCTTGCAAGGCAAGTTAAATCCTTGGAAGAGTATGGTGTAGAAAAAATATTTGAAGAAAAATTAAGCGGTAAAGATACAAACCGACCAAAACTGAAAGAAATGCTCAACTTCATTAGAGAAGGGGATGTTTTAATAGTAGAATCTATTTCAAGACTTGCCCGTAATACAAAGGACTTCTTGGAGATTGTAAATAATCTTACCGAACGAGGTGTCGAGGTTGTTAGTCTAAAAGAAAATATTGATACTTCTACTGCACAAGGGAAATTTATATGCACTATTTTTGGTGCTTTATATGAGCTTGAACGAGAAAGCATAAAGGAAAGGCAGATGGAAGGAATAGCCATAGCAAAGGAAAAAGGTGTTTTATTTGGAAGACCACCAATAAAAATTGATGATAATTTCATGCATGAATATAAGCGGTGGAAGGAAGGGAAGCAAACAGCCGTTTATACTTATAAAAAGTTAAATATATCCCGAACATCATTTTATCGAAAGGTTCAGCAAATTGAACAGAATAAGGGAGAAGTAGCAAGGTAAGGATTTTCAATCGTTATATCGAGTTTCTTCTATAATATAGTTTTCTTATAATCGAAGGGAGAATAAAGGAATTGAACAAAAAATTAAATATCTTGAAAGAAGCCACGATTTTTTAAGGCATAACCTCAAAAAAAACTTTGGGTGTTGCCTTTAAGAAATCGTGGTTTTTATTTTGCCCAGAGTAAATGAGGTGGAATAAATGATTCGAGATTGGAATGATTCAACAATTGAACGTTTCCTGAAAGAAGGGCGTGGTCAAGGCGAAGGGCCAACATATAAAAGCTGGTTGCAAGTACAGGACATCAGTAGTCAAGGAAGATCGACTCGTATTTTTTCACATAAATCACAAAGAGTCATCAATTTGTTGAGTGATTTGCAGTTATTTTACTACTATTTATTAGAGTTTGATGAACGAGTTATTGATATTCGTGAACAATATCCTTTGTTGGATTTTCATGAATTGAATATTCCTATTGATCATGGACTGCAAAAAAAGCTATTTAACGCAAAGACGAAAGTACCGTACGTATTCACAGTTTCATTTTTTGTTACAAGAGTTGATTCTAATAATAATCCTTTTTATGAAGCAAGAATAATAAAAACTTCTTCGGAATTGGAGAAAAAGGCAACAATTGAACGGTTGGAGTTACAACGAAGATACTTTGAAAAAAAGAATATTGATTTTGGCATTGTAACAGAAAAAGAAATCAATAATCAGTTGGCTCGAAATATAGGATGGGTTTTAACTGCGTACGATTTGCAAGATTATCCCGAACTTATAGGGAACTTAGAGTTTCTTAGAGTAGATATGCTTAAATTTCTATCATCTGATACTGAGAAAACCCTTCAGAGTATTTTTACGAGATTAGAGAGTTCGTATCAATTAAGTGAAGGTATGGGACTGATTTTATTTAAGCACCTTATAGCAACGAAAGAGATAACGATGGACATGAATCAGAAAATAGAGTTGAACAAGAAGATAGAAAATTATGATGTTCGAGTTCCAAAAGTAAAGTTGGATGGTGAAAATCATGCAGTTGGCAGTTAATCAGTTGTTAAGAAGTAAACAGGATTCAAATAAATTAGAGCGGATTGTTTGGATTGATAATGGAAATAAATGGTGTTTCTTAGTAAACGTGATGGAACCATCCTTCCCCTTTCAGTTAGAAGTGGATACTGTTATACAAATGTTAGAAATAGGAGAACTTGAAAACGTTCAAGACGATCCATGGAATATATTGGTTGAAGAATATGAGTTGACTGAAATTGAAAAACAAAAGCGGGACTTAGCATGGGACATCATCCAACATATTTATATTGTCCCTGAAATTTTTGTTGCCAAGAGTAGGTCAATCCTGATTAAACGTGCAAGTGAAAAATTCGGAGTAAGTGCCAAAACAATTCGATATTATTTAAAAAAATATTGGTCAAGGGGACTCGTGAAAAACGCCCTTCTTCCAGATTACTTCAACTGTGGGAAGAACCAAAGCAGTGAGCGAATATATACAAAAAAAGTGGGAAGACCGACTGTATATACATCCTCTATTAAAAGGGCAACCGTTAATGAAGATTGGAAAAAAATATTTCGTATTTCATTAGAGAAGTTTTATTTTGTTAAAAGTAAGCCTTCGCTAAAGCATGCCTATCAGCAAATGTTGAAGGATTACTTTTCAAAGATTGATAGTGATACAAATTATAAGGTGTTGGATTTAGCCAAACCGATTCCGACCTATGACCAGTTTTATTACTTTTATAAAAAACAATATAAATCGGATTATATCATTTATAAGAGAGAAGGGAGGCGAGAGTATTTACAAAATCATCGTGCTATTACTGGATCAGCTACGGAGGATTCAATGGGTATTGGTGTCTATGCTGTAGACGGGACAATTGGAGACATTTATTTGGTCTCTTCAATAGATAGACAAAAAATAATCGGGCGGCCGCAAATCTATCTTATTGTAGATATCTTTTCAAGATGTATTGTCGGTTTGAATGTAGGTATAGAGAATATGTCGGGGGAAGTGCTGAGAGTAGCATTGGCAAATGCATTCGAAAACAAAAAGGACTGGTGTGAAAGGACACTTGATATGGAAATTAGTGAAGAAGATTGGCCTATTCATTACATTCCTCACACTTTACTTGCTGACCGAGGAAGTGAGCTTATTTCAGATGAATTGACAACAATTGTTGAAAATCTGAACATTAAGATTCAAAATACAGCATCATATCGACCTGAGTTAAAAGGTACGTGCGAGGCATACTTTGGCATTATCCAACAGCACTTGCTTCCCTATCTCCCTGGGAGCGTACAAAAGGATTTTAATAAAAGGGGTGTCCAAGATTATCGGAAAAATAGTGCATTAAACTTAAAAGAATATACTCGTATTCTGGTGAGATGTATTTTGTATTACAATAGAAGATTTCTTAAAGATTATCCTCTATCGCAAAGTATGATCGAGGATAGTGTTCCTCCTATTCCTATTGAGATTTTTAAATGGGGATTGAAAAAGGGAACAGGTAGACTAAAGGTTACAACCCCAGACTTAGCTAAAAATGTATATCCAAAACAAAGGGCAACTGTTACAGCTAAAGGGATCTTCTTAAACGGTCTCTATTATAGCTGTTCTACAGCGGTGAAGGAAAGTTGGTTTTCTACTGCCCGTCAACAAGGAACTTGGAAAATTGATGTACATTATCATCCACAAAATGTGTCTCAAATTTACATACGACATGATAGAAAGGACTTTGAAGTATGTTCGTTAATAGAGCAATATCAGCAATATAACACAGCAACGTTAGAGGAAGTATTAGATTTAAAGAAAAATAAACGTCAGCAACAAGCCGATTTTCAAGAGATTGAAATAAACAATCAAATTAAATTAGCACAAGAAATTGAGGAGATAGTAAAACAAGCAAAGGAAGAATCTAAGTTAGAATCTATCAATGGAGAAATTCGAAAAAACATAAAGGATATAAGGGAAAATCGGAGAGCGGAGCAAAAATTAATGAAGGAATCAAATCTTTCAACTAATCATCTTAAACCTGAGGAAGAAGATTCTAATTTTACTAACCAAGTAAAAAAACAAGTAAGACATTTAGATTTATTTCGCCAAAAGCAGAAGGAAGGTCTGGATAATGGAAATTATTAAATTGCCAAGCGGTACACAAGCCAGAGTTGCTGAATATTATGAACAGGATATCTTGGAGTATAGGAACAATCCTTTTATCGAAGCATTAGGGCCAATACTATCACAACAAGAAGTAATTGATAAATTGAGTGTTTATCCACCTTATAATAATGAAGAACGGTTTTTAGAAGATCACAAGCGAGTTCATTTTATACAAAGGCTTCTACATTATTTTCAGCCCATGCCTATTCATTTAGAGATTCAAAGTTCTATAGATAGACTTTTGAGGGCGGGATATATTTCTCGCAATCCTTTCTCAAAGGCTTATGCTAAAGGATATATTGATAACTGGAAAAATATACAAAATGGAACCTTTGATCATTCTGCAATACAAACAGGTCAGACAATGACCATTATTGGAGTATCGGGGGTTGGCAAGAGCCGAACACTTCAAAGGATATTTGATAACAATACGATTCCACAGGTTATTTGCCATACATCTTATAAAAATCAACCTTTAAATCAATACCAGGTCACTTACTTAAAAATTGAAACTCCATTCGATGGATCAGTTAAAACGATTATTTATGATTTTATGTATCAATTTGATTTATTAATGGGGACAGATTATTTTAAACGTTATGCAAATAGTCGCCTTTCAACCAGTCAATTAATGCCTATTATGGCTCAAATTGCAAAGGGTGTAGGCTGTATCATAATTGACGAATTGCAGTATTTAAAAGAGGTGAAAAGTAAAAACTCCACTCAGATTTTAAATTTTTTTACAGCCTTAATTAATAGTGTAAATATCCCTATTATTATGATTTCCACCCCAAAAGGAATGAGTATTTTACAATCTCAATTTAGGCAAGCTCGGAGAAATACCAATGCAGGTAACATTATGTGGGATAGATTAAAAAAGGATGAAGTATGGGATCTTTTTATACAGGGATTATGGAAATATCAGTGGACAAGAGAGGTTGCTCCTTTTAATGAGGAATTTTCTTCTTTACTCTTCGAAGTCTCATGTGGCGTATTGGATCTCGCCATCAAAACCTATATGATGTGCCAAATCCGTAGCATCAGTAGTGGTGAAGAAAAAATAACACTGGATTTAATTGAAAGAGTCAGCAAGGAAGAATTGAAAATGGTTCAACCTATGCTACATGCTTTGAGAAATAATAATTATAGAAAAATCGCAGACTATGATGATTTAACATTTCCTGATATTGAGGAATTTTTAATGCGAGAACAAATTGTCATAGACCAGAAGCAAGTTATGGAGTCGCTTAAACAGGGGGTGGAGCGTAAAAGTAAACAAGATAAATTTATTGAAGACGCTGTATTTCGATTGGGCATTCTTGGAGTTGATGAAAGTGTTGCAAGGGAAACAATATCGAGAATAATCTCCCAAAATTATAATGCAAGTAAAGATCTATCGAGTGTGGTACAAGAAGCATTTAAAATACTGGCATTTTCCGCAACAAAGGATAATGGACCTAATGAAAAAGATATACGGAAGATTGTTGAACGAGGAAAGGAAAATGATCTATCAGCTTATCAATCTTTATTAGAAGCGGGCATGATAAAGCAGGAATACGTGGTAAGTGATGCCTCATGATTTTACAGTTTCCCACACCTTATCGAGATGAACTTTTATACAGTACGCTCGCTCGTTATCATTTACGTTCAGGTAATGTATTTTGGAAACATACACTGGAGGATTTATTTGGTAAAAGGACAATATCGGCCACAGCATTTTTACCATCTGGGATTCGTTCTCTTATTAAACATTTACCAATGAACACAACAATAAATGAACAGTCACTAATTTATAACCATACAATGTTCCCCTTTTATACAGCATTTTTGCCTAAAGAGAAAGCGGTATCGATATATGAGGCCATGTTAAGCGATGATGGGAAGAAGATTTATATGCAATCAGGCATTATGGCAAGCTCTATACCACAAAACAAATATTTTAAATATTGTCCAGAATGTTTTAAGGAAGATAATTATGGAGAGATGTTTTGGCAACGACAACATCAGTTGCCAGGTAAATTAATTTGTACAAAACATGCTCTGTATTTAGAAGATAGTTCCGTTCCGATGATTCAATCAAATAAGCATAGCTTTATACTGCCAGATAAAAATAATTGTGATTTAACAGAGAAGAGACCTGTAGATAAGGATATCTTAGAATTCTATCTCAATTTTCATTCACAAGCGGAAAAGTTATTGAATAAGAGGTTTGAACATAAAACATTTGCTCACTTTACGGAATTTTATCGTAAAAATTTGATAAATAGAGGGTTTGCAAATATTAATGGACAAGTAAATCAAAAGGAATTGCATAAGGCCTTTCGCACTTTCTATCCTAAGAGGTTTCTTGATAGTCTAAATATTGATACGGATTCAATAGAATTATGGTTAGCCTCTATCACACGAAAACATAGAAAATCTTTTCATCCATATTATCATATTCTTTTGTTAAACTTTCTTGGATTAGATATTGATGATGTTTTCGAGGAAACCTCAATAAGTATTGAACCTTTTGGAAGACGTAACTGGCCATGTCTAAATATAGTTTGTCCAGATTATAAAAAGGATGTTATTCAAAATGTGTCTATACGAACCTGTGAAAAAACAAAACAGCCTATAGGAAGGTTTACTTGCCCAATCTGTGGTTTTTCTTATACAAGAAAAGGAAAAGAACAAAAATTACATGATCGATATAAGTACACACGAATTATGGAGTTTGGCTCCCTGTGGAAAAAGGAGCTTCGGTTGTTACTTGGGGAGAGTTTAAGTTATCGTGAGATTGCTCGGAGATTACAGGTTGATACGAATACGGTTATTAAATATGAAAAAATATTGAAAGGTGAATGCGAATCGATTCAGAAGCCAATCACTCAAAGAGAAAATCAAGAAATGGAAATTCGCCGTCAGGAATGGTTGCTTCTAATTCAAGAAAATCCTAATCTATCAAAAACAGAATTGAGAAAAGTAAAACCGTCAACATACATCTATCTGTACCGTCATGACAAGTATTGGTTAGATGAAAATTCGCCTAAACCACGTAAATCTAAAGTGGTAAATAAACGTGTAAACTGGCAAAAGAGAGATCAAGAGATACTGCAAAAAGTAAAGAAGGCAACGGAAGAGCTTCAAAATACAAAGGGGAAATTGAAAAGGATTACAGTCAAAGCTATAGCTGACGGTATTGGAGAAAGGGCATTATTGGAACAACATTTGGATAAGATGCCTAAAACAAAATTGTATATTGAAAAGGTTTGTGAGTCTTATCAACAGTTTCGTTTGCGTAGAGTAACAAAAGTTATTGATGAAATGAATGAGTCGGGAGAAGTCATTAAAATGTGGAAGGTGCTTAGAAGGGCTAACATTAAACCTCAGTTTAAAAAAGAGGTTATTGAATTTATCCAATTAAATATTAATAAATAAGTCAGCAGAATTCCTCAACATATAGGGGGATTCTTTTTTTGCTCACAAACAATAGCTTATGGTTGCCCTACAATAAAAATATGATAAGCTCCTTGATACTTCATTTAAGTAGGGATACTTAAATACATGCTAAGAATGTTATGATAAATTTATAAAATTGTTTTTGCAAAATAATGGAGGGCAAAGCATGTTTGTTAAGCTAAAAGAGACAATTGAAAAATATGATTTATTAAATCTAATAACTACAAACTCTGCATGTCAATTGATGCCTGTAAATGCAAATAAATTAATCCGCCTTGAAGCAATGGCTTTCTGTATTTGTTCATGTCAGTATGATAGTAATAATCCAGTCATGTCAAAGTCACGCATCAAGTCAATTTATAACACCAATTTGTATGGTCTTGAAAAACTTGCTATTTATGAAGATCCGTTTGAACAAATGTATACGGAATCAATTACGTTTTATGGAGGAACATATACTGTATTTCCTGGCATAACAGAAACAGGGACTTTGATAATAAAACATCTCTTAAAAGCTATATTTTTAAGCGAGAGAAACCCTGAATTTCGACAGTTTTATAAAAAGGCCTACGAGGTAGCCATTTTATTTTTAACTATAAGTAATGCTATGGCTGAAAAAGCAGGTTTAAAGTATGGTGAAGAAAGTAAAGTTATCGATACAGATATTCGGATACCGCCTTTTGATTTAGAGGAGAAACTTTTGAATGCGGTTTTGTTTGATAAAAAAGATCTTACTGAGATATTGAAAAGAAGCGGGATTGAAATAGGTATTATAGATAACTTTGTTGTGAATTTTGGTGATGTAGATATCAATAACTACACACAAGATAATCATATTTTACATCACAAGCCTTTCTTACAACACGATGATAAGATTGTGGTTGCAATGCCATGTAATTTATTAGGAACACTAAGACATTCACTAATAAATTTTGCAATTGAATATGGCTTTATTAATGAACTTAAAAGTAAATTTGAAGATGAACTTTGGGCCACAACTGTAAAGTGCTTAAATATGATGAACATAAATCAACTAAACGGGCAAAATTATTTACAAGTAGAAGAACAACAACAACTTAGTTTTAAAGAAGGACTTTTTTCAATTGATAGCGATAAAGCTATGTATGTTCAGTTACATACAGATAACTTTGAAAATTATGATTCGAGTATTGTATATGATAGTCATATTGCAATGGATGGGGATTTTGAAAAAAGAGCTTTAGAATGGAAAAAGTATTTACTCGAAAATAATGAAGGAATAAAAAATATCTTTTTTTTAATTTTACTTCAGCCAGCAGGTAGAGCGATGGGGTTAGGAATAAATAAACTTGCAGATGAAATTCACCTAATGATGTCATTAAATGATTTGGAGATAGTTGCTTTATTGGAAGGCGGCGATCCCCTTCATCTATATAAATATGCAAAAGTGAGAAGTAGGATGAATACTGAAATCTTCTCTTTAGGTTTTTTGGATACCTATAGCATCTACAAATCCAATGACAATAGTTTTTATTTATCTGATGATAGCAGACCTACAATGTATTATTTTCCAATTGGTG
>Ga0079224_100003135_pt1 | contig 20605 bp, 13 predicted proteins | sample Stecom2015_FD_80414 | JGI IMG/M metagenome (GOLD analysis project Ga0079224, IMG submission 80414) | Agricultural soil microbial communities from Utah to study Nitrogen management - Steer compost 2015 | ecosystem: Environmental > Terrestrial > Soil > Agricultural land | place: USA: Utah...
ACATCCGCATCCTGCCACTGGTCGACCCCCGGGCCACCGTCGGCATGGACGTGACGATCGAGGATGGCGCGCTGGTCGAAGCCGGCGCAGTGATCGGCCCCGGCACGGTCGTCGCCGAAGGCGCGATCGTCGATGTCGGCGCGGTCGTGGCCCACGATTGCTACCTCGGGCCGTTCTCGCACCTCTCGCCCGGCTGCGCGCTCTCCGGCGTCGTGCATTTGAAGGAGAACGTGCTGGTCGGAGTCGGGGCGGCGCTGAACTCGACGATCACGGTCGGCAGCGGCGTCATCGTCACGCCCGGCTCGGCCGTGGTCAACGACATCCCGGACGACGTCGTTGTCAGCGGCGTGCCGGCCCGGATCATTGGCGCGAGCCGCCGGAACGGACGGTCGTGATGGCACATTTCGACCGCGACCAGTACCTCGAGTATTACCGCCTGATGCTGCGCATCCGGCGCTGCGAGGAGCAGATCGGCGCGCTCTTCTCGCGCGGCATGACGATGGGCACGGCGCACCTCTCGGTGGGCCAGGAGGCCGTCGCCGTCGGCGCGCTCTCGGTGGCCCGGCCTGAGGATCAGGTCGTCAGCACCCACCGGGGCCACGGGCACCTGATCGCCAAGGGGGCCGCGGTCGCGCCGCTGATCGCCGAGATCTGTGGGCGCGTCAGCGGGTATTGCCGCGGCAAGGGGGGCTCCCAGCATATCGCCGTCCGTGACCTGAACTTCCTGGGCACCAACGGCATCACCGGTGGCGGCATCCCGGTGGCGACCGGCGCGGCGTTGACCGCCCGGACGCTCGAGACGGGCGCGGTGGTCTTCAGCTTCTTCGGTGACGGCGCCGCCAACCAGGGCACCTTCCACGAGGCGCTCAACATGGCCGCCGTCTGGAAGCTGCCGGTCGTCTACATCTGCGAGAACAACGGCTACGCGATGTATACGCCCCAGCGCCAGGTGACCAGCGTCGATGACATCGCGGCCCGCGCCGCCGGATACGGCATCCCCGGCCGGATCGTCGACGGCATGGACCTGCTGGCCGTGCGCGCCGCCGCGCTGGAAGCCGCCGAGCGCGCCCGGGCCGGCGAGGGGCCGACGTTGCTGGAGTGCAAGACCTACCGCTTCTCCGGACACTCCAAGAGCGACACCGGCACCAAGTACCGCTCCCGCGAGGAGATCGTGGCGTGGCAGGCGCGCGACCCGATCGCGAACTGGCGTGCGTTCCTCCGTGCCGGCGGCGTGCCGGAAGCGGAGTTGGAACAGATCGAGGCTGAGATCGATGCCGAAGTCGCTGCGGCGACGGAGGCTGCCCTGGAAAGCCCCTACGCCGAGGACGAGGCGCTGGTTGGCGCCTACGCCGCCACGGCCTCGCCGGCAGGCGAAGCGTGGCTGATCGCTCAGTGAGAGAGACGCCCGATGACCGCGACGGCACTGCAACTGCGAACCATCAGCTACCGCGACGCGCTCTACGAGGCGCTGCGCGCCGAGATGGAGCGTGACGAGCGCATCGTCCTGATGGGCGAGGATTTCGCCAACGGCGGCGCGTTCGGCGTGGCCGGCGACCTGCCCGAGCTCTTCGGCCCACGGCGCGTGATCTCGACGCCGATCTCGGAGAACGGCTTCGTCGGCGTCGCCGTCGGCGCGGCCATGACCGGGCTGAGGCCGGTCGTGGAGATCATGTTCATGGATTTCATCGCCCTGGCGATGGACCAGATCGCCAACCACGCCGCCAAGGTGCATTACATGTACGCCGGGCAGTACGCCGTCCCGCTGGTCGTGCGCACCCCGGCCGGCGCTGGGCGTGGCTACGGCGCCAGCCATTCGCAGAGTCTTGAGGGCTGGCTGATCCAGGTGCCGGGGCTCAAGGTCGTCGCGCCCGGCACTCCGGCGGACGCCTACGGGCTGCTGCGCAGTGCGATCCGCGATGATAACCCGGTGATCTTCATCGAGAACAAGTTGCTCTATCCCGTGAAAGGAGAGGTCGACGCCGCCGGCGCGCTCGTCCCGATCGGCCGCGCAGCAGTGCGGCGGCGGGGCAACGACCTGACGCTGGCATCGTATGGCCGCATGCTCGGGATCGCGCTGGAGGTGGCCGACGTGCTCGGCTCCGAAGGCGTGGACTGCGAGGTGATCGATCTACGGACGCTCAAGCCGCTCGATCTGGAGACGCTGGCCGCCTCCGCCGGCCGCACGGGCCGCTTCGTCTTCATCGAAGAGGGCACCGGCGGCATCGGCGCGGAAGTCATCAGCCGCGTCGCCGAGCAGATTCCCGGCGTGCGCGTGGCGCGAGTAGCGGCGGCGGATACTCCGATCCCATCTTCCGGACCGCTCGAACAGCAGGTGATTCCCGGTCTTGAGGACATCATCGACGGCTGCCTCAGGACGCTCTAGGGAGCGATACCAATCATGACCATGACCAACTGGAAGGACATCGGCGTGCGCTCGAACGGAATGGAGTTGGGCCGCATGGAGATCCCCTTTGTCGACCTCAAAGCACAGTATGCGACGATCCAATCGCAGATCATGGCCGGCTTCCAGGATGCCCTGGCGGATATGAATCTGCTGCTTGGCCCGAACGTGCGCGCCTTCGAAGCCGAGTTCGCGGAGTACTGCGGCGCGCGCTATGCCCTGGGCGTGGCCAACGGCACCGACGCGCTCGTGCTGGCGCTCAAAGCCTGTGGTGTCGGCCAGGACGATGAAGTCATCACCGTAGCGCACAGCTTCATCGCCACGGCCGAAGCGATCACCAGCGTGGGTGCCATCCCGGTCTACGTCGACGTCGACCCCAGGACCTACACGCTCGACCCGGAGAAGCTCGCCAGCGCCGTGACACCGCGGACACGGGCGATCGTGCCGGTGCATCTCTACGGGCAGATGGCCGACATGGACCCGATCATGGAGTTCGCCCGGCAGCACGGGCTGGTCGTGATCGAGGACGCCTGCCAAGCGCACGGCGCGGAGTACAAGGGTCGCCGCGCCGGCAGCATCGGCGACGCGGCCGCCTTCAGCTTCTACATGGGCAAGAACCTCGGCGCCTACGGCGATGCCGGCGCCGTGACCACCAACTCCAAGGCCGTGGCCGATCATATCCGGCTGCTGCGCGATCACGGTTCGGCATCCAAGTACGAGCATGTCGAGATGGGCGTCAACTCGCGGCTGGACGAGTTGCAGGCGGTCGTGCTGCGGGTAAAGCTGCCCTATCTCGATGAGTGGAACGAGGCTCGCCGCCGGCATGCAGACACCTACCGCCGGCTGCTCGAAGAGGCATACGTGGTCGTGCCGGAAGAGGCATCCTACGGCCGGCACATCTATCACCTGTTCGTCGTCCAGGTCGAGCAACGCGAGCGCGTGCGGGAGATCCTCACCGACCACGGCATCGCAACGGGTATCCACTATCCGGTTCCCATCCATCAGCAAGTCGCCTCGCGCGGAGTGGGTCGAAATGCCGGCAGTCTGGCCGTGACCGAAGCGCTCGCGGGCCAGATCCTGTCGCTGCCAATGTATGCCGAGCTCGAGCAGGAACAGCTCGAATTCGTCGCAAACTGCATCAGCAGCGCGACCAGAACAGCGATCGGAGACGCAGTTGCTTACTGATTATCGCCAGCCGTATGACGTTGCTTCGGGCCCCCCGGCCGAGCGCGACCCGGTCCTGGAGTTCGCGCTGCGCTGGTGGTGGCTGTTGGCCCTGGGCGTGCTCCTGGGGGTCGTGGTGGCCGTAGCCTACTCGAAGATGGGGCCGGTGACCTATGAGTCGACGGCGCTCGTTCAGGTCTCGGCCAACACCAATACCGACCCGACGGACAAGGCCGGTCAGGCTCGCTCCGCCGCCACGAACTTCGCCGCCGAAGGCGAGTCGACCAGGATGTACGACCTCGTAGCCCAGGCGCTCCCGGCGTCCGTCGCGATCACGGCAGAGGATCTCGACGAGATGGCGCGCTCGGGGCTGCTGGATGTGGAGCAGCGGCGCGGCACGAACTTCATCCAGATCACAGTGTTTGACCCCGAGGCCGAGCGCGCGCAAATCATCGCGGACACGTTCGCCTCGGTGATGGTCGCCGATGTCAACAACCGCAGCCGCGATCAGGCACTCGCCCGCGAGCAGGAGCTGCAGAACCAGATCGACTTCACCCGCCAGCAGCTCGCGGCCGCGGAACTCTTCAGCCGCGAGCGCCAGCTGGAATCGGATTTGCGCGACCAGCAACAACGGCTGCTCACGTTGCAGGGCAGCTACCAGCAGGAGCAAGCCCGGCAGCTCGAGTTCGAGCGCCTGTCGCAGGGTGAGCCCCCCGGCGAGGGTATCCAGCAGGCTCGCGCCGACTTTGAGCGCATCCTGGCCGACCAGATCCGCGAGGTCGAGGAGAATATCGGGACGATCACCGCGCAGCTCGACGAGGTCCGCAGACTGATCTCTGAGCTCCCGCCGGACACGGACCCGCTCATCTCCACCGCGTATGCGTCAGCCTATTCGTCGCAGCTATCGAGCCTGACGTCGCAGTACGTCAAGGAGCAGATCGAGTCGCTCACCGCCGGCCCCTCGCTGATGCAGTTCGGCGCCGCCTCGACGTCGCCGAGCACACCGAGCCTGAAGAAGCTGGGCTTCTTCGGCGTCCTGGCCGGGGGCGCGCTCGCGGCGGCGGCGGGGCTCCTGATCGACCTGTTGCGCAATCGGCGCCGGAACGCGGAAGAGCAACAGTTCGCCGCCGTCCCGCAGGTCGACCTCGGCTCGCTCTTGACCGAGCTGGAGCAGCGCCAGGTGATCAGCCGCCTGGACCCTGCGGGCGCCGGGGCAAGCGACGATGCGGGCTACGGCTCGCGCAGCGCGCGATCATAGACGACGATGCCCTACGCCAGTCCTCGTCTATTTCAGGGGCGGGCCGCAGCGCCAGTTGCGGCCGCCCCTCGCGCCCCCCGGGCGCGTTCGATACGTCCCTACCTGCTGTTGATGGCGCTGGCGACGTACGCCTGCTCGGTCGTCGTGCAAGACCCCGAGTACGCGACCGCCACCTGGCTGGCAGCGCTGACGTTCGGCGTGTTCGCCCTGGCGTTGCACCACCCGAGCTGGATCCTGATCCCAGTCATCCTGACCGAGCTGACGCTCTACAGCTACAGCTCCCCATCTCTGGGCGCCGCGCATCGGCTCGCGATCGTCCTCGCCGCCGCGCTGATCGGCGGCGTCGCGATCCTGCGAGGAACGCGCTTCGTTGACCTTCACTTTCGCCGCGTCATCCTGCCATGCATTGCCTTCCTGGTGATCGCGACGGCCGTCAATGCGATGCACTCCCAGGACGAGTATGTGTTGCAGTACTTCCGCTACCAGGTCGGACAATTGCTGGTTGCGGTGCTGGCTGCGACGTTGATCAGCACGCGCCGGGATCTGCTGCGCGTGGCGCAGGTCACGCTGGTGATCGGCGTGATTGCCGCAATCGCGGCGATCCTGCAGCACTTCGCGCCCACATTCGCGTTGTACGGGGCGGCCGACGCGGAGACGGTGCGCGCCTGGAAAGGCCGCTCGATCGGGCTGTCGGCCAATCCGATCGCCCTGGCGAACCAGATGACGTTCGTGCTCGCGCCGCTGATCGGGGTCATCCTGTGCGGGGCGTGGCGGATCGACCGCCTGAGGATCATGCTGGGGACCGTGGCCTTCCTGCTCTTCGCGGGCCTCACCTTCTCGTATACCCGGTCCGGCTTCTTCGCGCTCGGGCCGGGGCTGATCGCGATGGGGCTGCTCCTGCGCGGCTACCGCCGCGCGTTCATCGTCGGCGCGGTGATTTGCGCCATCCTATTCTTCCCGGCCCTAGAGAACACCGGCCTGCTCGGCCATCGATACTTCAAGGACGCAAACGAAGACCAGAGCGCCGCCACGCACGAGGCCCTCTGGGAGGTGAGTCTGGCGATCGCGCTGGATCACCCCGTGGACGGCATCGGGCACGAGCATTTCGAGGCGGTCTCGCTTGACTACATCGACGCCGTGGATGACGACAGCCGTGAGATCAGCGGCGCGAGCTCGATCGGCGGTCACCGCCCGCACAACGACTTTCTGAGTGTCTGGGTGTCCTGGGGCATCTTCGCGCTGATCGCCTATCTCGGCATCTTCCTGGGGACGCTGCGCAACCTCCTGATCGCGAGTAGGCACCATGACCTGCTGATTCGCGGGCTGGCCGTTGGAGGTGTGGGCGGCCTGGTGATCTACGCCGTCAACTCGGCCTATCACAACTACATGGACAGCAGCGTGGCGCTGTGGCTGTATGCGGGTCTCTCGGTTGCCCTGGTGCGGGTTGCGAAGTCGGAGGTGCGGCCGGAGATTCGGCTGCCCCTGGCCAGGCGGTTCTCGCGCGTGCCGGGCGCGTCGATGCCATCGACATAGATTAGGGGAGCAACGAGTTGCACACCGTCCTGTATCCCGTCAATGAGCTGAAGATCGGTGGCGCGGAGCAGCAGCTCCTGGAGTTGGTGCGCGGGATCGACAAGCGCCGCTTCCGGGTCATCGTGGCGCCGCTCTACGGCGGTGGCGCGCTCGAGCCGGAGTTTCGCGCCGTCTCCGGCGTGGAGGTGGTCAACCTCAACCGGCGTGGGAAGTACGATCCATCGCCGCTTTTCCGGATCGCGCGCCTGCTGCGCCGCTATCGGGTGGACATCGTGCAGCCATTTCTGAGCCCGGCGACGTTTTTCGGCCTGCTCCCGGCGCTGCTGGTTCGCACCCCGGTGACAATCGTCACCGAGCGTTGCGGGGCGCGCAAGGTGCGTGGCCGTGGCTATCACACGTACCGCGCGGTTGAGGACCGGCTGAGCCGTTTTGCCGACGCCGTCGTGCCAAACAGCGTCGCCGGCAAGGAGATGCTGATCGAGCGCGGCGTGCCAGTGCGCCTGATTCGGGTGATCTACAACGGCATCAACCGCGAGCGCCTGCACGTCGATCAGGCCGCGGCCGACCGGTATCGCGAGATGCTCAGCGTTCCGCCCAGAGGCACCGTGGTCGGCATCCTGGCCAGCCTGACGCCGCCCAAGGGGCATGACGTGCTGTTCCGCGCGCTCGCCGAGCTATGCCCGCAGTACCCTGGACTGCGCTGTGCGGTGATCGGCGACGGCGTGTTGCGGACCGAACTAGAAAACCTCGCGACCGAACTGGGAATCCGGGACCGGCTCGTCTTTTTCGGCTATCTCCGAGATGTCGCTAACGCGCTGGGGGCGTGCGACGTGCTCGTCTCGGCGTCGCGCGACAACGAGGGCTGCTCGAACTCGATCCTCGAGGCGATGGCGCTCAATATCCCGGTGATCGCGACGGACATCGGTGGCAACCGGGAGGTCGTCGTGCATGGCAAGACCGGGCAGCTCATTCCGGTCGGCGATCACCAGGCGATGGCCCACGCCATCGAGTACGCCATGTTGCGCCCGGTCGAGGTGCAGGCGTTCGCGCGACTGGCGGCCGAGCGGATTTCCACGCAGTTCAGCCTGTCGCGCATGGTGCGTGATTACGAGCGCCTGTACACCGAGCTCCTGGCGGCGAAATCGCGAGCCCGGACTCCCCAGCACACAGACCAGGTCGGCGAGACATCGATTGATGGCACGCGGAACCCATGAGCGGGACGAGGGATCTGCTGACGGTCCTCGAATCAAGCAATGGGAGATCGAGGGCGTCGAGCATCGCGCGAAGCGATCGCTCGCTTGACTGGTTGAGCTTGCTGCCGCGCGATACGCGCATCTCCGTCGGGGCCGCGGTTTCGGCGGCGTTGCGCCGCAAGCTCGCGGCGCATAGCGGCGCGGGCGCGCCCACACTGGTGGCGCTTCGCTCTCCTTCGGCGTCACAAGGACTCGACGCCTACAGCGCGGTCGTGGTTATCGATCCGGCGCGGGATGTCCCGACATTGCTTGATGCTCACGGCTTTCGCCACGCTCTCCGGTTCGTCGCCATCCCGTCGCTCGACGATCCGCGCATCCTCGTGCCTCTCGGGAATCGGCTGGTGGCGGTCGGGAGCCTCGACCTCCTGGCGCCATACCGGCTGACCGCCCGCCTCAAGAAGCAAGCGCTGTCCGGGCTGACGCGGCTCGGCTTCGCGCACCGGGCGGGCGACGTCATCCTGCTTGCCCGGCGCCAGCCAACGGAGCTGGAGCGCTACCTTCAGGCCGTCACCGGGCAGGACGCCTCCCTGCTGGCGCTCTCGCCAGGCGCCGAGGGCGAGTTCCGCAAGCTCACGATCGGCGTGATCGGCGAGGACGGGCGCGCACTGGCGTTCGCGAAAGTGGGCTGGACAGCCGGGGCCCGGGACGCGATCGACCGCGAGGCCCATATGCTCATGCGGCTCGCGCGGCATCCCGAACTGCGCGGCCAGGTTCCGGCATTGCTCGGCGCGAATACAGTCGACGGGGGGCTGGTCAGCGTACAGCTCGCCGGGCGCGGTAAGTCATCCAGTTCGGAGTATGGCGCCGAGCACGACGCGTTTCTCAAGATGCTCGCGGCCGCCTCGTCCCGGCGCATGCGCTTCTCCGACTCGCTGATGTGGCGATCGATCCAGACGATGTACGCGCAGATCGTTCCCCGGCTGCCCCGCGAGCGTCGCGAGCTACTGCGCCAGGTCGTCGAGGAAGTGGATCTAGCGCTAGGCGCGCGTGAGCTCGACCTGTCGATCGCCCACCGCGACTTCGGCCCCTGGAACGTGCGCGTTCAACCAGGTGGGCGGATATTCGTCTTTGACTGGGAGACGGCTCAACCGGAGATGACTCCGGCGTATGACTACTTCGATTTTCAAACGCGCTCGCACGTGCTCTACGGGAAGCAGGCAGCGCCAGCGTTCCTGGCCGGCCAGTGGCTGTCCGGATGCCGGAGGTGGCACCCCGGGCTGCCACCGGCGCACCTGCCGGCGCTCTTCCTGGCCTATCTGCTCGATCGCGCCCTCAGCCGTTCCCGGTACGAGCTGTGGCGCGGCGAGGCCCATCACGACCCCATGCTCGACCTGCTTATCTCCTTGCTGGAGTCGCGCGCTGCCTGGATGGCAGCCGAGCCTCGCTGAACCTCACCCCGGCGAGGGCGAGTCGTTGAGGGGTCATCGAACGCGATGGGGATTCCTCTCAAACCGGATCGGCCGGCGAGATCTTGTCAGCCAGTGAGCGCAGCTTCACGCGCCGAAAGGCGCCCCGTAACGGCTCGCGCACGGCATTTGGCCAGACCGCCCTGGCGAGCAGCCAGCCGTAGTCGCCGGCCAGCTGCCAGTCTCGCTGCCGGATGGAGCGCGGCAGCTCCCGCAGCACGGAGCGGCGCACGACATTCATCTGACCGGTTCGATAGGCGACGGTGACTGCCTTCCACCTGCGCCGCGCCTCGATGCGCGCTCGCACGCCCGCGTACCGGCGCGCGAAGTCCGGATCGAGGAACATCTGATCGATCGCCTCGGCCAGGTGCTGGCGCTGCGCCAGGGTCTTCCTCGCCGTGACGCCCTGATTGTGCTTGCGGTAGGCGACCACCGGACGGTCGAGGTAGCCGAACGAGGATATCCGCGCCATGCGAAGCCAGAGCTCGTAGTCCTGGCCACTCCGCAGGTCGGTACGGAAGCATCCGGCGCGCTCCACCACGCTCCTGCGGACCACCGTCGAGGACGTCGTGATGTAGTTGAAGAGCAGCAGCTCGTTCAACTCTTCGGCCCCTGGCCGGACGTAGCTGGCGCTGGCGAAGCGTGGCCTGCGCGTGCCCTGGGGCCGGCCATCGGCGTCGATCACGATCGACTGGCCGTAGATCAGGCCGATCTCCGGATCCGCCTCCATCATCTCCAGCTGGGCCTGGGCCGCCTCGGCCGACAGCAGGACGTCGTCGGCGTCGACGAAGCGGATGTAGGGGCCGCGCGTCTCTCGGATACCCGTATTGCGGGCTGCTCCCGGGCCCTGGTTGTGCTGGCGGACATAGCGAGCGTGCGGCTCGAACTCCCTGACGACGTCCTCGATCTCCTCGGTCGAGCCATCGTCCACGACGACGATCTCGTATGGCTCGGTTGCCGTCGCGACGATCGAGGCGAGGCACTCTCGCAGGTAGCGTCGGGCGTTATAGCACGGCACGACGTGCGAGACCATGGGGCCCGGGCCCCCGGGCGGGCCCGGGGCGGTCCCCTCAGCGCTTGCGTCCGGCGTCGCGTAGATCGTCATCGCTGTATTCCTTTGCCTCGCGGCGCATGGCTCGTTGTCGACTCTCACTCGGGTTAGGCTGCATCGCGCTTCTGGAACACGTAGAAGTCAGAGAACGAGCCCGTATTGTGATCGCCGGTGTACGGGTAGGGGTTCGGGATGTGGTCCACCAGTTCCCATTCGGGGCGCTGCGCGTCGATCCAGTTGGTGAACCTGCGGTGTCTCACGTGCGGAGAGTCGCTGACGTACTCATCGGTGTTGGATGAGTAGATGATGACGAAGCGCTCGGCCGCGTCGAAGAGCGTCTCCATATAGGCATGGAAGACGTCGTCCTCGACGAGGTGGTAGATGACGTCGAGCGAGAGCGAGAGCTCGGCCGGATCGCCCCGGTAGTCATCCAGCAGCCCGAAGGACTTCGAAGCGTCGCTGGCGAAGAGCTGCCGGCATCGGGCGATCGCGTCGGCGCTCACGTCATAGCCAGCGTAGACTGGATAGCGCGCCAGCAAGAGTTGATTGCCGTCCCCACAGCCGAACTCGATGACGGATGTGATGTCATGGCGCTCGACGAAATCGTTGAGCACCTGGGCTTTGAACTCGGCGAAGCGGCCGTAGGAGCCGACGCCCGAGCTGCGGCCGTCCGCGTAGCGCTGAATCCAGTAGTCGGTGGAACTCACGAAGTCTCGGCGCCGGCCGCGTCGACGGAGGCGCCGGATCACCGGTAGCCGCTGCAGGATTTGCCGCGTCGGCGCGCGTCTCTGGCCTATGGAAGTCAGGATCTCGCGTGTCTGGGCCATGAATCGCTCCTCACTCGCCTCGCGGGCAACCCAGTCCCTGCCGGCGCTGCCCATCGCTTGTGCCTCATCGGGGTGATCGAGCAGCCGGCGGAGTGCCGCCGTCAGCTCGTGGGTGTTCGCGGGATCGACCAGCAGCCCGGTGACACCTTCGATCATGGCATCGCCGACGCCGCCGCCCCGTCCTGCGATCACCGGCTTCCCGGCCATCGCGGCTTCGAGATAGACGATGCCGAAGCCTTCGATGTCTCGCTCATCTGTCCGCGCCACCATGACGAAGATGTCCGCGAGGCCGTACCAGGCGCGCAACTCCCGGTCGCTGACCCTGCCGGCGAACCGCACGACGTCAACGAGCCCATATTCACGCGTGACCTGCTCCAGCCTGCCGCGCTCCGGGCCGTCGCCGACGATGACGTAACGAACGTCGTCGTGCTCGCGCATCAACTCTCGCAGGCTGTCCAGCACCCGCGCGTGTCCCTTGCGCGCGACGAGCCGCCCGACGGTGAGAATGACGCGCTTGTCCTGCAGGCCGTATCGCTGGCTCAAGTCGTGGCGAAGGGCGTCCAGGTCGGGGTCTTCGGGCGGCGCTTGGATAGCGGGGCGGAGCAGGCGCACTGCGGCGGGGTGGGCGCCATTCCGGATCGCCAGCCCGGATGTAAACGCGCTGTTCGCGATCACGCAATCGGCGTGGCGGAGCAGCAGCCGGTTCGACCACCTCCGCGTTTGCGAGTCCGCCACAAGTTCCTTGCCGTGGCAGCAGACCACGTACGGGACGCCGAGGAGGCGCTTGAGCGCCACGACTCCCAGCGAGCTTGGCCGGGCCACGCCGATGATGACGCCACCCTTGCTGCGCCGGGTTTCCCGAAATGCCACGCCGGTCGTGTGCACCAGCCGGAGCCGGTCGGAGATCGGCCTGCGAATCGTGTAGGCGGCCATGTGGTCGCCCTCCTCTGCGGGCGCGCGCAGCTTCGGGCCGATGACCGTGATGTTCGCCGGCCCCAGGGCGCGGCAGATCATGGCGAGATACTGCTGCACGCCTCCGACCTGGGGCCAGAAGAAGGGCGTGATCAGCGTCCAGTGCCCGGTGGCAGCGCCCGCCGCGGCCCGCGGCGATGCCTGGCTCTCATCCGCGACCCGGGCATGTGTGTCGCGCGCAGCCGGGCGCGTCGGCGTCGCGGCGTTCATCGCGACGGCTGCCCTTCGCTGAGGGCTTCGCCGGGCACGACCGGCTGCTTGTCGTCAACGAGCGGCTTTGCGCTTCGATAGACCGGGCGGCTTGGCCCGCGCCGGGCCCCGAGCGCGAACGCTCCCTGGCTGATGAGCGCGTAGAAGGCGTAGTCCATCTCCTCACGGCTGGGGCGGCCGCGGATCGGTGACAGCGGCCAGGCGAAGCTATACGCGATGGCCCGGCGGGTCAAACGGCCGAGCCGCCGCAGCGTCTCGGAGAGCGTCTCGTAGCGGGTGACGGGGTGCCTGGGGTGGAGCACGCGCAGGGCGGCGCGACCACGGCCGTAGCGATGGTATTGCTTCCAGAGATCGCGCCAGTTCACCCGGTGATGGTGCTCGACCAGCGCGCCCGGCTCAAATCTGATCTGCCAGTCCGTCTCTTCTTGCATGCGCCAGCACAGGTCGGCGTCACCGCCGGATTCGAGGCTCGCTTCGAACCCCCCGAGCTGCTCCAGTACCTCGCGGCGGTAGGCGACGTTGGCCGTCGCGAAGTGCGGGCGGTAGGAGCCTTTGAAGGCCATCTCCTGATTGAGCACGCCCTTGCGCTGCGCGAATACCTCGGCCGCCGTTCGCGGCGGGAGACCGATGACCTGCCCGCCGACGCAGCCCACACGCGGGTCGTCGAACCCAGCGACGAGTCGCTCCAGCCAGTGCGAGTTGGGCACGCAGTCGGCGTCGGTGAAGGCCACGATCTGCCCGCGGCTCGCGGCGATGCCGGTATTGCGCGCGGCGTAGGAGCCGCGCAGGCGCGTCTCTTGCAGGCCGCGGATGGGAGCGCCGTAGCTGTTGATCAGTTCCCAGGTGCCGTCGGTCGAGCCGTTATCGACCACCAGCACCTCGACGTCGATGCCTGACGCATCCTGCGCGACGAGCGCGTCGAGACAGCCCCGCAGCGTGTGCTCTCCGTTGTAGACGGGAACGATGACTGATACCTGCATCGCCAACTCCTCACCCAGGCCGGGCCGCCCGCAGTGGGCGCGCCCGCTCATGTGGCGCGTTTCATCAACCGGCCACGGCTGGTGAGCACCGAGCGCACCGCGGCTTGCCCGGCGCGCAAGATCCGGCGCTCCAGCAGGACGACCGTGAGGAGGTAGGCGCTAGTGGCCACCGCGGCCTCGACCAGCGCGCCAACGGGGCCATTATCGAGCGCCACACTCCAGGTCAGGATGACGAGCGCCGCGACGGCCGCGCCGGCAACGTGCGTCTGAGAGAGCTGCCAGATCCAGCGCATCGGGAGCTTCAGCGTCTTGCACATCATGAGTCCGTTCATCGGCACGAAGACCGCCGCCATGATCACGAAACCGAACGGCACGCCCACCAGCCCGTAGCGCGTCAGGTAGAGCATCAGCGGAATCATCAGCACCAGGCGGACCAGGTTGAGCCGGAATTCCAGGTTCGGCCGGCCAACCGCGCGGTAGAGCGGCGAGAATCCCATGGCGATCGTCCGCAGGCAGCTGTAGATGGCCAGCACCCGGAGCGGCGGGCCGATGCCCTGCCACTTGTCGCCGAAGACGAGCGGGACGAACGTCGGGCCGGCCACGAACAGGGCGATCGCTGAAGCGATCGAGAGCACCGACACGAGCGTGAAGGTGTTGCCGAACGTGTTCAAGAGCGCGTCAGTATTGTCGCGAATGCGCGCGTAGGCCGGGAACATCACTGTCTGGGTCGTCTGGCCGATGGCGATGGCCGAGAGATTCGAGATCGTGAAGGCGAGCGTGTACAGCCCCAGATCGTAGGTGCCGAAGGTGTGCCCGACGATGAAGTAATCGACGTTGAGCGCGACGAAGCCGACGACCGAGGTCATCGACACATGCTTGCCATAGCTCAGCAGTTCTCGGGCAACCGGCCAGTCGAAGCGCGGCCACGGGCGGATGGACGAGAGTGACCAGAGCAGCAGCGTCGACATCCCCATTTTGACAAGGTAGCCGATGACCAGGCTCCAGGCCCCGAAACCCAGGAACGCCAGGGTGATCGAGGTGATACCCGACGCGATGAGCGGGACGAAATCCGGAATGAACTTTCGCCGGAACGCTAGTTCCTTGACCAGCAGGGCGCGCTGCACCGAGCCCAGCGCCGACACGATCAGGCCGAACGCCAGGACGATCGCGACGGGCGCGATGTCGTCGCTCCCGCCGATGCTGGCGAGGAATGGCGAGATCATCACGGCGGCGGCGAAGAGCACGCCGGCTGCGACGACGTTGATCGTGAGCGCCGTCCCGCCGATGGTGGTGATGGTTCGCTTGCTGTAGACGATTGACGCCGGTACGCCCAGATCCTGCAGAGTGGTGAAGGCGCCGATCATGATCATGGAGAAACCCACCAGCCCGAAGTCGTCCGGGCTGAGTAGCCGCGCGAGCACGAGGTTGGTGGCGATCCCCAGCGCCCGGCCCGCGAAGAAGGCGAGCAGGACCCAGACAGCCCCACCCATGGCGCGCTTTCCGATGGAGCGCGCGTCGTCGCTGGTGATGTTCGCTTCAGAAGGGATCTCTCCGACGTTCGGAGGCGCAACCATCGCTGCGGCGTATGAGTTCCTCCGCAGGTTGGGATAGCGCGGAGGCATCAAGGCGTTCCCCCTCTATTCGTCGTGGCCGACGCATTCAGCAAACCCGGCAGTTCGCGGCGCCGCGTCGAGAGCGCCTGCCCAGGCTGCACAAACCAGCAGAAACCGATCCAACATTCATACTGTGGTCAGTGCCCGAGATTTTGCTGTTGATCCACGGTTGAGATCATGTTGAAGGCGGCCAGGCCGGGGCAGTTCGTTAGGTTGTCCGCTATCGTAGGGGCGAGGAGGGGCACGTAGGGAGGCTCATGGGCTCTAGAAAAGAAGGACGAGGCCCGGCAACTGCCGGGCCTCGTCTCTGATCGGGCAATGCCATCCGTCTCGGACGGAGGTCAGTGCCTTCGTGTGAGCGCTACTGCTCGAAGGCGCCGATGTCCGGGGCCGAACCGCGGTGCGCCCAGGGCGTGCCGGGAGTGTTGAACCCGTAGATCGTCGTGCCGCGGTCGATCAGCTGGCTGTTCGACGCCAGCCGGTAGTCGCCGGCCGACGGGTTGCGGAGGTCACCGGTGCCATTGAGCTCGACGCCGTTGCAGCCGTTCTGGTAGGCCTCGCACCAGTCCTCCAGGTCCCAGAACTTCTTCGAGCGATACTCGATGAAGCGGCCGCTGTCGGTCGAGTGCACGGCATCCCAGTCCATGTCGCAGGTCATGTCACAGCCCAGCTCGGCCACGTACTTCGACGCGATCGCGATGTTGTTGCGGCTGATGACGTTGCCGAGGCCGTTGTTGGTCTGCTTGAAGACCGTCACCTCACCGGCCGGCGCGTTGACGACCATCGTGTTGTGATAGATGTACTTCGGACCTCTGCGGCCATCATCCTCGTCGCCGAGCTTGAAGACCCCAGAGCCGCCCCGGTTCGGGTGCATGTTGTCATAGACCAGGTTGCGGAACACGTACAGCGGACCCTCGATTGACGGGGCGAATGCCATGCTGACGTAGCAGTTGCGGATCGTGTTGCCCCAGACGCGGACGTTCATGGCCGCGCCCTCCGGCTGGATGCCGTCGTCGAAGCAGGCGCCGTCGATGAGGTTCTCGTAGATGTCGACGTCGCGGCTCTGGCTCTCCGACAGCGTGTCTTCCGGCCCGTAGCGCACGCCATCCTCGAAACCGCCGGTGATCGTGTTGCCGTAGATGGCGGCCCCGGCGCCGGCGCGCCAGGTCACGATGCCGGCGATCGACATCTTCTTCGTCATCTGGGTGTTGCGGTGAATCTCGTTGTTGCGCACGACGGCGTTCGCCGAGCCATTGCGCAGGTGCACCGCGCCCTCGAGACCCTTGAAGTCGCCGGTGACATTGCGGGCCGGCTCGATCAGCCGGTTATTCTCGATGTAGACGTTGTCCGAGTCATTGATGTACAGCAGCGAGGCGGCGCCGTTGCGGATCTCCAGCCCTGAGATGACCACGTGGTCGGCTCGGTCGAGCGTGAACACGCGCTCGCTGTGCCCGGAGCCATCGATGACCACCTTGTCGTTGCCGTAGTTGGTGATCGTGATCGGGTTGCCGGGGGCGCCAGAGCGGGTCAGGATCAGCCGCTCCTTATAGGTCCCGGCCTTGATCTCGATCGTATCGCCAGCGTTGACGACGTTGAGCGCCTTCTGGATGGTGCGGAACGGCGCCGAGCTGGTGCCGGCGTTGGAGTCGTTGCCGTTGACCGCCACGTAGTAGGTCTTGCCGTTGCCGACCGGTGTGGCCTCGCTGCGGGTGGCGACGGACGCCACCTTGTTGCCGACGCGCACTTCGTAGAGCGTGGACGGGTTCAGGCCAACCAGCGACCCACGCGCTTCGTTGTCGGCGTGGTCGACGTACAGGTCGTGGCCGCGCTTCCAGCTGCCGCCGGCCTCGCGCCACTCGACCATCAGCGCGTCAGCGCTGCCGCCGTACTCCACATAGACACTGATCGAGCGGAACGTCGAAACGAGACGCATGCCGTCGACGTTCGGGTTTTCCGGCAGCGCCGGGTCAGGCTCAGGCCCAGGGGCCGGCTCGTCGGACTTGCCGTCCTCGTCGCTGGCGTCGTCACTGCCATCATCGCTGCCATCGCCGCTACCATCGTCATTATTGGCAACGGTGAAGGTCGCGCTGACGGACTGGTGCGAGCCATCCTTCAGGAGCATCTCGGCCTTGATGGTGTGCTGGCCGTCGGAGACCTGCTCGGTCTTCCAGGCGTCCGCGCGCTTCGAGTTCCCGCCAGCGAAGTCGAACGGCCCGTTGTCTTCGAACTGGTAGTGCTTGCCGTCCAGGTAGAAGTCAACGTCTTCCACGCCGTCGTCCGGGGTGGTGAACACGTAGACATTGCCGCGGACGGTCGCGCCATTCAGGCCGGCTGGCGACTTGCGATCCGATGAGGTCGAGTACACCAGGCTGTACTTCCCGGTGCCCTCTGCGGGCTCCTGCTCCTTTGGCGGTTCCTGGGTCGGCGTCGCCGTGGGTGGCGGCGGGGGTGTCGCCGTCGCCGTCGGAGTCGGCTCCGGGTCCTTGGGATCCGGAATATTGTCGACCGTGAACGTGGCGGTGACGACCTTGGTCGAGCCGTCCTTCATGGTCATTTCGGCCTTGATCGTGTGCTTGCCCTCGGCGACGGTCTTGGTGTCCCAGCGGGTGCCCTTCGAGGAGTTCCCGCCGTTAAAGTCGAACGGCGCGTTCTCTTCGACCTGATGCTGCTTGTCGTCGAGATAGAAGACGACGCGCTTGACGTCCGTATCGGGCGCCGTGAATGGGTAGATCCGGCCGCTGACGGTTGCCCCGTCGAGTTCGACGGCGTCACGGCGGTTTGAATGGAGCGAGTACTTGATACTGTAGGTAGAACTTGCACCCACCTCAGCCGGGGCCAAGGTTAATAGTGCTGGGACAATGCCCCCAAGCACTATCCCGAGGGCCATGAGACCCAGTAACCAGTGGTTACGACGCATGCGATAAAGCTCCCCACTAAACTCGAAGGCCAAGCGGCCTCGTCTGAACACAGTAGCCAGATATCTGCGCCGGTCTCACGGCACGACGGGCGCGATATTGAGTGTGGAGCAGAGCGGGGAAGGTGCGTACTGCCAGTTAGTTCAATTGCCGACTTGGCAGCGTTAGCCGGACCAGGCTAGGCAACCTGGAACCTTTGTCCTACGTCGTATGGAAAGGCTGAAGCTGGTTGTACCCCCAAGGATAGGGACCAGGGCACCACCCAAGTGCTCTGGTCGAAGGCTCCCCGCCCCAGACATTCGTACGACACGCGTCTGATCCCCACCGGCTCAAACTCACGTCGTGCTACTGGTTCATCCATGACGGGCATTGCCCCAACAATACCCGCCACCCTCTCGTCGGATTCTGGCGCCGTGCTTGCACGCCACCTCTCCGAACAGGCGGAAGCCTATCGCGTCGAATCCACGCACGCAACCCACAGTCGATTATCAAGCGTGAGTACCATGCGCCCTGGCGACCCTCGCGCGGTCAACCCCAGCGCCCGTCCGGTCCCCTGGCGCTCGCTCGCGGGGTGGCAGGGGACCGGCAGCAACGCTATCAATCTCCGTTCGCGACGGTGAATGTGGCTCCGGTGCGCGTGGTCGACCCATCGACCAGTAACAGCACAGCTTCGATCGTGTGCTGCCCGTCGGCCACCCTGGTCGTGTCCCAAGACCTGGCGGACGCGACCGTTCCGCCCATGAAGTCATACGGGGCGTTCTCCTCTTCGCCCACATAGTCCCCATCAAGGTAGAAGTTGAGTTCCTCGATATCCGGGGAGTCCGGCGTTGTGAAGACGTAGACCTTGCCACTGATCGTGGCGCCCGCCAGCTCGCGGGGCTCAGCGCGGTTCGACGACAGCGAGTAGACCAGCCCGTAGATGTCGGGGTGCGGCGTTGGCGTCGGCGGCGGTGATGGGGCCTTCGTCGGCGTCGGCGTCGGCGGCAGCCCATTGTTTGCGACGGTGAAGCTGGCGCTGACACTCGTGATTGTCCCGTTCGTCAGCAGTATCTCAGCCTCAATCGTGTGCTGGCCGTCGGGCACTTTGGTCGTGTTCCAGTCGTTCGCGGACGCGACTGTTCCGCCCTTGAAGTCGTAGGGGTCGTTCTCTTCCTCGCTGACGTATTCACCGTCCAGGTAGAAGGTGATCTCTTCGATGGCGGCAGTGTCCGGCGTCGTGAAGACGTAGAGCTTGCCGATCACGACGGCGCCGGCGAGCGGAGCCGGATCGGAACGCTGCGAAGACAGTGAGTAAACGAGACTGTAGTTGCTCCCGCTCGCTTGCGTCGGCGTTGCGGTCGGGGGCGACTTGGGTGTCGGGGAGGGCGTCGGTGTTGCGGCCGTCGGGGAGTTGGCGACGGTGAAGGTCGCGGTCACTGTGACGTCGGCGCCGGTTTTGCGCTCGATGACCGCCCGGATGGTGTGCTGCCCGTCCGTGACCGATTTCGTGTTCCAGGGCTCGGCTTCCCCGGTCGAGCCACCCATGAAGTCGTAGGGCGGGTTGTTCTCCACGCCGTGGTAGCTCCCGTCCAACTGGAACGTGACGGATTCGACGTCGCCGATAGGCCCGGACACGAACGGGTAGATCACGCCACCGACGGTCGCGCCCGATAGCGCGGCCGGGTTGGCGCGATTGCCGGTTAATGAGAACTGCAGGCTATAGCTGCCCGTTCCCGGTTGCGGCGTGTTAGGAGCCGTCGTGGGCGCTGGTGTGCCTGGTGGCGGCGACGAGCCGTAGACGCGTTGCTGGATCTGGTCGAGGATCGCGTGGAAGTAGCCGGCCTCGGTGTCGATCTTCTGTGGGTCACCCAGGTGCCACTCGAATGGCTCGTACTGGTTGTAGCGCGACCACATCAGGCCCCAGGATCCGCCGGCTCTGAGGGCATCGTCCAGGACCTCGGTGTCGCGCTCGAGGAGCCGGGTGCCCGGCGTGGTGCCGTTGTGGTCCTCGTTCATCACGACCGGCACGGAGTTGGCGTCGTAGACGGCCTTCATGTCCTTGTAGGTGTCTTCGCCGTTCCAGTCCGTGGTGCCGTTGCCGTGCACGAGCGCGACGTCGGCCGTTGCCTGGAGCCCATGCTTGAAGCTGATGTCGATCCGCGAGGCGCTCACCGGCACGCGCCATCCGACGCCGTCGAAGCGGCTCTTGGCCAGGGCGATGAGCTCGCCGATGCCGTTGGTGGTCGTGTTGTCGTCGATGATGTCGTGATCGTAGTCGTGGTGCTCGTGCTCGTTGGCGATCTCGATGATGACATTGCGGTAGTTGTTCGCGATGATCCAATCGGTGGCGTTGCGCACGGCGGCTCTGACGGCGGCGGCATCTTTGAAAATCTGATCCTGGCGGAAGTAGAAGTACCCCAGGATGACGACCTGCCCACGTTTGTCGGCCGCCTCGATGACCTGACCGGCGCGCGCCATCCAGTCGCTCTTCAGTGAGCCGTCCGCCCGAAACGCGCTTGCCAGCGCGCCGTCATACCCTGGGTTCCCGCCCTGCAGGCTGATCGTGAACGCGATGATGCCGTGCTGCTTATAGGCGTCGAGATTGCTGATGAAAGCGTTGGTGTTGGCCTGGGCGTCGAAATCGGAGTCTTTCTCGTCGTCGAAGATCGCGTTTGCGGCGCGGAAGTTGAGCAGGCGCCCCTGGACGGCGGTGCCGGCGTAGGTCGGTTGCCAGGCGCCGCCTCCCGTGCGGATGTAGAACCAGCGCGGGTTATAGCCACTCCCCAGCATTTTGCCGGTGCGGATCTCGGTCCTGCCCCCGGCCGAGCGAGCCGGAACGGTGTCGAGTGCGATTGGCAGTATGGCGGCCAGGATGAGCCCGGCGGCGAAGATCGACAGCATCAAGCGGTTTCGCATCCGTCAGAGCCCTTCAGCAATTTCGGACCTCGCGCGTGCGCGTGCCCATAGTGTTTGCGCTGATGGGGAAAACGGGCGGCGTAACCCGCTCGTCAGCAGATGCCCGGCTGTGCCGTCGACGGCAAGC
>Ga0079224_100003136_pt1 | contig 20603 bp, 17 predicted proteins | sample Stecom2015_FD_80414 | JGI IMG/M metagenome (GOLD analysis project Ga0079224, IMG submission 80414) | Agricultural soil microbial communities from Utah to study Nitrogen management - Steer compost 2015 | ecosystem: Environmental > Terrestrial > Soil > Agricultural land | place: USA: Utah...
AATACATCTCTATGTATTGGGGAAGTTTGATGATTGGTCGTTGGGCAGGAGCGATTTCGGCTTTTAATCTGACAGGAACCAAGAAAAACATCCTATTATTTGTCGTGCCACTGATTGCTTTTATCGTGATTTTGGGTGTCAATACACTGGCAGGAAATGATATGACACCTTTATATTATTATATTTTTTGTGTTTTAATTCAAATTGCCATGTTTTACATCAGCAAAGACCGTCCGGCCATAACTTTATTGGTTTTCGGATTATTTGGCGTTCTTGCGATGCTGGTCGGATTGTTCACAACGGGAACGGTTGCCATATATGCATTTTTGGCCGGAGGATTGGCCTGTAGCATCATGTGGCCGTCTATTTTCTCGCTTGCTTTGATGGGATTGGGTAAATATACAGCCCAAGGTTCGGCTTTTCTTGTGATGATGATTTTAGGTGGTGGAATTATTCCGCCGATTCAAGGGAAGTTGGCTGACATCATCGGAATTCATAGTTCCTATATCATTCCGGTATTTTGTTTTGGTTATTTGACACTTTTTGCCTTTTTGGTGAAATCCATTTTGAAAAAGCAAGGAATAGTTGTAGACATAGTGGAGGTTTCAGGAGGCGGACATTGATCTTTACGATCGATTAAAATTTTTAGAAATATTTAGTTGAGATATTGCTGAATTTGAGCTTTACAATGAGAACAAAAATCGGAAGTTTCATCGACTTTAGCAACTTTCCCATTGGCATCACGCATCAAACAAGTATTGTCTTTTTCACAATGTGGTAGACCCAAAGTGTGTCCGAATTCATGAAAAACTACTTTTTTCAGTCTTTCTCTTTTATGATGTTCTGATTTGGCTCCGCGAAATGTCCGGAAGGTAGAAATTACGCATGATTTTCCCGGACGATAAGCCAGCCCCATTATGCCCCAATCTTCATATTTGCCGGAAGTGGTCGAAATATCGCGATTGGTTAAACCGATAATTTTATCGGCAGAATATTCATTTTTTAAATAGGAAATCAGTTTATCTGCTCTGTAACGATTTCTAGGTTTATAATAGGCGATCTCAGGGAGTTTTTGATTTATTATCTGAATCGTATCCAACTTAAATCCAGTAGAAATTTCATTTTCTATGAATTGAACATATTCCGAATCTACTGATTCAAAAGCCACAATCTTAATTTCCAGATTTTCAGCATTTGAATTTGTACAATAGGTTAGAGTCAAAAATCCAATAATAATGAAGATTTTATGATAGATTTTCATAGATTATTTTTACTTTTATTTAACGATTAAGTGAATAATTAATTAAAACACACAATTTATGAAACTAAATTTAACTTATTTATCCATTTGTTTTGCATTGGCTTTTTCCGGATTGAATGCGCAACAATCCTCTCTGGAAAGCAATGCACGAAAATGGATAACTGATCACACCCAGGAATTGGGACTGAAACAGCACCATGATTTGGATTTGAGGATGACTAAAAAACTTCATGCCGGTGAAACTTTGCGTTTTCAACAAATGATTTCCGGTGTTCCCGTTTTTCAATCAGAGGTGGTTGTACACTTTAATAACAAAGGAGTCGTAACCTATACTTCTGAAAGTGTTCAAAAAAATGCAGCCAACATTTCCGTGATTCCTGCAATTTCTGCTGGATTAGCAATGCAAAACGCAGTGTCATCTCTAAATCTATCGGGAGAAATAATTGATCAGGAAAATAAATTATTTGTAATCTTAACAGATGCTGGCGAGACAAAACTTGCTTATCGTGTGGTATTGAAAACATTTGGTTCGCCAGGGGTTTGGGAGACAATGGTAGACGCACAATCTGGAAGTATTTTAAGTACAAAGGATATCGCATTTTACCACAATGGTGATCCAAAAAAAGGAAATGCTGAACAAACGAAAAGTGAGGAAGCCACATTAAATACCTATGAAGAAGGTACTGCGTATATTTTTAATCCGGATCCATTGTCCTTTGCAGGAGTTAACTACGGTGGACAATATGTGGATGGTAATGACGCGACAAATGCAGCTTTGGATGCCGCAAGAAGTCTGGTTACGATTCCGGAATTGGAATTTAGCGGAGGAATGTATCATTTAAAAGGGAGTTATGTTCAGATTGCTGAACTTGACACACCGGCGACAGGTTTGTTTTCACAAGCGAGCAATGAATTCTTATTTAATAGAAGTGAGCAGGGATTTGAAGCAGTGAATGCTTACTGGCATTTGGATAACAGCTTGCGTTACATCAATGAAGAATTAGGGATAGAATGTCTTCCTTCTCAAAATGGAGGTAAACTTCGTTTTGATCCACATGGTTGGGATGGGGCAGATAATTCCTTTTATAGTCCTTCTGGGCAATACTTAGTATTTGGAGAGGGTTGTGTGGATGATGCAGAAGATGCAGATGTTATTTTACACGAACTTGGGCATGGATTACATGACTGGATGGTCAGTGGAAGCGCTTCAAATTATATTGGTGAAGGTAATGGTGATTATTGGGCTCAGTCATATAGTCGTAGTCTTGGACAATGGGAGCCAACAGACCCACAATACCAATGGATGTTTAGCTGGGATGGTCATAACCCTTGCTGGCCTGGGAGAAGCACTGGTTATAGCGCGACTTATCCCGGTGGATTAACAGGTTCTGCCCACACAGACGGACAAATCTGGGCGACTTCTTTGATGAGAATATGGGACCGTATAGGGAAAGAAAAGACAGACCGGGCGTGGCTGGAAGGTTTAGCCTTAACTAATTCTAGTACTAATCAACAAAATGCCGCCATTGCTGTAAGACAAGCTGCTTTGGACATGATTGGACAATTCGGATTTAATTGCGAAGATATCATAATCATGACAGAAGAATTTACGACAACAGGTTATGAATTACCAGAATACGAATGTGATGAAATGGGAGTAAGCGATGTCCTAAATGGTCAAATTGCACAGATTTATCCAAATCCGGTTTCAGACAAATTGAACATCCTTATGGATTTCAAAAAAGCAGAAACTGTCATGGTATATGATATGACCGGTAAAAAAGTGATGGACGCTCAAATCAGCTCCAACAAAAACTACATCAACGTATCCCATTTGCCAAAAGGAGTATATGTATTGATGATCAAAGGAACTTCATTTACACATAAATTTGTAAAAGAATAATGAATCCGAAATAAAATCAATCCGGTCATTGAACTATTCGATGGCCGGATTTTTTATGAATAAATCTTACTTCGTATATCGTCCCGATACCTATCGGGATTGTAAATCGTATATCGTAAATCCATCAATACCCGTATTTCCCTTTCCACCGTTTCTTTAAAAAATCTTTATCGGCTTGCTCACGCGAATTTTCTCCGGGCTCATAAAAGGGAGTTCCTTTGATTTCCTCCGGTAAGAATTCCTGTTCCGTAAAATTGTTTTCGTAAGAATGGGCGTATTTGTAGTCTTTACCATAATTCAAATCTTTCATCAGTTTGGTAGGCGCATTTCGTAAATGAAGCGGAACCGGCAAATCTCCTGTTTGCCTTACGATTTGTTGTGCCTTCCCGATGGCTTCATAAGTTGCATTGCTTTTGGGTGAATTGGCCAGATAAATCGCACATTGACTCAGAATGATTCTCGCTTCGGGATAACCGATGGAATTGACCGCCTGAAAAGCATTGTTGGCAATCACCAAAGCAGTGGGATTGGCGTTTCCGATGTCCTCCGAAGCCGAAATCAATAATCTTCTCGCAATGAATTTCAAATCCTCACCGCCTTCCAGCATGCGGGCAAGCCAATAAACCGCTCCGTTTGGATCAGAACCTCGAATGGATTTGATAAAAGCCGAAATGATATCATAATGCATTTCTCCCGATTTATCATACATCGCCAGATTTTGCTGAATTGTTTGGGTAACCGATTCATTGGTCAGTTTTATTTTTTTATCGGAAGAACTGTTGACAACCAATTCCAATCCGTTGAGGAGTTTCCGGGCATCACCACCCGAAAATCGAATCAAAGCTTCGGTTTCCTTGATTTCAATCTTCTTTTGGCTGAGAATTTCATCTTTTTCAATTGCTCTTTGGATTAAATCTTCCAAATCAGACCGCTCCAATGACTTCAAAATATAAACCTGACAACGAGAAAGCAAGGCAGGAACTACTTCAAAACTTGGATTTTCAGTAGTCGCACCGATTAAGGTAATCCAACCTTTTTCCACGGCACCCAACAAACTGTCTTGTTGGGATTTGTTGAACCGATGAATTTCGTCGATGAATAGGATAGGAGCGCTTTGGCCGGAAAAGAGATTTTGATTTTTAGCCTTTTCGATAACTTCCCGGACTTCCTTAACGCCCGAATTGATAGCACTCAATTCAAAAAAAGCCCGGTTGGAAAGTTCGGAAATCATTTTAGCCAAAGTGGTTTTTCCGGTTCCCGGCGGTCCCCAAAAAATCATCGAAGCGATATGCCCCGATTTCAGCATCACACGGATGGGAGCATTCTCCCCAATCAAATGTTTTTGATTGATGAAATCGTCCAAAGTTTTGGGGCGCAAACGTTCGGCAAGGGGCTGCATGAATGAGATTTTTTACAAATTTAGACCAAATCAATTGTTTATTTGAACAATTTACGGACAACATTCCCTATCTCCACAAAATCCCCATGGTTACCGACGAGCCTTCTTTCCGGATAATTTTCAATTTCGCCCTGATAAGGATAAATCAGTAAATAATTTTTTTCCAGAAACAAAGAATTCAGAATCCCCGGTATATAGCGCATCTGCGGAATATAGGAATTCATTCCTCTTTTGGCCAGAAAGATAATGAGCCCTTCATTTTCACCGATGGATTTGGCTATATCTTCCGATTCTTTCCAAGTGTTGATCGTTTTAAACTTGGCTTCGATATTGACTTTGCGAATGATTTTCTGTAATACGGCAATCGTTGGTTCTGTCGCATAGAAATGGACTACGGCTCCTGTATTTCGAGCGATGTTCCAAACCCGCAGCAATGCGTGAAAAAATCCCGGTTCGGTATGTGAATGAGCCGGTAGGATAACCACTTGTTTTTTAATGGTTGAAATCGGTTGGGCTGCGTGATAAATCAAAACATTGGTTTTGTTATTCTGAAGATATCCATTATAAAGATTGAAAACAAATGAAGACGAAAATCCTTTTCCGTTGGGTAGCCCGATGAGAAGATCTGTAATCTTCTTTTCTTTGATCACATTGTTGATTCCGTTTATGACGTCAGTATCGTCTCGAGTCAGAGGTTGAAGCGTGACTTCGGCTGCGGTCGCCTGCGTAACGGCTTCCGCAAGCATTTTATCGGCGTTTTTAACGGCAGATTCCTTTTTTTCTTCATTGATGACAGTGATCGCATAGACACCGTCTTCATTGTGTTTGGATTTAGTGATAACGGCAAGATTCACAAGTGGATCTATGGTTTCCGGGTAATTCAATGCCAATAAAATATTTTCTTTTTCATCGGATTTACCGGCTACCGTATCTTCATTTTCCGATTCGGCAATTTTCTCGGCATTGGACATCGAAACAAAGGATGAAAGGGTACAGGAAACCAAAATCAGTAAAATACTTCCATTCAGGACGTGCTCATTCAATAAACGGATGGGTTCGCCGGCTTCTGTTTCAGAAATGATGATGTTATATCCGACCATAACTGCTGCAAGAGTGGCGGCAGCTGAAGCAGAGCTTAATCCGAAAATGAGTTTTCCTTCTTCTTTTGTTAGTCGGAAAGTTTTTTGTGTAGCCACAGCAGCAAGATATTTCCCTACAAAGGAAGCCACAAGCATAACACCCGCAACGGCAATGGTTTCCCAACTGCTGATGAAAACTCTGAAATCAATCAACATTCCGACACTGATCAAAAAGAAAGGGATAAAAATCGCATTTCCGACAAATTCCACCCGGTTCATCAAAGTGGAGGTATGGGGAATCAACCGATTGAGTGCGAGTCCTGCCAGGAAGGCACCGATGATCGCTTCCACACCCGCAACTTCGGCGAGAAGCGCAGCCAGATAAATCATGACCAATACGAAAATATATTGTGAAATTTTATCGTTCACTTTTTTGAAAAACCATCGGGCGATAATTGGAAAAACCAAGAGAACAATTAAGCCGAAAATTAAAATGGAAACAGACATTTTAATCCAGAACTCTTGTCCGACTTCTCCCTGAGCCATTCCCACACAGGCAGCCAGGACAAGGAGCGCAAGGATGTCAGTAATCATGGTTCCACCTACGGTTATATTGACCGCTCTATTTTTGGCTACGCCCAATTTACTGACCAATGGATAGGCGATAAGGGTATGGGAAGAAAATAAACTGGCAAAAAGGATAGCGGTTAATTGCGAAAATCCGAGCAAGTAATATCCGCCCAAATAGCCCAAACCGAGAGGTATCAAGAAAGTATAAATCCCGAAGGTCAGACTTTTCCATTTGTTCTTTTTGAAATCACCCATATCGATTTCCAATCCTGCCAGAAACATGATATAAAGTAAACCGGTCGTTCCGGTTACCACTATACTGCTGTCACGGGACAGAACATTGAATCCGTTCGGGCCGATTACGGCACCGGCGATAATGAGCCCGAGCAAATGCGGAACTTTGATTTTGTTCAACAGAAGCGGTGCAAAAAGGATGATGATCAATACCAATAAAAACTTCAGTACAGGATCTGCTATGGGTAAGCTTAGGTCATGAATATTCAGTAAAATCATGAATAAATAGTTGGTTATTTTAAATTAATTTTTTTGAGACGGCCGGTTGAGTTCAAGATTGAAAACGGCAGAACATTTGTCGTCTATGGTGATGGTCCTTTTTCCGGTTATTTTATCGGATTTCAATTGGTCTAAATTTACATTCATAACAACTTTTCGGGTTGCAGTAGAATCGGTTTGATAGGTCAGTCGGATGCCATCAGGTGAATATTTAGCTTGATAAGTGCGCACGATTTCGTTTTTATTGTTCAATACTCGGGTATGCAGCCCGGTTGAATCCTGGTCGAAAACCCATATATCAACCCGTTGGTCACCAATTACATAATCGCTGCAATTGGATTCGGTACAAATGGTTTTGCTGCTCCATTTTCCGATTAAACTGTCCGGCCAACTCTGATAAGCGACAGAATCAATATTGGCCTGAATACTGTCTTTGAATTTTAAGAGTGAGAGATATTCCGCTTCTTTTTCGGCAAACTGATTTTCTTTTCGGATAAGTTCAATTTCGCGTTGTTCCAGTTCTGCTTCTTTGGTGCAGTCGTTACAACCTGCTAGAAAGATACTTGCGAAAATTAAAAGTAGAAGGATTTTTTTTGACATCAATTGTTTTTTTGATTTTCAATTTACAAATTCAAAACCAAGAATGAAGAATTAGATTTGTTAAAATATAAAAGCTGCCCTAAAAAGGGCAGCTTAAAATTAAATTCTATTAAATGAGATTTTAGTTTACGTCCCAGAATATAGGAGTAGATAACTCATCACCCCCCATTGCAGCAACTGCTGCATTATAATTATCGTTATTCAAATTTTGTTCAGCAATTGGTTATGTGAATCGCTTAGGAACCGGTAGACCAGACGTTGCAGCCACATTTAATTCGGGTGTATCTAATCTTCTGTAAGTAGTCCAAGCATCAAAGCCTTTGTTATACATAGCCAGCCAATACTGCATTCCAATTTTTTGTTTCCAGTCACCAGGTGCAGTTGCGTATGCAACAGAAGGTTGGGCTAAATAAGAAGAAATCTCACTAGGCGAATTTCCCCAGAATTCCATAGATGATGTAATTCCAGCATTATAATATGCTTCAACACTTCCTCCAATCAAACCCCTTGCAGCTGCTTCCGCTAATATAAATTGGACTTCAGTATAATCCAATAAATTACCGGGATAGTCAATTGCATGTAAAGTATCTGAAATTTGCGTGTGTTGTGCATATGGAGTTGCGTTACCATAAATTCCGCCAATAAAAACTCCCGCGCCCATATTTTCTCTAAAATATTTAAATCTTCGAGGGTCGTTAAGATCATTCATGTAATCAATGATGGTATTTGCTGCTACAAAGTCGGTTCTACCACTTTTTACCAAGTCAATCCATAATGGGTTTACATAAGGTTCTGCACCCGGATAAATTAAGGTAAAATTATCTGCAGAACTTTGAAATACACCACTACTTATGGCATTTGCAATCGTACTAGCAGCTAAAGCTGAATTTACATCAGCTATCTGAATGCCTAATTTTAATTGCAAAGAAGCTCCAAATCTTTTCCATTTTGACATATCTCCACCATAGACGATATCGTCTCCGCCAAATCCTTCAGCAGATGAATTTATAGAATTGGTAGCATCAATAGCTCTTGAAATTAGACTTTCATAAATAGCAGCATCATCATCATACGCAGGCTGTGGATAAGTCTCACCTTGCAATGCTTGGGTGTAAGGAATATCTCCAAAAGTATCAATTAATACTTGCCAAGCCTGTACTTGCAATAACTCTGCAATTGCAGTTTGATTTGCTTTTTCGGCATCACTTAAAAATGAATCATCAGCAATGATTGTTTTTGCATCATCTAAATCTTTGATAACATCTTGCATTAAGGTATTTATCAATCTACCGTTAATATTTCGTTCATCCAGTTCATAATTTGACTCTTGGACATATTGTGTTTCATTCCATTGTTGTGCATATAGTCTAAATACATTTGTGTTAACATTTGTATTTAACATTTGCGTAAAAAAGGAATTAACAGCACCTGTAACCAAATAAGCGGCTGGTACATTTTCCGGATTTAACGGATCGTGGTTAAGACTATCATAATAATCATCGCTACATGAATTTATCGTAACCAAAGCTATTATACTTAATAATATCTTTTTCATTTTTTTAATTTTTAGAATTGAAGTTTAATACTTGCACCAATTTCTCTATATGTAGGATGTGCTCCAGACTGATAACCTTGAACATTTCCTGCAGATAAACCTGCTTCAGGATCTGCATAAGGTACATTTTTATGAATAATCCAAAGATTTCGTCCAATCGCAGAAATTGTTAATTTATCGATAAATGAATTACGAACAATTCTTTCTGGTAAATCAAATGACAAAGTTACATTTCTTAGTTTCACAAATGAAGCATCATAAATATGTCCTTCATTTGGTCCTGTCAGATATCCCCATGGGTTATCAATTCCAGATCCAGCATAAACACGAACATCGTTCGGAGTTCCATCTTCTTTTACTCCAGGTAAAATTACACCGCCTCCTTGGTCAAGAGGATTCCGTACCGGATTCCCTAAATCATTTACACCAGAAGTGAAATTGTCATACAAACCTGTTGAAAAACCATACCATGTATCAAGAGAGAAAATGTCTCCACCTTGAGAAACGTCAATTAAGAAACTTAAACTTAGGTTTTTATAAGTTAAAGTATTTTTAACACCTCCAGTCCAATCAGGATTCATATCTCCGATAACGGTATCTGCGTCAGAAGTAAGATAATATCCGTCAGATCCTACTACTTTATTTCCGTTGTCATCATAAACATAACCTGTACCTCTAATTATACCAAATGCTTCACCTACTTTTGCTCCGATGGAAACTCCTCCTTGGAAATTAGCACGAGCTAAATTGTAAAATTCAACTCCATTTAAAGAAAGAACCTCGTTATTGTTTTTAGCAAAATTGATATTCATTCTCCATGTAAAATTATTGGATTGAATAGGTACCAATGTTAATCTTGCTTCTATACCTTTGTTTTTGATATCACCTGCATTTAACCACTGAGAAGTAAATCCTGTAAATCCAGAAACATCAATTGGAGTAATCAGATCGTATGTGGTTCTGTCATAATAAGAAACATCAAAACTAACTCTGTTTTTCCAAAAAGCCATTTCCAAACCAGCCTCAAATTCTTCCATAACTTCAGGTCTTAAGTACTGATTTTTGTTTGTTGCTGGATTTGTTGCTGATCCGACACCATCAAAAGATGCATTAATTGTATAGGTGTTATATAAATTATATGGATCAGTATCATTACCCACTCTTGCATAGTTAAATCTTGCTTTACCAAAATTCATGAAAGAACCATCAATTAATTCAGAGAATACAAAACTCAACGATGCTGAAGGATACCAATATCTGTTTTTCTCACCACTCCACAATGAGGTAGAACGGTCAGTTCTGATAGTACCTTCTGCAAAGACGGTATTCCAAAATCCTAAGCTTAAACGAGCAAAGGTTCCATCAACCATCTTTCTGTAACGTGTTTGTTGCATATCGGCAGAAGTAATTGCGTTAACTGAATTATCCAAAGAATACAATCCTGGGATTTTTAAACCACCGTTTGTTACTACATTTAATTGATCCAATGTTTGGACTCTTAGATTCCAACCTGCATTTGCATCCAAATTGATATTTTCGGTCAAATCTCTGTTTACATTAAAAATTAAATCATAGTTGTTTTCTGTAACGTCCAACTTTTGAACAAAATACTCACCCAACGAGCCAGCAGTTCCGATTGCCTCTCTTTCCTCACGGATTTCATTATAATTATCAAACCCAAATCTACCCATAACATTTAACCAAGAAGTTAATTCATAATTCAAGTTAAAGTTACCGGAATAACGATCACGACTGTCATTTTGATAATTTTCATAACGAGTCCAGTAAAAATTGTCTGAATATAAAGGAACTGTATTATTTTCATCTACGATGTTCCAAGTTGCATTCTGTCTAGTGATGAGATAAGCTTGTCTTTGTTCTTCTAAGTCAACGTTCGTTTGCCACCATTGTCTAAATGACTGCATTGGGTTCAAACCACTATATCCTGTTCCAACTCGTCCTTTGGTTGAATTATCTGTATAAATTAATTTCCCACCAACTGTTAAACGGTCAGTTAAATTATAATTAGCACTTAAATCTAAAGTATTTCTTTTTGAGCGATAATTGACCAATCCACCTTCATCCATAAAATTGGTAAATCCAACTCGGAAGTTACCATTTTCATTATTTCCTGAAAAGGAAATATTATTTGTAAAAGTTTGCGTATTTTTCCAAATACTGTTCGGATCATTTTTCGCTGCTACCCATGGGGTTTTCTGCATATAAGTAGGAAGGCCTTCGAAGAATGCGTTCCATTGATATACCATCAAATTAGGATCAAATGCAGCACCATAAGAGGCATCATCTCCAAACATTACCAAAAGGTCTTCGTTTCCATCACCGTCAATATCGGCTCCATTAAAATAAGGGTTTATTGAGCTTGATCCATAATCAGCATATCCTGCGCCATATTTTTTCTGATACTTCGGTAAGGTTTCTCTATCAACTGAACCAACAATAATGGAAGAATTGAATTCGACACCAATTCCTTTGTGCTTTCTTCCTTTTTTGGTAGTAATCATGATCACACCGTTCTGACCTCTTGAACCATATAAAGCAGTTGCAGCGGCACCTTTTAATACGTTAAGGCTTTCGATATCATTTGGGTTGATGTCGGTAGCTGCATTACCATAATCATAACCCCCACGACCTGTTGATTGGTTTGCACTATTAAAAGTTGAGTTGTTCATCGGTACACCATCAATTACAATTAATGCTTGATTTGATCCTGTTAAAGAACTAAAACCACGAATAATCATATTTGTGGAACCTCCTCTCATCCCAGAAGATTTGATGTCCATACCTGCAACTTCACCAGATAAGGCATCTGCGAAATTTGCCACAGGAATTGCGGATAAGGTTTCCCCGCTAACTTCCTGTGTTGCATAACCCAAAGATTTTTTATCTCTCGTAATCCCCAAAGCTGTTACGACAGCTCCTTCTAATTCAATGGCCCCACTTTCTTTCAGTGTAGCATTGTAAACGTCACTTGCTCCAACGGTAACCGTTGAAACATCTAATCCCAATGCCTCGATGGTCAAGACATCTCCTTCATTTGCCGTTATGGAAAAGTTCCCGTCCATGTCGGTAAATACTTCTTGTCCTGAAGAAGACGTTACACTGGCGTCCGGAACACCAAAACCATAAGCATCAGTTACAGTACCTGTAACTGTTTTCTCTTGTGCAAATAAAAGTCCTCCGAAAAGGATTCCACACAGCACAAGTAAACCTCTTAACTTTGTACTCATTTGTTAAAGAATTTAATGTTTTATAAAACAAATTTAATATAAATTTAACGAGCCGACCAAAAATCTTTTAACTTATCTTTAAACTTTAACTTTGAAAAACACTGTATGTTTTCCCAATTTTTTCATGATAAAATAGAAGCCGGTTGTGATGAAGCCGGAAGGGGATGCCTTTCCGGCCCTGTATTTGCCGCTGCAGTTGTGTTGGGTGAAGATTTTGACAATCAGTTAATTAATGATTCCAAACAGCTTTCCGCCCCTGTTCGTAATCTGTTAAAAAAAGAAATTGAACTACATGCGGCCGCTTGGTCAGTGGCCATGGTGAGTCCTTTAAAAATTGATGAAATTAATATTCTGAATGCAAGCATTCTGGCCATGCATTTGGCTTTGGACGGTCTAAATGTTGATCCTGAACATATTATTGTCGACGGAAACCGTTTCAAACCTTATAAAAATATCCCACATCTCTGTATAGTAAAGGGAGATTCAAAATACAAGAACATTGCTGCGGCCTCGATTCTGGCTAAAACTTATCGGGATGAATTCATGGAAAATTTGCATGAAGAGTTTCCGGTTTACAATTGGAAAAAAAATAAAGGCTATCCTACTGTAGAGCACCGGGCCGCTATTTCTGAATTTGGAATTACGGAACATCACCGCAAATCTTTCAAATTATTACCCACCCAATTGACACTGGATTTATAATTGAGTGGTTGAGTTATTGAATGATTGAATGATTGAATGATTGAATGATTGAATGATTGAATAGGAGTGTGGTTATGGTATTGAATATGAAATTTAATTAAAGATTCAATGAAACGCATAAAGCCGGCTGATGCGGAAAAGCATGCTGAACGAATTGGAATGTGTAAAACACGAATTCCTTAAGGTGTGCCCAATTACTCAAAATTCTCCCGGTCTCAAACTCTCACAGCTTCAGGGACAAGTATTTCATAGTTTCCACCGTTGCGGATGACATCGCGCACGATGCTGGAACTGATATAAGATTTCCCGGAAGAGGTCAGTAAAAATACGGTTTCGATGTCTTTGTTTGTGATCGCGCGATTGGTGTGGGCGATGGCCTTTTCAAATTCAAAATCGGCCGGATTCCGCAATCCTCTCAAAATAAAATTGGCTCCCATCTTTTTACAATATTCAACCGTCAATCCTTCATACACATCTACTTCCACATTTGGAAATCGGCTGAAAGATTCTTCCAACCATTTTTGGCGTTGCTCCAATGAAAACATATAGTTTTTTTGTGCATTTTGTCCTATGGCAACGATGATTTTATCAAAAAGAGGTGCTGCTCTTTCGACTATATCAAAATGTCCCAATGTAATCGGATCAAATGATCCGGGGAAAACGGCTATTCGTTCCATAAATTTTTTCGGTTTAATGCAATTTCTATTTCGCTGTCAAACAAATCTTCTAATTCCAGCCCCGCATGTCGGGCTTGTTGCGGGAATATGCTCGCCGGCGAAAATCCCGGCAGGGTATTCATCTCTAAAAAATGGGGAATTCCGTTTACCATGATATATTCGGACCTTGAAATCCCTGTCATCTGCAAACTTTCATAGGCCTTTGCGGCAATTTCTTCTACTATTTTGGTGGTGTTTGTATCCAATCTTGCCGGTGTGATTTCTTCCGAAGCGCCTTCATATTTGGCTTCATAATCAAAAAACTCATTATGACTCACTATTTCTGTGATTCCTACCACTTTGGTTGCGTTTTTATATCGGATCACGCCCACCGAAACTTCCATGCCGTCTAAAAAGGATTCTACCAAAACTTCTTTGTCTTCTTTAAATGCTTTTTCGAGTGCTGGTTGAAATTCTTCCACTGTTTTCACTTTGGAAATTCCCAAACTAGAACCCGATTGATTGGGTTTTACAAAACAAGGCAATCCTACTTTTTTGATGATTTCTTCTTTTTGATAGGGTATTTCCTGATGGATGTAAACCGACTTTGCGTGAGGGATTCCATATTTTTCCAACACGGCGATACAATCTTTTTTATTAAATGTCAGTGCAGACTGATAAAAATTACAACCTGTATAAGGTAAGCCGATTAATTCCCAGTATGCCTGCATATAACCATCCTCCCCGGGAGTTCCGTGGATGATGTTGACCACGCAGTCAAATTTTACTTTTTGCCCATTTTGGGTATAACTGAAATCCTTTTTGTCAATCGGAAATTTTCCTTCTTCATTTTCCGCATACCATCCTTCCTTTAAAATCCGGACGCGGATTTTGTTGTATTTTTCCGGATTCAGGCTTTGGTACACCAGTTCGCAACTTTTGAGTGAGACCACATATTCGTCTGAATATCCACCGGCCACTACGGCTACATTTAACATAAAAATTCAACTTAAGAATTCAAATATAAGTTGAAATTGGAAAACAGAAACCAGAATTTTTGATTTCCTTGAAGCATTGAATTTCTGTTTTGAACAATTCAAGTTGAAATTGGAACAATTTTTTCTATTTGGAATCCGTTCCCATCACAGGGATAAAAAAAATATGTAAGTTTGTGACTGAAATTTGTAGAAGAAATGGATAGATTTTACAAATTTAATTTTTAAAAATAACCACGTGAAATTCTTCAAAACATTCACCAAATGGCAATTTTGGACAAGCATCCTACTGATGGGAGTAGCTTGTTTTGCATTATATCATTTTATATTTAAGGTTTGGTTGAATACCTATACCAACCATAATGAGGAAATTGAAATCCCCGATTTATCCGCCATGAATATCCAAGACGCTATCAAAACACTGGATAGTTTGGATCTGACGTATGAAATCGACAGCATCAAATTTGATTCTACTAAATCTCCTTTGGCCGTATTGGAATTTTATCCGCAAAAAGGGTTTATGGTGAAAGAAGGCAGAAAAATATTCATCAAATCCAACCCAAAAGGTTGGCGTCCAACCAGTTTGCCAGATATCATCGGGAAGTCCAAACGCTTGGCATTTACGCAATTGAAATTGGCAGGATTGGAAGTAGGGGACACGATTTATGAGTCGGACATTGCAAAAGATGCGGTACTCAGAGTGATGTTTCAGGGAAAACAAATATCCAAGGACGCTGAATTGCCAAGATTCACAAAAGTGGATCTGGTGTTAGGGAAAGGTTTGGAATATGGCGTGGATATGGCCAATCTGATAGGCATGACGTTGGACCAAGGACGTTCTTCCATTCAAGCTAATCGTTTTGAAGTCGGTAGGTTAAATGTGGACGGAATAGTGTCCGATAGTGCATTGCTAAGGATTTATTACCAATATCCTTTGCCGGGCGATAATTATGACCAAGGACTTCCGGTCGATTTATGGGTGTCAGAAAAGGATCCGCGTGATCTGGCAGCTGTGGTTCGTGTGCTGGATAAACAATACCGCAATTATGACAATGATTCCATTGCGGCGGCACAATATGCAGAAGAACTCAGATTACAGGAAAAATCCATTGAAAAGCCAGATTCGGATACCGGAAAGCCACAAACTCCACCGGCAAAACCTACTGAAATACAACCCGACGGTGTTGAAATAGATTGATATGAGTCAAAATCAATTTGGGTTTGAACAATTTTCCATCAAAGTCGATAAAGGCCAAAGTCCTTTGCGGATTGATAAATTTCTGATGAATTTTATGGAAGGAACCACCCGAAGTAAAATCCAAACTGCAGCAGACAACAACCAGATTCTGGTCAACGGAAATTCAGTAAAATCCAATTATAAAGTAAAACCCGGTGACGAAATCAAACTGATGTTGGAAGAACCACCGAGAGTCATCGATATACTGCCGGAAAACATCCCGATTAACATTGTGTACGAAGACGATGCCGTAGTGGTCATCAACAAAGAGCCCGGAATGGTAGTTCATCCCGGACATGGTAATTACAAAGGAACGCTGGTCAATGCACTCAAATTTCATTTTGATAATTTACCTTCCATGTCAGCCGAATTGGAACGCCCCGGATTGGTGCATAGAATTGATAAAGATACAAGCGGGCTTTTGGTCATTGCCAAAACCGAACAAGCCATGCAGAGTTTGACTTCTCAATTCAAAGCCAGAACGACAGACAGGTTATATGATGCCTTGGTTTGGGGAAGTTTGGAAGAAGAAACGGGAACGATAGAAGGACATATAGGACGTCATTTAAAAGACCGTATGCAGATGGCGGTTTTTGAAGATGGAAGTCAGGGAAAACCTGCTATCACGCATTATAAAATACTGGAGAAATTTCTTTATGTAACTTTAGTCGAATGTAAATTGGAAACCGGACGCACCCATCAGATCAGAGCGCATTTCAAACACATCGGTCATCCGCTTTTTAATGACGAAAGATACGGTGGAAACTTGATTCTGAAAGGAACAACTTTTACCAAATACAAACAATTCGTCGACAATTGTTTCCAGATTTGTCCGCGACAGGCCTTGCACGCCAAAACATTGGGATTTGACCATCCCGTTACCGGCGAACGAATGTTTTTTGAAGCACCCATGCCGGCCGATTTGGTCGAATTATTGGAAAAATGGCGGAATTATACACGGTTTTCCAGAGAGGAACAAACAGACTAATTCAAAAATAAAAATCCGAAGAACTTGATTTAAAATGCTCTTCGGATCTCTGAAAAATTCCGATGAATTATTTTTTAAGAGAAAGAATGTATTTAACCATTTGTTTTGCATCTTCCTTGTTTACACCGGGGTGTGGAGTCATCGGTATTTCACCCCAGATTCCCTTTCCGCCGTCTATGATTTTTTGTGCCAATTGATCGATGTCGGCTTCCGTATATTTTGCTGCTACGTCCTGATAACTCGGGCCTATGAGTTTGGCATCGGCCTTATGGCAAGACAGACAGTCAGATCCTTCTACCAGTGCTAAACCTCTTACTGCGGGATCGACTTTTGGTGTGTCTGAGACATTTTCTTTTTTATAATCTTCATATTCTTTGGCCATTTGGTCATAATCAATCACCACAGGGTCTTTAGTCGGAGAGTCTTCTTTTGAAGAACAAGCAATAGCAAAAAATAGGATTCCTACAGCCAGAATGATTTTTTTCATAACTTGAAATTTTAATGGTTTAATAATTTAATTGTTTTTTTATTTCTTTTGTAGTGTTCTCTATGTCAGTGTTTAATCCTTCTTTTTGATAAACCAGCACACCTTCTTCAGAAAAGATGCTGATGATGTTTGAGTGGGAAAAATCAACCGGCGAAATCTGATCATATTTAACCGAAAGCACATTGGCAAACTCCCGGGTACTTGCTTCATCACTTCTCAGGAAAAGCCATTGTTCACCCAGAAATTTATTGTTTTCCAGATAAGTATTCATTCTTTCCGGTGTGTCGTGTTCCGGATCGATTGAAACCAAAACGAAGCGGATTTTTTCCGGATCATAATCGCCGATGCTTCTTTCTATTTCCCGCATTTCAATTGTTAACCTCGGACATGCCGTTTTGCAGGTGGTGTAAATCATCACCATCACCAGTGTTTTTCCTTTTAATTCTTCCAGTTGGATTTCCTTTCCGGATTGGTCTTGCCATTTTGAATTCAATTGGAATATGGATTCGGAAAGATCGACTTCCTCTTTGTCCGTACAGGCAGCCAGTCCGAAAAAGATAAATAATAGGATCAGTAAATTTTTCATAATGAATTGTTTTCTACATTTTTTACACATCGGAACCCTAAATTGTTAACGGTATAATTCGCTTTTAAGCTTCCTCTCATGGCAAACCGAATAAAGGCTGCGTAATTTTTTAAATCATCTGTGGTAACAGCTGCGCCGGAACAGAACAGTGATTCGTTGGTTGTTTGATCATTTCTTGATTCTCCTGACATCATCACGGAATTAAAATCTTCCGTCCACTCCCAAACCATTCCGTAGAGGTTGTAAACTCCGTAATAGTTAGGTTCTTCCTGTCCGACCGGATTTAAATATTGTTTCTTCTTTTGATAAGATTTCAATATATGACTGGTAAATTCCGGTTTGGAAGAAGCGTTTTTTGAGATTTCATCGGCCAGGCCTACAAATTCCCATTCGTCTACCGTTGGCAACCTTTTTCCGACGCTTTTGGCGTAAGCTTGGGCGGCGAACCAGGAAATATTGGTTACCGGGGCGTTTGGATCTGCTTCAATTGGCGGTTCGAAATCACCTTTCCAGTTGTGGAGATAAGAACTGTCGGCAAATAGATTTGGAATTTTACTTTTGGTCCACTGAGGATTTGCTTTCAGAAATTTTAAATATTCTGAAACAGTAACCGGTGTTTCATCCATGTAAAAAGATTTGACTTCAACAATTCTTCCTGAATCTTTTCCTATGAATGCCGTGTAAGTCCCGCCGGAGATTTCCACCATTTTTTTTGCTGTGGAAATGTTATTGAGCCGGGCAGGATTTGCCGATGCTGATGATGTATCTTGTGTGTGGATACAAGATATAATTAAAGTAAAAAATGTGAAAATGAATGAAAAAAGTCGCATCGTATTACTGTTTTTTGAAATCCTCAATGAACTAAAAGTTTTATTAATCATGCTTGATGAAAACCTTTGGGTTTTCTTCGCCCGTTACTTTTATTTTACCCAAAGCTCCTTTGTGGAAAGCTCTGAAAATAGAGTGGTCAACTATGACATAATCGCCCGGTACATCTGCTTTGAACTCAACCATGCTGGCTCCCCCGGCAGGAATCAATGTCGTTTGTACGTTTTCGTTTAACTTAGTGCCTCCTTCCATGTAAACCCGGTCAAAAATTTCCCCGATGATGTGAAAAGAAGAAACCAGATTGGGACCACCGTTTCCGATAAAAAGTCTGACCGTTTCACCTTTGTTGACCTGAAGTTCTTTGTCGCCCAACAGGGAACCGGTATTTCCGTTAAAAACCACATAATCAGCTTTTTCGGCAATGGCTTTTTCCATATCAAATTCCTGTAGACCCTTTTCACCAAAGTTCCCTTTTGTATAGAAATCACCTTGCATGATGTAAAATTCTTTATCCACTTTTGGTAATCCGCCTTCAGGTTCGATCAGAATTAATCCATACATCCCGTTGGCAATGTGCATCCCTACAGGAGCCGTGGCACAATGGTAAACATACAACCCGGGATTGAGTGCCTTAAAAGTAAAGGTTGCTTCTTTTCCGGGAGCAACGAAAGTCGCTTCAGCTCCACCTCCTGGGCCGTTTACGGCATGGAGGTCAATGTTGTGTGGGAGACTGTTGTTTTCATTGTTTTTTAAATGAAGTTCAATTTCATCCCCAATTCTCGCACGAATGAAACTTCCGGGAACGGTTCCGTTAAAAGTCCAGAAATTGTATTCGGTTCCATTGGCCAGTTCTCCGGTTTGTTCAATGGTTTCCAGATAGACAATTATTTTTTTTGCCTCCCTGTCTCCGATGGGAGCCGGAACATTTGGCGGGCTCAATATTTCATGCGTTTCAGTTGAGCCATCCGTTTCGATGGCTTCCGCATAAACACCTCCTTCGCTTTCATGGTTGTTGACACCCTGCTTACAACCAATAACTGTAAACAAAGCCGGAATCATCAGATAGAAAAAAATATTTTTCATTTTATTTAATTTTAATTGTTTCATAATTTAAGATAAAAACACTTTTTAGTCTTTTATTTGGGTAAATTTTTTTATTTCTTAAGAAATGTCAGATTCAAATCCAATCCATCTATGAACTTGGCAACTACAGATTCTTCCAGCATACTCTTGATTTCATTTCTTATGGCACCAAACCGGAAATGAATAGGGCAGGGATGATCAGAGGAACAATCTTTTAAACCCAAACCACAACCTATAAACAGTTGGTCACCATCGATTTCACGCACTATGTCAGCCAGAGAAATCCGCATATGTTCCTCATCCATAAAGAAACCACCGTTTGGACCTTTTGCGGATTGCACAAATCCTTTTCGGCTTAAATCCTGAAGGATTTTTGCAATGAAATATTCGGGTGATTCTATATTGGCAGCAATGTCTTTAATCCCAACTCTGTTTCCTTTGCTGGATTGTTGTGCAATGTATATCATCGCCCGGATTGCATATTCACATGTTTTAGACAAAAGCATTTCTAATCGTTTTACAGGACAAAGGTAGAAATATTTTGACAATAAAAGATAAAAAACTCTTTTATTTGAATATGAATAAAATCAGGTTTATTATCAATAGAATTTTGAGTGGTTTAAAATTGAAAATTCATCTGAATAGGAATGGCGAAATGCTTTTTTTTCGTAATTTCGCAAACCTTTAAAAACGAATTAGTTTAAGGCCAATCGAGGAAGAAGTGCTTTTATTTTGTACTTCTCCATATTTATTAAGAATAATGAGCAAGAATTTCAAAGAATACAAACAATTAGATTTAGTCAAATTATCCGAAGACGTTTTAGCAGATTGGAAACAGAATCAGATTTTTGAAAAAAGCGTTTCTACAAGAGAAGGTCAGGAGAACTTTGTGTTTTATGAAGGCCCGCCTTCC
>Ga0079224_100003138_pt1 | contig 20597 bp, 31 predicted proteins | sample Stecom2015_FD_80414 | JGI IMG/M metagenome (GOLD analysis project Ga0079224, IMG submission 80414) | Agricultural soil microbial communities from Utah to study Nitrogen management - Steer compost 2015 | ecosystem: Environmental > Terrestrial > Soil > Agricultural land | place: USA: Utah...
AGTTACTCCATTTCCATAGCGCCCATCAGGATCAGAAACGCGAACACAAAATTGAGATCTTGTACTGCCTCCAAATGAGAAGTTGGAAGGAGTTAAATTTGAATAAGGAACACCGTTAAATGCTCTGATCGTACTTGCACTATCTCCAGGAACAGGAGTGTGGGAATTAACAATAAATCCTAAGCTCGGATGAAGAATAGTTATATCCCATGAGTAGGTACTAAAGTTAGTAAGGCCATCCATAATGCTAGCTTCAAGACGGTAGTTTCCAACGTAGTTGTTAAATGGAGCTGTAGGCGCAGGAATATGGCGAAGTGGATTCGATGGATTAAACGCAAAGCTAACCATTTGAGGTGCATCAGTATTGATAAGTGGGTCCACCTCAATTAAATCCGGCTGAGTGGTACCAGTGAGTTTAATGAGTCTCCATCTTACGAGTGGAGTATCCATCTTTCTACCATTGTTTAAAACATTGAATGAGAAAGTACTTCCAACGTTAATAGGATTTTGAGTAATAGGTAAACTTAATCCCGGACTAAAGTTTTGACCATTGGGAGTAGGATCATTAGTTAGTTGAAGAGAAAAATCATGAGAATCGATAATTGAGTTAGAAGTCGCATCAAGGATTTGAGCAGTAATAATATGATTTCCTACTGCTCCATAAAGATCAGAGTTTGGAACCAGTGAAATAGTATAAGGGTGATCAGTAATATCAGCAGAAGGAGCACTTGGGGTATAAAGTGTTGTTTGTGAACCATTAAAGTTTCTAATCCACCGAATGCGGTATGTTCTGTTATAAGGATTCTCCACCATTATAGTGAAGGAGAGTGATGAGCCAGAACTAGCAGTAGCAGTGATACCTCCTGTAGGTACAGGAGATTTAATTTTAATGAATGATGTTTCACTTGGGTTTACGGGTAAGCATCTTCTTTGAGTAGGGCTAAATGCTTCATTAGCTCCACATTCAGTTTGCTTAGCTTGAGGGACACAACCTGTAATCGCCATACTAGCGATGATTATTGTCCAAAGAGTAAATAATTTGAAACCGGCCATAGTCTCTTCCTTGATAGTCTATCAGTATCTTTATCGGGCATTTTTCGAAATTTCTTAGCTGTACTCCAGGAGAGAGGAAAAAAATGCCATTTATTTTGGGCGGTAGAGCTTATATTGAATTTACAGAAGGTGGAAAACTTTTAGACAATAGGTGGGAGACTAAGGAGATTAGAGATGTTTTCTTTTTTTAAATCTGATTCTGCAGTAAAAGAGTCGGCCAAAACGATCGCTTTAATGAACCAAAAGGGCGGAGTAGGTAAAACGACTATGGCCTTTAATTTGGCCCATTCCTTTGCTCTCGATAAGCGTGTCCTATGTATTGATATGGATCCCCAAGCGAATTTCTCCTCTCTTTTCATGGAGAAACCTGCGGAGGTAAATATTTATCATTTGCTCGTTAATTCTCTTAAAGAACTCAGACCTCTTCATTCTCCACACATGCTTGAAGATGTGATTCAGAAGGTATCATCTCGAATTGACCTAATTCCATCTGGACAAGAATTGTCGGGCTTTGAGTTAACAGTGGCCGGAATTAATGCTCCAAGGCAGCTCATTTTAAAAAAATTCATAGAAAAGCACGATCTGAAGACTAAATATGACGTCATTATTATCGACGGACCTCCGACACTTGGTCTTTTAGTTGTTAATATCATGTGTGCTTGTGATGGTGTGCTTTTTCCATTTGTTCCAGATCGATTCTCAGAGCAAGGCCTCATTAACATGCAGAATGTGCTAAGTGATATTGAAGAAATGCAGATCTGTTCTGTCCCGAAAAATCTCGGGTATATTCCGAATCTCTTTGATTCCCGACGTAAACAGGCGGGACTTGATATGGAAAAAATTAAAGAGACTCTTAAGTCAGGTGTTATTCACACTGCTTTTTATAATAAGGTACAGTTTGGTAGGTCTTTGGCCCAAAGAAAATCTGTCTTCGATTACAAAGGTGCCGAATTTGTAGAGCTGCAAAAACAGTTCAGTAATTTAGCAGACTCAATTGAAAGGGAACTGGGATTATGAAACAAAAGAATCCGCTATATTTAGTAAAAGGTAAAACTGTTCATCCTACTCATACTGTTTGGGAATATGTGATTGAAAAATTCAATCTAAGACCTGTTATTAATATTCTTTTTCAGCTGATCAGTTTTATTCTAGAGCAAGTAAAGGACTACCCTAGCTTTGTTTTTGCTCGCAACTTTATCGAGAATATAATTGAAAAACTCCAAGGAATGAGGGCTCGTTTTAGTTAAGGGGCCCTTCTTCTCGGAGCAGAAGTTCGCGTACGAATTTCATCTTCTGTATTTTGTCCAAAATAAGTGGATTCAAGATCTAAATCATTACTATCATTCTCAATATTTTCTCTTTGACCGAGAACATTGATATCGAGAGAACGCTTGGATGTTTCCTCTAAAAAGCGAAGTTCTTCATGAAGAATGAGACCTTCTTCCAAAGTTGAAGTGGCGAAGGCAAAAAAGGGTAGGCAGAATAGTAAAAAAGTGAGAGCTTTCATCCATAAATCTCCTAAATTTAGACTACCGACTTTTATTTAAAAATGAAAGGTTTTTGAAAAAATGACTGATTATCTGTTATCTAGTTATGATTACAATCTCCCAGAAGAACTCATTGCTGATAGACCTGTAGCTGATCGTCACTCCTCTCGACTCTTAGTTTATGATGAAGCCACTGATTCAGTTACTCATTCAAGCTATGAATTTATAGATCAATTCCTTCCCGAAAATTCAACCATCGTTTTTAACAGATCCAAAGTTTTCCCTTGCAGGCTCATTGGACGTAAACCTTCTGGTGGGGAAGCTGAAGTTTTTATACTGTCTCTCATAAGAGATAGAGATTTTTATCCGGCCATGATTAAGGCTTCCGGAAAAAGAAAAGTTGGAGATGAATTTATCTTTGAAGGCCTGAAAGTAAAATTAGAGGAAATTTCAACAAAAGGTTTTTTGGTTTCAACAAATCTTTCTCACCATGATTTTCTAAATCATTTAGATAAAATAGGAAAAATCCCCATCCCTCCCTATATTAGAGGGGGAGAATCAGACGAAAAAGACCGAGAAACTTATCAAACTGTTTATGCTCAAGAAGTTGGTTCTGTCGCGGTTCCGACAGCAGGACTACATTTTTCAGAGGAGTTATTAACTAAATTAAAAACGAAACATTCTCTTGCAACTATCACATTACACGTAGGTGCAGGAACTTTTGCTCCCGTAAAAACAGAAAACATTCTTGAACATTCTATGCACGAAGAACTTTACTCAATTGATGAAGAAAATCTTCACGTGATTAATCAAAGTAGGTTTAGAGTGGCAGTTGGTACAACAACCTTGCGAACTCTGGAGAGTTGTTATAAGAATGGTAAAATAGAATTTTCGAAGAATGGATTTCAAGGGACAAATATTTTTCTTTATCCCGGACGTCCGGTCTTATCAATAGATGCGTTGGTAACTAATTTTCATTTGCCCAAATCGTCACTGATTATGTTGGTAAGTGCTTTAATAGGGAGAGAGAAGACCTTGGAACTTTATGATATCGGAATTCAAAATAAATATCGGTTTTATTCTTATGGGGATGGAATGCTGATTCTGAGAGACCCGAAGAAAATTTTCAAAGCCTGATCTAAGTCATGTTTCAATTACATTTAAAACTTTAGTATTACCCCAAATATTTGAGGAGTGTTTATTCATGAAAGTTCTTTTGTTACTTTTGTTTTCAACAACTAGTTTCGCTTCTCCCTTTGTTCAATCCATTGCACGTCAAGAAATAATAGCACACGGTAAGAATGCTTACATGTATCGTTGTTCTGGTTGTCATGGAGAAAAGGGTGATGGACTTGGGCCAGCAGCTCAGTTCTTAGATCCAAAACCAAGGGACTTTACTTCAGGGATTTATAAATTTCGATCATCTCCCTTAGGAACACTCCCAAGTGATCAAGATTTAATGACGACAATTTCGCGAGGAATTCCTAATTCTAGTATGCCTAGCTTTGCTGATGTGCCAGAGCAAGAGCGTTTTGCCATCGTTGAATATATAAAAACTTTTTCTCCTGCTTGGAATGACCCTGCAAATTTTGATGTTGCTGTTATTGGAGCTCCTTTTCCAGAAGAAGATTTTAAAGATTTTTCAAAGTTTATTGTAAGAGCTACGAAAGGTAAGGAACTCTTTGTTGAATCTTGCGTACTCTGTCATGGTACTAACGGTTATGGTGATGGAGAAGGTGGAGTAGATCTTCTTGATGATTGGGATCAGCCCATCGTTCCTGCTAATCTAACTAAGCTCACAATTAAGTCAGGAAAATCTGTTAAAGATATTTATCGTATTCTTCTAACAGGAGTGAATGGAACACCAATGTCTTCCTATAAAGATGTTTATTCTGATGACGCTCTTTGGGACTTAACTGCTTGGGTTCTTTATCTTCGCGGTTTAGAGAATGGAGTTTATGATAAAAATAATCCTCCAATAGCCCCAATTACAGATCCACAATTAATCTCTTCTCAAGATGAAGTTAAATAGGTGAATTATGAGTACTGATACAACTAATACAAAAAATCCTCTTGTACCATATGGTCTCGTGAAGGCCCATATGTGCGTGAGCTTCGCAGTCATACTTTTGGTCGTTTTAGCAGGCCTTGGCTACTCGATGCAGTTTATTGATCTTTATCCTTTGAAGGATATTGCTTTCTTCTCTCCGGGAAGAGTAAGAATGGTTCACACTCAAGCTGTGGCCTACGGGTGGCTTGCCAATATTTTCTTTGCCATCGTACTTTACATGATTCCTAAACTTACCAATAAACCCATTCTCTCCGAGAAACTAGGGTGGTTTGTTTTTTGGTTTTACAACACGCTCATCGTTCTAACTGTTGTTCTCATTCTCGCAGGATACGGACAGGCCCAGGAGTGGGGAGAAACTCCAAAAATCTTAGACCCTTTTATTGCTGTTGCTGTTGTTCTTTATGTTGTTAACGTTGTGACTTCAATTTGGAGAGGAAGACATGAGCCTTACTATGTAACCATTTGGTATGTGCTTGCTGCTCTTATTTGGACTCCACTTGTTTATGTCATGGGTAACTTCCTCCCAGAGTATTTCTTTGCTGGTACAGGTGGTGCAACTATTTCTTCAATGTATATTCATGATCTTGTTGGATTATTTGTGACTCCGATTGGGACGGGAATGATTTATTACCTTCTTCCTGTTCTTATGAGAAAACCTCTTTTCTCTCACTCGCTTTCTTTGATTGGATTCTGGGGATTAGCTTTCTTCTATCCGATGAACTCTGTTCACCATTATCTTTATTCTCCAATCCCAATGTGGGCCCAGTATGCATCTATTATTGCTTCAGTTGGTGTTCACGTAGTGGTTTATACAGTGGTCTTTAACGTCATTGCTACAATGGCAAGTGATTGGAAGAAAGTGACTTCTAACGTTTCACTTCAGTTCTTCCTTGTTGGAGCACTATCGTATCTTGTTACATGTATTCAGTGTGCTGTTCAAGTGACTTTGACTTTCCAAGAAATTATTCACTTTACCGACTGGGTTGTAGGACACTCTCACCTTGTACTCTTTGGAACATTTAGTTTTTGGGCCTTTGCTTGGATCTATTACTTGTTTCCAAGACTTCTTAACACTCCAATCTACTCAGCTTCGCTAACACGTTGGCACTTTTGGCTTTCTTTCATTGGGATTGTTGTCATGGACATCGATCTTCTTGCGGGAGGACTAGTACAAGGGTTTATGTGGAAGTCATTAGCTCCATTCATTGATTCAGTAGTTGCATCTAAACCTTTCTGGTGGGTGAGAACTCTTTCAGGTGTTGCAATTCTAGCAGGAACAGTATGTTTTGTTATTAATATGCTCATGACTTGGAGACAGTCTCGTCTTCCTGCAGATGCAACAGTTGCAAATGATATTCTAGATGCTGATTTGGCGAAGGGTTAATTTATGAATCGTTTAGAACGTTTTTCAACCATTTTTTTAGTTGCTGGCTTTTGTTTCTTTATAATGTCTGTATTGGCCCTTGGTATTGCACCAGCTCTTATGACTTCCGGGATGCCAGAAGACGGTGGGATGCCAAAGGAAATTCCACCGGAGTTCCAAGTTTACTATAAGGATCTTGATGAGTATCACGAAGCCCTTTTCTTAGGTCGTGATATTTATATTAAAGAGGCCTGCTGGCACTGTCATTCACAATACGTTCGTCCTGTTGGAGGAGAGTCAATGTACTATGGTGCAGTTTCAACTCCGGGCGAGTACGAGAACCTTCTTAATAGACCACAACTCTTCGGTACAAGAAGAGTTGGCCCAGATCTAACTCGTGAAGCAGGTAAGCGTAGTAATGATTGGCAGATTGCTCACCTTTATGATCCAAGGTCTACATCACCAGGGTCAGTGATGCCTGGTTATACATGGTATTTTGATGAATCAACTAATCCGCCAACTCCTAAGAAAGAAGCTATTGCCGTTGTGGCCTACCTTCAGCAACTAGGAAGTTGGGTAAAAGATGGTAGAAGAACAGTTCATGATCTCAATGAAATAACTCTTCCACCAGCACAGGAGTAAATATGTCGAAAGACCTTAATAAGAAGTTTTTTAAAGTCCCACTTTTAATTGCAACTTCTGTCTTTTCAATTTCTATGATTTTTCTCTGGGTTGTTCATTACTCAGAGATGAATAAAGCAATCATTCTCATTGGCGGTGGTTACGCTGTTATGTGTTTTGCTTTTCTTCTTTTTCAGATTGCTGCCTTCGTTCGTGCTCACGTTGTGTATGATGAGGATGTTGAAGGAATCAAGATGAAAGTATTTGAGGTAGAGAAAGATGAATTTAAAAAAGCTCTCTGATTACTTTAGAAACGGTTCATTCTGTTTTTATTGTAATGTAGACTCCGAGGAATTAAAGGCATTTGTCATTATCGTTATCGGAGGTCTTGTGTTTGCATCTATTTGTTTTGCAATAGGTGCTTATTTTAGAGGTTTCTTTAATAACGTTGAAAGCCTTGAGATAAAGGGAAAAGTTTTAGATCTAGAGTTAGAGGGAGAAGATAATGGAAGATAATAAAAAGTTGGATGAAAGAGATTTTCATCACGGAGAAGGTCACTCTATTCCTGTTATTCTTCGAGTTGCTTGGGCCATTTATTTTATTGTAGCCGTTACTTTTGTTTACAACTGGGTCTGGCCGAGTCTGAAGATATGGATATTTAAATGATAACAGTGGAAGAACCTAAAGCCAGAGAATATACACCAGAAGAGTCAGAGCTTTTAAAACATAAGTTCATTACACTTCTGTATACTCTGTTGATTGTTTACCTTACACTTCACCAGTTTCTCATTCCGTTAGTAAACAATCTCTTCAAAGGTCTTCCATTTGCTAGTGATATTCACTGGTATTTTGTTATTCATTTTTATGGACACTACAAATTAAGAAAAGACCGAAAACTTCCTTATGGCTTTTATGCTCTTATTTGGTTGATGACAATTCTTCAAATAGGGGTAGGGTTCATGAGTTTAGGAAAGTGGGGATTATTTAGTCTGGCGATAACTCAGATTTCTACCATTATCTTCCTTTATTTTGTTTGGCCTTTTGTGAACTATACGATTAAAGCAAAAGACGTACTCATTCATAGCATTGTTGGAGGAGCTATCTTTGCAGGTATCAAATCCGTAGAAGTAAAATCAGTTAAGCCTAAAGTTAAATCCCAGAGACAAATAGTCCTTCATCAAGAAGATTTCGTTATCACTTTTCCAAATAGTTTCCCAAACGAGCGTGAACTTTCCGTTTGGAATCTTGGTGACAGAACTTTTAATTTTGAACATGACTTTAGAATTATAAATGATAAAGATGTAAGTATAGATATCCGTCTCTACGAACTTCACATTAAATCTGAACGATTGAGATGGAAGTATAAAAGACTTGCACAGCTCAAGCCTAATGAATCTTGGGACCTTCCTCTTGAAAATGACGTCATCTATTTGGTGAAGTCACCAGAGAGAAAAGATCTTAAAGTTTTACTACTTATTCCGCAAAACTATGAGTTCCCACTTGGTCCAGGTGAACTAAGTGTGGGGTTTAACTCTTTAGAGTGGAGAAGTCAGAAGAATGAATGAATTTATCGATCACTCTACCTTTGAGATGCTTATTCACTTACTTGAACTAAGTGTAGTCATCGGTATTGGTGTCATCATTTATATTACGAGAAAGTATTCGGCCAATGTAAACCGAGATATGGAAAAGAAATTAGAAGATGAACTACGAGATATCACCGAAGAGTAATCTTAGGACTATTGTTCCCATCACGATTGAAGTTGAAGGAAATAATCCAAGAGTTGATGTTGAGGGAATCGGACGCATTGATTTACAGGGAACTGGAAGAAAAACAGCACAGATTTATTTTAGTTTACCTGGTGAGTACAAAATCACATTCACTGATGGAGAACTTGTTAAAGAAGAAGTGATCTACGTTGATCAACAAGTTTTTTTAAGTTTTAAAAACGAATTTGGAGTCTTCTTCATTTTGTTTTTACTTGTTATGGGGGGCATTATTATATGGACCAGAAAGATTATGCAAAACAAGACAGAAAAAATTTAATTATTGGTTCAATTCATTTGACCGTTTTTCTTATCCTTATTTTAGCAGGGATTTATTTCAAGCGTGCTCTGGGTATGCCTGAGTATATGATGGCCTTTCACGGGCCTGCCGCTGTCTTTTTAATTATTGGCGGCTTTAAGATTACAGAAAAACAAAGACGTCGTTTTAAAGAAGTTAAGATGGACTAATAGAGACTCATTGTGTAATTTGGGCCATGATTTTTTTTGAAAAACAGGCCCAAAGTTCACAAGCTCGCGCAGGGCGCATTCATACAGCCCATGGTGTGATCGAAACACCTATCTTCATGCCAGTAGGCACTCGCGCTTCAGTAAAAACTCTGTGGCAAGAAGACCTGGAGCGACTTAATGCTCAAATTATCTTAGGAAATACATACCATCTCTACCTCCGTCCCGGTCATGAACTGATTGAGCGTATGGGGGGACTTCATGAGTTTATGAGTTGGAAAGGTCCTATTCTTACGGACTCCGGTGGTTTCCAGGTTTTTTCTCTTTCTGATATCAATAAGCTCACAGAAGAAGGGGTTACTTTTCAATCTCATATCGACGGCTCAAAGCATCTCATTACTCCTGAGAAATCAATGCAAATCCAGCGCGCTTTAGGTTCAGATATTGTTATGGCCTTTGATGAGTGCCCAAAACTTCCGGCCTCAAAAGAAACTTTGGCCACCTCTATGCAGCTTACCCATCGATGGGCCAAGCGCTGTAAGACAGTGGAGCTTAAGCCCCACCAGCACCTTTTTGGTATCATTCAGGGTGGTCTCCACGACGATCTCAGAACAGAGAGTATGGAAGGACTTAAGGAGTTAGGTTTTGATGGTTATGCTTTAGGGGGACTGTCGGTAGGTGAGAAAAATGAAGAAATGGTAGATTTTTGCCAGCGCTTTGTCCCAACTATGCCGGAAGATAAGCCTCGCTATTTAATGGGAGTAGGAAAGCCTTTAGACGTTTTGAACGGCATTAAAGCTGGCCTTGATATGTTTGATTGTGTTCTTCCAACTCGTAATGCTCGTAACGGACAGTTCCTGACTACTCATGGCCCTTTAAATATTAAGAAAGCACGTTTTCTCGAAGATAAACTACCACCCGATACGGAATGCGATTGTCAGGTTTGCTCACGTTATACGCGAAGTTATATCAGGCACTTGTTTAATGTAGGGGAGTATCTAGCTGGCCAATTAATTAGTTATCACAATATTCATTTCTATTTAAAAATGGTAAAAGAGGCGAGAGTTGCCATTATTAATGATAAATTTGACGATTATTATCTTAAATTTTATAACAACTACACTTCCAAACGTTGGGAATAAAAGGACTTAATATGTTTGATATCTTTTCTTCTGCTTACGCACAAACTGCTGCTACAGGCGCCCCACAACAATCCCCTTTCATGTCATTTGTACCGTTCGTACTTATATTTCTCGTTATGTACTTTCTGATGATTCGTCCTCAGAAGAAAAAAGTACAAGAAGAGCAAAACTTTCTTAGCAAACTCTCTCATGGTGATGAAGTTTTCACAAAGTCTGGAATCCTGGGAAAAATCACAGGTATTGCCGATAAAGTGGTAACTCTTGAACTCGAAGGTGGGTCTAAGATGAAGGTTTTAAAATCACATATTGGCGGTTCTAGCACACAGCTATTGGCCGAAAAGAAGTAACTATGTTTGGTTTAGGTTTTGGAGAACTTCTCCTTATTTTTTTAATTGCTCTGATTTTCATCGGACCAAAGAAGCTACCTGAATTGGCCAAGGGTCTAGGGGAAGGCTTGAAGGAATTTCAAAAGGCCACCAAAGGCTTTACTGATACAGTAAATGAGTCGATGGCAGCCGATGAGAAGAAAGATCCTCCTAGCATTGAAGCTCCTGCTAAAACTGAGGTAGTTGCCGAAGCTGAAACAAAAGAAAATTCAGAAACCACAAAAAATTCTTAATTGCCTCTCATTAACGCAGCTCTTTATGAGCTGCGTCACTTATTAAATCGTCGTAATCATTTGCTCATATATTTTAAATTCGTTAGAATTTTCCTGATTTAATCGTTTATTACCTAAATACGACACGGAGTGAACATGGCCAGAGGATGGTGGATTCGTTTTAGTTTAATGTCGGTGCTCGCCTTGCTGGCGGTTCTGATTATTACCCCAACGTTACTTAACTTGGATGAAAAAGGGTCATTCCCTGTAAAGCAAAAGATTAATCTTGGACTAGATCTCCAGGGTGGACTTTACATGGTACTGGGAATTGATTTTGAAAAAGTTTATCGTGATGAAGTTCTCGGCCAAAGTCGTCGCTCCATTAAGTTACTTGAAGAAAATGGGATTAAGGCCACCTTAGGCGCTCTTAACACCAAAGATGCTAATGATCCCAAGCAAACTATTGTCCTTAGTAATCCTAGCGATGCAGATAAGGCCAAAGCAAAAATTCGTGAATTTTATAGTTACCCGCTTCGTCTTACTCAAGACAGCGGTGCTAATCTTACTTATGGTCTAGGGAGAGAATATCTTCGGGAAATTGAAGAAACAGCTGTTTCAAAATCTATTGAAGTTATTCGTAACCGTATTGATGAATTCGGCGTAACTGAGCCTGAGATTGTTTCTCAAGGGCGAGACAGAATTGTTGTTCAGCTTCCAGGAGTTAAAGACATTGATCGTGCTAAGGAACTAATAGGGAAAACGGCAAAACTTGAATTCAAGTTTGTTAATGACTCTATTAACCCGGCTACTCTTTCTCAGTGGTTAGAGGAAGCCGCCGCTGCTGGTGCTGAATTTAACAAAGGGGAGAGATTCTCTGATTATGTAGCAAAAGTTAACGAAATCCTTCAGGATAAACTTCCAGCTGGTCATGAGATCGCTTTTGCTAAAGAGATGAGTAAGCTTTCCAATGATATTACTAATCTTGAACCATACCTCATTGAATTAGCTTCAGCCCTTACAGGGGATGAACTACAAGATGCTAGTGTGCGTATTGATCCTGAACAAAATCGTCCTTATGTATCTCTAGATTTTAAGGCCAGTGGAGCTAAGATTTTTGAACAAGTCACTGGGGCCAATATTGGTAGACGTCTTGCTATCGTCCTCGATGATAACGTGTATTCAGCTCCTGTTGTTCAATCAAAAATTGCAGGTGGTTCAGCTCAGATTACTCTTGGAGTTGGTGACTATAATACCGTTATGACTGAAGCTCGTGACCTAGCTCTTGTTCTTCGCGCGGGTGCTCTTCCAGTTGAACTCGTTTTTGAAGAACAGAGAATTGTTGGACCTTCTCTAGGTCAGGATGCCATTGATAAAGCTGAAGTCGCTGCAGTAATTGGTTCTATTCTCGTCTTCATATTCATGATTGCTTACTATAAAAAGTCTGGAACAATTGCTTGTATCACCATTCTTTTCAACATTATCTTCCAACTTGCCATTCTTATAATGGTAGGTGCAACTCTTTCCCTTCCAGGTATCGCAGGTATTGCTCTAACAGTGGCAATGGCCGTAGATGGAAACATTATTGTTTATGAGCGTATTCGTGAAGAACTTGCAGAAGGAGCTTCTCCTTTTGAAGCAATGAGAAGCGGATTTGATAAAGCTTTCTGGGCGATCCTAGATGCTAACATTACTACGGCCCTTGCTGGTCTATGTCTTCTTAACTTCGGTACTGGTCCGGTCAGAGGTTTCGCTGTGACTTTACTTATCGGTATCGTAACTACTGTTTATACTTCTTACTTTGTTTCAAAAGTAATGTTTGATTGGCATGTAGGACCAGAGAAGAAAAAACTTAGTATCTAATTTTAAGGATAAAATATGAGAAACATTGATTTCGTAAAACTATTTAAATATTTTTCGGTCCTCTCTTTTTTAGTAGTGCTAGGAACAGTTATTCTGTTTTTCACTAAAGGGCTTAATTATGGAGTTGATTTCCGCGGTGGTGTGGAAATGCAGATTAAGTTTGTTGATACTGTCGACGCAGGAACTCTAAGAGAGCAGCTTGATGGTCTTTATTTGAGCCAGCTCCAGTCAATTGGAGATGCCTCTCAAAACGAATTTCTTTTTAAGCTTGATACCGATGATATGGACCTCAACGTTCTTTCTACCAAAGTTGAACAGGCCCTTGTTGAAAATTACGGTGAAGGAAAGTTTGAGATTCTCAAAACTGATATCGTAGGCCCTAAGGCCGGAGAGGAATTGAGAACTTCTGCGTTTAAGGCCATCATTTGGGCAGTCCTCGCCATTATGATTTATCTCGCACTTCGTTTTGATTATAAGTTTGCTCCTGGAGCAGTTGTGGCCCTTATCCATGACGTTCTAATTATCATCGGGGTATTTATCATCACTGAAAAAGAGTTCTCTCTTCAGATCGTTGCGGCCCTCCTAGCGATTATTGGTTACTCGGTAAACGATACTGTTGTTATTTATGACCGTGTTCGAGAGGTAGAGTCAGAGAATCCAACTCTTTCAACTTTTGAAGTCATTAACCGTTCGATCAACGAAACTATGGCACGTACGATCAATACGTCTTTAACTACGCTTGGAGTTTCTGTAGTTATGCTTATCTGGGGTGGCCCGGTAATTCATGATTTCTTCTTTGCCATGACTGTTGGGCTTATTTTAGGTGTATATTCGACGATCTTTATTGCTGTGCCGATGACCGTACTTTTCGAAAAGTTCTCACCTAAACCGGCATGACCAGAATCCTTCTTGGACTTTTGTTACTTCTAGTGACTTCATTCTCTCAAGCAGAGGATGAGGTCACTGGATTTGAAGAGATGGACGAAATCCAAGAAATCATTGATCAAAATCAAAAGATTGTTCAATCACATAAAAATATTTTTCCCGCCCTAGGCCTCGATGCCCTAAAAGATCCTCGCATCAAAGATAAGATTTCTAAGCAATTTGATGAATCCAATATTTCTTTAATGTCCTTAGAGAAGAAAATAAAATATTTTAATGAACATTACGAAGGTAATCCTTTGAAAGGACTTCTCGATAAAGTTCCTAAAATCCGAGATATTTTTGTTGATGTCATTACTGATAAAAAATCTATCCTAGGTCTTCTCTCTATCTTTCAAAAAGAAAAAGAAAGACTTTATGCTCTCTATATCATCATAGGTCTATTCATTTTAAATATCTTACTTAGAAAACTCATTATTGGCCCTGAAGCAGGATTCTTCTCCCGCTTTATTCTACGAATGACCATCAGTTTCTTTTGCTCCTTACTTACAATAGGAAGTCTTTACTACTTATTTCAAAAAGAACTAAGTCCTATTGTAGAAGTAGTAAAGTCTCATTTCTAACTGTAAGAGCTAATCAATCCACCTTCTGTGAATTCAACATCTAGAGTGATTGGACAGTTAAGAAGAACGGAGATAGGGCAGTTACTCTTAGCTTCTTCTGCAATTTGTTTAATCTTTTCATGATCAGACTTACACTCAATAATTGCCGTTAAATGAGATCCTTTAACTTTTAATTCTTGGGCCTCAATTTCACAGGTCACTTCAATTTGTTCAGGGTTAATATTTTCTTTTTCAAGAGAAAATCTTAGGGCCATAGCATAGCAAGCGGCATGGGCAGATGAGATGAGCTCTTCTGGATTAGTAGTAGGGGCGTCTCCAATTCTTCCTTTATAGGTATAATCTAAGTGATAGGCCCCTCGACCAGAGTGAACGTAGCCAGTACCTTCTTTAAAAGTTCCTTCCCAATTGGCCTTCGAATGGACTTTCATTACTTCCTCCTTGTAACAACAATTCTTCAAACTAGAAGTGTTGCTGCTACAAGACTTTTTGGAAATGCCAAGTGAATCTAAACTAAGCTGCTAGGATTACTGTTTAGGAATACAGCCAATTCGTCTGTCATGAGGAGGGTACTGTGAAATGGCCCCATTCTCGTTACTGACGTTATCACTGATACTATCCTGCCCAAGTTCATTAGTGCCTCGAACTCGATAGATACGCTGATTCGCACTTTGAACGTAAGGTGCTTCTTTATTAAGTGGATAGTAGAAATAGACAGCTACATTAGAAACGTTCTCATCAGTCGGTGCTTTTAAAGTTCCATCGCTATCTTGATGGAACCATACTTGTTTAAGATCGGTTTCACGAATCAAGATATAGTCATCCGGAGCGTTCTGAAGATTTCCATCGGGAGTTCTAAAAGTGTCTCCTTTTTTAACGCCAATATAGAGTCCTTCAGTATCGACTTGAATCACATCTCCAAGAGCACGGAAGAGAGGGTTATTGAGTTGATAGTGAGCATTAGTTAAACAATAAGAACGGTAATTGCTCTGATCAATCCACGGGGCCATGTACTGGCCAAGATTAGCAAGAGAAGAAGAGTTACCTGCTTCTGTTGTGAGTTCAGGAGCACCGGCCCAACTAAAGGGATTAAAGAATCTTGTTCCTGCCGGGATACTTCCACCATAGTGAATCACTTTCTGGCGGATCATATCGTTGACTTCGGCAACACCATTTCCATCGTTATCAAAGAAGCGTGGATCCGTGTTGTCCCAAAGAGTAAAAGTTCCTGGTGATTGTTCAAAACGAGGGTAAAGCTCGTTATCCTCCTTTCCATAAAGAGGATTGAAAATATCGTGACAAATAAGGTTGACCACTCCTGCAGCAACGGGAGTTGGAGGAGTGCGAGGTTGAAAATAAAAATGCATGCGATAAGCATTATCAAAGTAAATATCACCGGTGTCACTGTCAGTAGAGTATTCGCGAATAAGACAAGCATACTGAGTGATAGGGTTAAGCTTCAATGGACCAAGGACAGGGCTTTGAACATCCTCAGAAAATTTTACAATCTGTACCGAGTTAGACTGGGCCCTTGAAGAAGACTCAACAAGTGTTAAAACGTAAGTTTTATTTTCTGAAAGAAGACCACTCACATTCGCGGTAATTGAGTTTGATCTTGAAGGAATGTTAGTATCGATTTCGGTAACGTTACCTGAGCTATCTTTAGCTTCTATAATACACTTTGCATTTTCAGTATCGGTTTCAAGAGGAACTGTACACCAACCGTGAACAGAACCGAAGCCACCTAGTTGGACTTGGGGACCAATTGAAAAGTTTGCATAGAGAATTTCAGATCCATTAGTATTTTTTCCATTACAAAAACTAGCACAGTTACCATAGCTAACTGGCTTACCATCTTTACAAATACAAAAATCATCTTTCCATTTAATGTCGTTAGTAGGACGAGTGATCTCTACGGGTTCATCGTCTTCAACATCATCTCCAATAGTCTGAGCAGGAGTGCTGATTGATCTTTGCGGTAATGTATCTTGGCATGCAGTCATCATGACCAGCATTAAGATGGAGAAAAGCGATGTCATAAGCTTTGAGTTCTTCATAATCCTTGAAACCTCTCTCTATCTTTTCGAATTTTCTGGGGCAAATCTTTAAGATGTGTAGATAAAAGAGGAGAGGATATGTAATATTAGCTAGTTAGGTTTAGGAGAGGAAAAAAATGCATGTTTTGTTCAAAGACCCATTAATAATTTCCGAGTTATGTCGATAAGCATTGAAAATTAGACGTATTTTCCAAGGAGAATAATATGACGAAGGCTGATCTCATCGCAGTGATCGAAAAACAGGCCAATTTACCTCACCATCAAGCAGAAAAAATCGTAAACATCTGTTTTGATAGTATGATTCAAGCTCTTTTTGATGACGAGCGCATCGAGATTCGTGGCTTTGGTTCATTTGCTAACAGAAACTACAAGGCCTATGAAGGGAGAAACCCTAAAACAGGTAAGGTCGTTAAAGTTAGCCCGAAAAAAGTTCCTTTCTTTAAAGTAGGAAAAGAGCTCAAAGAGATGGTTGATGAAGGGAAAGATAAATACGTTATTCGCGAAGCCTAGTATTCCTGGAATAAAAGGGGAGTTCTAGCTCCCCTTTAGCTCCGCAACCTGAAATGAATCTAAAGATTGCTATTATTTGACTTCATATCTCCAATAAATTTTTTATAAAAGAAAGATTCTAAGGTAATCTGAACCAAGACAAAAGGGACTTGTTGGACTTATGAGAAAAAATATTTTGGTCGTAGAAGATGACAATTCCATCAGAGAACTTTTAGTGGAGTTCTTAGAAAGTGAAGGTTATCAGGTAGACAGCGCAAATAATGGTTTAGAAGGAATTAAGTTTCTTGAAGCTAAAACTCCTGACCTTATTTTAGTTGATCTGATGATGCCAGTCATGGATGGATATGCATTTCGTACGGAACAATTAAAGCACGATGTATGGAAGAATATTCCAACTGTCGTCATGTCAGCTGAGGCCAATGCTCGCGAGAAAATGAAAAAATTTAATGTTACAGCATTTCTTAGTAAGCCAGTTGAGCTGGATACTATCTTACAAACAGTAGAAAGGTTCTCTTAATCATGTATAAACTTTTTGGTATACCCAACTGTGATACGGTGAAGAAAGCTCGCCGTTTTCTAGAGTTACAAGGTATCGGTGTTAATTTTATTGATTTCAAAAAACAACTTCCCACAGAAAAAGATATTCAGAGATGGATGGAAGCCTTTGGGGGAATGCCCGTAAATAAGAAAGGCCAAACTTACAGAAAGTACAAAGATCAATTTGAGGCGCTTGATCTCAAGTCCCAGATCATTTTTCTTAAAGAACATTCCTCTATGATTAAAAGACCAATTCTTGAAACAGACGCAGGAGTCGTTTTATCCTTTGGTTTTGACGAAGAAAGCTACAAAACTATCATTTCTTAGTGTAAGATGGGTGGGTTTGAAAAAGGATCCACCCGCCATGACAATTGCTAAAATTCAAAAGTATCTCGAAGAAGTTGCACTACTAAATAATGCCTCCGCTCTTGCCCATTGGGATATGGAAACAATGATGCCAAGTGAAGGGATCGAGTCCCGGGCCAAACTGCTTTCTTATTTAGGAAGTAAGTCTCATGGGTTGAGCACATCGAAAAAATACAAAGCGTTACTAGATGCTACTAAGAAATCTAAATTATCCCCCCTCGAAAAGAAAATGCTCAAAGAGCTTCTCTGGGACTTTGATCTCAATAATGCTCTTCCTGCTAAGCACGTCGAAGAGATGAGCTTAGCTTCAACCACGGCCCATCACGTTTGGGCTCAAGCTCGTAAGAATAATGATTGGGATACCTTCTTTCCGCATCTTCAAAAGCTCATAGATCTTAAAAAACGTGAGGCCACTTACTATAAGGCAAAAACTCCTTACGATGCTCTGATTCGTCAATTCGATAAGAATTTTACCGTGGAAGATATTACAAAAATTTTCTCCGAATTAAGAAAAGGTCTCACTAAGTTAGCAAAACAAGTCAATGATGATGGACGCTTTGTAAAAATTAAAGATCTCTCAGCTCCCTTTGCGATCGAACCTCAAGTTGAACTTTCAAAATATATTACTGGTATCTTTGGTCTACCAGCTGGGCAGTCTCGACTAGACATCTCGGTTCACCCATTTAGCACAACCATTGCGCCTAAAGATTTTAGAATTACTACGCGCTATAATGAGAAGGATCTGGATTCCTTTGGCTCAACGATGCACGAAGTAGGACATGCTCTTTATGAGGCGGGCCTTCCGCGAGACAAATGGAACGGTCTTCCTCTTGCTGAAGCTGCAAGTCTTTCAGTGCATGAATCTCAATCTCGATTCTGGGAAAATATTATTGGTCGCTCTCGTGAGTTCTGTCATTTTATTCATCCTAAAATGAAAGAATTATTTCCGACTCAAATGAAGGGAATATCACCTGAAAAACTCTTTCTGATTATGAACAAATCAGTTCCAAATCTCATTCGAGTTGAGTCTTGTGAGCTTTACTATAATCTCCATGTGATCATCAGGTTTGAAATTGAGAAAATGATTTTCAATGAAGGGATGGATCCGTTCGATATCCCTTATATGTGGAATGAACTTTATGAGAAGTATTTAGGTGTGAGACCAAAAACTGTTGCCGAAGGGGCCATGCAGGACTCACATTGGGCCGGAGGTGCTTTTGGTTATTTTCCAACTTACACTCTTGGAAACTTAATCTCTGGAAGCCTTTATCAGAAAATGAAAAAAGAAGTTAAGATATTCGATCAAGATGTTGGAAGAGGAGAGTTCTCTCGTATTCTAACTTACCTTCGTGAAAACATTCACGAGCATGGACGAACCCTTGATCTTAAAAATCTTGTTGGTGGAGAAATTCATACAAAAGATTATCTTAACTACTTGAAGGAAAAATTTGATGTCTAATGAAGATGAATTCCTCATCACTGTTATGGGTCTCCAAGAGGCCCATAACCACGAAATAAAGCTCAAAGAGCGTGGAATTAAACTTATTCTTAAAACCAATCCTCAGACATGCACAAGAGGTTGCAAAGTCACTGTTGAGGTATGGGGAGAAGGAAAAGATAAAGAGTTTTTGGGGCAATATTTTACCGATGATCTCCTTCGAAGCCTTGATGCGGAAAAGATTAATTTTGAAGCATTGAATTCAGTTTTTGATCCCACTGCAGGTGAAGTTATTTGCCAGGCCTGTGGTTTTAAATTTTCTTCCGCAGCCTCTGAGTGTCCTGACTGCGGTCTTTGTTATTCTTTGTAACTTCGATTTTGTTTTTTTAATGAGTGAAGCCTTTTGGAATCGAGGCGTTTTCGAACGGCCGATTTTTTAGGCTTCGTTTTCTTTCTAGTTTTTTCCGGAAATTGAACAGTCTTGAGAAGTTGATAAAGCTTTTCGATGCAATCATCCATATTTTTTTTCTGAGAGCGATGAAGCTGAGAGGTTATGTAGACTTGGCCTTGGTCGTTAATGAGATGAGGATATTTTTCTTTAAAACGGGTGATGATGCTTGGAGATAGGGACGTGGTTTGATCAATATTCCAATGAAGAATTACTTTAGAATTTGCAGTGTTAACACTCTGGCCTCCGGGGCCAGAACTCCGCGCATAGCTGAAATCAAATTCTGAAAAAGCGATGTTTATCTCATTCATAACAGGTATGATAATATCATGAAGTCATCGGGGTGGTTTGTTTATATTATTAAAAGTGAATTAGGACATTTCTATACGGGAATAACTACTGATGTGGAGAGACGTTTTAAAGAGCATCAAAGTTCGTCAAAAGGTGCAAAGTTTTTTAGAAGATCTGCAGCTGTAGAGATTGTTTTTACTAAAGAATGTGTAAATCGATCTGAAGCTTCCAAATATGAAGCCTACATTAAGTCCTTAACAAGAGCGAAGAAGTTAGAACTTATCAAGCGAGGTGACCTATGATGGTACAAAACTTTTGTTATAAAACTTTTATTCGAAAAGGATGGAAGTTTATAAATAATGTCCCTCAAGATTTAAAATCCTTCGTTCTTATCGGGGCACCCCATACTTCGAATTACGATTTCTTTGCGGCCATGGCCATTGCCGGTTTTATGAAAAAGAACGCTCGCTTTGTTATAAAAAATGAATGGGTTAAATTTCCTTTCAGTCTGGTCATGAAACCTTTGGGGGCCTACGGACTTGATCGTGATCGTATTAAGGCCAGCCAAGGTCTCAACACCACAGATCTGATGGCCGATCTTTTTGTAAAAGAAAAAGATTTGGTTCTCATGATTACTCCCGAAGGGACAAGGCGCTCTAATAATCGGTGGAAAACCGGTTTCTATTATGTGGCCGAAAAGGCCCAAGTACCTATTGTTTTAGGATTTGCTGATTACTCAAAGAAAGTCTTAGGTCTTGGGATGGTTATCTATCCCCATGACTTTAATAGCGATATGAAAGCTATTATGGACTTTTACCGAAGTATTAAAGGTAAAGTGCCGGCCAGCTTTCAGCTAGATTCACGTTTTGTTTAGATCACTCTATAAAGTCTTCCTACAGATTTGTCTTTTCTAAAGAACAAGGCTAATTTGCCCTCTTATGGAAAAGATAAACCCTGACTTAATTCCCATTACAGCATGGCTCCCTACAACGTTAAAAGAAGCAAGAAAACGTGGTTGGG
>Ga0079224_100003139_pt1 | contig 20593 bp, 16 predicted proteins | sample Stecom2015_FD_80414 | JGI IMG/M metagenome (GOLD analysis project Ga0079224, IMG submission 80414) | Agricultural soil microbial communities from Utah to study Nitrogen management - Steer compost 2015 | ecosystem: Environmental > Terrestrial > Soil > Agricultural land | place: USA: Utah...
CCGCCGCGGCGGTCCGCGTGAAGGACTTGAGGTCCTCGGCCTCGAGCGCGATATCGGCTGCGGCGAGGGCCGTCTCGAGCTCGGCGACGTTCTCCTCGGCGAGGCGTCCGGGGTGCCTGCCCTCGGCGGGGGGCGCCGCGCTGTGAAACCCGGCGACGGCTTCCGCGAAGCGCTCGACCGTCGCACGGTCCAGCGTTCCCTCCTCGAGCAGCCGGTCCGCCGTCGCGCTCGGATCGAACTGCACCAGCTTGACCGCGTACTCGATGGCCGGCGCCGCCCCGATCTCGGGCGCGTCCGGCGTCCCGCCTATCGGCACGACGCCGAGATAGAGCTCCGGGGCGAAGCGCCGGTTGAGCTCGAGCTCCGTCTCGCAGAAACGCCGGCGGCGCTCGAGTGTCGAAAAATCCAGGAACGGAAGCCGGATCGGCTTCTTGAGCTTGTAGGCATAGCGCCCGGTCAGCAGCACGTAGGAGATGTGCGTCTCGATCAGCTGCACCGGTCCCGCCGGGTGAGGGTAGCGGGCGGGATCGAGCAGCGCGCGGACGATCCGCGCCGTTGCGTCGCCGTTCGCCCCGGAGGGCGGGTCCGTTCGGTTATCCGTCGCCATGGCTCGAGTGTAGCAGGCCCGCGCGCTCGTCCCTCAAAACGGACACCGCAACGGGGGGCGCGATGCGCGCCGTTGCTGCGCTGGCACATGAAGACTACAGAGAAGCCCCCGTTCCCGGCTGAACTTGTATACACTTGCGGGCCCAAAGGCCGTTGAAGCGCTTGGGGAGATCGCCGTCTTGAGTGCCGAGAATCATGTACCGCCTGGCTGCCCCCGCAAGATCAAGGTTACCGTCCGCGGCAGGGAGCTGCTGCGCAATCCGATGCTGAACAAGGGCACGGCGTTCTCCGCGGAGGAGCGCGCCATGTTCGGCCTGGAAGGGCTTTTGCCCGTGCGCACGAAGACTCAGAAGCAGCAGGCGACCCGGATTTACGAGCAGCTCCAGGCCCAGCCGGACGACCTGCAGAAGTACGTGCTGCTGAGCGCGCTGCTGAATCGCAACGTTCACCTGTTCTATCGCGTTCTGATCGATCACCTCGAGGAGCTGATGCCGATCGTCTATACCCCGACGGTCGGCACCGCCGTGCAGCGCTTCAGCCGGGTGTTCCAGGGCGGCGGCGGCGTATGGATCACGCCCGACATGAAGGGGCGGATGGCAGACGTGCTGCGCAACGCCGTCGGGCACCGCGACATCCGGCTGCTCGTCGTCACGGACAACGAGTCGATCCTCGGCCTCGGCGATCAGGGCGCGGGCGGCATGGCGATCTCGGTCGGCAAGCTTGCGCTTTACACGGCGGCGGCAGGGATCAACCCGGCGCAGTCGTTGCCCGTCAGCCTCGACTTCGGCACGGACAACGAGGAGATGCTGGCGGACGATCAGTACCTCGGCTGGCCGGCGCGGCGGCTGCGCGGCGAGGAGTACATGGAGCTCGTCGACGAGTTCGTCGAGGCCGTTGCGACGGTGATGCCGAACGCGCTCGTGCAGTGGGAGGATTTCCGCAAGGACAACGCGCTGACGATCCTCGACCGGTTCGTCGACCGGGTGCCGTCTTTCAACGACGACATCCAGGGCACGGGTGCCGTCGTCGTCGCGGGGCTGAACAGCGCGCTGCGCATCAAGCGCGAGCGGCTCGCGGACCAGCGCGTCGTGATTCTCGGCGCCGGCGCTGCCGGCCTCGGTGTCGCCCGCCAGATCAGGACGCAGCTCGCGGAGGAGGGCGTCGTCGGGAACGAGGAGCTTCTGTCCCGGGTCGCGGTGCTCGACCGGCACGGTCTCATCGTCGACGACGGACGCATGATGGATCCCTACAAGCGCGAGCTGGCGTGGACGCCGGGCATTGCCGCGCACTTCGGCCTCGACGACACGAGCGCCCGCATGCTGCTCGACGTCGTCAAGAAGTACCGGCCGACGATGCTGATCGGCGTTTCCGGGGTCGGCGGCGCGTTCACGGAGGAGATCGTCCGCGAGATGGCTGCGCACGTCGAGCGCCCGGTCATCTTCCCGTCATCCAACCCGAGCTCCAACTCCGAGGCGAGGCCCGCGGATCTGTTCCAGTGGACCGACTGCCGATCGCTGGTCGCGGCGGGCAGCCCGTTCGGCGACGTCGAGTGCGGCGGCAGGCGTTACAAGGTCGGGCAGGGCAACAACGTCTTCATCTTTCCGGGGCTCGGTCTCGGGGCGCTCGCTGTCGGCGCACGCCGCGTCACGGACGGGATGACGAACGCCGCATCGAAGGCGCTCGCGCACCAGGTGACCGACGAGGAGTGCAACGCGGGCATGCTGTTTCCGTCGGTGACGCGGCTGCGTGCGGTGTCGTACGCGATCGCGGTCGCGGTCGCGCGGCAGGCGCTCGAGGAAGGCGTCGGCGATATCCGGACCGGGGACGTCGAGACGCAGGTGCGCGCGACGATGTGGGACCCCGAGTATCCGGACTACGAGCCCGCCTGACGCGTCAAAAAGGAACGGGTATCTGACACCACTCCGCCGTCCAAAAGAACGGGTGTCTGACACCACTCCGCCGTCAAAATGAACGGGTGTCTGACACCTTTTTCCGCTGCCAAGAGCAAATGCGCCTGAGACCGTCCCCGGAAAAAGGTGTCTGACACCACCGCGCGCCACCGCACCACCGCGCGCCACCGCACCACCGCCCGATAGCCCCGTCAGCGCCGCTCCCCCCGCTGCGCCAGCAGCTCGCGGATCACCGCCGCCGTGTCCGGGCGAACGACGCCCTCGCGGCCGCTGAAGCCGAAACCTCCGGCGAGCCCGAGGGCCGTGTCGAGCGGGGTGTACCCGCTGCCGTCCTCGACGTCGAGCCGCGCGCCGACGCTCGCGAGATAACGCACGACCTCGTTGTAGCCCTGCAGCGCGGCGCCGTGCAGGGCCGTGCGCCCGCGCCGATCCGTCGCGTTGACGTCGAGCCCGGCCTCCATCAGGAGCCGGATCGACTCGATCGCCTGCGCCTCGGTCTTGTACCGGCCGGTCGTGTCCTGCTCGGCCGTGCCGAGGCCGGCGGCGGCCATTAGCGGGTTGATGCCGTCGCGGTTCGTCAGCGTCGGATCCGCACCGTGCGCGAGCAGCAGCTCGATCGCCGCCACGTCGCCTGCCTTCGCCGCGCGCAGCAGCGGCGTCGTGCCGGCGTTCAGCATCATGTCGTTGCCGCGATCGAGCTTGGCCCGATACGGGGGCATCGACGTGAGCTGCACGTTCACGTCCGCGCCGCGCTCGATCAGCATCGCGGCGACGTCGAGCGCGGAAAGCTCGTTCTGCAGCACGTACGGCGCCGGCCGGTTGGATGCGGGCATCGTGCTGAAGTCGATAGCGGCGTAGAGCGCGCTGCGGCCCGTCTCGTCGACCAGGTTCACGTCCGTGCCGGCCTCGATCAGCGCGCCCGCGGCGTCGTAGTGACCATTGATCAGCGCCGAGACGATCGCGCTGATGCCGTCCGGCGTCGTGGCGTTCATGTCGGCGCCGAGCTCGGCGAGCACCGGGATGCAGGCGACGCAGCCCTCGCGCGCGGCGAAGAGCAGCGGCGTCATCGAGCCCGGCGGCAGCCACTTCGCGCGCGGCTCCGCCGTCATCTGCCGCTCCCAGATCTCGTGCGCCGAGCGCGCGTTCACGTCTGCGCCGTGCGCCGCGAGCAAACGGATCATCTCGGGATGACCCTGAGCGGCCGCCCACATCAGCGCGGTCTGACCGTGCCAGCTCTCGCGCGCGTCGACTTCCGCGCCGCGCTCGAGCAGCACGCGCGCGGCATCGACCGAGCCCGTGCGCGCGGCGGTCATCAGCACGGTCTCGCCCTCGTTCCCGGTCTCGTTCGGATCGGCGCCAGCCTCGAGGAGCAGCTCGATCATCGGCGCGCTCCCGTTGACCGCGGCGAGGTAGAGCGGCGTGACGCCGTAGCGATTGCGGGCGCGCGGGTCCGCTCCAGCCTCGATGAGGCTCGCCGCGAGCTCGAGGTCGTCGTTGCGGGACGCCCAGTGCAGCGCAGTCGTGCCGTCCGCCTCGGCCGCGTTGACGTCGGTCTCGCGCAGCAGCGTCAGCGCCGAGCGGGTGTCGCCGGCCTTCGCGGCCTGGACCAGCGCGGGCGGCGACGCCGCGAACGACGCTGAAGCAAACGCCGCGAGCGCCGCGAGGCACGCGGCGCGAAGCCCGGAAGCCGTACACATGGCTGTTCCCCCGGATGATCCGCCGACTCAAAGCTCGGCAATGGTGCCGGTGCTGTCCCCGAGCGACTCCATCGGCACATCCGCCTTGTCGAGCAGCGTCAGCAGCAGGTTCGTCATCGGCGTGTGGTCCTCGCACTTCACGTGCTGCCCGCCTTTCAGGCGGCCGCGGCCGCCGCCGACGACGACGTTCGGCAGCGGGAAGTGATCGTGCGCGTTGCTGTTGCTCATGTTGCTGCCGTACAGCAGGATCGAGTTGTCGAGCAGCGTGCCTTCGCCGTCCTGGACCGCGTCGAGCTTCTCGAGGAAGCGCGCGAACAGCCCCGCGTGGTAGCGGTTGATGCGCGCGTTCATATCCATCTTGTCTTCCCGGTTCTGGTGATGCGAGACCGCGTGATGGCCCTCGACGACGCCGACCTGAGGGTAGGTACGGTTGCTGATCTCGCGCGCCATCATGAACGTGAAGACACGCGTAATGTCCGCCTGGTACGCGAGCGTCAGCAGGTCGAACATGATGTCGATGTGGTCCTCGTAGACGAACGGGATGCCCGGCGGCGCCTCGGGGATCACGAGGTCGCGGTTCGCCTCGATCTGCGACTCGGCCCGCTGCAGGCGCCGCTCGATCTCGCGGACGCTGTCGAGGTAGAGGTCGAGCCTCTCGCGGTCGTGCGGGCCGAGCTGCGCCTTCATCGCCTTCGCCTGCTGCGTCAGAGCGTCGAGGATGCTGCGGTCCTCGCGTCGCCGCGCCATCTGCTGCTCGGCGCTGCCGCCCTCGCCGAACATGCGCTCGAACACCTTGCGCGGATTGATCTCCATCGGCAGCGGCGTCGTCGGCGTGCGCCAGGAAAGGGTGTTCATGTAGATGCAGCCGTAGTCGCGGTCGCAGGCGCCGATCAGCGAGGAGTGGTCCTCCGTCGCGAGCTCCATCGACGGCAGCATCGTGTCCTGGCCGATCGCCATCGCGGCGTATTGATCTGCCGTGACGCCGGCGAAGGCGTCGATGCCCTGAGTCGGCTTCGGGCGCACCCCGCTGAGCCAGGTCGTCGGGCTCAGCGAATGCACGGCGGTCGTGTCGGCGGCGCGATGATGCAGCCCGCTGACGATGTTCAAGCGGTCCCGGAAAGGCTCGAGCGGCTTCAGAATATCCTTGAACTCGAAGTTCCTGCCGACGGTATCGGGCGTCCAGCGCGTCATGATCGCGCCGTGGGGCACGTACACGAAGCCGAGGCGCGGGCCCTGCTTCACGTTGCTCGCGAACGCCGGCACCATGCTGTCGAGAAGCGGAAGAGCGAGGGTTGCGCCGACCCCGCGGAGGAACGTGCGGCGGGGAATGTGCTTCTTCGTCAGGAACATCGCCTCTCTCCTGTCATCCTCGAGCACGCCCGGTATCGTCGCCCGGGTGCAATGACCCGAGCTTAGCAAGATTCGCGCCGCGGATCATCGCCGCGGGCCGCGGTGGAGCTATCTTGAAACGCGGCGGGGCCTTGCCCGCGGGCCGCTCCCGCCGCGGCGCCCCGGGAGCGGCCGCGGGAGGGCGGCGTCAGCTCTGCATGCCCCAGCGCTCGACGGTGCGCCGCTCGATCGCACGGAAGATCAGGTTCTCGACCAGCAGCCCGAACAGGATCACGGTCAGGAGGCCGGCGAACACCTCCGGGATCAGGAGCTGGTTCTTCTTCTCGAACACGTACCACCCGAGCCCGCCCGAGCCCGAGCTGACGCCGAACACGAGCTCGGCGGCGATCAGCGTGCGCCAGGCGAACGCCCAGCCGATCTTGAGGCCCGTGAGGATGCTCGGAAACGCGCCCGGAATCAGAATCCGGACGATGTAGCCGAGCGGCGAGAGCCCGTAGTTGCGTCCGACCATCCGCAGCGTTCCGCTGAGCGACTTGAAGCCGGAGAACGTGTTCAGCGCGACGGCCCAGAGCACCGCGTGGATCAGCACGAAGATGACCGCACCGTCGCCGAGGCCGAACCAGATCAGCGCGAGCGGCAGGAGCGCGATCGACGGCAGCGGGTTGAACATCGCGGTCAACGTCTCGAGCAGGTCCGCGCCGAGGCGGCTCACGCTCGCGAAGGCCGTGAGCAGCCCGGCGAGCGCGAGGCCGGCGGCGTACCCCTTGACGAGCAGCGAGATCGTGTAGACGGCGGCGCGCGGCAGCTCGCCGGACGCAAGACCCGACACGAGCGCAGCGACCGTCGCCGAGAACGTCGGGAAGACGAGCGGGTTGGCCAGAAAACGGGCGTAGAGCTCCCACGCGAGCGCGAGCAGGATCAGCACCGCCGCCTTGCGCAGCGCTCCCTGATCGTAGAGGCGCGCCCAGCCGGTCAGCGGCTGCTCGATGACCGTGAGGGTCGTGCGGTCGACCTCGCGGAAGATCTCGGGTCGCTGTGCTTGCATCGCCATGCCTCAGTGCTCCGCTTCGTGCTCCTCGGCGAAGGCGCCGTCGAAGAGCAGCTCCTGGATTCGGGCCGTGAGCCGCTTGCCGGATGCGTCGGCCGCGTCGGCGCCGCTGCTGTTCAGCTCCGCCTTGACCTGGCCCGGGTGCGCCGAGAGGAGCAGCACGCGGTTGCCGACGCGCACGGCCTCGGGGATCGAATGCGTGACGAACAGCATCGTGAAGCGGGTATCGTCCCAGAGCTTCAGCAGCTCCTCCTGCATCCGCTCGCGGGTCAAGGCGTCGAGCGCGGCGAACGGCTCGTCCATCAACAGGATCGCGGGCTCCATCGCCATCGCCCGCGCGATCGCAACCCGCTGCTTCATGCCGCCGGACAACGTGTGCGGATAGTGCGCCGCGAAGCGGTCGAGGCCGACCTTCGCGAGATAGTGGTCCGCGCGCTCGAGCGCGTCGCGCCGGCCGAGCTTGCCGCTCGCGGTGAGCGCGAACGCGACGTTGTCGCGCACCGTCTTCCACGGCAGGAGCTGATCGAACTCCTGGAACACGAGCACGCGGTCCGGACCGGGCCCGGTGACCGCTTTCCCGTCGAGCACGATCTCGCCCTCGACGGGGGCAATGAACCCGCCGACCGCCTTCAACAGCGTCGACTTGCCGCACCCGGAAGGGCCGAGCACCACGAAGCGGTCGGACCGGAGCACGTCGAAGCTGACGCGGTAAGTCGCGGTGACGATCTGGTCCTTCGTGCGATAGCGCAGCGTGACGCCGCGAACGGAAAGCAGCGCCGACGGGTCTCCGCTCATCCGCTCATCCGTCCGGCGCCCCATGGATCTCCGGGAAGAACAGGTCCTGCCACGATTCGGGGGCGTTCGAGATCGACCCGACGGTGCGCATGAACTCCGCGTAGCGCATCACGTTCTCGGGGCGCGTCGTGAACCGGATCGCGGGGTCCGTCAGCACCTCGACGAGCTCCTCGCGGGAGAAGCCGGCCCCCGCGTCCGCGCCGATCAGCACGTCCGCCGCGTGCGCCGGATCCGCGCGGATCATGTCGACCGCTTCCTCGAGCGCGGCGAGGATCGCGCGGTACGCGCCGGGGTTGCGGTCGCGGAACGCGGCCGTCGTCGACAGCATCGTGAACGTCGTCGGGCCGCCGAGAACGTCGTCGCTGGTCATGATCGTGCGGATCGCCGGATCCGCGATCTCGCGCTGATGGAACGGCGGCGACGTGAAGTGCGCGCTGATGCCGCCCGAGCCCGACAGGAGGGCGACGACCGCGTCCGGGTGCGTCATCGTCACGGTGTACCGGTCGAAGCGCTCGACCTCGGCCTCGCCGTAACGCTCGAGCGCGTACATCTGCATCACGATCGCCGGGATCGACACCTTGACCGCGGTCAGCGCGATCTTGTCCGCGGCGGTCAGATCCTCGAGCGCGTTCAGGTGCGGCGCACGCGTGTTGAGATACATCGGCAGCGAGCTCATCGCGGCGATGCCGCGGACGTCCGCCGAGCCCCGCGTGCGGTCCCACAGCGTCAGGAATGCCGGCGGGCCGGCCGCAATCACATCGACCGACCCCGACAGCAGCGCGTCGTTCATGACGGCGGGGCCGCCGAGGTCGATCCAGCGAACGGCGAGCTCGTCGAGGCCGGCCGCACGCGCGTGCTTCTCGATCAGGCCGTGCTCGCGCATCATGTAGAGCGGCAGAAAGCCGACGCCGCCCGCGCCCAGCGGGATACGGACCTCCGCCCGCCCGCCGCTCCCGCCGCCGCAGCCGGCCACGACGGCGAACGCGGCGAAAGCGGCGACGAGAAGCCCGAGCCGCGTCATCGTGCCGTGGCCGCGAACGGCTCGTCCGCGTCGCCGAGCGCCGACGCGCGCGCGAGCTCCCCCGCATCCTCGAGCTCGTCGATCCGCCGGCATTGCTCGATCAGGGCATCGACGCGGGCCGGGGAGAGGACTCGAACGGCCTGGTCGCGGAACTTCTCCTCGAGCTGCGCGTCGCTCAGCGGGCGCTTCAGGTTACCGAGCGATTCCTCGACGAAGAGCTTCAGCACGCGCCCGTCGTCGAGCTCGACCTCGATGTCGACCTGGTCCTCGCCGATCGCGGGGTCCGCCGTCGCGGTCGTGACCGAGCGCAGGCGCGCGAGGACCGGGTCGTGCAGCGCCTCGTCGGTGAACTCGGCGAGCCCGCCCTTGCCGCGCGCGAGACCGATCGCCGCGGCGTGATAGATCGAGTACTTCGTCTGCAGCGCGCGCCTCAGATCCTTGTGATTGCAGAGGTCGAGCACGAGCGGCGCGACGCGCAGCCGCACCGCCTTGATCGCCGCGGGGTCCGGCCGGTCGCGCTCGCGTATCCGGCTGCAGCCGTCGATCGTCGGGTGCACGACGAGGCCGCACGCATAGGGCTTGTACGCGTTCTCGCGCAGGTCGAAGTCGACGCCGAGCCCGGCCGTGATCTTGTCGAGGTCGTAATGCGCGGCCGTGACCGCCGCGAAGCCGCGCGGGCCCTCGAGCCCGCGCTCGCCGGCCGTGAAATCCGCCTCGGCGAGCAGCGCCGCGGTGTAGCCGTTCTGCGCCGCGCGTCCCGGCTGGAAGGACTTGGCCATCGAGCCGAACATCTCGCGGATGCCGGCGGCCTGCGTCGCGGCGAGGCCGAGCGCCCAGACCATCTGGGTGACCGAAAGGCCGCGCAGCCTGCCGATCGCCGCCGCCGCGCCGAACACGCCGGCCGTCGACGTGATGTGCCAGCCCGCCTCGTAATGCGCCGGATACACGGCGTTGCCGATGCGCGATTCGGCCTCGAAGCCGAGGATGAACGCGTGCACGAAGTCCTCGCCGCTGACCGGGGTCGCGCTCGCGTAGGCGAAGAGGGCTGACGCCACCGGCACGCTCGGGTGAATGTAGTTCTTCGGCGTCGTGTCGTCGTACTCGTGGACGTGCGAGCCGATGCCGTTCAGCAGCGCCGCGTTGAGCGGATCGAAGCGCTCGCGCCGTCCGATCACGGTCGCCGTCGGGCGGCCCGAGTAGGGGGCGAGCACGCGGATCGCGATGTCGAGCGCGGGCTCGGGGCTGCCGCCGAGCGCGCAGCCAAGATAATTCAGCAGAGCGCGCTTTGCCTCGGCGCGCACATCCTTCGGGATTGCCGCGTAGTCGCTCTCCACGACATACTCGGCCAGGCTTCGAGTCGCCGACATGCTCCTCCCTCGCATCGACGTGCCGGCCCGATCATAGCGGCAAACGGCGGGCGAGGGCTACGCGCCGGCGGCTGCCGGCCTGCCCGCCGCGAGGATGCGATAAGGGGAAAGCTCCGGACGCCGGGTGTTCTCGAGCGGCACGAGCACGGTCGTGACGAACGCGTGCTGACCGCGCAGCACGGAATGGCTGATGCCGTCGGTGAACACCATCCATGCGGACATCGGCGGGAAGCGGATCTCCTTGAAGCCCGTGCGGTCGTCGCGGAAGGCCGCGTTCTCCTTCATGTAGTTATGGATGCGGCGCATCGCGCGGTCGTACGGGCTCGAGTCGACGACCTTGAAGAGCGGGTACACCTTGCTCATCGCGCCGACGAGCCCGCTGTACAGGGTGTCGAGCCCGGAGCCTTGAAGACGCAGCTCGTCCTTGCCGTTGCGCGCGGCCGCCCATAGCGCGTCGTAGCGCGTCATCAGGTCCGCGAAGCTGCCCTTCGTGCCCCACACGCGGTCGCGCTCCGGGTGCACGTTCACGAAGAAGCGCAGGATGCGCGCGCCCTTCGTCGCGCCGTACGCGCCCGCGTCGATGTGCACGAGCTCGTTGCTCGAGCGCGGCGGCAGCTTGCGGCCTTCCTCCTCGATCGGGCGAAAGCTCGTCGTGCCGACGGTCCAGCCGGGGACGTAGTCCGGCAGCACTCGGCGCAGCCACGCCTCGACCCGCTGCCCGTGCGTGCGCAGTATCGCCTCGACGCGGCGGCGGGTCTCCGGGTCGGCCTCGAAGCGGGGCACGGAGTCCGATTCGGGGTGGTAGCTCAGGTTCTTCGTCCTCAGGGCCGCCGGCAGCCCGTCGCGCAGCAGCGCGAGATCCGCCTCGCTCGGCAGCTCGACCGGGCAGCGCTCGAAGTACACCACCTCCGAGCGCTCGAGGGCGTCCTCGATCTCGGCCGGGGAGGCATTGCCGTAGTCTCGTAGCGGATAGGTGTCGGTCATGTTCGATGCTCGAAGATGGCTGTTCCTTCGTGTCGGCTGCCGGTCACGCGGCGCCCGCGAGCGGCCTGATGCCGCGCTCGGCGAACGCGGCATCGAGCTTCTCGACGACGTCCTCGGGCGTGATCAGGCTCATCGCGTTCGGATCGCGCACTCGGCGGCCCCAACGCAGCGATTCGACCGGCCGCCCGAACTCGCGCTCGACGGCCTCCGGATACTTGTCGACGACGAGATGCTGGCTGAAGTACGGGCCCGTGCGGTGCCGGTTCGACGTGGCGTACAGGCCCACGACCGGCGTGCGCACGGCCGTCGCCATGTGCGCCGGGCCCGAGTCGGGGCAAAGCAGCACGCTCGCGCGCTCGAGGATCGCGAGCAGCTGCTTCAGCGACGTCCGCCCGATCAGGTTGCGGGGAGAGGCCTTCGACAGGCTCACGATGCCGCCGCCGTAGGTCCGCTCGAGAGACGTGTTTCCGCCGGTCAGCACGATCTGCGCGCCGTAGCGCTCATGCGCGTAGTCGGCGATCCGAGCATAGCATTCGACGCTCCAGTTCCGATAGTTGCGGAACCGCTGCCCCGTGCACGGGCTGATCACGAGCGACGGACGCGACGGATCGAGGGTCTCGGCCGCGAATGCGCGATCTGCATCGGAGAGCGGGATGTCCCAGCGCGGCTCGCCCCGTTCGATGCCGAGCGCCTCCGCGAACTGGAAGAGCCCGTCCATGACATGGCTGCCCGGCCGTGCCTCGATCTGCCGGTTGCAGAAGAGCCATTGGAAGTCGCGGGCGCGGGCGCGGTCGAAGCCGAGCCTCACCTCCGCGTCGACCATCCGGCTCGCGGCGTTCGCCCGCATCGACGCGTGCATATGCAGCAGCACCGGAAAGCGCCGCCCCGCGAGGCGGCGCCGGAGCTCGACGTAGCCGCGCAGGCCCTGCGCCTTGTCGAGCACGGCGAACTCGACGCCCTCGAGGCCGGCCATCAGCCCGTGCTCGACCTTGCCGATGATCCAGACGATCCGCGTCTCGGGCCACGCGCGCTGGATCGCGCGCACGACCGGCACCGTGTGACACGTATCGCCGATCGCGGACAGACGCACGATGCAGAGGTCGGACGGGCGCATGCCGACGAGCGGGCGAGCGGCACTCATCGTCAACGCGCGGAGTCGTTTCCGGTCGTGAAGGCGAACGTGAAGCGGACGCGTAGACCTTCGGGGGGGGGGCGCGGCGCGCCGGCCGGATTGCGCTCGATCAATCGAACGTCTCGCCCTGGAAGCCCCAGCCGAAGCCGTCCGACGGCCGCAGCAGGCTCCGCATGCGGATGCGGTGATCGACCTCGTTGCGCCCCGGGTTGCCGGTGATGATCACGTGGTCGCCGGGCTTCAGCGAGTCGCGCGAGACGCCCTGGCCGGCGAGCTGACCGGCGCCGCCCCACTCGACCCCCCAGCGCCGCATCTCGCCGTTCTCGTCGGGCGCCATCACGTGCACCCACGCGTGCGGGTTGCGGAACGAGAACTGAACGAGCTCGCCCTCGATCGTGATCTCTTTGCTCTCGTCGTACGTGGCCGTGAACGAGTGGTGCGCGCCTGCGCCGGCGCCGGCTATCGCGAGCACGGCACAAGCTGGAATCACGAGTCTCATTCTCATCCTATGCCTCCATCGAGTCGGCGCGCGGCCCAGGTCCGGGCGGCGTAACGGAACCGCTCACGCTCGCGGCCATGTTAGCGACCGGCTTTTCGGCCAGCAACCGAGCCGGACGCGGGGAGAAGATCGTTTCCGGGGTCAACCGTTGATCGTATCCGCGCGCGGCGCGGCGGCGATCGCCGGGGCGACCGACTCGCTCGCGTCGATCAGCCGCCGGCCGATGGAGATGAACGCGAGCGCGGTCGCCGGCATCACGACCGCGTAGAGCAGCCCCGTGACCGCGAGGTCCGGCCGCTGCAGAATCGCGAACGTGATCGCGAACGACAGCGCGAGATTCTGCACGCCGACTTCGAAGGTGATCGTGACGACTTGCCGTGTCGGCAGGCGGAACGCCTTGGCGAGCGCGAAGCCGAGCGCCATCGTCACGACGTTCATCCCGAGCACGAGCCCGCCGGCTGCCGCGAAATGCTCGATCACCTCGCGGTAACTCGAGACGACGCCGAGCAGGAGCACGGCGATCATCAGCCACAGCACGCTCTTGCGGATCGGCTCGATCGCCTTCTCCGCGAAGTCCGTGAAGACGGCGCGGATCACCATGCCGAGCGCGAGCGGCACGAGCGTATAGCCGATCAGATCGCGCAGCATGTTGAAGACGGGCAGCGTGACGATCTGCGTCTCGTTCGCGAACGTCGTCATCGCGAGGTTGATCAGGAACGGGATCGTGAAGACGGTCACGACGCTCGTGATGGCCGAGAGCGTCACGCAAAGCGGCACGTCGGCGCGCGCGGCGAACGAGTACGCGTTCGAGGTGACGCCGCTCGGGCATGCCGCGACGATCACGAGGCCGATCGCGATCGCGGCGGGCGGGCTGAACAGGAACGCGAGCGCGAAGGCGACGAGCGGCAGCCCGACGAGCTGCGCGGCGAGGCCGATCGTCGCGGCCTTCGGGAACACGATCACGCGCTTGAAGTCCGCGAGCGTCAGCGACAGGCCGAGGCCGATCATGACGAGCCGCAATACCCACGGGATGACCTCGGAGTTGATGAATGCGGCTTGCTCGCTCAGCGCGTCGAGTATTTCCATCGCTTCTCCCCCGGATTCGGCGCCCGCGCGCAGAAGCTCGAATCTGCCCGGCGCGAGTTGAGCGTACATAACACGAATCGCCGCGCTTCGCCATCGCGGACCCCGCCGGATCGATGATCCGCGCCCGCCGGCTGCGGCGCGGAAAGCGCCTCCCGCCCGCGGCGGCCGGGGGCGCTCGAGGGTAGGCGCCGCCCGCTGCTCGCGTAGAATGGCCGCGTCGCGTCGAGGCCGGGCGCTCCGGCCGGAGAAAGGCCGCCGCCCATGTCGAACGAGTCCAGCTCGCCGCATTCCGCCAGCCCCAAGCTTGCCCGCCGTGTCGGGCTCGCGAGCCTCATCGTCTTCGGCGTCGGCGACATGGTCGGAGCGGGCATCTACGGGACGATCGGCGTCGCCGCCGCGAACATGGGGAATGCGGTATGGCTCGCGTTTGTCGGGTCGATGATCGCCGCCATGCTGACCGGCCTCTCGTATGCGTCGCTGGCGTCGAGGCTGCCGCGAGCGGGCGGCGCGGCGTACATCGTGCACCGCGCCTTCCGCTTGCCGCTGCTCGCCTACGTCATCGGTCTCACGGTCGTCGCGTCGGGGCTGACGTCGATGGCGACGAGCAGCACGGTGTTCGCGACCACGCTGGCGGCGTACCTCGACGCGGTCCCGTGGCTCGCGTGGGCGGACCCATGGGTCGTCGTGCTGGCCTTCGTCGGCGTCGTCTCGTTCATCAACTTCATCGGCATCCGGGAGTCGATGTGGGCGAACTGGGTCTGCACGGTCGTCGAGGTCTCCGGGCTCGTGTTCGTGATCGCGGTCGGCATGCGATGGTGGGGCAGCGTCGACTATCTCGAGACGCCGGGCTCGGGGAGCGGCGCGGGCCTCGACGGGCTCGATCTGTCCCTCCTCGCGTCCGGCGCCGTGCTGGCGTTCTTCGCGTTCGTCGGCTTCGAGGACATGCTGAATGTCGCGGAGGAGGTCGAGCGGCCGGAGCGGACGATGCCGATCGGCATCGTGGCCGCCCTCGGCTTCACGACGGTGCTCTACCTCGCGACCGCGGTGACGGCCGTCTCCGTGGTCGACTACCGCGACCTCGGCGACCCGTCCCTCGGCGCGCCGCTGCAGCAGATCACGGACCGGGCCGCGCCGTGGCTGCCGAGCTGGGTGTTCGGCTTCATCACGCTCTTTGCCGTGTCGAACACCGTTCTCATCAACTACATCATGGGCTCGCGGCTGCTGTACGGCATGGCGAGACAGAAGCTCGTGCCGGCCGTGCTCGGCAAGGTGCATCCGCGGACGCGCACGCCGCACGTCGCGATCGCGACGCTGCTCGTGCTGGTCGTCGCCCTCGCGCTGATCGGCAACATCTCGCAGCTCGCCGCGGCGACGAGCCTGCTGCTGCTCCTGACCTTCGCCGTCGTCAACTCCGCGCTCCTCGTGCTGCAGAGCCGGCCGGACGAGCCCGCGGGGCGCTTCGAGGTGCCGGCGATCGTGCCGGCGCTCGGCGTGCTGGTGTGCGGCGGCCTGATCGCCGCGCGTGTCCACCGGGTCCTGACGGAGCCGACGGAGAGCGGGCTCGCGCTCGTGATCGCGGCCGCGCTGATCGTCGTCATCGCCTTGCTCTACGTGGTGCTGCGGCCCGCGGACGTCGCGGTCGCGCGCGAGCCGCCGGACTGACGGCGCCGGGCACCTCGGCCGGCATCATCCATGAACGGCACGCCGCCAAGGAGGGCGCTTGTGCACTATGCGCGTCTTGGGGAGCGTGCGCGCCAGGGATGGCGCGCCCGCAGCTGCCATGGATGGCTTCACGGCGGTCCCCAAGACGCGCATAGTGCGCAGCGCCCGACCACCGCTGCCTCAAACGTTCATGGATGATGCCGGTCGAGGTGCCCTTACGGCGGGTGACGACATCGTCTTGCAGATGCGGCGTCGCGCTACCGCGTGTGGGTCAATCGGACGAAAAGACAACCGAGCCGCTCCGCATTTGCACAGCCGTCCATCCGACACGGTGCTCCACCTCGATTCGCTCGAGGGACGCGAGGGCGTCGGCGGGTACTCGAGCGGGGGTGTCGCATCGGCCTTCAACTCATGCGGGACCGGCCCAGAGAGGGGGAACAGCTGGACCGGTCGGATGCGGAGCGGCCCGGTTGAAATGCCGCCGCTTCGACTCGGTCGCTTAGTCCGGCCAGGCAGCATATTTCACACAGTCGTCACTCCGACCAAGAACTTCGTCCGCCGGGAAGGCCGAGCAGCCGTAGCTGAAGCGCGGCGATGTGGGGTCACTCAGCCATAGCGGACTTCCTCGTCGAAGACGATGGCGAGTCGCCACTCGGTCGAGTATAGTAAGCTATCCCGCGCAGAGCAACTGGTTTCTTGTGATGGTGCAGTGCGCCATGCGAACCGAATCTCGAAGAGCTCTATTCAGCTGCCGCGGGCGGGATCGTTGGCGCGTGCATGTTGCTAACGGCGCCGCTTCGTCTTCGTCGTGCCTCTTCCCGTCGATTCGGAGCGGGTGCGCTTACGGCCGTCCTGTTTCGGCATCCGGTCCGGACCGAAAATGAGAAACTCCTGGTCGGTGCCGAGAATCTGAACGAGCGCGAGCATGGTCTCGTTCTTGATGTTCTTCGTTCGGCCGGTCTCCCAATGCATCACCGCCCCCTTCGTGATACCGAGCTGATCGGCCAATTCTTGCTGGGACAGGCCTCGGGCAATCCGAAGCGCTCTGATCCGTTCTCCCATCGTTTTCATTTTTTATTGACACAACTCTCTGCTGCGTTGACTTCTAGGTATAGCAAGGTATCCTGAACGAGATAGCTCCAATCCTCTAAGCAGCGCTTCCCCAATAGCCTGTCGAGGGTGATCTGGAGGGCGACGATCATGTGCCGGGTACCACCGCGGTTCTACGTTGCACAGGCTGCGAAGTCGTTGCCTACGCCCGCGCACGGCTTCGCCGGTGACTCCTCGAGAATCGACCTTCGGTCCAACTTATAACTGATGGTGAAACGGTGTGAAAGCGCGTGCGAGTGAGTAGCATTGTAGCTCAACTGTCGCCAGATGGCGACGGTCCTGAGACGGCATGCGCCTGCGAGGCATGACCGCTGTGCCCGGCGACGTTCGATGCGTTGCGTATTCTCTGCTTCGTCTGGTGCGCCGCGATCACGGTGACAATGCGCGTGCGCTCGGAGGCTTGGCACACGCCCCGTTGAGCCGGCCTGCCGCGGAGCCGGCGGAGGATCGGCGTCCATTCGACTGCGGGTACGATCCGTGATGCGCGTCGTTCGTCAGCGTCCCGCTGCTGCCGCTGCGCATTCGCCGCGGCTTCAGCAGGAGCTGTTTCGAGCTCTGGCGACGGTCGGCGCGTCGATGGTCTGGACGGCCGGCTGCGACGGGCGTCCGGACTTCGTGAGCGAACGCTGGCTGCGCTATACGGGCCTCACCCGGGAAGCTATGCGATCCCGGCCCGACGTCTGGCTGAGTGTCTTGCACCCCGACGACAGGGAACGCATTGCCCGCGCGATCGAAGGGGCGCGCGCCGCGGATACCGAGTGCGAATTCACGGCAAGGATCAGATGTTGGGACGACGGGGGGTTCCACTGGCATTCGTTCCATTGGCTTCCGATACGGGACGGGACCGAGGACGTCTGCATGCATCTGATGGTCTGCACGGAAGCCGTGGGGTTCGAGGCCTCGGAGGCGCGTGCAGTGGTCCGAAGGGATGAGCTCGATGCAGCCATTCATCATCTGCGCAATCTCGTAAGCCCGATTGCGGTCGCTGCATCTCTGCTTCGTGCCCCGGAGTCGTCGCTTCGAACGCGAGCATGTGAGCTCATTGATCGTCAGGTCGACAGGATCGTGGAGGCGCTGATCAGCTTGGAACGGATTGCCGAGCATGAAACAGCTTTGCATCCGGAAGGGAAGCTCGAGGGACGCGAGGGCCAGGCCGCCGATTCTCCCGGGGGCGACTACGATCGCGAAGGTTGAAGCCAAATTGCTGAAATGAGATCCTTAGTAATGCTACACGAATAGCAAGCTACTCGGATGGCGGATCCGTCATCGGTGGCTGGTGGAAGGCGCGCTGCAGGGACAGGGCCGGAGTCGGAGGGGGAGTCGACCGGTCGCAGCGTGCAAGCACGGAACGGGGAGTGAACCGATGGAATGGCCGGTAAGGTGGACGAGATCCGGGTATCGGTATGTCTGCCTCGAGAAGATCGCGTGGGTGGACTTCCGTCCTTGTTATCGCTGCACGTTGCCGTCCACTGCCTGCGCACGATGTGACCTGAAGGCGCTGTATCGGCAGAGGAAGCAGAAATCCGCGGAGCGGCAGCGGGAAGGGGCTTGCGGGGAGGCGGAGCACGCAGGAAGCGCAGGTGCGGCCGCGGAATCGCAGACCGAGGCCGCGCGCTGAGCCGCGACGTTTCGCGTTTTGCAAGCATCCCCGGCTCAGCGTGTATCGAGCGCTGGGGAGCGCGCGCCGAGGCTGCCCGCGGGCGCATGCCCGCGCAGCCGCGAGAGGTGCTGCGCGGGCAGAGGCTGCGTAAAGCGGGATACGACGACGGTCACGATCACCGAGACGATGGCACCGAAGGTGGCCGCCGAGTACGGGTTCGTCGAGTAGAAGGCGAACCATTTCCCGGCCCCGGCGAGCGCCGTGCCTGCGAGCCAGGTCCCGTCGATGATTTGTCCTCGGATCAGGATGAAGGTGACGGCGCCCGCCCAGAACCCGCTCATGGCGCCGGCGCGAGTCGCACCGAGCCAGACCGACCCGACGACGAGGGGGCCCATCAGCGCGGCGACGAAGCCGCCGACCCCGATCCACATCAGGAGCACGACGTTCATGTTCATCGTCGCCCAGCCGAGCACGGCCGCGGCGACGATCGTCGCGGCCGTGGTCACGCGGCTGATGTTGAGGACGTTCCGGTCGAGCTGGGCTTCGTCGAGGTCGGGATGGATCCGGGGTGCGATGCTGCGCCGGTAGATGTCGTTCGCGAAGACCTGGGACGTCGAGATCACGAGGCCGTCGGCCGTGGACATGATAGCCGCGAGCACGGCGACGCCGAGCAGGGCGGCGAGCCATATCGGGAAGATCTCGATGAAGAGCGCCGGCAGGGCATTGTTGACCGCGCCCGCCTGCTCGAACAGCTCGCCGCCGAGCACTGCGCGGGCGAGGAAGCCGCCGAGGGTGATCGCCGGCAGCAGGAGGCTCAGCAAGAACGCGATCAGCACGAAGCGGTTTCGCGAGCGTTCGTCCTTGAGCGCCCACAGCTTGTTGCCGATGTGCGGCAGCAGCCCGAGCGGAATGTGCGCGACCGTGACGGCGACGGCCGCCCAGATCGAGGCGGTGACCGGATCGGCTGGATTGAACGGCGCGAGAAGCTCGGGATCCTCCCCGCGGAGGTTCTCGAGCATCGAGTCGAAGCCGCCGGCGCCCGCGCCGAGGAAGAACAGCACGGCGATGACGGCTGCAAGGGCGACCATCAGGAAGCCCTGCACGCCGTCCGTGAGGATGTCCGCGTGTGCGCCGCCGAGCGTGACGTACGCGAGCAAGACGGCCGTCGTGATCACGAGCGCCCAGATCTGCGGCACCCCCAGCATCATCTCGAACATCACGAGTCCCGAGATGAGCTGGCTGGCGAGATAGAAGAGCAGGATCAGCGAGAAGACGGCCGTCGACACGCGCAGGGCCTCCGAATCGAAGCGCTCGCCGAGGAACTCGGGAATAGAGCGCGAGCCGGTCGCGTTGCCGAAGCGGCTGATCGTGTGCTGGCAGATCAGGATGCCGATATAGACGCCGACGGGATAGCAGAACGCGATCCACAGCGTCGACATGCCGTAGGTATAGGTGAGGCCGGGGAGGCCGAGAAACGTGGCGCCGCTCGCGGCCGTCGATGCGAACGCGAAGGCGAGCATGACGGGGCCGTAGCCGTGCCGGGCGGTCGCGAAGTCGTCCGCGCTCGTCACCCGCCGGCTGCCGAACCAGCCGAGTGACAGCATCGCGCCGATGTACAGGACCAAAAACGCCCAGGACCACGCGTAAAGGCTCATTTGCAAGCGTTCCCCCTATGTTTCCCTGCGCGGACTTGCGCCGGACCGCGGAATTTTAGGGAAATTCATCGCATCTAACTAGAAATTTTCGCTTGGGATCCTGCCCACGTTTTTGGTGGGAGTTGCGAGTGGGACGAAAAAGTTTGCATTTGCCGATGACCAAGCGTATCGTTTTCGCGCTCCCCCGGCACATGCCGGGTTGAAGGGAGGGGAGGAACGAACCAGCATGCCAGGCGCGGAATCTCTGCTCGCCGAAATCGAGGCGTTCTGCCGCAGGTCGGGGATGGCCGAATCGACCTTCGGACGGCTCGCCGTCAACGACGGCAAGCTCTGCACGCGGTTGCGCAGCGGCAAGGACGTGACGCTCGAGACGGCTAATAAGATCAGAACCTTCATCACCCAGAACGAACCGCCCCTGGCCGAGAGCGGAGAGCTCGACGGAAGCGCTTCCCCGGCTGAAGACAAGGATTTTGCGATGAGTGCGAAGACCTCCACGCGCAGAAAAACTTCCACACGTATTGCCGCCAGCGCCAGGCCCGCCGAGGCGGACGTCCCCGAGAAGAAACGACCGTTTCGCTTTTACGACAACCGGCAGAAATACCTGGCGTTCGTCAACACGACGAACGAGAAATGGAAGGTGGCCGAGCGCGCGACCCGCGAGCTCGCCCTGCTCAAGCCTCGTCCGCCGGCGCTCCGTGTCTTCGACGCCGGCATGGGCGACGCGACCGTGCTGGCGCACCTGATGCGCGCGATGCACCGCCGCTTTCCGATCATGCCGTTCTTCATCGTCGCCAAGGAAATCAGCCTCGAGGACGTGCGCCTCGGCCTCGAGAAGCTGCCGGACAGGTTCATCGAGCATCCGGCGACGGTGATCGTCATCACCAACCTCTATTACGCGGAAGCGCCGTGGCTGCGCCCGCGCGACGTGCGCAACGCGGCGGCGCTGAACTGGCGCGAAGTCGCGCTCGAGGGCGACTCGGCGTACGAGTACGGCGAGCAGCTTCGTGCGATCGACCCGGTGCTCGTCGAAGGCTGGCAGGTCAAGTCGAGCGAGAAGACCGGCAACCCGAC
>Ga0079224_100003140_pt1 | contig 20593 bp, 18 predicted proteins | sample Stecom2015_FD_80414 | JGI IMG/M metagenome (GOLD analysis project Ga0079224, IMG submission 80414) | Agricultural soil microbial communities from Utah to study Nitrogen management - Steer compost 2015 | ecosystem: Environmental > Terrestrial > Soil > Agricultural land | place: USA: Utah...
GAGCGCCCCACCCGGAGAGCGCCCCACCCGGAGAGCGCCCTACCCGGAGAGCCCCCACGCCCGCCTCACCCCACCCGCACCGCCGCCCCCTCGCGCGGCTGCACGCGCCAGAACACCAGCACCGCGAGCGCGACCGACTGCAGCGCCACCCACGCGAGCATCGCGCGACGGAAGCCGTGCTCGGCGTCGGCGCCGCCGAACGCGTCGACGGCAACGCCGAACAGCCACTGCGTGACGAACATGCCGCCCATCGTCAGCAGGTTGTAGGCGGTGAACGCGCGTCCGGTGAGCCGCTCGGGGAAGGAGAGGCTCACGTGCGTCTGCGACATCGTGTGGCAGGTCGCCGCGATCGCCAGCGCCAGCCACAGGATCCACGCCCAGCTCCCGTCGGACAGCGCGATCGCCGATTCGAGGACGAGCATCGCGGCGGTCGCGACGGCGACGACGCGCAGCGTCGACCAGCCGCGCCGGATGAAATGCGGCAGGACCAGTCCAAGGCCGAGATAGCCGAGCATCAGCACCAGGTTGAAGACGAAGAGCGCCTGTGCCGCTTCGTCGGCGCCCATGCCGAGCACCCGGCGCAGCCATGGTCCGATCCACAGTCCCTGGAACGCGACGAAGCTCGCCTGGACGGTGAGCGAGACGACGCCGAAGCGCCAGAAATAGCGGTCGGAGAACACGATCCGATACGCCGACCACGACGACTCGCCGTGCTGGCGCGCGGGGACCGGCTCGTCGGGCGGCAGCAGCAGGAAGATCGCCGCGCTCGTCGCCACCAGCAGCAGCGCCGACACGGCGAAGACGCCGCGCCACCCGATCCAGGGCAGCGCCATCTGCACCGGCACCGTCGTCGCGAGCGAGCCGAGCGAGCCGGCGACGAGCATCCACGCGGTGAGCTGCTGCTGGCGATGCGCGGCGTACCAGAAGCGGAAGGCACGCAGCGACGCCATCAGCGCGGCCGAGACGCCGACGCCGATCAGCGCGCGCGCCACCCACAGCATCGACGCCGACTGCGCGGCCGCGAACAGCAGGCAGCCCGCCGCGGCGACGAGCAGCAGCGACGCGTCGACGCGGCGCGAGCCGAAGCGGTCGAGCAGCACGCCGAGCGGGATCTGCACCGACGCGAACGCGAGGAAATAGGCCGACGACAGCGAGCCGAGCTGCGCGTTCGTCAGGCCGAAATCAGCGATCAGATCCGGCGCGATGACCGCGTTCACCGAACGCAGGCCATACGACATGAAATAGCCGCTTGCGAACGCGAGGAACACGCGGATCGCGGCGGGCGCCGCCAGCACCGCGCTCACTGCGCGATCCGGAACGATTCGTGGAACAGCTTCGCGGACTGCGGATCGGCGTCCGGCGAGATCATCACGACCTGCCATGCGCGGTTGCCGCGCGCGACGAAGGTCGCAGTCATGTGCGCGGGCTTGCCGCTCACCTGTCCTTCGATCTCGACGCGCGTGCCGGAGGCGCGGTCGACGGTCTTCCCGGCGGCGTCGATCACCGGGACCTCGATTTGCGCGCGGGTCGTCTCGTGACCCTGCAAGTTGCGCTGCATTCCCATGCGCATCGCGTTCGTCGCGTGGCTGCGGGCGCGCTCATCGTCACGCGGGAGCACGACCGACCCCACCGTGAACATGGCTTCGTCGACCCGCGCGCCCGTCATCGACATCGTGACGGGAACGCCGTCGAGATCGATCGGGCGCTGCATCGAGACGGGGCGGGAGGGCAGCATTACGCGATAGCCCGCATCGGCTTCGCGGATCTCGCGCCAGTTGTACGACGGTTGGCAGGCGGCGAGCGCGAGGAGGGCGACTAGGAAGGCCGACGCCGGCATCCGGGTTTGCCGGCGCATCGCGAGAAGGGAGTTCATTCGATAATGGTAGGGCCGAAGCGAGGGGGCGATCGTACTGCGAACGGGCCAGCGCTTCGGACCGGAACGGAGGACCCAATGATCTACGAGTTCAAGTCGCGTGCCACCGGCTCCGTCATCATGACCAAGCCGGTTGCCGAATGGATCCTGCAGATCATCGGCAAGCAGCCGGGTCGAACCGGAATCATCACCGTCGACCAGATGCCGGGCGCGATCGACGCGCTGAACCGTGCGATCGAGCAGGAGAAGGAGCAATTGCGCGCCGAGCGGCGCGCGATGGAGTCGGCGGGATCCCCGGCGGCCGGCGCCGACGCCGAGAAGGACGACATCGACCAGGACCCGTATCCGGTCTCGCTCGCGCAACGCGCCTTCCCGTTCATCGACCTGCTGAAGGAAGCGCACCGCGGCGGCAAGGACATCACCTGGGGGGTGTAGCGGAGGCCCCCGCCTGCGGCGCGGGCGTCGCGGGCGGCTCCGGCTGCACGGGTCCCGCATCGGCCTCGCCGGGCGCACGCTCGCGCGCCGGACGCGCACCGATGTGCTGCGCAGAGGTGATTCCCATCGACACGTAGATGCTCGTCAGCCCGTCGACGCCCACCTCGGCGGGCCGCACCCACTCCGCCGGCACGTAGAGCAGCCCGCCGCCCACCGGAACGGGCGCGGTGGGCACGATCACCGCGAGGTACTCGCGTCCGTCGATCCGCACCGGTTCCGGGGTCGACAGCAGCCCGAGCACCGCGGCGCCGCCCACGCCCCCGAAATGCAGCCACACCGGGCTCATCGAGCGCATCCCCTCGCGGTCGCGCTGCGCGACGAGATCGACGAAGCGCCGCGTCGTCTCGTAGACGCCGCGCACGACCGGAATGCGCTGCACGAAACCCTCGAGCACCGACTCGATCACGTAGCGCAGGCGCGTGCGCACGATGATGCCAAGCAGAAGGATCGCCAGCAGCACGATGACGACGCCGATCGCATAGGCGACGACGACGTACCCGGTGACGCCCAGTCCGATCGAGACCAGCACGTTGCCGATCAGGCTGCCCGGGCCGACCCAGCCGACGATCAGCCGCGCGCCCCAGACGACGATCACGACGGTGGCGGCCAGCGGAAGCGCGGCGAGCAGTCCGGTGACGAAGATCTTCGACAGTTCGCGCAGCGGCGCTCTCATCGGGCGAAGCCTGTGGCAGGAAAGAACGCAGGGGGCAGGCGATCGTCGCACACTCTCGTGCGGGCGCGCATCGGGAACGACCCGGCACCCGCGGACGCGACCCGAACGGTCGCCGTGGACGGCCGCCGTCCCGACGACCGCTTCGCCCGGATGGGCGGCTTGCACGTTCGTTCAAAGTCCTTGATCATGCGTGCATGACCACCGCCGCCCGCCGCCACGAGGATCTCGCCGTACGCGTGGCGAAGCTCTACTACTACCAGCGACTGACCACCGAGCAGATCGCCGAGGAGCTGAACACCTCGCGCTCGACGGTCTCGCGGCTGCTGTCGTGGGCGCACGAGCACGGGCTGGTCGAGATCCACGTGCACGACCCGGCCGAGCAGCCCGGGCAGCTCGAGGCGCAATTGCGCGAGCGCTTCGGCGTGCGCATCGTGCGCGTCGTGCACGTGCCGGCGTCTTCGCGCGAGAGCGACTGGCTCGAGCGCGTCGTCGCCGACGCGGCGGGGTACCTGAACTCGGTGATCGGCGACGACTGCATCGTCGGCGTCGCCTGGGGCACGACGGTGGGCCGCATGTCCGAGCGGCTCAAGCCGAAGCCGACGAAGAACGTCGATTTCGTCGCGCTCAACGGCGCCGGCACGCCGCAGAGCATCGACAGCACGATCGGCACCGATCTCGTCCTGCGCTTCGCGGCGAACTACGGCGCGCGCGCGCACGCGTTCCCGGTCCCGGCGTTCTTCGACCACCCGGAGACGAAGACCGCGCTGTGGCGCGAACGCAGCGTGCGACGGCTGCTCGACCTGCAGCAGCGCGCCGACGTGCTCGTCTTCAGCGTGGGGGCCTTCGCCAGCGAGGTGCCCAGCCAGGTGCATGCCGGCGGCTTCCTCGAGGCGGCCGACCGACGCGACCTGCGCCGCGACCGCGTCGTCGGCGACATCGCCACCGTCTTCTTCCGCGCCGACGGAAGCTGGCGCGACGTCGCGCTGAACGCGCGGGCGAGCGGCCCCGACCTCGAACTGTTCCGCTCGCGGCAATCGATCTGCGTCGTCTCCGGTACGGGCAAGGCCGAAGGCATTCGCGCGGCGCTGGCCGGCGGCTTCGTCCACACGCTGATCGTCGACGAACCCACCGCCCGCCTCGTGCTCGAGGGCGCGCCGAGCCGCAGCGCGCGCCGCACGCCGGCGGCCGGGGGTGCGCGGGCGCGCGCGGCATGACGCGCGCGAGCGCCCTCGAGGCGAAGCCGCCGGACGGCGCCGCCGCGCGCATCTTCGACCTGCTCGTCGTCGGCGGCGGGATCAACGGCGCCGGCATCGCGCGCGACGCCGCCGGACGCGGCGTGTCGGTGGCGCTGGTCGAGCGGGGCGATTTCGGCGGCGCCACGTCGTCGGCGAGCACGAAGCTGATCCATGGCGGCCTGCGCTATCTGGAGCACTACGAGTTCCGGCTCGTGGCCGAGGCGCTCGCCGAGCGCGAGGTGCTGCTGCGCATCGCCTCGCACATCGCCTGGCCGCTGCGATTCGTGATGCCGCACGCCGAAGGGCTGCGTCCGTCGTGGATGATCCGCGCGGGCCTGTTCCTGTACGACCGCCTCGGCGGACCGATCAGCCTGCCGCGCTCGGGGACGGTGCGCCTGGCGCGCGACGGCATGGGCGCGGGGCTCGCGCCGCGCTTCCGCACCGGCTACGCATACTCCGACGCCTGGGTCGACGACGCGCGGCTGGTGATCCTGAACCTTCGCTCGGCACAGGCGCACGGTGCGGTGCTGTTTCCACGCACGCGCTTCGTCTCGGCACGCCCGCGCGCGGGACGCTGGCAGGCGATCGTCGAGCACGCGAGCGGCGCGCGCGAGACGATCGAGGCGCGCGCGCTCGTGAACGCCGCAGGGCCGTGGGTCGAGTCGGTCGCCGAGGCGGCCGGCGGACGCTCGTCGCGTGCATCGGTGCAGCTGGTCAAGGGCAGCCACATCGTGGTTCCGCGCGTCCACGACCAGCCGCACGCGTACCTGCTGCAGAACGACGATCGGCGCGTCGTATTCGTCATCCCCTACGAAGGCGATTTCACGCTGATCGGCACCACCGACGTGCGCGTCGATTCGATCGACGACGCGCGCACGACCGGCGCCGACGAGATCCGCTACCTACTGCGCGCGGCGAACCGCTACCTGGCGCGCCCGCTCGGCGAGCGCGACGTCGTCTGGAGCTATGCCGGCGTGCGCCCCCTGTACGACGACGGCGCGAGCGACCCCTCGGAGATCACGCGCGACTACACGCTCGAGCTGCGCCGCTTCGACGGCGCGCCCCAACTCGACGTCTACGGCGGCAAGATCACGACCTACCGCCGGCTCGCCGAAGCGGTGCTCGATCGGCTCGCGCCGGGGCTGACGTACCGCCGCGGGCGGTGGACGCACACCGAGCCGCTGCCCGGCGCCGTTGCGGATCCGGCGGCGGCGCGCGCCGACCTGCGCGCGGGGCATCCGCAGTTGCCGACGGCGCTGCTCGACGCGCTGTTCCGCCGACACGGCGCGCTCGCCGCGCAGCTGCTGCACGGCGCCGAGACGCTCGACGCGCTCGGCGAGGACTTCGGCGGCGGCCTGTACGAGCGCGAGCTGCGCTGGTTCGTCGAACGGGAATGGGCCCGCTGCGCCGACGACGTGCTGTGGCGCCGCTCGAAGGCCGGGCTGCACATGAGCGAGCGGCAGCGCAGGCGCGTCGCCGAGCGCTTCGCGGTGCCGGAGAAGGCCGCATGACGATTCCCGGACTCGACGCCCTCGACGCGGACGCGATCGACATCGTCGCGCATCTGCTCGTCGCGATGGCGGCAGGCTCGGCGATCGGCATCGAGCGCAGCTACCATGGGCGCCCGGCCGGCTTTCGCACGCACGTGCTCGTGTGCATGTCGTCGGCGCTGCTGATGCTGGTGACGATGTACCAGTCGCACTGGTTCCCCGGCGCGGCGGAGATCGTACGCGTCGACCCGACGCGGATGGCGCAGGGGATCATGACCGGCATCGGCTTTCTCGGCGCCGGCGTGATCATGAAGGAGGGCCTGTCGGTTCGAGGGCTCACCACCGCGGCGTCGATCTGGATCACCGCGGCGATCGGCATCCTCGCCGGCATCGGGTTCTATTTCCCGCTCGTCGTCGGCACCGTGCTGACGATCTCCGCGCTGTCGCTGTTCCGGTGGATCGAATCGCTGCTGCCGTCCTTCTACTACGCGTACCACTACGTGAGCTTCTCGCGCGAGCAGGCGCCGACCGAGGAGGACCTGCGCCGCGTGATCGCCGCGCACGGCTTCAGCGTCAGCAACATCAGCTGGCGGCTCGACAACCACGGACGCGTCTTCGAGTACCGGATGACGATCCGTTCGCGCAACCGCGCGAACGCGAGCCGGCTGGCGCAGACCTGGAGTCGTGACGAGACCGTGCTCGAATTCCGGATCACACCGACATGAGCGCGCTTTCGCTGGAACACGTGAGCAAGTACTGGGGCGCCACCGCGGCCGTCGACGACGTCAGCTTCGAGACGGCCGGCGGGCGCTTCGTGGTGCTGCTCGGCCCTTCGGGTTGCGGCAAGTCGACGACGCTGCGGATGATCGCCGGGCTCGACTCGCCCACACGCGGGCGCATCGTGATCGACGGCCGCGACGTCACGTCGCTGCCGCCGGCGAAGCGGCGCATCTCGATGGTCTTCCAGTCGTACGCGCTGTTCCCGCACCTGTCGGTGCGCGAGAACATCCTGTTCGGCGTCAAGGTGCGCCGCGAGCCGACGGCGCAGCGCGCCGCGCGCCTGGCGCGCGTGAGCGAGCTGCTCGGCCTGTCGGCACTGCTCGACCGCAAGCCCGCGCAGCTCTCGGGCGGGCAGCAGCAGCGCGTCGCGCTCGGTCGCGCGATCATCGCCGAGACGCCCGTGTGCCTGATGGACGAGCCGCTGTCGAACCTCGACGCGAAGCTGCGCCAGGAGATGCGGCGCGAGATCCGCGCGCTGCAGCGCAAGCTCGGGATGACGATGGTCTACGTCACGCACGACCAGACCGAGGCGATGAGCATGGCCGACCAGGTCGTGCTGCTCGACGCCGGGCGCGTCGTGCAGGACGCGCCGCCGGCCGAGCTCTACGCGCATCCGGCCACCGTGTTCGCCGCGCGCTTCATCGGCACGCCGCCGATGAACGTGCTCCCGCTCGGCCTGGTCGACGCCGACGCGCCGCGGGGCGTGCTCGTCGGCGTGCGTCCGGAGCACGTGCGCCTGGCGCGCGGCGGACGCCTGCGCACGGTCGTGCAAAGCGCCGAGTACTTCGGGGCCGACACGATCGTCACCTGCTCGCTGCCCGGCGCCGGACCGGACGTCGACACCGTCGCCGCGCGCGTCCCCGGGCGGCTGTCGGTCGCCGCCGGCGAAGGCGTCTGGCTCGACTGGAACGACGAGGACCAGCATTTCTTCGACGCCGCCAGCGGGCGGCGCCGGGACGACGCACCCATTCCTGCCGTTTCCCACCCGAGGAGAGTTCCGACATGAGAAGAAGAGTCCTGCAGGCGATCGGCGCGTCGCTCGTCGCCGCGTCGCTGCCCGCCGCGCACGCGCAGAAGCCCATCGAGCTGACGTTCTACTATCCGATCGCCGTCGGCGGCGCCGTGACGAAGACGATCGACCAGATGGCGGCCGACTTCGAGAAGGAGAACTCCGACATCCGGGTCAAGCCGGTCTACGCCGGCACCTACCAGGAGAGCATCGTCAAGGCGCTCACCGCGTTCAAGAGCGGCCAGCCCCCGCACCTCGCGGTGCTGCTGTCCACCGACATGTTCACGCTGATCGACGAGGACGCGATCGTGCCGATCGACGGGCTGCTCGGCGCCGACGGCAAGCAGTGGCTCGACGGCTTCTACGATGCGTTCATGCAGAACAGCCGCACCGGCGGCCAGACCTGGGGCGTGCCCTTCCAGCGCTCGACGATCGTCCTGTACTGGAACAAGGAGGCGTTCCAGGAGGCCGGACTCGACCCGGAGCGTGCGCCGCAGAACTGGGACGAGCTCGTCGAGTTCGGCAAGAAGCTCACGAAGACCGACGCGAACGGCAACGTGACGCAGTGGGGCGTGAAGATCCCGTCGTCGGGCTTCCCGTACTGGCTGTTCCAGGGGCTGACCACGCCGAACGACACGATCCTGATGAACGAAGCCGGCACCGAGACCTACCTCGACCGGCCGGGCTCGATCGAGGCGCTGCAGTACTGGGTCGACCTGTCGGCCAAGCACAAGGTGATGCCCGGCGGCGTCATCGAATGGGGCACCACGCCGAAGGACTTCTTCGAGCGCAAGGCCGCGATCATCTGGACGACGACCGGCAACCTCACCAACATCCGCACCAACGCGCCCTTCCCGTTCGGCGTCGCGATGCTCCCCGAGAAGAAGCGCCGCGGAAGCCCGACCGGCGGCGGTAATTTCTACGTCTTCAACAAGACCTCGCCCGAGGAGCAGCAGGCGGCGATGAAGTTCGTGCGCTGGGCGACGGCGCCGCAGCGCGCCGCGCAGTGGAGCATCGCCACCGGCTACGTCGCCGTCACGCCGGCCGCGTGGGAGACCGACGAGATGAAGAGATACGTGCAGGAGGTGCCGCAGGCGACCGTCGCGCGCGACCAGCTCGAGCATTCGGTCGCCGAGTTCTCCACGCACGAGAACCAGCGCGTGACGAAGGCGCTGAACGACGCGATCCAGGCCTCGCTCACCGGCGCGAAGGCGCCGGCCGACGCGCTGAAGGACGCGCAGCGCGAAGCCGACCGCATCCTGCGGCGCTACCGCCGCTGACGCGGCGCCCGGTGCGTTCGCACGGGCCGCGCACGTGAACGCGATGCGCAGCGTCCAGACGCAGGTCATCGCCTGGCTGCTGCTGCTGCCGGCGATGGTCCTGCTCGTCGCGTTCACGCACTGGCCCGCGGTCGCCACCGCCTGGCACAGCCTCTTCTCGACGCCGAAGGGATCGCGTCCCTCGGTATGGGTGGGCGCCGAGAACTACCAGCTGATGCTCGAGGACGACGTCTTCTGGCAGGCGCTGTGGAACAACCTTTGGTTCGCGCTCGGCACGATTCCGACGTCGATCGCGCTGGCGATCGTGATGGCGCTGTGGGTGAACGGGAAGATCGCGGGCCGCGGCTTCCTGCGGCTCGCCTATTTCACGCCGACCGTGCTGCCGATGATCGCGGTGGCCAACATCTGGCTCTTCTTCTACACGCCGCAATACGGACTGCTGAACCAGGTCGGGCAGGCGCTCGGCTTCGCCAGCCGCAACTGGCTCGGCGACCGCGACACCGCGCTCGGCGCGATCATGGTCGTATCGGTCTGGAAGGAGGCCGGCTTCTTCATGATCTTCTACCTGGCGGCGCTGCAGCAGGTCTCGCCGACGCTCGCCGAAGCGGCCGCGCTCGAGGGCGCCTCGCGCGCGCAGTATTTCTGGCGCGTGCTGTTTCCGCTGCTGATGCCGACCACGCTGTTCGTGCTGATCAACGCGCTGATCAACTCGGTGCGCATGATCGACCAGCTGTTCGTGATGACGCGCGGCGGCCCCGACAACGCGAGCATCCTGCTGCTCTACTACATCTACGAGGTCGGCTTCAGCTTCTGGGATTCGGCCTACGCGGCGGCGCTCACGGTCGTCGTGCTCGCCATCCTCGGCGCAACCGCGCTCGTGAAGTTCCGCTGGCTCGACCGGCGCATCCACTACCAATGAACCGGGACATCGCCACCGCGGCGCCGGCACTCGAGCGCGAAGCGGATCCGGCGCACGCGACCGGCGCCTTCCTCGGCGCACGCCTGACGCACGCGCTGGAGACCGCGGGCGCGTGGCTGCTCGGGCTGCTGTGGATCCTGCCGCTCGCCTACGCGGTGTGGACCGCCTTCCATCCCACCGAGTACTCGACGCGCTTCGAGCTGGACGCGCCGCTCACGCTGGAGAACTTCATCGCGGCCTGGCACGCGGCGCGGTTCGCGCGCTATTTCTGGAACACCTTCCTGCTCGTCACGATGGTGCTCGCCGCGCAGCTCGTGCTCGGCACGCTGGCCGCCTACGCGTTCGCGCGCTTCGAGTTCCGCGGGCGCGACGTCCTGTTCTTCCTCGTGCTGCTGCAGCTGATGGTGATGCCGGACGTGCTCATCGTCGAGAACTACGCGACGATGAACCGGATCGGGCTGCGCGACACGATCGTGGCGATCGGACTGCCGTATTTCGCCTCCGGCTTCGGCATCTTCCTGCTGCGCCAGACCTTCAAGACGGTGCCCAGGGAGCTCGACGAGGCCGCGCGCGTGGAGGGCGCCGGCCCGCTGCAGGTGCTGTGGAGGGTGTACGTTCCGCTCGCACGTCCGGTCTACCTCGCCTACGCGCTGGTGTCGGTGAGCTACCACTGGAACAACTTCCTGTGGCCGCTGATCATCACGAACTCGGTCGAGACGCGTCCGCTCACCGTCGGCCTGCAGGTGTTCTCGTCCACCGACCAGGGCGTGGACTGGTCGATCATCACCGCGGCGACGCTGATGACCTCGGCGCCGCTGCTCGTCGGCTTCCTGCTCTTCCAGCGCCAGTTCGTGCAGTCGTTCATGCGCGCGGGAATTCGCTGAGCTTGCACGGCCGGCGGGCGGTGCGCATGGTCGGCGCGCGCGGCCTGCGGGCCGGCAACGGCGCGTGCACGCGTGCAGCGGAATCGGCACGCGGGCAGGGACGAACCGTTTGAGCGCGTGAAATGCATGCGATAGACTCCACCGCCCATGCGTCGGCCCGACCCGGGTTCCGGCACGGCCCGACGGTCGGCGTGCACGCGGGCAGGCGCTCGGCACCATTCGCTCCCGCAGCGCACCCGCTCGACCGACCCCGCCCCGCAGTCCATCACCGACGAGGCAGAGCCTTTTGAAGATCGTCACCTGGAACGTCCAGTGGTGCCGCGGCGTCGACGGCCGCGTCGACCCGAAACGCATCGTCGAGCATGCGCGCGCACTGGCCGACTTCGACGTGCTGTGCCTGCAAGAAGTGGCGGCGAACTTCCCGGCGCTGCCCGGCAGTCGCGGCGAGAACCAGTTCCAGCTCCTGGCCGGGCTGCTGCCCGACTACACGCCGATCGCCGGCGCGCCGGTGGACGTGATCGCGCGCGGCCCGGGCACGAAGCCGGGCGAGCGGCGCGTCTTCGGCAACCTGATCCTGTCGCGCCTTCCGGTGCTGCAGGCGCTGCGCTTCCAGCTGCCCTGGCCGTTCGACCCGAACGCACGCAGCATGCCGCGTATGCTCGTCGAGGCGACGATCGACGCGCCGTTCGGGACGCTGCGGGTGATGACGACGCATCTCGAGTACTACTCGGCGACGCAGCGCGCGGCGCAGGTCGAGGCGATCCGCGCGCGCCACGCCGAAGCCTGCGGGCACGCGTTACACCCGGGAAAGCGCGACGTGTCCGACACCCCGTTCCGCACGGCGGCCGCGACGGTTTCGGCGATCCTCACCGGCGACTTCAACCTTCCCCCCGACGACCCGCTGCACGCGCGCATCCGCGATCCCTTCGACGACGGCACGCCCGAGCTGCTCGACGCGTGGCAGCAGCTGCATCCGGGCGAGCCACACCAGCACACCAACGGCGTGCACGACCGCGAGCAGTGGCCCGCACCGCACACCTGCGACTACATCTTCGCCAGCGCCGACCTCGCGCCGCGGCTCAAGGCACTGCGGGTCGATGCGCACACGCAGGCGTCGGATCACCAGCCCGTGCTGATCGAGCTCGAATGAGCGTGTCCGGGGCGCCGCGGCCGCTCGCCGACTGGCCCGACGCCGAGGCCGCGCGCGTGCACACGGTGCTCACCGACATCGACGACACGCTGAGCACCGACGGACGGATCACCGCGGCCGCCTACGCGGCGCTCGCCTCGCTGCGCGAAGCCGGCCTGCGCGTCGTGCCGGTGACGGGCCGCCCGGCGGGCTGGTGCGACCACATCGCCCGGATGTGGCCGGTCGACGCCGTCGTCGGCGAGAACGGCGCGTTCTGGATGTGGCACGACGAGGACGCCGGCCGGCTGCGCACGCGGCATCGGATCGACGAAGCGACGCGCGCCGCCAACGCCCGGCGCCTGCGCAGGGCCGCCGCGCGCATCCTGCGCGAAGTGCCCGGAAGCGCGCTGGCGTCCGACCAGTTCTGCCGGCTGCACGACGTCGCGATCGACTTCCGCGAAGACGTCGCGCCGCTGCCCGATGCCGCGGTCGACCGCATCGTCGCGACGATGCGCGCGATGGGCATGCACGCGAAGGTGAGCTCGATCCACGTCAACGGCTGGTTCGGCGACTGGGACAAGCTCGAGACGACGCGGCTGATGATGCGCGAGCGCTTCGCGGTCGACCTCGACGACCCGGCCGAGCGCGCACGCTGCGTGTTCGTCGGCGACTCGCCGAACGACGCGCCGATGTTCGCGTTCTTCCCGAACGCGGTGGGCGTGGCAAACGTGACCGACTTCGCCGCACACCTCGACGCGATGCCAGCCTGGATCACGCCGTCGCGGGCGGGCACCGGATTCGCCGAGCTCGCGCGACGGCTGCTCGAAGCGCGGCTGCGACCTCAGTAATGCAGCTCGGCGACGACCGCGTGGTCGTCGGCGGCCGGCCACGTGCGCACGGCGATGCGCTCGCCGTTGAACTCGGCGAGCACGGTGCGCGGCGGGCCGGGCGGCAGCTGCAGCGTCACTGACGACACGCCCGGAACGCCGGGCGGCACGTCCGGCAGCGGCTTGCCGTCCAGGCTCATCCGGTCGCGCTGCAGGTCGAAGTAGCCGCGCGGTCGCGTCATCGTGACGACGCTGCCCGCGCGCTTCTGCGCGTCGGTGAGCGTCGCCGGGCGCAGGTTCACGAGCGTCGACGAGCGCGGAAACGCCGAACGGTAGACGTGGGTGACCGCGAATCCGGGCGCGCTCACCACGAACTCGTAGGGCGCGTCGGGACGCGCGGACAGCGGTCCCCAGCGGCCGTCGGCGCCGGTGGTGCGCGCATGCAGCGGCCCGCCGAGCCGCTCTCCGCTGACCGGCGCGACCTCGTAGATCTCGACGCGCACGCCGGCCATCGGCAGGTTCGACTCCGGCTGCAGGATGCGCCCGTCGAGGACCGGCGACGACTCGGGAACGATCGCCGTGCGCACCGGCCATTCCCCGGTGAGGAAATGCCACATGCGGTCGAAGGCGCGCGGACCGAAGGCCGCCTCGCGGTGGTCGACCGGCCCGAGCGCGACGTTGCGCGCGCCGCGCAGCGCCGGTCCGTCGGCGTCGACGCCCGTCGCGAAGTCGGGACGCCCGAGCCATCGCCCGTCGGGCTGCGCGTACTTGTCGTTGCCGTCGGAGCGCAGCGTCATCCACTTCGGACCAGGCGTGACCTCCAGCTCGCGCGGCCCGCGCGGCGCGTTCAGCGCCGTGAGGAACGGACCGGCGCCGTTGAACTCGCTGCCCGGCAGGAAGTCTCCGATCCAGACGCCGTGATTCGGCGTGGCCGCGAGGATCGCGTGCGAGACCTTGTCGGCGCCGCCGCCGTTCTCGATGTAGTTGCGGATCGCATAGCCGCCGCGCGAGTGCCCGATCAGCACGACGCGCGAGGCACCGCTCGCCGCGAGCACGCGGTCGACCTGCTGCGACAGATGACGCATCTGATCGGCGGTCGACGAACGGCCCGGCTGCGGCTTCGCGTCGTCGTCGCGCGCGTGCGGATGCGGGAAGTCGATGACGTGCAGCCGCTCGCGCGGCCAGCCGTTGGATTCGAATCGCCACAGCGTGGTCGTCCAGACCGCGCCGTTGTCGCCGTTGCCGTGCACGAAGACGATCGGAGGCCGGCGATCGCCGCCGGGAACGATCGCCGCGCAGCCGCCGAGAACGAGCAGGCCGCCCAGCGCCGCGACGATCCAGTTCCGTAGCGCGCGCAGCGACTCGCGCGCGCGCCGTGCCTCCTCCTGCATGCCGGGCTCCCCCTCCGGTGGGCGAAACCCGGCAAGCGTATCGCAGCTTGCTGCGCGTCCGAAACGAAAGCGTGCGCCGGGGGCTTTGGCCGCACTCAGCGGGTGGCCCGTGCGGGCGCGAAGCCGCGCGGCGCGGCGCGTCGGCGCAGTGCGGCAGCCGCCGCCCAGACGTACGCGCCCACCACGAAGCCCGCCGCCGCCGCGAGCGCGACGAGCAGCGCCCAGTCGACGACGTACGCAAGGTCGGACCATCGGGCACCGGACAACGACGGCAGCGCCGCGAAGGCGGCGACGAACGCAACGACGGCGCTCGTCCACGCCCAGCGCCAGGCACGGCGCCAGTCGCCGCCGCGCACGATGGCCCAGGCGACCAGCGCGACGAACGCGACGGCCAGCGGGACCGTCCACGACGCGTGCGCGAGCGCCGTCTCCCAGACGATGTTGGCAGCCAGCCAGATCTCGTACATGCGGTTCCCCCTTCAGGCGCGGCCGCGCAGCACGGCGAGATACGCGGGCTTGAGCAGGCGCGTCTTCATCACCCAGGCGGCCCAGCTCTCCTGCAGCGGATCGACGAGCGGCAGCGTCGGCGTGAGCCTTCCGTCATAGTCGAACTCGATCAGCATCGCCGAGCCCTCGCGCACGAGCAGCGGGCACGACGTGTAGCCGTCGAATCGCTGAGACGGCTCCCGGCCCGCCAGGACGTCGACCAGGTTGGCGGCGACGATCGGCGCGCTCTTCTTCACGGTGGCCGCGGTCTTGCCGCGCGGCGTGCCGTTGATGTCGCCGATGCCGAACACGTTCGGGAAGCGCCGATGCCGCAGCGTTTCGGGGTCGACCTCGAGCCAACCGCCGGGAGCGGCGGGTCCGTCCTGCCAGGCGAGCTCGCTGTTCTTCACGGCATCGACCGCGCGCATCGGCGGGACGACGTGCAGGAAGTCGTAGGCGACCTCGGTGCGCTCGCCTTCGGGCGATGCGAAGGTCGCGCGGCGCGCGCCGGGGTCGACCGCAACGAGCTTGCTCAGGTATTCGGTTTCGACGCCGAGCGCCCGCCAGCGCGCGAGCACATTGTCGTTGACCGCCTGCACGCCGAATACCGTGTCGGTGGGCAGCGCCGAGTGGAAGCGGATCGACGAGCGCCCGCGCGTGCCGGCCCGGCGCAGGCGATCGGCGAGCATGAAGGTCATCTTCAGCGGGGCGCCGGCGCACTTCAGCGGCGTCGACGGCAGCGTCATCAACGCGTCGCCGCCGCGCGCACGGAACGCATCCATCGCCGCCCAGGTCGCCGCGGCCGCCTGCGGACTCGCGTAGACGCTGCCGAGGCCGTTGCGCCCGATGGCGCCGACGTCCATCCCGTCGATCTGCGCGTAGTCGAGGTGCAGGCCGGTCGCCACGACCAGGTAATCGTAGAGAATCGACCGGCCGCCGGCGGTCTCGACGCGGTTGCCCTGCGGATCGAAGGCGGCCACCGACTCCTGCACCCAGTCGACGCCGGCCGGAACGAAGCTCGCGTTGGCGTCGCGCACCTTCTCGATCGGCCAGACGCCGGTGGCGACCAGCGTATAGCCGGGCTGGTAGTTGTGTTCGCGCTTCGCGTCGACGAGCGTGATGCGCGCGCCGTCGAGCGACTTCGCGAGCCGGTTGGCCACCGCCAGGCCGCCGAGGCCGGCCCCCGCGATGACGATGCGCGCGGCGGTCTTCGGGCGCTCGGCGCGCACCGGCGGCACGTGCGCCGCAAACGGTGCCGCGCCCAGCGCCGCGGCGCCGGCGAGCCAGGCGCGCCGGCCGCGATCGTGCGGTTCGATCTGCTTCATCAAACTCCCCCTGCGGATCGGCCTCTGACGCCGATTTCCGGAACGTAGTCGCAACACCATGGCGGTCCTTTGATCCGGATCATGGATTCGGCTGATACCGGGTAGGGTATCCGTCGGATACACTCGACGCAAGACGCAGGCCCTGCCCCGCGTCGCCCTGCAATGCCCCCGTCCCCGTCTTCCTCCGGCGCCGCGCGCCGAACCCGTCCGCTGCTCGCGTTGTTCGTTACGCTGGGCGTGCAGATGCTCGCCACGCTGCTGCTAAGCGCCCCGTCGGTGCTGGCGCCGGCCGTGGCACCGGCGCTCGGTTACCCGCCCGAGCGCGTCGGGCCGTTCGTCGGCCTCGCGTATCTGATGGCGATGCTCTGCGGCCTGTGGGCCGGTCGCGGCGTCGCCGCGCTCGGCGCGGTGCGGCTGAGCCAGGCGGCGATGTTCTCGTGCGCGGTCGGCGCCTTCGCCGCCACCAGCGGCACGACGGCGCTGCTGCTCGTGGCGTCGATCGCGATCGGCAGCGGCTACGGGCTGATCAATCCGGCGTCGACGACGCTGCTCGAGCGCCATTCGCCGACCGCTCGCCGTGCGCTCTTCTTCTCGATCAAGCAGACCGGCGTCCCGCTGGGCGTCGCGCTCTCCGGACTGCTGATGCCCCTGGGCCTGGCGACACTGGGCTGGCAGCCGTCGATCGCCCTCGCCGGCGCCGCCTGCGCGGCACTCGCCGCGATGCTGTTTCCGACAGTGCACAGACTCGAGCCGTGGGCGAAGCCGCAGGTCGCACACGATGCCGAATGGTCGGCCGAACCGCTGGGCGCGTCGCACGAGCCGCCGCACACGCCACACTCCGTGGTCACGGACGGCGCCGGCGAGCAGCGCGTCACCGCCGGGTTCGCCGCATTGCGCTCGGTGCTGCGCGACCCGCCGCTGCGGCGCCTGAGCCTGATGTCGTTCACTTTCGCCACGACGCAGCTCGTCTTCATCACCTTCCTCGTCTCGCTGCTGAACCTGCAGCTCGCGCATCCGCTCGCGTGGTCCGCCGCGATTCTCGCCGCCGCGCAGGTGGTCAGCACGATCGCGAGGATCGCCCTCGGCTACGCGGCCGACCGCTGGATCGACGCCGGGCGCCTGCTCGGCTGGCTCGGCCTGGCGATGGCGGCCTCGCTGCTCGCACTCGCGCTGCTGCGCCCGACGACCGGCGACGGATGGGTGTTCGCGGCCGCGCTCTTCTGCGCGGCGACCGGGATGGGATGGAACGGCGTCTACTTCGCCGAGCTCGCGCGCACCGCACGCGAGCGCGCCGACGTGGCGACGGTGGCGGGCGCCTCGCAGTTCTTCACTTTCGCCGGCAGCATGTCGGGTCCGGTGCTTTTCTCGGAGGTGATCCGCGCCGGCGGCTCGTACGGCACCGGATTCGCGCTGTTCGCGCTGCTGCCGGCGGCGGCCGGCCTCGCGGCGCTGCGCGCCCGGCACCGCGAGACCGGTCGCCGATCCCGTTGACCCAAACCAAGGTCAGGCGTTGTAAATGGGCGACGGAGGCGCCTTATTTCGGTACGCGTACGCTATAAGCGTGCACCAGAACAAAAAGAAGCGAGGCGTACGTGCGCGGCTTCTTCCTTCGAAACCTGGTCCACGTCTCGGTCGCCATGGCCGCGCTGATGGCGTTCGGCGTCGGACTCGTGATCGTCACGCAGGCGATCCAGTCGCGCTTCGAGCTGGAGCGCCTGGGTGATGCGCACGAAGCCGCGGGCGAACTGCTTCGCGCGGCGGCCTTCCAGGCGCGCGAACGCGGACTGATGTCGGCCAGCATCGCGAGCCGGAGCGGCACCCGGATGCGTGACGAACTGCGACGGCTGCAGGACGAATCGGAGGCGAGCTGGCAGCGCGCGCTGACGCGGATCGACGGCCTCCTGGCGAAGACGTCGCGAAACGCGCCGTTGATCGAGGCGCACGTGCAACGCGCGCGGGCGGCACGCGAACGATTGCAGGATGCACGGACGCGCGCGCACCGGAGCATCGAAACGGGGATGCTCCACGTCACGGCCCAGGAATGGTTGCGGGTGGCGACCGCGAACAATCTCGCCTGCGCCGAGTTGCGCGACCAGCTGCTGGCGGCGGTGGAGATCCCCGCGGACGTCGTCCGCCTGCATCTGTCGCTCGCGCGCACGGCCTGGCTGCTCAGCGAGCATGCGGGTCAGATCCGCGGAATGCTCGCGGCGTACGCGGAGAGCCGGGAACCGGTCAGCGGATTCTTGCTCGAACAGATCGGGATCGCCCGGATCACGATCCGCGAGACGATCGACGAGCTGCGCACGATGCGCGACCTTCCGGGGCTGGCGCCGCATCTGCGCGAGGTGATGGCGGTCGTCGAAGACACGCTCGGCCAGCGCTTCGACGGGGTCGTCGACGAGATGCTGCAAGCGGCGCTGACCGGCGACTATCCGCTGGACGGCGCGGCGTGGTACGAGACGACCACCGCCCAGATCGACACCATCGTCGCGCTCTCCGATGCGGCCGCCATGCATGCGGCCGGGCAGCTGGAAGGACTGGCCGCGCGCAACCGGCTGCTCGCCGCCGCGTTCGTCGTGTTCCTGCTGCTCGCCGGATACCTGGCTTCGCTGAGCCTGCGCGCGGTGAAGCGCAATGCCGACGCACTGTTCCTGCAGAAGGAGCTCGCCGAGATCACGCTGCATTCGATCGGCGACGCGGTCATCACCACCGACGCGCAGGGCAGGATCAACTACCTGAACCCGGTCGCCGAGGAGCTCACCGGATGGACCGCACTCGAGGCGCGAGGCCGAAGGGGCACCGAGATCTTCCACATCGAGAACACGCTGCACGCCTCGGTGGTCGATCCGATCGGCGTGTGCCTGAAGGAAGGCCAGGTCGTGGGCCTCGCCAGCGGCCACGTGCTGCGGCGGCGCGACGGACGCAGGATCGCCATCGAGGATTCGGCCGCGCCGATCCGCGGGCGCGACGCGAGCATCGTGGGCTGCGTCGTCGTCTTCTACGACGCCGAGGCCCCCCGCAACAACGATCACCTGCTTTCGTACCACGCGACGCGCGACGCGCTCACCGGACTGATCAACCGGCGCGAATTCGATCGCCGGCTCCAGGAGCTGCTGGAGCACGCGAAGACGCGCGACGGCCACCACGTCCTCGCCTACATCGACCTCGACCAGTTCAAGGTGGTCAACGACACCTGTGGGCATACGGCGGGGGACCGGATGCTGCGGCAGATCACGTTCCTCCTTCGCAAGAGGATTCGCGAGGGCGACGTGCTCGCGCGGCTCGGCGGCGACGAGTTCGCGGTGCTGCTGTACAACTGCCCGCTCGACAAGGGAGCGTCGATCCTCGAGGAGATGCGCGACAGCCTGAGCGGATTCCGCTTCACCTGGGAGAACCGGGCCTTCGAGATCAGCATGAGCATCGGCATCGTGCCGATCACCGCATCGAGCATCAGCACGGCGCAGCTGCTCAGCGAGGCGGACGCGGCGTGCTACGCGGCCAAGGAGAAGGGCCGCAATCGCGTCCAGGTGTACCAGCCCGACGACATGGAGCTCTTCGAGCGCAAGGGCGAGATGCAGTGGGTGACGCGGATCACCGATGCGCTGCGCGAGGATCGCTTCCTGCTCTACTGCCAGCGGGCGCAGCCGCTGAAGGCGGGCGTCGCCGAGCGCGTCGAGATCCTGCTGCGGCTGCGCTGCCCGGACGGCACGATCGTGCCGCCGATGGCGTTCATCCCCGCCGCCGAGCGCTACAGCCTGATGCCGAAGATCGATCAGTGGGTGATCCGCAACGTCTGCGCACGCCTGACGGACTTCGTCGCGAGGAACGACAGCACGATCTTCAACCTCAATCTCTCGGGGCTGTCGCTGAGCGAGAAGGACATCGCGCACTTCATCCGCGAGACCGCCGCGGCCGCATCGATCCCGCCGAACCGGCTGTGCTTCGAGGTCACCGAGACCGCCGCGGTCGCGAGCATCGATGCCGCCTTCGCCGTGATGCAGGAGATCTGCGACCTGGGCTTCACGTTCTCGCTCGACGACTTCGGCACCGGCCTGTCGTCGTTCGCGTACCTGAAGACGCTCCCGGTACAGCAGATCAAGATCGGCGACAACTACGTGCGGAACCTGCTGTCCGACCCGATGAGCCATGCCGTCGTTCGCTCCGTCATCGACATCGGCTCGGTGCTCGGCATCGAGGTCTGCGCCGAGTGCGTCGAGGATGCCGAAACGCTGGCGGCCCTGAGCCGGATGGGCGTGCACACCGCCCAGGGCTACGCCGTCGGCATGCCCGTGCCGCTTGACGAATACCTGTCCACCCGCCAGGGAGAGCTGTTTCCCGAGCCCGCGGCGTAGCGGGCCGCCCGCGGGGAAGCGCGCCGCCCGCGGGGAAGCGCGCCGCACGCGGGGAAGCGAGGAACGCGGCCTCAGAGCCGCTCGAAGGCCTGCGCGAGCGTGCTCACCGTGCGATCGACGTTCGCCAGCTTGTCGAGCCCGAACAGCCCGATGCGGAACGTGCGGAAATCCGCCGGCTCGTCGACCGCGAGCGGCACGCCGGCCGCGATCTGCAGCCCCGCCTCCATCAGCCTGCGCCCGGACTGGATCGCCTCGTCGTCGGTATACGAGACGACGACGCCCGGCGCCTCGAAGCCGGCGGCTGCCACACTCGGGTAGCCCTTGCGCGCGAGCATCGCACGCACCTCCTCGCCCAGGCGCAACTGCGCGCGGCGTGCCGCATCGAAGCCGAAGCGCTGCGTCTCGTGCATCGCGTCGCGCACCCGCAGCAGCGCGTCGGTGGGCA
>Ga0079224_100003141_pt1 | contig 20592 bp, 20 predicted proteins | sample Stecom2015_FD_80414 | JGI IMG/M metagenome (GOLD analysis project Ga0079224, IMG submission 80414) | Agricultural soil microbial communities from Utah to study Nitrogen management - Steer compost 2015 | ecosystem: Environmental > Terrestrial > Soil > Agricultural land | place: USA: Utah...
CATGCAACCAACGGAGTCCACCGCATGTCCAGCAACGCCACGCCGCGCCGCGTCGAACACCAGCAGACCGACAAGGGTTACGTGCCGGTCTACACCACCGCCGTGGTGGAACAGGACTGGGAGCGCTACAGCGAGGAGGACCACCAGACCTGGGCGACGCTGTTCCAGCGGCAGATGCAGTTGCTGCAGGGCCGTGCCTGCCGCGAGCACCTGGAGGCGCTGGAGGGCCTGCGCATGCGTGCCGACCGCATGCCGCGCTTCGACGAGGTCAATGCCCTGCTCGAGCCGGCCACGGGATGGACCCTCGTCGGCGTCGAGGGCCTCTTGCCGGAGCTGACGTTCTTCGAGCACCTGGCCCACCGCCGTTTCCCGGTCACCTGGTGGATCCGCCGGCCGGAGCAGATCGACTACATCGCCGAGCCGGACCTGTTCCACGACCTGTTCGGGCACGTGCCGCTGCTGTTCGATCCGGTGTTCGCCGACTACATGCAGGCCTACGGCCGCGGTGGCGTGAAGGCGCATTCGCTGGGCGAGGCGGCCCTGCAGAACCTGACGCGCCTGTACTGGTACACGGTGGAGTTCGGCCTGATCCGCACCCCGGAAGGCCTGCGCATCTACGGCGCCGGCATCGTGTCCAGCAAGGGCGAGTCCATCTATTGCCTGGAAAGCGGAGCCCCCAACCGCATCGCCTTCGACCTGAAGCGCATCATGCGCACCCGCTACCGCATCGACACCTACCAGAAGACCTACTTCGTCATCGACGACTTCCGGCAGCTGTTCGATGCCACGCGGCCGGATTTCACGCCCATCTACGCCGAACTGGCCACGCAGGAGGCGATTCCGGCCGGCACCGTGCTCGACAGCGACACCGTGCTGCACCGGGGCACCGGCGAGGGCTGGGCGGACGCCGGCGGCGACGTCTGAGCCGGCCCGGCCTGACGCTCATGGCGGTCGCCGTCCCGACGGCGGCCCCGCCCTGTGCTGAAATGGCGGCCCCGCCGACCCGGGAGACCGCCATGCCGATCTGGAAGCGCACGCCAAGCCTGGAGGAACTCAACACCTTCCGCCGCGACTGCATGGTCGGGCACCTGGGCATCGAGATCACCGAGCTGGGCGAGGACCGGCTGCGCGGCACGATGTCGGTGGATGCGCGCACGCGCCAGCCCTTCGGCCTGCTGCACGGCGGTGCATCCGTGGCCCTGGCCGAGAGCCTGGGCAGCCTCGCCGCCTGGCTGTGCCTGGAGGACCCGCAGCGGCAGGCCGCCGTGGGCCTGGAGATCAATGCCAACCACATCCGCGCCGTGCGCGAAGGCATCGTCACCGGCACGGCACGCCCCGAACACCTGGGGCGGAGCACGCAGGTGTGGTCGATCCGCATCGAGGACGAGGCCGGCCGGCTGGTGTGCCTGAGCCGGCTGACCATGGCCATCGTCGAACGCCCGCCCGGCTGAGCGGCAGGCCGGTGGCGGCCGGATCGGGCACAATTGGCGTTTTTCCAGCCGCCCTTGCCCGGGAGCCGCTTCCATGTCGCACGTTTCCCTGACCCGTTACCTGATCGATGCGCAGTACCAGAAGCAGCGCATCCAGCCCGACCTGCGCCTGCTGATCGAGGTGGTGGCACGCGCCTGCAAGGCCATTTCGGTGGCCATCGGCAAGGGGGCGCTGGGCAATGTGCTCGGCAACGTCGGGCGCGAGAACGTCCAGGGCGAAGCGCAGAAGAAGCTCGACGTCATCGCCAACGAGATCCTGTTGGAAGCCAACGAGTGGGGCGGCCACCTGGCGGCGCTCGCATCGGAGGAGATGGAGCATCCCAGCCCGATCCCGAACCGCTATCCGCGTGGCGAGTACCTGCTGCTCTTCGATCCGCTGGACGGCTCCTCCAACATCGATGTGAACGTGTCCGTGGGCACCATCTTCTCGGTGCTGCGTTGCCCGGAGGGTGTCACCGATCCCGACGAGTCGGCCTTCCTGCAGCCGGGCAGCCGCCAGGTGGCCGCCGGATACGCCGTGTATGGCCCGAGCACCCTGCTGGTGCTGACCCTCGGTGACGGCGTGGCCGTGTTCACCCTCGACCGCGAGCAGGGCAGCTTCGTCCTCACCGCCGACCGCGTGCGGATTCCCGCCGACACGCGCGAGTTCGCCATCAACATGTCCAACCAGCGCTTCTGGTATCCACCGGTGCAGCGCTACATCGGCGAGCTGGTGGCCGGCCGCGACGGACCGCGCGGCGTGGACTTCAACATGCGCTGGGTGGCCTCGATGGTGGCCGACGTGCACCGCATCCTCACCCGCGGCGGCATCTTCATGTACCCGCGCGACCGCAAGGACCCCTCAAAGCCCGGGCGCCTGCGCCTGATGTACGAGGCCAACCCGATGGCAATGATCGTCGAGCAGGCCGGCGGCGCCGCCACGGACGGCTACCAGCGCCTCCTCGACGTGCAGCCGACCGGCCTGCACCAGCGCGTGCCGGTGTTCCTGGGGTCACGCAACGAGGTCGAGCGCGTCACCGCCTACCACCGCGAGGAGGGCTGAGCCGCCCGCCGGTGCCGTGCCCGCCCGGCCGGCAACCCGCACTGTGGCCTTGTGGACGGCGTGCCGTTGGCGGCAGATTGCGCGGCGGCGCACCATGACAGGACGGCGCGACGGGCGCATGATCGGGGCCGCGTCGTCTGGACGCGCAGCCGTCCGGGTGGGTCGGCAACGCCAGCTCTGGCAACGGAGCGCTGACAGGGCGTACCCATCCGGTCGGCACAACCCGAAGGAGTTCGAAGATGGATATCACGTCCCTGATCGTGTTCCTGCTGGTGGGTGCGATTGCCGGCTTCCTCGCCGGGCAGATCGTGCGCGGCTACGGCTTCGGCCTGGTCGGCAACATCGTGGTCGGTATCGTCGGCGCGTTCCTGGCCGGCTTCCTCCTGCCGCGCCTGGGCGTGGTGATCGGCAGCGGCATCGTCGGCGCCATCATCCACGCGTTGATCGGCGCCATCATCCTGCTGGTCCTGATCGGACTGATACGCAAGGCCACCTGAGCCGGCGGTGGCGGGCCGGCGGGGCCCGCCCGCCGTGCCCGTCACCGCGGAGTCTTTCCCGTCCGGGGAAATGGCCGGCGTGAGGCCGCCGGCCGTGGCGTCTCAGTCGCCGGTACCGGCCGGGCACGGGCCGAGGCGGTAGAGCACGGTTTCGCCGGAACGGTTGCGCCATTCCCGCACCGTGTCGCTGTCGGCGAATTCCCAGCGCATCTCCAGCCGGTCGCAGGAGAGCGACTTGAAGTGGAGGCTGCCCCACGCCGCCGTGCCCACGGACGGCTCGTCGTCGAAGGTGCCTCCCGGCGTGTAGACGATCGCCGTGCGGATCGTGCCATCCTCCTCGTTGATGGCCTGGCCGTCCATGGTGAACCAGCGCTGCCGCTGCGGACCGGTGTCGGTGGAGTCGGCGGGCGCGAAGGTGTACCAGGCGCCGTAGAACAGACCGCCGGTGCCGTCCTCCTCGCGCGGTATGCGGAAGATCTCGATGCCCTGCCCGGCCTGGTCAGGGTTGTACCAGCTGCCGGAGTAGAGCGGATCGTAGGTGGCCTGCGCCTGCGACACATGGCCGCCCGGCTCGGTGCAGTCGATGCCCAGGGGCAGCAGGCGCTGCATCGTCACCCGGCCGCTGACGCCTTCGTTGTGGCCGGGATGGAACTGGTAGTCGAGGTAGCCCTGGCTGCAGGAAAGCATGGTCAGGCGGGCCTCGCCGACGATCTGTCCGGACACGCCGGGCCCCTGGGCGAAGGTGCCGTCGGTCGTCTGCGTGATGACCAGGTCGAGCTGGTCCACCGTGCGGCCGGGCTCGACCTGGCCGTACAGGGCGTACCAGCGGTGCACGTTCGGCTTCGGGGTGTCCCCGTCGCCATCGTCGTCCTCGCCATCGTCCGGCTGGCCGACGGCAAAGGTGAACCAGGCGAAGAACACGTCACCCGACTCGGGGAAATAGCGGCCGGTGAAGCCCTGGCCGAAAGTGTACGGCGCATACCAGGCGCCGGTCAGGGCCGCGGGATTGATGCCGGCGGGGGCACAGGTGTTGCCGATGGCACCTTCCCACTGCCCGGCGGGGGCCGGCGCAATGGGCTCGAAGGCGCCGGAGCCGAGATCGAAGCGTCCCAGGGTGGAGCTGCCCCCCGAGGTGTGCAGCCAGGCGTACAGCTCGCCGCTGCCGTTGTCGAAGTCCATGCCCTGGGCGAAGTTTGCGTCCTGCCCATGGCGGCCGACCAGCTCGACGGTGGCATCACCGGGATTGATCCGGTACAGCGAGTCGTCGGAGATGTTGTGCCCGTACAGGCGGCCCTGGCAGTCCATGGCCAGGTCGATGAAGATCACCCGCAGCTCTTCCGGCAGAAGGCGGCCGACCAGCTCCGGCGTGCCGGAATGCAGGTTCAGGCGCCACAGGCGCGCTTCGGTCAGCTGCGGATTGTTGGTAAGGATCTCGACCGTGGAGATGTAGGTCTGGCCGGAGCGCGGGTCGACGGTCATGCCGGTGACCATGTCCCTGGGCGCCAGGAAAAACAGGTTGGTGAGGAAGGACACCGTACTGGTGCTTCCCGTGGCGGTGTTGATGGTGGCGATCCGGTGCGGCGAGCCGTTGGGCAGGTACTGGATGCCGTACAGGCGTGTGGCTGCCGGGTTGAAATCCAGGGCGTAGAAATTGGCAAAGCCCGCCTCCACGTTGACCGCCTGCGGGGCGCTGCCATCCAGCGGAAAGCGGTAGAAACCCTGGTCCACGAACTCGGGCATCGCGCTGAGCTGCACCGCATAGGCCTGGGGCACATCGCCGTCCACATGGGCCGTGAAGGGACCGGGAAGCACGCGCTTGGCGGGCGCCGGTGCCACGCAGTGGAGGGGATAGTCCCGCGGCATGGCGAACGGACTGTCCGCCAGCGCGGCGCAATCGTGAGCCTGGGCCAGGGCGGGCGTGGCGAGGATGGCCAGTGTGCCGGCCAGAAGGTGTTTCATCCGCGTCTCCTGGATGTGTGGTCTGCGGTGCGCGGTCGGGGCTGGTCGGGCGTCCGCTCCGGACGGTAACCGCGGGGTCGTACGGCTGGCCGTCACCGTAGCCAAGCGTGGCGCCAGCCGCAAGCGCGCTATTGTACGGCAGTGGCGGCACCCCAACGGTCGGCAACCGGCTTGCGACGGTCCGCCGGTTCCGGCCGTCCTGAGGGAGGCATGCAGGAAGAATCCCACCAGCAGGGTTTTGGCCATGATTTCGATCCCGGGCAGCTCGCCGCCCTGCGTCAGGGCGATCCGGCGGCCCTGGCGGCGGCCTATGACCGCTACGCACGCGCGGCCTACGGTCTGGCGCTGCGCGTCCTGGCCGATCCGGAAGACGCCGCCGACGTGGTGCAGGACGTCTTCCTGCGGCTGCCGCGCGCGGCGCGATGCTTCCGGGGCGAGGCACCATTCGGCGCCTGGCTGCGCCGCCTGGTGGCCAATGCCACCATCGACCGCCTGCGCGAGCGGCGGCGCCTGCTTCCGCTCGAAGAGGCGCAGGCGGAGGTCGCCGGCGAAATGCGGGCGGCCGACCTGGCCGAGGCGCACGCCCTGTTGCAGAAACTGTCACCCACGGCGCGCCTGGTCTTGCTGTTGCATGCGGTGGAAGGTTATACGCATGCGGAGCTGGCAGCCCTGTTCCGGCAGTCGGAAAGCTATTCCAAGTCGATCCTGTCGCGCGCCCTGAAGCGCCTGCGCGGCAGCGTCGGGTACACCACCCCCGTGGGACCACCATGAACCGAGTCGAGATGGACAACCCGGTATTTTCGCGGACTCTGGCCGCACAATTGGACGTCGATCCTCCGCCGGCCCTGCGCGCGCAGGTGCTTGGCCGCTACCGGCGCCGTCGGCGGCTGCAGACCGGGCTGCCGGTGGTCCTGATGGCCGGCCTGGCTCTGGGGACGGCACTGATGCTGCGGCCGCGTGGCCCCCAGACGCACGAGGACCTGGTCTGGCAGCAGCGCTCGGCCGAGCTCGAGCTGATGTGGCGTCAGACCGGCGACCAGGTCTGGCTGCACGAGGATGCCCGCGCCCGGGAGCTGCTGCGGCGCCTGCGCGAGGTGGACCAGTCCCTGGCGGTGGCGCATGCCGACGCGGGGGATGAGGGCCGTCTCGAAGCCCTCTGGCGGCAGCGCACAGAGGTGCTGGCGGCGCTGGTCGAGACACGGCGCCAGGGCGGTACGGCGATCAGGCTGTGACCGATGGAGTTCGAATGCGGAGTACAACCATGAATCAGCGACGGATGTTGACCGTCCTCACCTGCCTGGGCCTGGCGCTGGGCCCGGTCGCAGGCGCAGCGGACTCCCCGACGGCCCTGCTGGAAGAGGAGGTCCGGGAGGCGCTGCTGCGCCTGGCCCGGGCTGGCGCACTGCCCGGCGACGAGGGGCCGGTGGTGATCGAGCGCCCTGCGGAACGCGTGACCGACCTGGGCCTGCTCGTGGACCGGGACAGCAACGACGGGCTGCTGGTGCTGGGCACCACGCCCGGTGGCAATGCCGAACGACTGGGCCTGCGGGCTGGCGACCGTCTGCTGGCCGCCAACGGGGTGGACCTGCGCGGGCCGGGCGGCAGCGCGCGCATGCGCGAGGTCCTGGGCGACCTGGTGCGCACGGACGGACGGCTGGAGCTGCAGGTGCTGCGCAACGGGCAGGAGGAGCGGCTCGCCGGTGTGGTGGAAACCGTCCTGCTGCCGGCCTTGCGCATCGAGCTGGAGACGGCCGTCCGTACCCGGGTGGGCACGGACGACACGGCTGGCGACCCGCCGCTGCCACCCGATCCGGAGTCGCGCTGCGGGCGCATCAGCATCGAGCAGCAGACGCCGCGCAACCGCGACGTGTTCCCGGCCCTGCTCCTGTCGGTCGATGGCCGCCTGCCCGGCCCGAGCGACAACACGCGCTTCCGCCTGACGCCGGGCCGGCACGTGCTGTTGGTGACGGAAACGATCGACAGCGAGCAGTTCTCCTCGATCGCCAACATGCAGCGCACCCGGCGCGGCGAAGGCGGCTACCGGGAGCTGGAGATCGAAATCCAGCCCGGCGTGACCTACTACCTGGGAGCGATGCTGCGCCGCGACCGCGGCAACCGCGTGGCCTCGGGCGAATACTGGGAGCCGGTCATCTGGAAGATGCATCCCGAGCGCTGCCGCTGATGCCGGCGGTGCTGCCGGGCCGGCCGGGTTCAGGCTAAGCTGCGCGGCCCCCGAAGGTGGAGGCGCGACGATGGCCGTGCTCAGTGTCAACCTCAACAAGGTGGCCGTGCTGCGAAATTCGCGCGGCGGCCGGCTGCCCGATCCGCTGGCCGCCGCCCGCGTGTGCCTGGAACAGGGTTGCCGGGGCCTGACGGTGCACCCGCGGCCGGACGGCCGCCATATCCGCCACGATGACGTCACCGCGCTGGCGGCGCTGGTCGCCGCGCAGGACCGGCCCGTGGAGCTCAACATCGAAGGCAACCCGTTCGCGCCGCGGCGGCCGGGCTATCCGGGCCTGCTGGAGCTGGCCCGCGAGACGCGTCCGGCCCAGGTCACCTTCGTGCCGGATGCCGACGGCCAGCTGACCTCCGACCACGGCTTCGACCTGGCACGCGACGCCGCGCGCCTGCGGCCTGTCGTCGCCGCCTTCCGTGAGCTGGGCTGCCGGGTCAGCCTGTTCATCGACCCCGGGACCACCCGGCTCGAGCCCGCTGCCGCGCTCGGTGCCGACCGCATCGAGATCTACACCGGCCCCTATGCCGAGGCCTTCGCGGCGGGCCGGGGGGTGGAGGCGGCACTGGCCGATTGCCGGGCCACGGCCGAGGCCGCGCGTGCGGCAGGACTGGGCGTCAATGCCGGACACGACCTCGACCAGCGCAACCTGGGGCCGCTGCTCGAGGCCATTCCTTGGATCGCCGAGGTGTCCATCGGCCATGCACTGATCGGCGAGGCGCTGTTCGACGGCCTGGCGGCCACGGTGCGCCGCTACCTGGCGATCACCGGCGCCGGAGCGACGCCGGCGGACCGCCGCGGGCCGCTCCGGCCGGGCGGCCCGCACGGGGCCGGAAAGCAACAGGGCCGCCCGGGGCGGCCCTGTCGCGACAGGCAGGCGGAACCGGCCCGTCCGTTATCGGGTGTTGTCGAACCCGATCTTGCGGATGTGGGCGTTCTTGGCCTTGGTCATGACCTCCGCCAGGACCTGGTAGCGCGCACGGTCACCGGCGCTGATCATGATCTGCGGCTGCGGGTTCTGCCGGCCGGCCAGCGCCATCTGGTACTCGATCTGGCGCATGCTCATGGCCTGGTCGTTCCAAAGCACGGTGCCGTCGTCGTTGATGCGCACCGTGATCTTGTCCGACTCCTCGGGCGGCTTGGTCGAGAGGCTCGGTTGCGGCAGGTCGATCTGCACCTTGTAGGTCAGCTGCGGTGCGTTGATCATGAAGATGATCAGCAGCACCAGCATCACGTCGATCAACGGCGTGACGTTGATTTCCGCCATCGGCGCGCCGCCACTGCTTCCGCTGCTTACGCTCATGCCCATGTGGCAATACTCCTTGCAGGCGCCTCCGGCCGCGGGGCCGGAGGCCGCCCTGTTGCATCAACGTTCCGGCGTGGTGACGAACCCGACGCGCACGATACCGGCGTTCTTGACCAGCTCCAGGGTTTCCCGGATGGTCTGGTAGCGCAGATTGGCGTCGGCGCGTACCTTCACTTCCGGCTGGGGCGTCTGCCGCGCCGCCCGCTTCAGTTCGGTCTCGAGCTGGCTGCGGGTGCGGACCTGGCCGTCCCACCAGACGGTGCCGTTACCCTCGATCGCCAGATCGATGACGGCGGGACGTATCGCCTCCTCAACCGTGAGTTCGGCCTTCGGCAGGTTGACCTCGACGACGTTCTGCATCAGCGGCGTGGTGATCATGAAGATGATCAGCAGCACCAGCATCACGTCGACGAGCGGCGTGACGTTGATGGTGGCCATCGGGGCGTTGTCGCCGTCGCCGCCGCCTACGCTCATGCCCATGGTTCGTTCTCCGGATTGCTGCGATTACTTGCCGGAACCGACGCGGGCGCCGGTGGCGAAGTAGTCGTGCAGGTCGTGCGCGAACTCGTCGAACTTGGCCAGCACGACGCGGTTGGAACGCACGAAGAAGTTGTAGGCCAGCAGGGCCGGGATGGCGCAGAACAGACCGATGGCGGTCATGATCAGGGCTTCACCCACCGGACCGGCGATGGAGCCGATGTCGGCCTTGCCGCTGGCGCCGATGGCGATCAGGGCGCGGTAGATGCCCCACACGGTACCCAGCAGGCCGATGAACGGCGCCGAGGAACCGACGGTGGCCAGCAGGGTCAGACCGGTCTCCAGGCGGCCGCTTTCACGGCTGACGGCCTGGCGCAGCGAGCGGTCGATGAACTCGGAACGGTTCAGCACTTCGACCATGCGGCCACCACCGCTCTCCTGCTTGGCATGGTGGGCGGCGGCCTCGGCGCACTCCAGGGCGATCTTGGAGAACGGCTCGTTCTTGGGCTGGGCCTCCATGAACTGGATGGCCTCCTGGGTGGAGTTGCTGCCCCAGAAGCCGGCAATGACCTTGTCGGCACGGGCACGCACGGCGCTGTTACGCACCGCGTTGGAAATGATGTAGAACCAGGACATCAGGGACATCACCACGAGGGTGATCAGCACGATCCAGCCCACCACGTCGAGGTGCTGGATCATGTGGCTGAAGCCCATCTGGCTTAGTGCCGCTGCGTCCGAACCGGTCGTCGGCAGGGAGGTCGGGATCTGGTCTTGCATGGTTGCGCTACCTATTAGCCATCAGTGAGACGGAATTGGATGGGAACGATGACCCAGCCGCCAACCGGGCGGCCGTCCTTCATGCCCGGACGGAATTTCCACGTGCGGACCGCGCGCTGGGCCGCCTGGTCGAGGAACCTCGAGCCGCTGGACCGCTGCATCTCCACGCGCTCCGGATCGCCGCTGGCGTTCACGTAGACGCGCAGGGTGACGGTGCCCTCCTCGCCACGGCGCATGGCCTGCGGCGGATAGCGGAGGCCCTTGCGGTTCTGGTAGTCCGCGCCGACCGTGGGTCCGGAATCCGGGACCGGCGGCGGCCCCGGCGGAGCCGGCGGGGCGGGCGCGACCGGAACGGCCATTTCCGACGGCGGCGCGGTCGGGATCGGCACCGGCTCCGGCGGCGGCGGCGGCGCCTCCGGCGGCGGTTCCGGCGGCGGCTGCTCCGGCGGCGGCGGCTCCTCCTCCGGCGGCGGCGGCGGCGGCTCCGGCGGCGGCGGCGGCGGCGGCGGCGGCGGCTCGATGAACACCACCTCCACCATGTCGTCGATGTCGCCGTTGTCCGGATCACCCGCGCGCGGCGGCAGCAGCAGCATGGCGAGCATCACCACATGGACGATGAACGCCACGCTCAAGCCAGCCACCCGCGGCCAGCGGACGGCGGTGTCTTCGATTTCCTGGCGGTATTCGTAGATGGCCATTGTTCGGTTCAGGTCATCAGGCGCTGGCTGACGGCAAGTGCCGGAAGCCACACCCTGGCTGCGGGGAAAGCGACGCTACAACAATGCCCTTCACGGCACAAGCATTCACGTGGACTTCAGTTTGTGCTTGGCGGACGCCTCACCGGGCGCCCAGGTTCTTCAGCCACAGCTCGGCGTTGTTCCGGGAGCGCTCGTACTTGAGTGCCTCGCGGAACGCCGTGATGGCGGCCTGCCTGTTTTCCGTTTCTGCCTCCAGCTGGCCAAGCAGCAGGTAGGCCGTGCCCGGATCCTTGAGGTTGCCCTTGCGGAAGGCGGTCTGCAGCGCCTCGCGCGCCTCGGCGTAGCGCTCCTTCTCGATGAGCAGATGGGCGCGGTTCTGGTCGGCGGTGCCGTCGTCCGGGGACTGCGCGGCGGCACGCGTGTAGGCATCGATGGCCTGGTCGATCATCTCCGCCATGTAATAGTTGTCACCGAGGGCCCGCAGCACGTCCTTGTCTTCCGCCAGCGCCCCGGCGGCGATGCCGTCGGTGATGGTCCTGGCCGCGTCGGCATGACGGCCGGCATAGGCCTGCAGCTGGTACAGCTGGCGCCAGTGCGCCGGATCCTGCAGGCGGCCGCTCGAGCGCAGGTCCTGCATGACCGCCAGGGCCCGGTCCATGTTCTCCATCTCGATGAAGGCCTGCGCCAGGTTGATCTGGTAGCGCACCTCGTTGGGCTTGCGGCGCACCAGTTCCTCGAGCACGCGCGCGGCACCGGCGTAATCGTTTTTCTCATACAGCGCCGCCATCTTCAGCTCGAAGTAGTTGTCCGGCACCTGGTCGCCGCCGGCGGCGATGGCCTGGTCGAGCACCGCAATGGCCTCGTCATAGCGCTCGAGGCGGTAGAGGGCGTTGCCCTTGAGCGCGTAGGCTTCCGGCTTGCCGGCGCGGGTTTCATTGAGCCAGCGGTCGATGGTGACCAGGGCCTGCTCGTACTGTTCTTCCATCAGCTGCGCCTGTGCAATCTGGTACATCAGCTGGAAGTGGTTCCTGTTGGGCAGGCCATCGGCGTCGACCGCCTTCTGCCAGTAGCGCAGGGCCGTGTCGAGGTCGTCCTGCTCATAGGCGATCTGGCCCAGTCCCTGGTAGACGATCGCCTGTTCATAGGACGTCAGGCGGGCGTCGCCCTCGAGTTCCTTCAGCGTGGCCAGCGCCTTGTCGTGGTCGCCGTTATTGAGCTTGTCGTACCCGGACTGGATGCGGCGCATGCTGCGCTCGTTGGTCCTGATCTCCGGATCCTTGCGCGTGGCTTCCGGATACGGATTCTCCGCCACCGCCTGGGTCTGGCTGTTGCGCGAGCGGTCACGCTGGCGCTGCTGCAGCCGCTCCTTGATATCTGCGAACGCGCTGTCGACAGCGACCATCGGCAGGACGACGAGGCTGAGGGCGAGGATGAGGCGTTTCATCTTGAATCCTTCGGTGTCGTGGGAGGCGGCAGGGGCCGTTGACCTGGCCCGGTGCTACGTTCGATTTCGTGGACTGGCTATTTTCAGGCCTCGCGCCGGGGTCGGCGTTAAGTACGCTTAACAACTGCCTACTGCAAGCGGCAGGACGGTGAACGGCCCTGTGCGTGCGCCTGCGCGAACAGCGGTGCCACCTCCGGCAGGTTCGCCTGCAGCTGCGCCATGCGACCCTGCGGGTTGGGGTGCGTCGAGAGGAAGGTGGGCACGCGGCTGCCGCCGGCCTGCGCCATGCGCTGCCATAGGGTGATGGCGGCCGCCGGATCGAAGCCGGCCCTGGCCATCAGCCGCTGGCCTTCCAGGTCGGCCTCGGTCTCGTGCTTGCGCGAGAAGGGCAGGAGGACGCCGACCTGGGCTCCGGCCCCCAGGGCACTGAGGACGAGCCCGGCGTTCTCGGACGATCTCATGTTGGCGGCCACCGCGGCGACCGTCAGGCCGGCCTGGGCCAGCAGCTGCTGCGACAGTCGCTCGCCGCCGTGGCGGTACATCACGTGGCCCAGCTCGTGGCCCACGACCGCGGCCAGCTGGTCGGCCGACTCGGCCACCTTGAACATGCCGGTGTTGACGCCGACCTTGCCCCCCGGCAGGGCGAAGGCGTTGGGTGTGTCGTCGAGGAAGACCTCCACCTCCCAGTCCAGGCTGCGCCAGGGTTCAGGCAGTTCGGCGATGAGGGCGTCGGCGATGCAGCGGACGTACGTGCGCTGGCGGGCGTCGCCGGACACCTTGCCGTCACTGCGCAGCTGGGCGAACGCCTGCGCGCCCAGCTGGCCCATCTGCTGGTCGTCCACCATCATGACCTGCCTGCGGCCGGTGGGCGTGGTGGCACAGGCGGCAAGCAGGAGGGCCAGGAACGCGGCGCTGACGGTGCGATGCAACATGAAGGCGTCTCCGTCGGTGGTGCTGTGGGCGATTCTAGCGCCACTCCGCAAGCCCATGCCGGAGATCACACGGTGGGGAAATTGGCCTGGGCGAAGGCCACGCGCTCGGCGGGATCGGGAGAGAGCTGGCCGGCCTTCATGAGGGCCTCCACCCTCTCCAGGCGGTGCCGCAGGCCATTGCCGTTGGCGATCTGAATGGCCAGACCCGGACGTGCGTTGAGTTCCAGCACCAGCGGACCGCGATTCCTGTCGAGCACGATGTCCACTCCGACATAGCCCAGGCCGGACAGCTCGTAGGCGCGCGCCGCGATCATCAGCAGCTCGTGCCAGTGCGGGATGGACAGGCCGACGATGGAGTGTTCCGTGTCCGGGTGCTCACGCACCGGCTCGGTGCCCCAGACGCCGCGCTTGGTGATGCCGCTGGGGATGTCGATGCCGACCCCGATGGCCCCCTGGTGCAGGTTGGCCTTGCCGTCGGACATGCGTGTGGGCAGGCGGATCATCGCCATCACGGGATAGCCGAGGAAGCTGATGATGCGGATGTCCGGGACGCCGCGGTAGCTGACGCGCTCGAAGATGGGATCGAATTCGACGCAGTATTCGACGAGGAGATGGTCAGGCTGCCCGCCCAGCGAGTACAGGCCGGAAAGGCCGTTGGAAAGATGGTGCTCGAACTCCTCGCGCGTCATGAAGCTGCCGCTGGCACGGCGGTAGCGTTCGCCGCGGCGGCCCTGGATCACCAGGATCCCGTCACCGCCGGAGCCGTGTGCCGGCTTGACCACGAAGCTGGAGTACGGCGCCAGCTTCCCGTGCAGCTCGGCGATCTCGTGCTGTTCGCGCACCACCGCGTACAGCTCGGGCACCGGCAGGCCGGCCTGCAGGGCCAGCTGCTTGGTGAGCAGCTTGTCGTCCACCCGCGGGTAGTAGCGGCGCTGGTTGTACAGCAGCACGTAGTCGGCATTGCGGGCATTGAGGCCCACCAGGCCGATCTCGCGCAGGCGGCGCGCCACCTTGAACGGGTTGAACACCTCAGCCGCCCTCCGGTGGCCGGGCCAGGGCGCGGAAACGGCTCAGCTCGGTCAGGCGGTAGCCCGAGTACCGGCCGAGGACCAGGGTCACACCGAGCAGGACCAGCAGGATCTCGGGAAACACGAAGACCAGGTGTTCCAGCGGCGGCCAGCTCATCACCAGATAGGCCAGGCTGGCGATGACCAGCGAGCCGGCGGCCATCTTCATGGCGTAGCCGGGGCCCCGCTCGTCCCAGGCCACGGACACGCGCTCGATCGTCATGGTCATGATGATCATCGGGAACAGGGCGATGGACAGGCCGACCTCCAGGCCCAGACGGTTGGAGACGACGCTGACCAGCGCCATGATCAGGACCACCACGATCAGCACGGATGTCAGGCGCGGCACCAGCAGCAGTTTCAGCCGCTCCATGTAGAAGCGCACCAGCAGGCCCATGCCGACCACCAGGCAGAAGAGGATCAGGCCGGCCAGCAGCGAGGTCCACTTGAAGGAGATGGCGATCAGCACCGGCATGAAGGTGCCGAAGGTCTTGATGCCGACGAGGTTGCGCAGGATGAGCATGATGAAGGCGCCGATCGGCACCATCAGCAGGATGCGGTACACGTCCTGGGTCTGCAGGGGCAGGCTGAGCAGCGAATAGGCGACGAGGTTCTCGTCACGCACCTCGAGGCGCTCCACCGCCGCCTGTAGGGAATCGACCAGGCTGCGCTGCACGCGGATGTCGAATCGCGCCCGCGGCGAACCGTCGATCTCCAGCACGGGCTTGCCGCTCTTGCTCCAGAGGAACAGGTCTTCCGGCCAGCCGATGCTGCCGGTGCGCACATCGATGGTGTGCCACACGTTGGCCTCGGTGTCGTAGACCTGCAGGTAGGGGCGCAGCTCGCCGGCCGTCGTTTCCTCCAGGCGCAGTCCCTGGATCACACGGGCGGCGATGTTCCGGATCGCCAGCAGGCCGGTGGCGAAGCGGGCCCGGTCGTATTCGCCGCTGATGCCCTGCAGCAGGAGCGTCACCTCCTGCGAGGGCGTGGCGCTGGTGAACTCGCGCACCAGCTCGGCGGCGAAGCTTGCGCTGTCGATGCTGTGTTCGCGCACGCGCTCGAGCAGGGCCTGGGCGGCGCTGGCGCGCGGCTCTTCCAGCTGTGGCGGGGTCTGCAGTTGCGGCCGGTCACGGTCCGGGCCCGGCGTGCCATCCCGGTAGACGGTGGCGCGGTAGTAGAGGGCCTGCGTGCCACGGGCGCGGCGGATGGTCCATTGCACCTCGCGGCTGCGGCCGTCCTGGCTGCGCTCGGTGTTCATGCCGTAGCCACGCGCCATGAAATTCTCGTCGAGGATGGAGTAGCCCGGCGGATCGAGCGGAATCTGCAGCACGACGCGGTTGGCGCCGGTGCGCGGCTGGTACTCGACCCGGGCCTGCACCTCCCAGACCTCGGCCTGCTCGACCGGCGAGACCGGAAATTTGAGGACTTTCCACTTGTAGAAGAAAGCGGACAGGCCGGCGGCAATCAGCAGCACGGCCAGCACGTAAAGATGCGTCTTCTTCATGTGTGACGGGCGTCCCTAGCGTGCTGGACAGTACAACGATCCGCGTCATCCCGCCACGTCCCGGTGGGACGCGGGAGTCCCCGGCCCCCGCCGTCCCCGCCGGCTCAGACGTCCAGGTTGCCGACGCGCAGGGCGTTCTCCTCGATGAAGGCGCGCCGTGGTTCCACGGCCTCACCCATCAGCATGGAGAACATCTGGTCGGCCGCCACGGCGTCCTCGATGGTGACCTGCAGCAGGCGCCGGGTTTCCGGATTGACGGTGGTTTCCCACAACTGCTCCGGGTTCATTTCACCCAGGCCCTTGAAACGCTGGATGGTCCGGCCGCGGCGGGCCTCGTCCATCAGCCAGGCCGCCACCTCGGCGAAGCGGCGCACCGGTGCGCTGCGGCCGCCACGGCGCACTTCCGCGCCGGGCTGGATGAGGCCGGCCAGCTGTCCCGCCAGCGCCGTGATCTGGCGGTAATCGCCGGAATGGAAGAAGGACGCCGGCCAGTGCTGCACCACCGCCAGACCGTGGTGCCGGCGCAGCACCTCGAGACCGGCTTCCCCGCCCTCGCCGGTGCGCACCGAAAGCGTGTACTGCGGGCGGCCCAGCCCGTCGCTGTTGAGCTTGCCATGCAGCTCGGCCAGCCAGGCCTCGTGCCGCGCCGGGTCGCCAAGTTCAGCGGCCGCCAGCGGCGGCGTGTCGAGCAGCGCCTGCAGCACCGCCGGGTCGTAGCGGTTGCCCAGGCGGCTGATGATGGTCTGCGCGTGCTGGAAGTCGCCCAGCAGCTTCTCCAGCGCCGGACCGGTCAGTGGCGGTGCGTCCGGGGAATAGGCGAGTTCGGCGCCATCCACCGCGGCAGCGGACAGGTAGGCGTTCAGCGCCGCATCGTCCTTGAGGTACTGCTCGTTGCGGCCCTGCTTGACCTTGTACAGCGGCGGCAGGCCGATGTAGATGTGTCCGCGCTCGATCAGCTCCGGCATCTGCCGGTAGAAGAACGTCAGCAGCAGCGTGCGGATGTGCGAGCCGTCCACGTCCGCGTCGGTCATGATGATGATGCGGTGGTAGCGCAGCTTGTCGATGTTGAATTCGTCCTTGCCGATGCCGCAGCCGAGGGCGGTGATCAGCGTGCCGATCTCCGCCGATGACAGCATCTTGTCAAAGCGCGCTTTTTCCACATTGAGGATCTTGCCCTTGAGCGGCAGGATCGCCTGGTAGCGGCGGTTGCGGCCCTGCTTGGCCGAACCACCGGCGGAATCGCCCTCGACCAGGAACAGCTCGGACAGCGCCGGATCCTTCTCCTGGCAGTCGGCGAGCTTGCCCGGCAGGCCGGCGATGTCCAGCGCGCCCTTGCGGCGGGTGAGCTCGCGGGCCTTGCGCGCCGCCTCGCGGGCGCGCGCCGCGTCGACGATCTTGGCGGCAATGGCGCGGGCGTCGCCGGGATGCTCCTCGAGGAACTCGTCCAGCTTCTGCGCGACCAGGGTCTCGACCGCCCCCTTCACCTCGGAACTGACCAGCTTGTCCTTGGTCTGCGAGGAGAACTTCGGATCCGGCACCTTGACCGACAGCACGGCCACCAGGCCTTCGCGCATGTCGTCACCGGTGAACTGCACCTTGGCGTTCCTGGCCAGGCCCGAGCGCTCGATGTAGGCGCCCAGGACGCGGGTCAGCGCGGCGCGGAATCCGGTGAGGTGGGTACCACCATCCTTCTGGCGGATGTTGTTGGTAAAGCAGAACATCCGCTCCTCGTAGGAGTCGGTCCACTGCAGCGCCACCTCGATGCCGATGTTGTCCTGCGTGCCGCCGAAGTGCACCACGCTGGCGTGCAGCGGCGTCTTCAGCTGCGACAGGTGCTCGACGAAGGAGCGGATGCCGCCTTCGTACTGGAAGACGTCCTCGCGCGGCGAGCCGCGCTCGTCGACCAGCTCGATGCGCAGCCCCGAATTCAGGAAGGCCAGCTCACGCAGCCGGGTGGCCAGGATCTCGTAGTGGAACTCGCGGTTGCTGAAGGTCTGGGGACTGGGCAGGAATCGCACCAGCGTGCCGCACTTCCCGGTAGGCCCGACCTGGCGCAGCGCATACTGCGGTTCGCCGTGGCTGTATTCCTGCTCGTACTCGTGGCCGTCACGCCAGATGCGCAGCCACAGGCGCTCCGAGAGCGCGTTGACCACCGACACGCCCACACCGTGCAGGCCACCGGACACCTTGTAGGAGTTGTCATCGAACTTTCCGCCCGCGTGCAGCACGGTCATGATGACTTCCGCCGCGGAGCGGTTTTCCTCCTTGTGCATGTCCACCGGGATGCCGCGGCCGTTGTCCTCCACGGATACGCTGCCATCCTGGTGCAGCACCACGCGGATGCGCGTGCAGTAGCCGGCGAGGGATTCGTCCACGGAGTTGTCGACGACCTCGAACACCATGTGGTGCAGGCCAGTACCGTCGTCGGTGTCGCCGATGTACATGCCGGGGCGCTTGCGCACCGCCTCCAGACCCTTCAAGACCTTGATTCTGCTCGAGTCGTACTGGTCGGTCATGCCCGCCTGTATTCCTTGGTTGGGGCGTCCGCAGGGGCTGGACGTCAAGAGCCGGATTATACCAGCTGGCGCACCCCGCCCTGTTCCACGTGGAACAGGCGGACCGGCAGACCGTGTGGCAGGGCCTGTGGTACGGAGGTACCGGTTACGAGCACCTGCGCCCCCGACTCCGCCAGCCAGTCCACCAGCGCCGCCTGGTGATCCCCGTCCAGCTCTGCCGCCAGATCATCGACCGCCAGCACCGGCAGCTGGCCGGCCCGTTGCCGCAGCAGCGCCACCTGCCCCAGCAGGCAGCAGTAGGCCGCAAGCTTCGCCTGGCCCCGGGACAGCTGCCCGTGCTCGATGCCGCTGCCAAACACCAGGCGCCAGTCGGCCCGGTGCGGACCGCGCTGGGTAAATCCCCGCTCGCGGTCGGACGCTCTGCCCTCCGCCAACGCCTCGGCCAGCCCGTGGCCGGCCGGCCAACCCGACCGCCCACGAACGCCGGCCAGCTCCAACCCCGGCACCAGGGTGCCCGCGATCGCCAGCAGCAAGGGTTCCAGTTCGGCCAGCAGGGCCTCGCGTCGCGATTGCAGCAGCGTCCCGCTGGCGGCCAGCTCGCCCTCCCAGCCCGCCAGTTCCGCGTCCGGCGCCATCCCGGTGCGCAGCGCCGCATTCCTTTGGCGAAGGGCCCGCATATACCGCCGCCACAGGGCGAGAAAATCCGGTTCCACGTGGAACAACAGCCAGTCGAGGAAACGCCGCCGGTGTTCGGATGACCCGTCCACCAGGGTGTGGCTGTTCGGCTCCAGCGTCACCACCGCCAGCCTGCGGACGAAGTCGGCCAGCGTCCCCACCGTTTCACCATCCTGCCTCAGGGTCCAGCCGGGCCCGGCGTAGGCCATGCCCAGCCGACGGCGCCGTCCTTCCGGCATCCCTGTCACCTCGGCGTAGATGCTGAAGCCGTCCCCACCGCGGCGGACCAGACCCTCCACCGTCCCGCCACGAAAAGAACGGCCGTGCCCCAGCAGGTGCACGGCCTCCAGAAGACTGGTCTTGCCGGCGCCGTTGGCGCCGACGAACACATTGAAGCCGGGGGCCAGCACGATCTCGACCCCGCGCAGGTTGCGCAGCCCGTCGGCGTGCAGGCGCACCACCCGGGTGCTGGCAACGTCCGCCTGGATCACATGCGCATCGGCATCACCACATGCCGCGCACGCAGGTCGCCGGCATCGGTGATCAGGCAGCTGGAATTGCCGTCGCGCAGCTTCAGCTCCACCCCCTCGCCGCGCAGGCTGCCCAGCGCATCCAGCAGGTAGGTCACGTTGAAGGAAATCTGCAGCCCGTCGGCGTTGCTCTCGCAGCCGATCTCCTCGACCGCCTCTTCCTGCTCGCTGTTGTGCGCCACGACGCGCAGTAGCTGCGGGCTGACCTCCAGCCGCACACCGCGATATTTCTCATTCGACAGGATGGCCACCCGGCCCAGGGCCGCCCGCAGTTCCTCACGGTCGACCCGCACCTGCCGGTCCGCTCCGATCGGCATCACCGCCTCGTAATCCGGGAAGCGGCCGTCGATCAGATTGGAGGTGAACTGAAAATCCGCCCGGGCCAGACGCATGTGGCTGCGGCCGAACTCCAGGCGCAGGATGTCGTCCCCGCCCTCCAGCAGGCGCTGCAGCTCCAGCACCGCCTTGCGCGGCAGCAGGATCTGCCGGTCGGCACCCTCACGGTCCGGAAGTTCCGCCTCGCAGATGGCCAGCCGGTGGCCGTCGGTCGCCACCGCCCGCAGCGAGCCGGCACGCAGGTCGAAGAGCATGCCATTCAGGTAGAAGCGGACGTCCTGGACCGCCATGGCGAAGGCCACGCGATCGATGAGCTCCTTGAACGCGCCCTCCGGGATCTCCAGCGCGTCATTGATTTCGCGCGCCTCCAGGCCGGGAAAATCCGCCGCCGGCAGCGTCGCCAGAGTGAACCGGCTGCGCCCCGCCCGGACCACCACGCGGTCCCCCTGCTGGTCCACCGTCACCGTGCTGCCATCGGGCAGCGCGCGGCAGATGTCCGCCAGCTTGCGTGCCGGGACCGTCACCTCGCCGTCCACCGCGTCGGCCGCCGCGGCGTTGGCCACGATTTCCAGTTGCAGGTCCGTACCGGTGAACGACACCTGCCCCCCGCGCGCCGAGACCAGCAGGTTCGACAGGATCGGCATGGTCTGCCGCTTCTCCACCACCCCGATGACCGTCTGCAAAGGCTTGAACAACGCTTCCCGCTGGAGTTGGAACCGCATGGGACAGACCTCAACTGGTTGCTCTCATCTGTTGAAGAATGTTGTTGCTGGCCCGCCTCCGGGCCGGGAACAACCCTGAAAATATCTTTTATTTCAGTCGCTTAGGTGTAAAACGGCTGTGCGAAAACCGGTTCGCGGAACGGTGATGACCCTGTGCATAACTTTTCCGGCCGGCGCCGGCCACAGTGTATCCACAAGCCATCAACTCGTTAACGCACGGATCAGCTTGTCCCAGTCCTCCCGCGTCCTTCCGTCCGTTTCCACCAGCTTGCGAACCACCCGGCAGGCGTGCAGGACCGTAGTGTGGTCGCGGGCGAAGGCCTCGCCGATCTCAGGCAGGCTGTGCTCGGTCAGCTCCTTGGCCAGGGTCATGGCGATCTGCCGCGG
>Ga0079224_100003142_pt1 | contig 20588 bp, 18 predicted proteins | sample Stecom2015_FD_80414 | JGI IMG/M metagenome (GOLD analysis project Ga0079224, IMG submission 80414) | Agricultural soil microbial communities from Utah to study Nitrogen management - Steer compost 2015 | ecosystem: Environmental > Terrestrial > Soil > Agricultural land | place: USA: Utah...
GCCACGACCAGCGCGATGGAGGTCAGGTCCGCGGGGAACGCGGGCCACGGGCCGTCGTCGATCTTCGGGATGTGCCCGCCCATGTCCATCCGGATCTCCCGCTCCTGGTCCGCCGGGACGAACAGGTCTGCCCCGCGGACCTCGCAACGCACGCCGAGGCGCTCGAACGCGAGGAGCGTGGAATCCAGGTGCTCGACCGCGGCATCCTCGATCAGGATCTCGCCGCCCGTGACGGCGGCGAGGCCGATGAACGAGCCGACCTCGATATGGTCGCTGCCGATTCGGTACCGGGCGCCGTGCAGGCGTTCCACGCCCTCGATCTCCAATACGTGCGTGCCGATCCCGGAGATTCGCGCGCCCATGGCGTTCAGCAGGTGGCACAGGTCCTGGACGTGCGGCTCCGCGGCGGCGTTGCGCAGGCGAGTCGTGCCGCGGGCGAGGACCGCGGCCATGATCGCGTTCTCCGTCGCCGTGACGCTGGGCTCGTCGAGGAAGATGTCCGTGCCCACGAGGCCGTCGCTCTCGATCTGGTACCCGCGCGCGGTCTGGACGCGCGCGCCGAGCCGGGTGAGCGCGAGGAAATGTGTGTCGACGCGGCGGCGGCCGATGACGTCGCCGCCGGGCGGCGGCAGCATCATGCGGCCCACGCGGGCGAGCATCGGTCCGGCGAGCAGGATGGAGGCGCGGATGCGCGCGGTCAGTTCCGGCGAGAGCTCGGACGCGTTGACGTCGCGGGCCTGGAGCCGCACGGTGTTGGGCGCCACCCACTCGGTCTCGACGCCGATGTGGCCGAGCAGCTCCAGCAGCGTGCGCACGTCGCGGATGTCAGGGATGTTCTCGAGGACGACCGGCTCGTCCGTCAGCAGCGCCGCGGCGAGTGCCGGCAGAGCGGCGTTCTTGTTTCCCGCAGGCCGGATCGTCCCCCGGAGCGGGTACCCCCCTTCCACGATCAGCTTCGGCATCTCCGTACTCCCGCTGTGGCGCCGCCGGCCGCGTCGCGTCCGGGCGCATCCCCCATCGGGCCGGCCGCAACGCGACGAGCGCGGCCCGGCCCGGTCGAATCGCGTGTGATTTACACGACATCGATCCGAACGTTCAGCGGCTCGCCTTCCACCTCCAGCACGTTCGCCATGGTCCGGTCACCGACCCGGTTGAACTGGAGGGAGACGCGGCTCTTGCCGACGGCCAGCCGCAACACGTCGAGGTAGCGGAGGCGTGGCGGCAAGTGGGGCCGGACGAGGCGCAGCTCCTGGCGCGTCGCCTCGGGCTCGATGCCCAGGATTCCCTGGATGATCGGGAACAGCGACCCGGCAGCCCACGCCTGCGGCGAACACGAGACCGGGTAGGCGACGGGCGCGTCGGTCTCGCCGCGCCAGATCCCGCAGAACAACTCCGGGAGCCTGTGATAGCGGAAGTGGAGCGATGTGTCGAACAGCGCGCCCAGCACGGTCGCGGCCTCGCGCCGCAGCCCGTAGCGCGCGAGCCCCTGCGCGATGAGCGCGTTGTCGTGCGGCCAGACCGTCCCGTTGTGGTACGACAACGGGTTGTAGACCGGCTGGGTCCGCGCCACGGTCCGGATGCCCCAGCCGGAGAACATGTGCTCTCCCAGCAGGATGTTCGCCATCTTGCGGGCCTGCTCCGGGGTCGGCACGCCCGCGAGCAGCAGGTGGCCGGGGTTCGATGTGATCGTGGGGACCTGCCGTTTCTCGCCATCGAGCGCGAGGGCGAAGAAGTCCAGGTCCTCCATCCAGTACGCCTCGCGGATGCGCGCGGCGAGGTCGTCGGCCTCGGCGCGGAGCGTGACGGCCCGGTCCGGCTCGCCCAGCGTCTCGAAGAGGCCGGCCATCCCTTGCTTCGCAGCGACGACGTACCCCTGCACCTCGACGAGGGCGATGGGCGGCTCCGGCAGCCGGCCGTCCGGGAACGGCACGCCGTCGTGCGAGTCCTTCCAGCCCTGGTTGACGAGCCCGCGCGGCGAGCGCCGCGAGTACTCGACGAAGCCGTCGCCATCGAGGTCGCCGTACTGGTCGATCCACTGGAGCGCCCGCTCGGCGGCGGGGAGCAGCTCGCGGGCGAGGTCCAGGTCGCCGGTCCAGCGCACGGTTTCGGCGAGGAGGTAGGCGAAGAGCGGCGTGGCGTCCACGCTGCCGTAGTACGGCGTGTGCGGCACCTCGCGGCACGCCGCCATCTCGCCGCGCCGCAGCTCGTGCATGATCTTGCCCGGCTCCTCCTCCGTGAAGTCGTCGACCCGCGTCCCCTGGTACGCGGCCAGGAAGCGGAGGCACGACCGCGCGATCTCGGGGTGGACCGGGAGCGTCTGGAGGCTGGTCACGATCGAGTCGCGGCCGAACGGCGACGTGAACCACGGAATGCCCGCGGCGATGACCTCCTGGCCGCCTACCTCGACCATCAGTGCACGCAGGTCCACGATGGCCTGGTCGAGCGCGGCGTTGAAAAAGTCGTCGTCGCTGCGGAACCGAGCCGCGCCCTGGCGCCACTCGTCGTAGGCGGCCCGGAGCGCCGTCACGCGCTCGTTGAACTGCCGAGGCGGCGGGGGCGACGAGTCGTCCGTTTCGGCCGTGATGCGCGCCTCGATCTCGGCCGAGTCCCGCGGATCGAGCGGTAGTTGCCAGAGCGCGCGCCCCGCCTGGAGCTCGTCCGGCGGCGGCGAGAACTGGAGCCGCGTGCGGCGCAGCACCCCGTCCAGCCCCCGGTAGAGCCACACGACCTCGGACTCGCCCACCAGCGGCCGGTAGTACTGCCCGCGCCCGGGCCGGTACGCGCCACGGACCTCGAAGATGTCGGCGAAGTCCGCGGCGAAGCGCAGCTCCGCCCAGAAATCCACGGCGCGGCCGAGGTAGTTGGTGAACACGATGCGGTCGCCCATAGAGTCGTCCAGGAGCTGCTCCCTCCGGATGTGCATGAAGTTCTTGGGCTCGGTGAACTCGCCGCCGAACTCACGGTCCGTGATGGTGAGATCGATCTGCGAGATGAAGACGCGGGCCGCCTGAGAGCTGAGCACATCCGGTCTACCCCCCGCGGTGTGCAGCTCGTAGTGGCTGAGCACGCGTGTGTCCTCGTAGAAGAGGCCCATCTCGCACGCGCCGGCCGGCGCGACGTTGCCCGCTGCGTCCGTCAGCAGGAAGTACCGGTTCTCCTTGAGGACCAGCTCCGTCGCCGCGAGCGACCGGATGTCGCACGCGATGCCCTCGTACCCGAGCAGCTCCGCGGCCGGGACGGGCGTCAGCTCGACATCCCGGCCGCCGGCACCGCGGTCGGGCCTGGTGCGGCGTGAGGCTGCCATGGGTTGGGCGGGTCTCCGCTCACGCTGCGGCGCCGAGCCGCTTGCCGGGCGGCGGGGGAACCGGTCCGCGACAGGCCTCGCGGTACCACAACACGTGGTCGCTCACCATCCGGTCGCGGCCGAACCGCTCCGCGGCGCGGGCACGGCAGGCTTCCCGGTCGAATCCGTCGAGGCGAGAACGAACCGCCTCGACCATCGCGTCCGCGTCGGGCACGAGGAACCCGGTCAGCCCCTCCTCGACCAGCTCCGGCGCGCTGCCCCGCGGGAACGCGATCACCGGGCACCCGCACAGCATCGCTTCGATCATGACGAGACCGAAGGGCTCCTCCCAGGCGAGAGGCATGAGCAGCGCGCGGGCGCCGCGCATCACCTCCGACTTGCGCTCCATTCCCACCTTGCCCAGGTAGTGCACGTGCGGCCGGCCCAACCGCGGCGCCACCTCCCGCTCCGCGAAGCCGGGCGGCCGGTCCTCCGTGTGGATCGCCCCGCCCACCACGATGGGCACCCCGGCCCGCTCCGCCACATCGATGGCCACGTGCGGCCCCTTCGGCTGAGACAGCCGTCCGATGAAGCACACGTATTCCCCGGCCCGCGTAGGGCCCGCGTACCGCGCGACGTCTAGACCGTGATGGATCGTGCGGACGTGCGGCAGCGGCACCTCGAGCTGCCGTTGCCGCTCGCTGATCGTCACGTAGTACACGTCCGGGAAGAACGGATAGTACGCGGAGCAGTGCTCGTCACGCTCGTGGTGCACGGTGTACACCATCGGGATGTCCGGCGCCAGACGGGCCAGCGCCAGCCCTTCTGCGCTGTGCACGTGCACGACGTCGAAGCCGCCTTGCGCGACTCGCGCCAGCGCCCAACTGCAGTGGTTCAACGCAGCGAGCGCCTCTGGTGGCCAGTACGCCCGCGGCAGCAGCCACTCGAGCCGGGCCGATGTGTGCGAGTCGCCGGTCGCGAACAGGACCACTTCGTGTCCGTCAGCGACGAGGCCTTCGGCCAGCTCGTGGACGACCAGCTCCGTGCCACCGTAGTCCTGCGGCGGGACGGCCACGAACGGGGTCGAAACCAGGGCGATTCTCATCGTTGAACTGGGCCGGGGTCATGCGCTTCCCCGGCCGGGCCGGGGAGCACGCTCCGCTGACGTGGGGCGCAAGACATGTTCCAGTCCGGGCAACGTCTTGCTTGACACCCTGGCCGCAACGCGTCTAAGATCAAGCGAGTGCCGACGCGGGGTGCCTGCCTGGAAATGAAACTACGCGAGTATCTTCGCCCCGAGCTCATCGTTCTAGATCTTGAAGCGCGAGACAGCGCTGAGGTGATCCGAACGCTGGTGCGCCGCATGACGGAACTGGAAGCCGTCGCCGATCCGGCCACGGTCACGCAGGCGTTGCTCGCCCGCGAGGCCGTGCACACGACCGCGATGGGCAACGGCGTCGCGGTGCCTCACGCGACCGTGGAGGGCCTGGACCGGCCACTGCTGCTCGTGGCCGTCTCGCGCGACGGCGTGCGGTACGGCCCGGCGGGGCTCGAGCCGATCCGGGTGTTCTTCCTGCTGCTCTCGCCGCCGGACCGTGCCGGATTGCACATCAAGTTGCTCGCCCGCATCGCCCGGCTCGTGCGGCACCCCGGGCTGATCGAGCGGCTGGAGGAAGCGGCTAGCCCGGATGCGGTGTTCCAGGAGCTCGAGCGTGTCGATGCTCAGCACGTGTGAGGGCCGACGATGCAACTGCTGATCGCGGTCATCAACCAGGAGGAAAAGCTCGACGAGATCCTGTCGGGCTTCCTCGAGCTCGGGATCACGGGGGCGACGATCATCTCCAGCGAGGGGATGGGGCGCGTGCTCTCACACGACATCCCGATCTTCGCAGGCCTCCAGACGCTGCTCGCCCGCTCGCGCCCGCAGAACCAGACCATCTTCAGCGTCATCAAAGAGGATGAGAAGGTCGACGGCGCCATCGCGCTGCTCCAGGAGATCTGCGGCGATCTGAGCAACCCCGCCACGGGAATCGCGTTCACCGTGCCCGTGTCGCGCGTCGTCGGGCTCAAGCCCGAGCTCGGCGAAGGCGAGCTTTGACGGGCGGGCGCTCGCGCCAGCGCGGCGCCGCCCGTGCTCTTCGGTGTGGGCGCCCCACGATCCGGACCTGACGTATGCCCCCCCTGCGCCTGGCTGTCTACCAGTCGGCCCCGAAGCTGCGGAACCCGGAGGAGAACGCGCGGCGCATCGCCGCCGCGGCCGCATCCGCGCGGGCCGACCTGCTCCTCACGCCGGAACTCTCCCTGACCGGCTACGGCGTGGGGGACGACGTTGCGCGGCTCGCGCTCGCCGCGGACGTGGGCTGCGCGCTGCCGTTCCCCGGGCTCGGCGACGCGGCGCCCACAGTTGTCGGCCTCATCGAGCGCGGGGACGCCGGGGTCCACTACAACACGGCCGCGCTGGTGCAGGCCGGCCGCGTCGCGTTCCGCCACCGCAAGCTCTACCTGCCCACGTACGGCATGTTCGAAGAGGGCCGCTTCTTTGGGCGCGGCGGCGATCTGACCACGTTCGATGCCGAGGGGGGGTGGCGCGCGGGGGTACTGATCTGCGAAGATTTCTGGCACCCGGCGCTGGCGTACGTGCTGGCGATGGCGCGAGTCCACCTGATCCTCGTGATGGCGGCGGGGGCGGGCCGGGGCGCGTTCCAGGGGGGCGAGGCCGGCGGCCGGTTCGCCTCCGCGGATGTGTGGGAGCGCATGGCGCGGGTCACGGCCCAGCTCTACGGCGTGTACGTGGCGCTGGCGAACCGCGCGGGCGTGGAGGGTGCCGTGACGTTCACGGGCGGGTCGGTGATCGTGGGTCCGGACGGCAGCGTCCTGGCCCGGGGGCCGGAAGAGGGCGAAGCCGTCCTCGAGGCCACGCTGGACCCCGAGGAGGTGCGTCGTGCACGCTCACCGTACGCGCACATCCGGGATGACGACCCCCGGCTGACGATGCGGTTGCTGGCGCGGCTCGTGGAGGACGCGTGAGCGCGGCCGCGGGCGCGCGGGTGGCGGCGGTGGTGGCGGGGGTCGTCCGCCAGGCGGTCGAGGACGCCGGTGCGGCCGGAGTGGTGCTTCTCGACGACGGCTCCGCGGAAGCGCGCCTCGCCGCGGAGTGGTGTGGCGCTGCGCTGGGCACGGAGCGCGTGTTCCGTGTCGCGCCCCCATCCGCAGACGCCGTGGGGGCGGTCCTCGCGGCGGCGCAGGGCACCGTGCGCAGCGCACCCGACGCCGGCGCGGCCGAGTTGCACCGGCTCGTTGGGCGGCTGCTGGCCCTCGAGCGCAACGCGCTGCTGGCCCACCCGGCCAACAAGACCGCCCTGCTGCTCGCCGCGGCGGTGCCGCCGGAGCCGCTCCTCCCGCTCGGCGACCTGTACGCCAGCGAGGTCGAACAGCTGGCCGGGACCTGGAGCGCACCGCCCGAGGTCGCTGCGCTGGCGGACCTGGCCGGGAGCATCGGTCGGCTGGACGCGGCGCTGGCGGAGCACGTGGACCGGCGCAGGCCGGCGGAGGCGGCGCTGGCGCCGCTCCCGGCCGCGGCACGCGCCGCGGTGCTGGACGCGCTCGAGACGGGACGCTTCGCGCGACGGCGGGTCGGTCTGGTTCCCAAGCTGACGACCCGGACCGTGGGAGTCGACTACTTCGTCTGAACCCTCTGCGGCGGGAGGCTCAAGGTGGTGCGGACCGTAGTGCTCGGCTCGATGCAGACCGCGCCCGAGGTGCTGGAGCGGCTGGACCGCCTCGCGTCGGCGGAATGGGTGACGGCGATCGGAACCCTCGTGGTGGCGGCGCTGCTCGTCGGTGTGGCGATCGGGGCTCTGCTCGCGCTGCGCTCGCTGAACCATTCGCTGAACCAGATGATGCGCGGGATCGAGCGCACCGTCGCGCGGCTCGAGCCGCGGGTGGAGCCCTTGCTCGACCGCGCGGGTAAGATAGCGGAGGACGCCAGCCACGTGAGCCACTCGCTCCGGCAGGAGGTGGCCCGGGTGCAGGAGATGCTGGCGGACGTGAACGAGCGGCTGTACGAGGGGCTGGACGAGGCGGAGGCGCGCGTGCGCCGCTTCGGCGCGGTGCTCCGGGTCGTCCAGCGGGAGGCGGAGGACCTCCTCCTGGATGCTGCGGCCACGGCGCGCGGCGTGCACGTGGCAACGGATCGGCTGCGGGGCCGCGCGGGGCTCGGACGCCGGCGCTTCGCCCGGGCCGACGCGTTCGATCCGGAGGAAGACGACCTCGAGCCACCGGAGCCCCGGCGGCGAACGGCCGCGCCAGACGAGGACTGGCCGGGGACGTGATCGCAACGGAGGAAGACGATGGCGCAGCACGATGCGAGAGACTTCATGGCCGCGTTCGCAGTCGGCGCCGCTCTGGGCGTGGGCGCCATGCTGCTGCTGCGCCCGGAGCCGCCGACGCGGGCGCAGCGTCTGCTCCGCGAGCTGACGCCCTACCGCAAGCAGCTGCGCAAGCGGGTGCGGCGCGCGTCCCGCAGCCTGCGTGGCCGGGGCGACGAGCTGAAGGACGAGATGCTGGCGATCGGTCGCGACTTCTTGAGAGACCTGCGCGCGGAGGCGAACGAGATCGTGACGCAGGCGCGCGCGGAGCTCGCGCGCGCGGTCGAGGACGAGGTCGCCCGGACGCGGACTCGCCGGGAACGGCGCCGCGCCGAGGCATGACCGCGGGCGGAGACCGCGACCGTTGCGCTCGCTGCTGACCGTCATCGGGGCGCTCGCCCTGCTGCTGCTGCTACCGGACACCGTGTGGGCGTTCGGGCCGGCGACCCACGCGTTCCTGGGGCACCGCCTCCTGGATTCCCTGCACCTCCTGCCGGATGTCATAGCCTCGCTGCTGCGGGCACACCCGCAGAGTTTCCTGTACGGCTCGCTGGCGGCGGACATCTCGCTCGCGAAGAAGTACGTTCCGGCCGGCCGCCACTGTCACTTCTGGCACGTGGGCGAGGAGATCCTCGAGGCGGCGGACAACGACCGTCTGCGTGCCGTGGGGCTCGGCTACCTCAGCCATCTCGCGGCGGACACGATCGCGCACAACTTCTACATCCCCAGGCAGCTCATGCTGACGAGCTCCACGCGGGCGCTCGGCCACTCGTACTGGGAGCACCGCATGGACGTACAGCTCGGCGAGTCGTTCACCGCGCTCGCGCGCGAGGTGGTCATGGAGTACGACCACAGCGAGGCGGACGCGTTGTTCGACCGGGTCCTCAGCGGGACGATCTTCTCGTTCGAGACGAATCGCCGGATCTTCCGGGGCATGATCCGGTTTCAGGACAACGAGCGGTGGCAGGCCGTCTTCGACCGCGTGTTGCAGCGCTCGCGGTGGGAGCTCGGGCAGCCCGACATGGAGGCGTACCTCTCCCGCGCGTTCGACGTCATCGTCGACTACCTGGTGCGCCGCCGCGATTCCATCCCGGCCCGGCTCGACCCGACGGGCGACTTCAATCTCCAGCTCGCGAAGAAGGTCCGCCGGCTCGCGATCCGCGAGGGCGCGTGGCGGCGGCCCGACCTGCTCCGCGAGCTCGCCGACGACTTCTTCCCGCTGCCGACGCTGAGCCTGGACTACTGGGAGCGCAGCTCCGCCACGCTGACGCGGTCGACCGACTGAGCGCGACGCGCCGAACGGCGAGATCTACCGCGGAGCGAGCCGGCCGCGCAGGATGGCCGACGCGCGCTTGGGATCCGCCCTGCCCCGCGACTTCTTCATCACCTCGCCCATGAAGAAGCCGAACAGACGCTGCTCGCCTGAGCGGTAGCGTTCGACCTCCGCAGGGTAGGCCGCGAGGACCTCATCCACCCACTGCTCGAGCTGCGCCTCGTCGCTCACCTGCGCCAGGCCCTCGGCCTCGACGATGTCGGCCGCGGCGCGGCCCGTCTCCGCCATGCGCGCAAAGACCCGCCGCCCCATGGACGCCGAGATCGTGCCCTTCGCCACGATGCGGATCAGGTCCGCCAGGCCCTCCGGCGGCACGCGCAGCTCGGAAAGCGCGCACTGCTGCTGGTTCAGCCAGCCCAGCACCTCGGTCATCACCCAGTTGCTCGCCGCCTTCGCATCCCCGGCCCCTGCCGCAACGGCCTCGTAGTAGTCGGCCAGCTCGCGCGTCGCGGTGAGGACGCCGGCATCGTACGCCGGCAGGCCGTACTGGTCGCGGAAGCGGCGGGCGCGCGCCGCGGGCAGCTCCGGGAGTGTGGCGCGGATGCGCTCGATGTCGGCCCGGTCGACGACGAGCGCAGGGAGGTCCGGGTCGGTGAAGTAGCGATAGTCGTGGCTCTCTTCCTTCGAGCGCATGGGACGCGCCTCCCCGCGCGCCGCGTCCCAGAGCAGGGTCTCGTGAACCACCGTCCCGCCGCACTCCAGCAGATCCGTCTGCCGCGCGATCTCGAACGCGAGCGCCTTCTCGACGGCCGAGAAGGAGTTCATGTTCTTCACCTCCGTCTTGGTCCCCAGCTCGGCGGACCCCGCCGGGCGGACCGAGACGTTGGCGTCGACGCGGAGACTTCCCTTCTCCATGTCGCAGTCGCTGACCTCGAGGTACTCGAGGACCTGCTTGAGCTGCGTGAGCCAGGCCCTCGCGCCGGCCGGCGAACGCAGGTCCGGCTCGGTGACGATCTCGATCAGCGGCACACCGGCCCGGTTCAGGTCGATCGCGGTCCGGCCGGGCAGCCGATCGTGCAGCGACTTGCCCGCATCCTCCTCGAGGTGGATGCGACGGATCCGCACGCGCTGCACGGCGCCGTCCCGCTCCTCGACCTCCAGCCAGCCGTCCGTCGCCAGCGGCTGGTCGAACTGCGTGATCTGGTACCCCTTGGGCAGGTCCGGATAGAAGTAGTTCTTGCGCGCGAAGCGGCTGACCTCGTGCACCGTGCAGTTCAGGCCGAGCGCGGCGCGCGCGCCCAGCTCCACCGCTCGCCGGTTCACGACCGGCAGCGCACCGGGCAGCCCGAGGCACACCGGGCAGACGTGAGAGTTCGGCGGCGCACCGAACTCGGCCGAGTCCGCGCAGAACAGCTTGGTCGCGGTCGCGAGCTGGACGTGGACCTCGAGGCCGATGACGGGTTCCCACCTCATGGTGCTCACCCGACGATGGCGCGCTCGAGCGCGGCGGCGGCGCGGACCATCACGCCCTCCTGCCAGCGGTCGGCGATGAGCTGGCCGCCGACGGGCAGACCGTCCACCGTGCCGATCGGCAACGACAGTGCGGGCACGCCGGCGAGATTCGCCGTGACGGTGAAGATGTCTGCCAGGTACATCTGGTAGGGATCCTCCAGCTTCTCGCCGAGGCGGAACGCGACCGAAGGCGTGGTCGGCGTGAGGAGCACGTCCACGCCGGTGGCGAAGACCTCACGGAAGTCGCGCGCGATGAGCCCGCGCACGCGCTGCGCAGTTCCGTAGTACTCGTCGTAGTAGCCCGCGGACAGCACGTACGTGCCCAGCATGATGCGGCGCTTGACTTCGGCGCCGAAGCCGAGCGAGCGCGTGGCCTCGTAGACCGCGACCGCCGAGTCGGCTCCCGGCGCGCGCAGCCCGTAGCGGACGCCGTCATAGCGCGCGAGGTTGCTGGACGCCTCCGCGGGCGCGATGACGTAGTAGGTCGAGATCGCGTACTCGGTGTGCGGCAACGAAACCTCACGAACCTCGGCGCCGGCCGCGGCGAGGCGCTCCGCCGCGTCGTGGCACAGTCGCGCGATCCGCGGGTCCAGCTCGGGCGGGAAGAACTCGCGCGGCACGCCCACCACGAGGCCCTCTGCGCCCGCATCGAGGTCGGCGAGCCAGTCGGGCACGGGGGCGGCCGCTGCCGTCGAATCCAGCGGGTCGGGTCCGGCGATCGTGCGGAGCAGCAGGGTCGCGTCGTAGACGGTCCGACCGAAGGTGCCGACCTGGTCCAGCGAGGACGCGAACCCCACCAGGCCGTACCGGCTCACGCGGCCGTACGTGGGCTTGATGCCGACCACGCCGCAGAACGCCGCAGGCTGCCTCACGGACCCACCCGTGTCCGAGCCCAGCGCGGCGGGGACGAGGCCCGCCGCCACCGCCGCCGCGGAGCCGCCCGAGGACCCACCCGGCACGCGCGTCGGGTCGTGCGGGTTGCGCGTGGGTCCGAACGCCGAGTTCTCCGTCGACGAGCCCATCGCGAACTCGTCCAGGTTGGTCTTGCCGACGATGACGGCGCCCGCCTCGCGCAACCGGCGCACGACGGTGGCGTCGAACGGCGAACGGTAGCCCTCGAGGATGCGGGACCCGCACGTCGTCGGGAACGCAACCGTGCAGAGGTTGTCCTTGACCGCGACCGGCACGCCCGCGAGCGGGCCCGGCACGCCGCCGCGGCGGATCGCTTCATCGACGGCGGCCGCGGCCTCTTCCACGGCATCTCCGCCGGTCGAGAGGAACGCGTTCAGCCCGTCCTCCGGCCTGCCATCCGCTTCGCGGATCGCGGCCAGCGCCGCACGCACCGTTTCGGCCGCGGAGCGCCGGCCCGCGGCAACGTCCCCGGCGATCACCGGCAGGAGAGGCACACGTGCGCTCACGACTCCTCCTCGCGCCGCGGCTGCGGACGCGCCACGTCCTCCACCCGCGCCTTGTCCTCGAAGGCGTCCTCCAGCGCAGCCGCGTCCAACGCCGGCAGCCGCGGTACGGCGAAGAAGCCGTCCTCCCATGCGGGCGCCAGCTCGGCCGGCGGGAAGGCGAGCGCATCGGGGGTACCGGAGTCATCGCGCTGCGGCGCCGGCCAGTCCACGGGCTCGCCGGCCTGCGGCGCTGCGCCCCGCACGCGGCCGAGCACGCCGATGTGGTCGAGGATCGAGTTGAGCTGCGCCGTGAAGCGCTCGACCTCGGCCGGATCGAGCCGCAGCCGTGCGAGTGCGGCGACGCGCAGCACGTCGTCACGCGAGACCGCCATCACAGCTCCTTCTGGAGATTCGCGTAGCGCACGATGACCTTCTTGCGCCCGACGCCCTCGAAGTCGATCACCGCCTTCAGGTCACGGCCGAACCCGGACAGCTCGCGGATCGTTCCGCTGCCGAACTGCGGATGGCGCACACGCTCGCCCTTGAGGAACCGCGGCATGTCCTGCGCATCGCTGTAGTCCACGACCAGGCCGCCGTTCCCGGCATCGCCTCCATCGCCGAAGCCGCCGCTCCAGGACGATGCCCACCGTGCTTCCCGCCGGCCGTACCCTATGCGCGCCCTGCGCGAACGTTCCGCCCTCGGCGTTGCGCGCATCTCCAGCAGATCGTCCGGGATCGGCCCGAGGAAGCTGGACGGGGTGCACGCGAGCACCTCGGCGCCTCGCCGCCGCACGCGGGCGTGCGTCAGGTACAGCTTCTGCCGCGCCCTGGTGATGCCCACGTAGAACAGCCGGCGCTCCTCTTCGAGCTCGTCGGGCTCGCCATACGCGCGAGCCAGCGGAAACAGGCCGTCCTCGAGCCCGCTGATGAAGACGACCGGGAACTCGAGCCCCTTCGCGTTGTGCAGCGTCATCAACGTGACGGCACGCGCTTCCGGGTCGTGCCGGTCCGTGTCCGTGATGAGCGTGACCTTCTCGAGGAACAGGTCGAGCGGCGAGGCATCCGGCGGCAGGTCTTCGTCACCGGCGAGGCGGCCGAGGGCGAGGCCAGCATCGAACTCGTGTGCGCTGGCGACGAGCTCGCCGACGTTCTCGATCCGCTCCGCCCCTTCGGGGCCCTCCGCCTCGAGCGCGGCGATGAGCCCGATCTCCTCGACCAGCAGCTCGATCAGCTCACCGACGGGCGTACTTGCGGCAAGATCCCGGAACCTGGCGATCAGGCCGGCGAACGAGACGAGCGCGGAGGCCCCGGCGCTGCCCAGCAGCTCGCATTCCTTCGCGCGTGCCGCCGCGTCCAGCGGCGCCAGGCCGCGCTCCGCCGCCCACTCCATCAGCCGGGCCTTGCTCAGGTCGCCGATGCCGCGGCGCGGGTAGTTCACGATGCGATCGAACGCGCCGGCATCGCGCCGGTTCGAGATCAGGCGGAGATACGCGAGCACGTCCATGATCTCGCGCCGCTCGTAGAAGCGCGTGCCCCCCACGATCTGGTATGGCAGGTCGTGGCGGCGGAGCGCCTCTTCCAGCGCGCGCGACTGCGCGTTGGTCCGGTACAGCACGACGAAGTCGCGGAGGGAGCGCTCGGGGTCCTCCGCCAGCCGGCTCTCGATCTCGGACGCGATCCACTCCGCCTCGTCCTGCTCGTCGATCGCATCGACTCGGGTGATCCGTTCGCCGGGCCCCGCCATCGTGCGCAACGTCTTGCCCTTGCGGCGAGCGTTCTGCGCGATCACGCGATTGGCGGCTTCCAGGATCCTGCCCGTCGAGCGGTAGTTCTGCTCAAGCCGGACGATGCGCGCGTCCGGGAAGTCCTTCTCGAAGTCGAGGATGTTGCGGATGTCGGCGCCGCGCCAGCCGTAGATGGACTGATCGTCGTCGCCCACGGCCATGATGTTGCCGTGCACGCGGGCCAGCAGCTCGATGAAGCGGTACTGCGCGTGATTCGTGTCCTGGTACTCGTCGACGAGCACGAACTGGAACCGAGCGCGGTACCGCTCGAGCAAGGGCTCGTGGGTCAGGAACAGCTCGACGGGCTTGACCAGCAGGTCGTCGAAGTCGAACGCGTTCTGCTCCTTGAGCGCGGCCTGGTACTCCGGGTAGGCCGCCGCGACGACGCGCGAGAACGCGTCGCGCGCCGTGGCTGCGTACTCCTCTGGCGAGACGAGCTGGTTCTTCGCGCTCGAGATCGCGGCGTGCACCGCCTTCGGGTGCCACTGCTTGACGGGAAGGTTGCGCCGCTCCATGACGCGCTTGACCTCCCGGACCGCCTGCTCGCCATCGAAGATGCTGAAATTCGACGACCAGCCGAGGTACGCCGCGTGCCGGCGCAGCAGTCGCGCGCCCATGGAGTGGAACGTGCCGATCCAGATGCCTGCGGGCTCGGCACCGAGCAGCCGGCGGACCCGCTCGCGCATCTCCGCGGCAGCCTTGTTGGTGAACGTCACCGCCAGGAGCGAGGCGGGATCCACGCCGTGCTCCCGCACCAGGTGAGCGATGCGGACGGTGAGCACGCGCGTCTTGCCCGAGCCGGCACCCGCCAGCACGAGCAGCGGCCCGTCCACGTGCTCGACGGCTTCCCGCTGCTCAGGATTGAGGTCGTCCAGGTAGCTCATCATCCAGTTCAGTACCCGGCCGGCGCCGCGGCGCTCCGGCTGGCGGCGCGCGCGGCTGTGCGCGGATCGCGCCCGCGCCGCCACCACCCAGCCCGCCAGCGGCCGCGGCCGCGCAGCGAGGCGTTCTCGCCCGGAAGCTCGATCTCGAAGACGGTGCCCGCGCCGCGACGCGGCCGCGCCACGATCCGGCCACCGTGCACGTTCACGATGATTCGCCGCACGAGGGACAGGCCCACGCCCCAACCGCCCGCCTTGCTCGTGACCCCCGGGTCGAAGATCCGGTCGCGCAGCTCACCCGGGATGCCCGGGCCGGTATCCGCCACGTAGAGCCGGACCCACCCGTCCTCGGCGCGCCGAGCCGCGACGCGGATGCGGCCGCCACGACCCGCGAGCGCGTCGAGCGCGTTCTTCAGCAGGTTCTCCAGCGCCCAGACCAGCAGCACGTGGTTGCCGCGGACCGTGAGCGTCGCGTCCTGCACGCGCATACGCACGTCCACGCCGGAGGCGAGCCGCGGCAGTCTCGGACGGATGTAGCGGTCCAGCTCCGCCACGACATCCGCCACGGCGACCGCCGTCAGCGCCGGCGGCTTGCCGATCAGCTCGAAGCGCCGCGAAACGCGCTCCAGCCGCTCGAGGTCCGCCGCGACCTCCCGCGCGATGTGCTCCGGGCTGGCCAGCGCGGCACGCTCCGCGGCCGGCATGCCCAGCAGCTCGACCCAGCCGGCGAGCGACGAGAGCGGTGTGCCCATCTGATGCGCCAGCTCCCGGGCCATTGCGGCCCACATCCGCTCGCGCTCGGCGCGCAGGTCTGCGCGGATCAGGCCGAAGCTGACCGACAGCAGCAGTACTGCCGCCCCCACCTGGAGCCAGGGGATCCAACGCAACCACCTCAGGATGGGTGGACGGCCGAAGTAGATCGCGCCCCTCCCCGGCTCGTAGATCGGCTCGTTCTGACGGGCCAGACGGCTGGCGTACCGCACGACGCGGTCCCTGCCTTCGGGTGTGCTGAGGTCCACCTCGAACGGCAGGTTGAGCGCGGCGGTCGGCCGGCTCTCGGTGTTCAGGTAGATGATCGGAATGCCCAGCCGTTGCAGCTCTAGCTGGATCGCGGTCAGCGCACCGAGCGGGCCGTCCTCCTCGGACGCGAGCAGCCCGCCCTGGACCAGCGCGTAGATGCGCGTATGGACCGCGGCCTCGGCCCGGATCTCCCGCACCAGGTGCTCCGTGTACAGGAGGTACGACCCGAGGATCGCGAGGGAAACGACCGCTAGGAGGCGGGGCCAGTAACGACGGTTCATGCCAGCCCGCGAGGTGACCGGCGCCGTGCGCGCACGGGCCGGATCCACCCCCGGCGCGCGACCCGCGTTGCCGCGCGCGGCCCGGGCGCGCGCAGGGCGCCGCGATCGCCGCGGCTCAAGCGTGGATCCGGTCGGTACCCAGGTACGACGCCAGGGCTTCCGGGATCCGGACTGCGCCGGACGCGTCCTGGTGCGTCTCGAGCAGCGCGATGAGCGTCCGCGGCAGGGCGAGCCCCGAGCCGTTCAGCGTGTGCACGAACTCGGGCCGCGCTCCGGGCGCGGGCCGGAAGCGGATGTTCGCGCGCCGGGCCTGGTAGTCGGTGTAGAGCGAGCAACTCGAGACCTCGAGCCAACGCTGGACGCCGGGCGCCCAGACCTCGAGATCGTACGTCATGGCGTTGGCGAAGCCGAGGTCCCCCGTCGGCAACACGACCACGCGGTAGCACAGCTCGAGCCGCTGGAGCACCGCTTCCGCGTGCCCAGTCAGCTCCTCGAGCGCAGCCCGGCCGTTCTCCGGCCGCTCGAAGCGCACGAGCTCGACCTTGTCGAACTGGTGCAGCCGGATCAACCCGCGCGTGTCCCGCCCGTGCGCGCCCGCCTCACGGCGGAAACAGGGCGTGTACGCCACGTAGCGGGCCGGCAACGCATCCGCATCGAGCAGCTCGCCCGCGTGGATGTTCGTGACCGGCAGCTCCGCGGTGGGCGCGAGGAAGAGGCCGTCCGCCTCGATCTCGTACATGTCCTCGCGGAACTTCGGCAGGTGCCCGGTCCCCGTCGCGGCGGCCTGGTTCACCAGGATCGGCGGCCACACCTCCGTGTAGCCATGCTCGCGCGAGTGCAGGTCCATCATCAGGTTGATGAGCGACCGCTCGATCCGCGCGCCCATCCCCATGAACAGCGGGAACCCGCTCCCCGCGATCTTGGCCCCCCGCGGCAGGTCCAGAAGCCCGAGCGCCTCGCCCAGCTCCCAGTGGGGCCGCGGCTCGAAGTCGAACCGCGGCGGCTCGCCCCACTCGCGCACGACGACCTTGTCCTCTTCGCCGCCCGGCGGCACCTCCGGTTCGGGAAGGTTCGGGATCCGCAGCAACCGGTTGCGGACCCCGTCCTCCACCTCGGACAGCCGCGCCTCGAGCCCGGCCAGCCGCTCGCCCACGCCCCGCATCTCCGCGATCCGCCGGTCCGCCTCCGCCGCCTGGCCTTCCCGCTTCAACCGCGCGATCTCGGCGGATGCCTCGTTGCGTTGCGCACGGAGGGCATCGGTCTCCGCGATCAGCGCGCGCCGCTCCTCGTCCAGCGCGAGGACCTCGTCCACGAGCTCGATGTACTCGGGATTGCCCCGCCGGGCGAGTTGCTCGCGGACGAACTGCGGTTCTTCCCGGATGCGCCTGAGATCGAGCATGCTACCTCTCGTCCGGCGGCACCAGGAAGCGGTCGTTGCAATACGGGTTCTGGACGATGCGAACGTCCACGCGTCCCGCGTCTCGGTCGACCGTGGCGACCTGTGCCTTCCCGAAATAGACACAGCCCGACCCTGCGCGCCGGCCGGTCCGTACCACGTACACGACGTCCGTGCGAACCGGGACCGGCTCCGTTCGCGTGTACGCCGCGGTGTCCCTCGGCGCACGCAGCACGTCCTCGAACGGTTGATCCTCGATCACGGCGATGCCGGGGCGCAGCCCGATCCCATGATCGCGCCTGCGGGCAGCAGGACGAACTCCCCGTCCACCTCGCTCAGCGCGACATCCCACAGACCGCTCGCGCCCGGTAGATCGACGCGGATGGCCCGGACCGTCGTGAAGTCGATCGCGGCCGGGAGCCCGTGGAGCTCGTCCCGTGCGAGCGAGTAGACCGAGACGAGCTCGGGGGTCGAGTCCCAGAGGAAGGGGCCCAGGTCGTCATCGCACCCTGTAACGCCCGCGAGAGCAGCGAGCATGAGAAGCGCTGTGCCGCGCACGGCTCCGCTCACGGCTGAATGGTTGCAACCCATGGAAACGCGCTAGATTAGCCGCACCACCGGGCGGGTGTCAAGGTCGTATCATCCGTCGTCACTTGACTTTCACCCCCTGTCCGTCTAAGATTTGGAGCGGTCCCGCGTGCGTTCTCGCTGCCACGGACCGCCGCAGCGGCACGAAACCGGCAGCAGCCGGCCGGCCGATGTCGTGGGAGTCCAGCGGGTCGCAGCGGGCCGAGTCGATGCCAACCGCCTCTGACCACCGGCACCGCGTCCTCGTCGTGGATGACGAGCCGCACATCGGCCGGATCATCCAGCTCAAGCTAGAGCTTGGCCCGTACGAGGTCGAGCTGTTGCACGATGGGCGGGCCGCGCTTGAACGCTTGCGCTCCGATGCGCCGGTGGACCTGATCCTGTTGGACATCATGATGCCGCACGCCAGCGGTCTGGAGGTGCTGCGCGAGTTGCGCCGCCTTCCGCACCGGCGGGCGACGCCCGTGATCGTACTCACAGCCAAGGGCCAGGAGACGGATCGCGAGCAGGCGATCCGCCTCGGTGCCACGGACTTCCTCACCAAGCCGTTCAGCCCCAAGAGACTCCTTGCGCGGATCGACGAGATCTTCTCGCATTGAACCGCCGCTTTGGGCGGTGATCCTGGCCGGAGGGATCGGTTCCCGGTTCTGGCCGGTTTCCACACCTTCACGCCCCAAGCAGCTTCTTCCACTCGCCGGGCCCGATCCCCTGATCGCCGACACGATCGCGCGTATCGCACCACTCGTGCCGCGCGAGCGGATCCGTATCATCACGGGCGAGAAGCTGGCGCCGGCCATCCTCGAGGCCGTGCCGGGGCTGGACCGGACCCAGCTCATGATCGAGCCGGAGGCGAAGGGGACCGCGCCCGCGCTGGCCTGGGCCGCGCACGCGATCGCGCGCGAGGAGCCCGAAGCCGTGATGGTCTCCCTCCACGCCGACCACGTCATCCAGCCGGCGGAGGACTTCCGCGCGTTGATCGCCGGTACCGCCAGACTGGCGGCCGAACTGGGCCGTCTGTTCACGGTCGGCGTGCGCCCGACACGGCCGGAAACCGGGTTCGGTTACATCCACGTCGGTGAGCGGATCGCGCGCACGCCGGAGGCGTTCGACGTCGCGGACTTCGTCGAGAAGCCGGACCGTGACACGGCGCGCGAGTACCTCGCCCGCGGGTCCTACCTGTGGAACAGCGGCATCTTCGTCTGGAGCGTGCAGACGCTGCTGGCGGAGCTGGAGGAGCACACGCCCGAACTGGGCACCTTGCTCCCCCTGCTCGAGGGCGGGGACCCGGGGCCCTTCTTCGAGCGTGCTCCCATGCTGAGCATTGACGAGGGGTTGCTCGAGTCGAGCCCCAACGTCGCCGTCGTCGAGGCGAGCTTCGAGTGGGACGACATTGGCTCGTGGGATGCAGTAGGTCGACGGCGGGAGGCGGATGAAGCCGGCAACGTGGGCGTCGGCGACGTATACGCCGTCGATGCGGAGAACTGTATTGCATGGGCCGACGAGGGGTCGGTCGTGCTGTTCGGGACGCGAGACCTGGTCGTGGTGCGCACGGCCGGTCTGACCTTCGTCGTACCGCGAGACCGGGCGGCGGAGTTGAAAGAGCTCCTGAAACAGCTCCCGGACCGGCTCCGCAGGCTGGAGCCGTCGGATGGCTGATCTCGCGCTGATCCTCTTCGACGATGCCGAAGCCCGGACGTGGATGCCGTTCGTGCTCACACGGCCGGCCGGCGAGCTTCGCTTCGGTGCTTTCACCCTGCGGGAGCGAGCGGAGCGCGTCCTGGGAGTGCGCTGCGCCGGCCACCTGTGCGGCGGGTGGCTGGAGGCGTTCGATGAGTCCTGGGCGCGGCCGGTCCTCGACGCGAGCGCGCTGCCCCGTGACTCCGACCTCCTGCTTCTCTCCTCCCGCGCGGTGCTGGCGTGGGGTCCGCAGCCGCCCTTCCCCAGGCCGCGCCCCGCGACGCTCCTGGTCCAGGACACGGTCTGCGGCTGGTACATTCCGGCCGGTGGCGAGTTGCCGCCGGCTGATGCGATCGTCCAGCCGCACGTGGCCGGCATGGATGGTGGCGAGCCGGTCCACCTCCGGGGAGTGATGATTTGCAAGCCCTGGGAGTTCATCGCCCGGAACGCGGAACAGGTCACGCGCGACATCGAGGCGGTCTTCGGGGCGCCGGTTCCGCCGGACCTGCCCGCGGGCGTGCACGTGATGGGCGACGGGACCCTGGTGGTGGAGCCGGGAGCGAGCGTGGAGCCCGGCGCAGTGCTGGATCTCCGCAGCGGCCCGATCTGGCTGGAAGCGGGCAGCAGCGTGCGGGCCTTTACGCGGCTCGCCGGGCCGGCACACATCGGCAGCGGCACCACGCTGCTGGGGGGTGCGGTGAGCACGGTCTCGATCGGCCCCATGTGCCGGATCCACGGTGAAGTGGAGGAGTGCATCATCCTGGGATACACCAACAAGGCACACGACGGCTACCTGGGCCATTCGTACGTCGGCTCCTGGGTGAACCTGGGCGCCCTGACCACGAACAGCGACCTGAAGAACAACTACGGACCCGTGCGAGTGTGGACGCCGGCCGGGGAGGTGGATGCCGGAGCGATCAAGCTCGGCTGTCTGCTGGGTGATCACGTCAAGACCGGCATTGGCACACTTCTGAATACGGGAACGGTGGTGGGGGCCGGCTCGTCCATCAACGGCCCCGGCATGCCGCCGAAGTACGTGCCGCCGTTCACGTGGGGAACGGCCACGGAGTCGGCCGAGTACGAGCTGGAGAAGTTTCTCTCCGTGGCGGAGACCGTGATGCAACGGCGC